>Ga0315912_10000522_pt1 | contig 68153 bp, 39 predicted proteins | sample VfabasoilMG_FD_204469 | JGI IMG/M metagenome (GOLD analysis project Ga0315912, IMG submission 204469) | Garden soil microbial communities collected in Santa Monica, California, United States - V. faba soil | ecosystem: Environmental > Terrestrial > Soil > Garden | place: USA: California... | reverse complement strand
GACGCCCCGTCTCCCGCCTCACGCCCCTCTAGCGTCGAGGCGGCCCGCGCCGAGGCGCGGCCCCTTCTCCTTCACGTGCGTCCTGTGACTCCCTGCTCCGGGCCCTCTCCTGGAGCTGCGCGCTCGGCGGCTCCAGCAGCTCGTCGTCCTCGGCCTGGCGCGTCCGACGGCTTGCCCACATGTCGGAGGCGCCGGTCGTGGCGGGCCGCGCGATCGGGTCCGGCCAGCCCAGCTCGTGCGCCAGCACCGACTCGGCCCAGCGCACGTGGCGCCAGCGGCGGCGGCGCGCGAGCAGGCAGGCGAGCGCCAGCACTTCGTGCAGCCCCGAGCCCGGCCCGCTGCCCCTGGCGCTGGTCAGCGCGGGCCGGCCCGGTCCCAGTTCCTGCCGAGGCAGCATGACGTGACTCCCGTGCGAACGGACCCGGGCGGCGCGCAGTCCCGCGGTGCGCGGAGCGCAGCTCGCCTCGCGGCGCGCTGCGTCTCCGGTACACGAGGCGCACGGAGATCGACGCGGGGTCCCCCCGTCGATCTCCCCTTGCGCTCCGTACCGGACCGGAGGCAGCTCGCACGCCCTCCCCCGAACACGGATTCCCGGGAAGTCTGCGCGCTGGTGTCCGGGGTGCGGCTGGACGTGCTGGGCTTCTCAGGCTGGTGTGCGAGCCAGCCTGCCTGGTTGCTGGTCGCGAGAGGGCCCTGGCCACCTCGACAACGGGGAGAAGGTCTGGAGAGGAGTGCAGGTGCCCGGTCAAGACGGTGGGGCGCGAGCCCCGCCGCTCTTGGCCGTCTGCGCGCGCCTGCACCACCGGCCGCATGGCCGCACTATCGCCCGGGGGCCGTCGCGGGTTCGACCCCGCAAGCCGGGCGGCGAAGCGCGCACCGGCCCGGGATAACATCGGCGCGCCCGGTGGGGCCGGCGCCGCGCGCGCGGCGGGCCCGCGGCCGAGGCGCCCGGCAGAGCAGCGGCCGCAAGCACCGGCGGCCTCGGTCCGGGGCAGCCGAGCGGTGTGCAGCGGGAGGCCGAACCGATGTCGGGAAGCACGCCACCTCCGGGACGCGGAGACGTGCCCGGTCGCGCGGCAGCAGAGGGCGAGTGGCTCGATGCCGGCCCGGCCGACGCCTTTCCCGGCGCCGGACCGCACGACGTGCGCCTCGGACGCAAGCGCTTCGCCGTCTGTCGCGTGGAGGGCGCCTTCACCGCCATCGACGGCGTCTGCAACCACGTCGGAGGCCCGCTGGGCGAGGGCAAGCTCGACGCGCAGGGCTACGTCGTGTGCCCCTGGCACGCCTGGCGCTTCCATCACGAGACCGGCCTGGGTGAGCCGGGCTACGAGGGCGACGCCGTGCCGGCGCACGCCACGCGCGTGGTGGACGGTCGGCTGCAGATCCGCGCGGCCGCGAGCAGCCCGCGCAGCCGGCTGCCGCACGCACCGCACCCGCTCACGCAACTGAAGCAGCGCGGCGAGCCGGGCGGCCCGGACGCCGACGCCCCGCTGCGCGTGCTCGGCATCTCGACCACGGCCATGACCGCCGGCCACCCGCGCTACAGCACCTCGGACGACCTGCTGGACCACGCGCTGGCGCACGCCGCGGCGGGCGGTTGCGAGACGCGCCGCATCGCCCTGCGCGACCTGCGCTTCCGCGCCTGCGAGGGCTTCTATTCCAAGGCGGCGCGCGCCTGCACCTGGCCGTGCTCGATCACGCAGATGGACCCGGGCGACGAGATGACGCCGGTGTACGAGGGCATGGTGGGCTGGGCCGACGTGATCCTGGTCGCCACGCCCATCCGCTGGGGCGCCGCGAGCTCGCTCTACTACCGCATGGCCGAGCGCCTCAACTGCGTGCAGAACCAGGAGACGATCGCCAACCGCCACCTGATGAAGCTGAAGGTGGCGGCCTTCGTCATCACGGGCGGGCAGGACAACATCCAGGCCGTGGCGGGCCAGATGCTCGGCTTCTTCGCCGAGCTGGGCTGCCAGTTCCCGCAGTTCCCGTTCATCGCCCACAGCCGCGGCTGGTCGGCCGAGGACATGGCCAACAACGTGCGCGCCGTGCAGCAGAGCGCGGCGCTGCACGAGGGTGCGGCCTCGCTCGTGGAGCGCTGCGTGGAGACCGCCCGCGCGCTCATCGCGGGCAAGCTGAAGGCGGCGCCGCCGGCGGCGGGGGGGCGCAAGGGGCGCGAGGTGAGCGAGGGGGCCTGAGGAGCGCGGCGGCGGCCGGCGGGCGGTGCTTGCGTCGCGCACGACGGCGGCCGGCGGGCGGTGACGTGCGTCGCGCGCGGCCGTCCGCCCGGGTTTGTCGGCTTGTCGGCTCCTCGCAACGGCTCTAGAGTGTTCTCCTCGACCTGTCGCTGCGCGGGGTTCCCTCTCCTCCCCGAAGACCCCGCGCGGTTCCCGAAGCTCTCCCCGAAACAGGTGCCGCTCGTGGCTCATCCTGCATCTCGCGGGCGTCGCTCCCCCGCGACGCGTCTCGTCCTCGCCCCCGTGCTCTCGCTCGTCTGCGGGCTGTCCGCGGCCCGCGGCCAGGCCCCGCAGGACCCCCAGGACCCGGCCTGGGTCGCTGCCGAGCTGAACCGCCGGCTCATGCTCTCGGAGAGCGTGCTCTTCGAGCTGGACGCGCAGGCTCAGCCGGGCGCCGGGCTGCGCGTGGAGGTGCCGCTGAACGGCAGCCTGTTCACGCTCGAGCTGTCGGCGCACAGCAATCGCTCGGAGCAGCACTACCAGGTGCTGGTGCAGGGCGCGGACGGCGTCCTGCGCGAGGTCGAGCCGCAGCCCGTGCACACGCTGCGTGGCAGCATCGAGGGTGTGCCCGGCAGCGCCGTCGCCGCGTCCTTCGACGGGCAGCGACTGCTCGCACGCATCGTCGTCGCCGACCTGCACGAGGAGTTCTGGGTCGAGCCCGTGGCCGACCATGTGGCGGGTGCGGCGGCCGGCCTGCACGTGGTCTACCGCGATGCCGACGCCTCGTCGCCCGGCGGCTCCTGCGGGGCCGAAGCCGCGCCCGGCCGCGACCTGAGCGTGCCGTGGGGCCTGGGCATCGGCTCGCCCTGCGTCAACGGCATGTGCGTGGCCGAGCTGGGCTGCGATGCCGACGTGCAGTTCTACCAGGACTTCGGCAGCAACGTGGCCAACGTCGAGAACCGCATCAACAGCATCATCAACGCGATGAACCTGCAGTACGAGGCGCAGGTCGAGCTGACGCACGACATCACCACCATCGTCGTGCGCACGGCCGAGCCCGATCCGTACTCCTCCGACACCATCGGCGGGCTGCTCAACAACGTGCAGAACCAATGGGAGGGCCCGCTGGGCAGCGTGCCGCACGACATCACGCAGCTGTTCACCGGGCGCGACCTGTCGGGCGGCATCATCGGCATCGCCTGGCTCGGCACCGTGTGCGGCAACCAGCGCTACTCGGTGGTCGAGAACTTCAGCGCGGGCTTCGGCTGCAGCACCGACCTGTCTGCGCACGAGCTGGGGCACAACTGGAACGCCTCGCACTGCAGCTGCCCCAGCTTCACGATGAACCCGTCGCTCACCTGCTCGAACAACTTCTCGAGCGACTCGATCGGGGTGATCAACGCCTTCAGCAACGGCGTGAACTGCCTCGACGGCAGCGGGCCGCCGGAAGCCGGCATCGTGGCCCTGCCGGAGAGCGGCGAGTTCCCGCTGGAGGTCGACTTCTTCGACACGTCCAGCGGCACGGTGACGAGCTGGGCGTGGAACTTCGGCGACGGCGGGACCTCGACGCTCGAGAACCCCACCCACGTCTATGCCGCGCCCGGCCTCTACACCGTGAGCCTCACGGTGTCGGGCAACCAGGGCAGCGACAACATCACGCTGGTGGACTTCATCGAGGTGACGCCGGAGGTCTTCGACTTCGCCGACCTCGGCGGCGCGACCACCGGCATCCTGGGCCAGCCCCACCTGCAGGCCTTCGGGCAGCTGCTGCCCGGCACGTCGCTCGACGTGCTGCTGCAGCTCGGGGCGCCGCTCGCGAGCTCGCTGGCCTGGATCTCGTTCAGCTCGGTGCCCGTGCCGGCCTTCGGCGGCCTGGTGTTCGCCAATCCGCACGCGGTGCAGCTGGCCTTCACCCTCAGCCCCTTCGGGCACTTCGGCGTCACGACGACCTGGCCTACCGGCGTGCCCGCGGGCACGCAGCTCTACATCCAGTTCTTCGTGCAGGACTTGAGCGTGCCGGGCGGCGTGACGCTCTCCAACGCGATCACGGCCACGGTGCCGTGAGCGCGCGGCGGGCGGCTCGCGTGCGGCGACGCACGCCGAGCCGGGGGCACGAGCGCCCGGCGCAGGGTCCGCGCACGCGACACTCCACTCGTCCCGCCGCGGTTTCGATGGACTGCAGCTAGCGAGCCGCAGCGCGGATCGCACCCTCGGCCCGGATGCCGGGTTGCACCGGCGCGTCCGGCGCCGCCGGGCCTGCGATCCACCCAGCGCTGCTCCGCCCGACTTGCCCCGCCGTCCCCGCAGCAGCACCGGCGCGCCCTCGCCGGACCACCATGACGATTCACCCTTGCCCTCCAGGCGGCTGCCGCGCCGCCGTGTCGCCGTCCGTTCCTCGCGCCGCGCGCCGTCGCCTCGGCCTCTGGCTCCTGCTGGTCGTGGCTTGTCTCATGACCGGCTCTGCCGGGCTGTCCGCGGCGACGGCCGAGGTCAGCCTGACGAAGCTTGTGAAGAAGCTCGCCAAGCTGGAGGCGCGGCAGAGCCACGTCGCACAGCGGCTGTCGGAACTCGCATTGCAGGTGGAACAGGCCCGTGCGGCGCTCGCCGCGGCGCAGGCGTTGCCCGACGAGACGCCACAGCAGCAGAAGGCGCACAAGAAGGCCGTCAAGAAGCACGGCAAGCGCCTGGCCCGGCTGCTGCAGCAGCAGGACGCGGTCTCGGACAAGGGCCTGGCCTACGCCATGACGCTCGCCACGCTGCGCGAGGAGATCGCCGCGCTCGACCCCGACTTCTTCCCGCCGGGAACGCTCGGCCCGAAGCTGACGCTCGACAAGGAGAGCCTGTCGTTCGTGGTGCCCTCCGGGGCGAGCCAGTCGGATCCCGAGCTGTTCAAGGTGGTGAACACGGGCGAGGGCCAGCTGAGCTGGTCGGCGGTGGCCGACGCACCCTGGCTGCTGCTCTCGCCCTCCAGCGGCGTGCTCGCCACGGGCTCGTCCGAGTCGGTGCGCGCCGGCGTCGATGCGAGCGGGCTGTCCAGCGGCAGCTTCGACGCCGTCGTCACGGTGAGTTCGCCCGAGGCGCTCAACCCGCCGGAGACGCTGGCGGTGGAGGTGGACGTGGGCGCGCCCGAGGTGCAGTCCGGCCTGCTCGGCGAGTACTTCGACGACATCGCGCTCACCATGCTGGCCGACACGCGCATCGACGCCTCGATCGACTTCACGACCTGGGGAGCGGCGCCCTCCGGTACGGCAGTCCTGCCCGACGGCCACTACTCCGAGCGCTGGACCGGCTTCGTCAGCATCGTGCAGGCAGGCGCCTGGACCTTCACCACGAACTCCAACGACGGCGTGCGCCTGTGGATCGACGGGCAGCTGCTCATCGACCACTGGGACACGCACACGGCCACGCTCGACAGCGGGCTGCGCACGCTCGACGTCGGCTGGCACGCGCTGCGGCTCGAACACTTCCAGTCCGACGGCTCGGTGGTCATCCAGCTCTCGTTCTCCGGTCCGGGCCAGCCGCTCGGCATCGTGCCGGCCAGCCACCTGGCGGTCGCCACGGGCAGCAACCAGCCGCCATGGGTGGAGGCCGCGCCGGTCGGGCCGGTCGTGCTGCCGCAGAGCACGGTGGCGCTCTCGGCCAGCGCCGGCGATGCCGACGGAGTCATCGCGAGCTGGGCCTGGACGCAGTCGGGCGGCCCGGCCGTCACGCTCGGCGCCGCGGGCAGCGCGCAACCCCTCGTGAGCGGCATCGTCTCGCCCGGAGCCTATGCCTTCGACGTCACGGTGACCGACGACCAGGGAGGCACGGCCAGCGACAGCGTCGGCTTCAGCGTCCTGCAGGGCGGCGGCACGGGGCCGCTCGTGAGCGGCACGCTGCTGCCCTGGCATCGCGTGAGCGTCGACTTCCACGGCCCGGCCTACGACGAGGCCGGCTCGCCCAACCCCTTCCTCGACCGGCGGCTGCAGGTGGGCTTCACGCACGTGGAGTCGGGCGCGACCTACGTCGTGCCGGGCTACTTCGCGGCCGATGGCGCCGCGGCGGAGAGCGGCGCCACCACGGGCTCGACCTGGCGCGCGCACCTGACGCCGCCCGCGCCCGGCCTGTGGACCTTCGCGGCCAGCTTCCGCGCGGGCAGTGGCATCGCCACCAGCCTCGACCCGCTGGCCGGCACGCCGGCGGACTTCGACGGCGCCTGGGGCAGCTTCGTGGTGGCTCCCGCCATCGGCGGCACGACCGGCTTCCGCGCCGCGGGCCGCCTCGTCTACGACGGCGAGCACTTCCTGCGGCACGAGGGCAGCGGGCAGCCGTTCCTCAAGGGCGGCGCCGACAGCCCCGAGAACCTGCTGGCCTACGTGGGCTTCGACCAGACGCCCGAAGGCAGCCATGAGTACCTCGCGCACGTGGCCGACTGGGCGCCCGGCGACCCGAGCTGGCACGGCGGGATGGGCAAGGGCCTCGTCGGCGCGCTCAACTACCTCGCCGCCCAGGGCATGAACTCGGTCTACTTCCTCACCTTCAACGTGGGCGGGGACGGCGACGACGTCTGGCCCTGGACGAGCAAGGCGGAGCGCCTGCGCTTCGACTGCAGCAAGCTCGACCAGTGGGAACTGGTCTTCGAGCACATGGACGACCTCGGCCTCGCGCTGCACGTCGTGACGCAGGAGCAGGAGAACGACAACGGCGCGGCCGGCCTCGACGGCGGCGCGCTCGGCACGCAGCGCAAGCTTTACTACCGCGAGCTCGTGGCGCGCTTCGGCCACCACCTCGGCGTGGTCTGGAACCTGGGCGAGGAGAACACCAACACCCAGGCGCAGCGCCAGCAGTTCTACGACCACATCCGCGCGCTCGACGCCTACGACCACCCGATCGTGGTGCACACCTACCCCGAGCAGCAGTCGAGCCTGTACCTGCCGGCGCTGGCCGTGCCCATGCTCGAGGGCCCGTCGCTGCAGAACGCCGCAGTGGGCCTGACGCACGCGCAGACGCTGCAGTGGCGCAGCCAGTCGGCGGCGAGCGGCCGGCCCTGGGTGGTGACGCTCGACGAGTTCGGCCCGGCCAACGAGGGCGTGCTGCCGGACGGCGTGGACCCGGCGCACGACGCCGCGCGCAAGGAGGGCCTGTGGGGCAACCTGCTGGCCGGCGGCGCGGGCGTCGAGTGGTACTTCGGATACGCCTACGCGCACAGCGACCTGAGCTGCGAGGACTGGCGCTCGCGCGCCAACATGTGGAAGCAGACCGACATCGCGCTCGACTTCTTCCGCCAGCACGTGCCCTTCGCGCTGATGCAGCCGGAGGACGCGCTCGTCGGCGCAGGCGCCTGGTGCCTGGCGCAGGTCGGCGAGAAGTACCTCGTCTACCTGCGGAACGGCGGCAGCACGACCCTCGACCTGGGTGGCGTGAGCGGCAACTACCGCGTGCGCTGGTTCGATCCGCGCCAGGGCGGCGCGCTGCAGGTCGGCAGCGTGGGCGGCGTGCCGGCTGGCGGCGTGGTCTCGCTCGGCACTGCGCCCTCGGCGCCGACGCAGGACTGGGCCGTGCTCGTCGTGCGGCTCTAGCCCGCATTTCTCACAGCGTGCTGCTGCGGTCGCGCCAAGTCGTGCCTGGCTGCGTTGTTGGATCGCGCTCGATCCTCAGCGGCCTGAACAGGCCGCCTCCAGTCGAGCACGACCCAACGCCTTGCCATACACGACTTGGCGCAACCTCGCGACGAACGCCGTGAAAAATGCGGGCTTGCCCGCATGGCTCACCGCGTTCGTCGCGGGCTGGAGCCGCCTCAGGTGCGGCGGCCGGCCTCCGGGCGGTAGACGACGCGCGGGGCCCAGGTCGGGACGTCCACGCGCGCCGCATAGTGCAGGGCGGCGGGCGGCTCGTCGGCCGGCAGGCCGGCGGCGAGCAGCAGCGTGTTGCGCGACAGGTCGGCCACGACGGGCTGCAACGGCCAGGGCGGGTGCTGCACGTCGCCGCGCAGCACGCGGCCGTCGGGCCGCACGGCGAAGAGGGCGTAGCGCTCGGTGAGCCAGTGGTCCAGGCTGCCGCGCGTGGCCAGCGCGACGGGGCCGCTCGGTGCGTAGCGGGCGGAGAACTGCGCCGGGGCCGCGCGCGTGTCGGTGCGCTCCGACTCGAAGCGCACGCCGGCCTCGTCGACGCGGTGCAGCATCTCGGCGCGCAGGTAGGGCAGCGCGAACCAGCGCCGCGCCAGGGCGACGACCAGCCGGCTCGTCGCATCCAGGCTGAAGAAGTACACGCCGTGCGTCTCGCCCACCGTGACGTAGGTGCGCAGGTTGAGCTCGGGGAAGCTGCGGCTGCCCGGCAGGCCCGGCAGCCCGCGCAGGTGCACGTCGTGCATGCGCAGCGCGACGGCCGAGACCCACGCGCGGCCGTCGTGCGTGTCGAGCATGAGCCCCGGAGGCAGGCGCGCGGCGACGACCTCGGGCGGGAACGACCAGTGCGCGAAGAGCACCTGGCGCCAGCTCTGCGCCAGGATCCAGCGCCGGCTCGGCGGCGGGAACGCGCGGTGGCGGGCGTCAGCAAGCGCGCGCTGCCCAGGTGGGCCTGGTGGCGCGGGTGGGGCGGGTGGCACGCGTGGCGCGGGCCGCTCGTCCGAGTCAGGTGGTGCGCTCACTGGTCGAGCTCCAGCTCGAGTGTGCGCACCTCGCCGAGTGCGAGCGTGAGCTGGCGGCGCAGCAGCACGGCGGCGTCCCAGTCCACGACGCGCAGCTCGAAGCGGCCGGCTTCCACCCCGTCGATGCGCCAGCGGCCTTGCTCGGGCTGGCCCGAGGCCACCTGCTGGCCGGTATCGAGGTCGTGCAGTTCGATGTACGCGTCGTAGCCGTCCACCGGCGACTTGTCGCGCCGCCGCAACCAGCCTTCGACGACGGCGCCGCGCACCATCTCGAGGCGCAGCTCGAGCGGCTCGCCCTCGGGCACCGTGCAGGCGGGGAAGTGCTGGCGCACGAAACCGCCCAGGTCGCCCGACATGCTCAGGCGGCCCGGCGGCAGGCTGCGCAGCTCGAAGCGGCCTGCTGCGTCGGTGGTGGTCGAGATCATTTCGAGCGCCACGACCGTGCTCAGCTGGCGGCGCTGCTCCTCGTCGAGCGGCTGCCCGGCGAAGGCCGCCGGCGATTGGGGCCAGGCGTTGATGCGCACGTCCACCGCCGGCAGCTCGCTGCCCTGCTCGAGCACGAGGCCGCGCACCACGCCGGCGGGCAAGGCCACGTCCACGCGGCGCTCGGCATCGGCCGACAGCTCCAACCGCAGCGCCGATGGCAGCGCGGACGGCGTGGCGCGGGCGATCAGCAAGCACGCTCCGGGCGACAAGTCCCGGAACTCGTAACGTCCTTCGGCGTCGGTGCGGGTCTCCATCGCGATGCGCCAAGCCGCCGCGGTGTCGTCCGGCACGAGCACGGAGAGCGTCGCACCGGCCACGGCGACCGGCCCCTCCCGCACCGTGCCCAGCAGCGTGGTGCTCGGCGGCAGCCGCAGGTCGCGCACGAGCTGCTGCCCGCCGAGCAGCACGACGCGCTCGGCGTGCGCCGGCGCTTCATACGGCTCGGCGCGCCAGCGCTTGCCATCGAGATCGGCACCCAGCTGCGCGTCGTGGCTCACGAACAGCGCGTACTCGCCGGGCACGAGCAGCGAGAGCAGATAGGTGCTGTCCTTGGCGGCCCGTATGGTGGGCGCGCGCGACCAGACGTTGGAGCGCAGGTCCACGCTCGGGTCGGCGGGCAGGCAGGTCTCCGGCTCGGCCGGCCAGAGTGGCCAAGCCAACACGAACACGCCGGGGGCCGGCAGGCCGTGCCGATCGAGCACGCGCCCGCTGAGGCTCGCCGCGCGGTACAGACGGATGCGGAAGTCGTCGCGGCTGGCTTGCAGCTCGAGCGGCTGGCCGACAGTCGCAAGCAGCGCGCTGCCGCTGGCGCTGATCTCGTACTCGCCGGCCAGCAGGTCGTCGAATCGGAAGGCGCCCGTAGCATCCGAGTTCACCTGGCGTCTCGGGAGGTACGGCTCCGGCATGAGTTCGATGCGCACCTCGGCCAGCGGCTCATCGCGCTCGTCCACCACCTGGCCGGCGAGGTGCAGACCGGGCAGCAGGCGCACCTCGCGCAGCACGTTCGCGCCCGTGGGCAGCGGCGGCAGCTCTTCGTGCCAGTCGCCGTAGCCGGGCGCGGTGACGGTGAGCCGCGCACCCTCGAGGCCGATGCCGGTGACGGCGAAGCTGCCGGGCCGCGCCGTGTCCGGCTGCACGACGTGCTTCCAGCTCCAACCACCGAGCAGGTGCATGTAACGTTCCGGCAACTGCAGCGCGACCTGCGCGGAGGGCACGGGCGCGCCGCTCGCTGCATCGGTCACGACGAGCGTGAGCAAGCCCGAGGCGGGCAGCGTGAGCTGCAGGTCGAGGCTGCCGGTGGGGAGGTCGGGCAGATGCAGCCAGGCGTGCCCGTCGGCCGACGCGCTCAGCTCGTAGAGCCCCGGCTCGAGGCCGGAGAACCCGAAGCGGCCCTGCGCGTCGGTGCTGCGGCGTGCCTTCCAGCGGCCGCTCGGTGGCCGCTCGCCGCGTTGGATCACGGCCATGTAACCGGCGGCGAGCGGCGCGCCCGAGGCGTCGCGCAGCACGCCGGCGATCGAGCCGCCGCTGTCGAGCACGATGTCGCCGAGGTCCACGGGACCTGGCAAGGGCAGCGGCACGTCGGTGACCAGGCGCTCGCGCAGGTCGTCGCGTGTGCAGCGCAGCGTGGCGGTGCTCTCGGGCAGGTGGTCCAGCAGCACGCGGCCATCGACGTCGCTCGTGGTGGCGAGCACGCTCGCCAGCGCGTCCGCGACCTGTTCGTCGCCGTGCTGCGGGGCGAGGCGCACGCCGGAGAAGACGTCGGTCTCGCGTACCGGCTCGAGCTGCGCGAACTCGAGGCGCACGCCGGCCAGGGGCCGGCCGCTGGCATCCACGGTGCGCGCGTGCGCTTGCATCCCGGGTACGACCCGCAGCACGCCGAGGTCGAGGCTGTCCGTGCGCAGCTCCGGCGTGCGATGCACGAGCGCGGCATGGCCCGGAGCGAGCACGGCGAGGACGGCGTGTGCCGTGGTCTGCCGCCTCAGGTGCGCGACATCGAGGTACAGCGTGAAGCGCCCCGCGTCGTCGCTCCACACGCCGGAGCCTGGGGGGCGGCGATGGGAGGCCTCGATGGCATTGCCCCAGGCCGGCTGGAGCAGCTGCGGGTCGTAGGCATGGATCCCCAGGCGCAACTCGGCGCGCGCCACGGGCTGGCCGGCGGCGTCGAGCACCTGGCCGTGCAGCGTGGCGACCTGCGCGGCGGGGTTCAGCGTCGCCGGCAGGTCGGGCACGCGAGGCGGAGCCGGCGCCTCGGGCGTGGGGATGGGGCGCGGCGTCGGCTCGCCGCCGGCCACGGGCAGCTCGGATGGTGCGAGCGGCAGCGTCATCGGCGAAGCGGACTGCCGCACGCGGGGTCCGTCGCCGCCCGCAGCGCCTGTCGCAGCGCTCGGCGCGCTGCCGCTCGGCTGCAGCCACCACCAGACGCCGCCTGCGAGCACGGCCACGAGCAGGGCACCGGCCAGCGTGCGCGCCGGTCTGCGCTGAGGCGCGCGGCTCAGCACGTTGGACGCGCCCCGGGATCGTTGCTCGGGGGCCTTGTCCCGTCGGGAGCGTTCGACGCGAGATCATGGCGCAGGCCTTCGACCAGCTGCTCGATGCGTGCGAGCCGAACTACGACCGCAGCGTGTTCCGCGGAGGCGCCCGCGACGCCTGGCAGGGCCGGATCACCCGGTGGCAGCGCGGTCTCCGGCGCGGACGGGCCCCCCGGCTCTTCGGCAGCAACCGCCTCGTCCTCCTCCTCGCGGCGCTTGCCGACGAACCAGGCGCCCACGAAGCCCGTGAAGGTGCCGAAGAGCGCGATGCCGCCCACCATGAGCACGACGCCCACGATGCGCCCTCCGGTGGTCACGGGATAGCGGTCGCCATAGCCCACCGTGGCCATGGTCACGATCGACCACCACAGGGCGTCCTCGGGGCCATGGATGTTCACGCCCTCCCCGCGTTCGAACTCCAGCACGGAGATGCTGGCCACGGCGACGAGCAGGATCGACACGAAGAACACGGCCAGGATGGCGCTCTGGGCGCGGCGCTCGAGCACGAAGGTCGAGAGCAGGCGGGCCGCACGCACACCGCGCAGCAGGCGCAGGATGCGCAGCACCCGGGCCGCGCGTCCCCAGCGCAGGGCCTCGACGGCCGGCACGCTCGACAGCAGGTCGATCCAGCCCCAGGTGGCGAAGTAGCGCCAGGCCGACTCGGCGCGGGCCAGGCTGATCGCGAAGTCGATCAGGAACAACACGCAGATGGCGTTGTCCATCCAGCCCAGGATGGCGGCCACGTCCGGCGGCAAGGCCATGAAGGTCTCGAGCGCCAGGTTGACGAGCACGACCAGGCACAACAGCAGCATGAAGAGCTGGTAGGGGCCGGTGTTCTGGCGCGCGCTGTCGGACATGAGTCCCCCGTGATGACACTTCGTTCAAGGCAGCGGTATATCACCGCTGGAGTAGGATGGCGTGCCCCCGACAGCCGGGCTGCCCCGCCGAGCTTGACTCGGGATGCCGCTCCGTCCGATGAGGGAACACCCCTCCCTCTGCCGGGCGCCGATGCATCCGATCCAGGCCGTGGCCGGCTTCGCCGAGCCGATCAGCAGTTGGATGCACCTCCTGGGTGCGGCCGCCTTCCTCTGGGTGGGTGCGCGTGCCGTGCGCCTGCACTGCGCGCTCCCCGAGCGCCTGTTCTCGCTGCTCGTCTTCGGGATCGCCACCGTGCTGCAGCTCGCCCTGAGCGGCATCTACCACATGACCGAGCTGCCGAGTGCCTCGCGCCCGGTGCTGCAGGTGCTCGACCACGCCGCGATCTTCGTGCTCATCGCCGGGACCCTCACGGCCGTGCACGGCACGCTGTTCGCAGGAGCCTGGCGGCGCCGGATGATCTACACGGTCTGGTCGCTGTGCGCGCTGGGCGTGTGCCTCAAGGCGATCTACTTCGCCGAGACGCCCGAGTGGCTGGGCCTGGCCACCTACTTCGCCATGGGACTGCTCGGCCTGACGACCACCGTCAAGCTCTGGCGACGGCACGGCATGCGCTACACGCTGCCGCTGCTCGGCGGGGGCCTGGTCTACACGCTCGGGGCGCTGCTGGACTTCCGGCGCGCTCCCGTGCTCGTGGACGGCGTGCTGGGCCCGCACGAACTGCTGCACCTCGCGGTGCTGCTGGCGCTGGCCCTGCACTGGCGTTTCGTCCTGCGCTCGATCCGCCTGGCGGACGAGGCGGCGAACCCGGCATCGCCCGCGGGCGATGCGGCCGGCCCGGCGATGCAGCCGGCCTGAGGCCGGCGCGGGCCGACGACCCTCGGGGGCGCGTCCGACCGCCATGGCAGCCGGAGCGCGCCCCCGTGGGCGTGGAGGATCACTCGCCCGTGACGCGGGTCGTCCACTCGGAGTAGACGAACCAGTAGTTCTTGAAGTGGGTGTCGATGGTGTGAATCTTCGTGATGCCGCCGGCCTTGCAGGCGCCGGCAACGCTCGCGTCGCCCCAGGCGACCGCGAAGAGCACGTTCTGGACCATGACCTCGCCCACCTTGCTGCCCGGGCCAGCACCCGGCTCGACTTCGTACGAGCTGAGCTGACGCAGGCCGTCCACGCTGCCCGGCTCGGTGACGTCCGTGTAGAACACGCCGCGCAGCGGGCTGCAGCCGACGGTGAACAGCAAGCCAACGAGCAGGACGCTCGCGATCTTCGCACTGTGCATTGTTCTCTCCTTGAGATCTTGACCAGACCGGTCAGTGGTCATCGAGTCGCGATGTCCCCCGGCCAGACGACGGGATTCCACATGGAACCCCTCCGATATGAGCCGGGGCATTATGAACACCGGCAAGTGTTCAGATCCACAAGCAGGCGTCGGCTGATGGGACGACGAGCGCGGGCAGCCCGTCGCGTCCTGCCAGGCTCAAGCCCGATCTGAACGGCGTCCGATGCCCGATGCGGGATGCGGTGCGCATCCCCGTCACCAGGGCACATCCAGGGCGTCCTCCCATGAACACGGCATTTCGGCGCTGGGCCACGAGCCTGGCCGGGCTCGGCATCCTCATCACCGCGGGCGTGGTGGTCACCACCGACGACAGCTACACGTCGGCCAAGCAGCTCACGCGCTCGTTCGGCACTGCAAAGGTGATGCGCGTGCACACCGGGCGCTCGAATGCCCTGCTCAAGTTCGATCTGTCGTACCTGCCGGAGAACGTGCGCGGCGGGGACATCGGCCGCGCCATCTTGCGCCTCTACGTGAAGAAGGTGCGCATTCCCGGCACGCTCGACGTGCGTCGCATCGACGAGGATTGGAACGAGGAGACGCTCACCGACAACTCGGCGCCCTATCTCGGAGCCACCGAGATCGATGAGTTGCCGATCACGCGCGACCGGCGCCGGACGTGGGTCGCGCTCGACATCACGGCCGTCGTGCGCGACTGGGTCGATGGCGTGCAGCCCAACCACGGCCTCGCCCTGCTGCCCGGCGACGTGAGCGTGAGCCTCGATTTCGCAAGCAAGGAAGCTCGTGGTGGGGTGGGTCCCGACCTCGACGTCATCCTGCTGGGCGGCGGGGAGGGAGGCGGCGGCGGGCCAGCGGGCCCGCCCGGCCAGGACGGTGCCCAAGGCCCGCCCGGACCGATCGGTCCCATGGGTCCGGGGGGGCCCCCCGGGCCGCAGGGTGCTTCTGGTCCGGCAGGTCCCGAGGGACCGACCGGCCCGCAGGGGGTGGCGGGAGAGGTGGGTCTGGCCGGGCCGGCCGGGCCGATCGGGCCGATGGGGCCCATGGGCCCCCAGGGTCTGGCGGGTGAGCCCGGTCCGAGCGGTCCTGCCGGCGCGGCAGGGGCCGACGGCGCCATGGGACCGCCAGGCGCGACCGGCCCGCAGGGTGAGATGGGGCCGCCTGGCGAGCAGGGATCGCCCGGAGAGCGCGGCGACCAGGGACCGCCCGGTGAGCGTGGCGACCAGGGACCGCCCGGTGAGCGAGGGGAGCAGGGAGACACCGGCGCCCAGGGCGTGCCGGGCCCGCAGGGAGAGGTCGGTCCGCGCGGGGAGGCCGGTCCTCCCGGCGAGCCGGGAGCGCCGGGCGAGACGGGTCCGGCCGGAGCCACGGGGCCGCAAGGCCCCATGGGCCCGGCGGGTCTCGATGGTCTCGATGGCATCCAGGGGCCGGCCGGCCCGATGGGTCCGCCAGGCGCTGCGGGTCCCCCGGGGCCGCAGGGCCTGACGGGCGAAGCCGGGTCGCCGGGCCCCGAGGGTCCTATGGGTCCGGCGGGACCGATGGGCGAGCAGGGCGCCACCGGGCCGATGGGACCCGAAGGCCCGCTGGGCGCCGTCGGCCCGATGGGCCCGATGGGTCCCGCCGGTGCCGACGGTCAGGCCGGGGCCGAGGGTCAGCCGGGGCCCGAGGGTCCCGCCGGCCCCGTGGGTCCTGCAGGCCCGCCGGGCCCGATGGGCCCCATGGGACCTGCCGGTGCCGAGGGAATGGCAGGCGCCGACGGCCTGGAAGGCGCCATCGGTCCCCAGGGGCCGATCGGTCCCGCCGGGCCGCCCGGCCCTGCCGGTGCGCAGGGCACCGCCGGTGAGCGCGGCGAGCCCGGCCCCGTGGGAGCGGCCGGCGCGATGGGACCCGTGGGCGCGACGGGCCCCGCCGGACCGATGGGCGCACCCGGACCGGTCGGGCCGATGGGCCCCGCCGGGCCGCGCGGCTTCGACGGCGATGCGGGTCCTGCCGGCCCTCAAGGTGAGCCCGGTGCCGCAGGACTGGAGGGCCCCATGGGCCCGGCCGGTCCTGCCGGCCCTGCGGGTCCGATGGGACTCGCGGGCCCGCCCGGACCGACCGGAGCGACCGGCGCCAAGGGAGCAACCGGAGCCACGGGTCCCGCCGGGCCCGCCGGGCCGATCGGCCCCATGGGACCGACCGGATCGACGGGTCCGGCCGGCGCGACCGGTCCCGCCGGTCCGCAAGGCAGCCAGGGGCTCACCGGCGCGACCGGCCCGGCCGGCCCAGTCGGCCCTGTCGGCCCCGCGGGTCCCGCTGGCCCGATCGGCCCCATCGGCCCGACCGGAGCCGCCGGAGACAAGGGTGCGACCGGAGCCACGGGCGCGACGGGCCCGGCCGGTCCTCCGGGTCCGACGGGGCCCGCGGGGGCCGTGGGCCCGGTGGGCGCCACGGGTCCGGTCGGGCCGCAGGGGCCGCCCGGTCAGGACGGGCAGGTCGATGCCTCGATGCTGCAGGTCACGACGGCCACGAGCACGGCGTCCACGACCTTCGTGGCCATGCCGGGCACCTCGGTCACGCCGGGCGCGGGCACCTTCGTGGTGCTGCTCTCCGCGCAGTTCATCTCGAACGACGGCACCAATGACGGCGGCTGTTCGGGCGGTTCGGGCCACGCGCACGACCACATGGCGGTCGCGCTCTTCCTCGACGGCACCAAGATCACCGGCAGCGAGCGCATCTTCGACGCCAAGAAGTTCCACCAGACCGCCGTCTCGACGCAGACGCTGGTGACCCTCACGGCGGGGCAGACGATCAGCGCGCGCTGGCGCACGCTGGACGGCAAGCAGAAGGAGCTGCGTGACCGTTCGCTCATCGTGCTCGAGGTGAAGTGAACCCCTCGAGCGCGGCGCCGGCCGGACAGGAGGACGCCCGCGGGCTCTCGGGGGGGCGAGAGGCCGCGGGCGTCCGGGTCGAGTTCCCGAGGGTGCGCGCGCGGCGGGCGGAGTCAGGGAGGAGGATCCGGCGGTGGGATGGTTCCGCCCGCCGCGGCACGGAAGGCACGATCGACGACGCGTGCGAGGAAGGCGTGCGCCTCGTGAGAAGAGTCCGTGAGAGCGGTAGGCTGATGCGGCGCGCACCTGCGCCGGGGGTCATGCTCATGGCGGTCGTCTTGGAGGTTCTCGTCCGGGTGGCCCCTGCGCGTGTTGCGTCGCAGGCCAGGGCGCTCGCGGTGCTGCTGCTCGGCGCCCTCTGGCTGCCGGGTCTTTCCGGCGACACGACGGCCCAGGTGGGCCCGGTGTCGGTCATCTCGCTGAGCGCGCCGGACACGCAGACCGAGCGCGGCTCGAGCGGCCCGGCCATCTCGTCCAACGGCCGCTGGGTCGCGTTCCAGTCGATCGCGGCGCTCCTGGCCGAGGACACCAACGAGGCCCAGGACATCTACGTGCGCGACCGGCGGACGGGCCAGGTGGAGCGCGTGTCGGTGGATTCGGCCGGCGGGCAGGCGATCGGCGAGAGCAGCGACCCCGTCCTGTCGCGCAACGGGCGCTTCGTGGCCTTCGTCTCGGACGCCGCCAACCTGGTGGAGGGCGACAGCAACGGCCTGCCCGACGTCTTCGTGCACGACCGCAAGACCGGCACCACGGTGCGCGCGTCGGTGGCCAGTGACGGCGGCGAGGCGGACGGCGGCAGCGACTCGCCCATGCTGCCCGGGAACGGGCGCTTCGTGGCCTTCGACTCCGCGGCCACGAACCTCGCGGCGAGCGACACCAACGGCGTGCGCGACGTCTTCCTGCACGACCTCAAGACCGGTGTCACCGAACTCGTCTCGGCCGCGCCGGGTGGCGGCGCAGCCGACGGCGAGAGCGTGAGCCCCTCGGTCTCCGCCAACGGCCGCTTCGTGGCCTTCGTCTCGCTCGCCAACAACTTCATCGCCGACGACGGCAACGGCGCGGCGGACATCTACCTGGCTGACCGCACCAGCGGCAGCGTGACGCGCGTGTCGGTCGGCTCCACGGGCCAGGAGAGCAACGGTAACTCCTTCGCGCCCGTGCTGAGCGACAACGGCCGCCTGGTGGTGTACGTCTCCGCGGCGAGCAACCTGGTGGCCGGCGACGACAACGGGGTGGACGACGTCGTGCTGCGCGACCTCAAGACGGCGGTCAACGAACTCGTCTCGGTGCCGATCGCCGGGGGCGAGGGCGCCGCGCCCGGCGCGAGCAGCCAGCCCTCGCTCTCGAGCAACGGCCGGCTCGTGGCCTTCCTGTCGGCCGGCTCGGACCAGGTGGCCGGCGACGGCAACGACGCCGACGACGTCTTCGTGCGCGATCGCAAGCTGCTCGTCACGCAGCGCCTCTCGACGGACGTGGCGGGCGGCGAGGGCGCGGGCGACAGCCTCGGGCCGCGTCTCTCGGGCAGCGGCAAGGTGCTGGCCTTTTCGTCCTTCGCCGAGGACCTGGTCCCGGGCGACAACAACGAGGAGCAGGACGTCTTCGCGCGCAACATGCCCACCGGCAAGAAGCCCGCCGGCGCGACCGAGCGCCTGTCGGTCTTCGCGGCCGACCAGGAGGCCGACGGCAACTGCGACGTGGGGTACATCACCCCGAATGCGCGCTTCGTCACCTTCGCCTCGGTGGCCGAGAGCCTGGCCGTGGCCGACCCGAACGGCACGCTGCAGGACGTCTTCCTGCGCGATCGCAAGCTGCGCGACACGCTGCTGCTCTCGCAGTCCACGGACGGGGCTGCGTCCGACGGCCTGAGCCAGGGCGCGCACGTCTCCGACAACGGTCGCCTGGCCGTCTTCCGCTCGGCCGGCACGACGCTCGTGGCCGGAGACGGCAACGCGGTGGACGACATCTTCCTGCGTGACGTCAAGCTGGGCACGACGCGTCGCGTGTCGGTGGCCGCCGACGGGACGGAGGCCAACGGCAGCAGCATCGATCCGCAGATCTCCGGCAACGGCCGCATCGCCGTGTTCACCTCGCAGGCCAACAACCTGGTGGCGGGCGACGGCAACGGCGTGCTGGACATCTTCGCGGTGGACCTGAAGACCAACGTGGTGCAGCGCATGTCGGTCGCCAGCAATGGCGGCGCGGCCAATGCGGCCTCGGGACAGCCCAGCGTCTCGGCCAACGGGCGCTACGTGGCCTTCGCCTCGGGCGCCAACAACCTCGTGGTCGGCGACTCCAACGGGCAGTCCGACGTCTTCGTCCACGACCGCCAGACGCTCGTGACGCAGCGCGTCTCGGTCTCCAGCGAGGGCACGCAGGCCAACGCGGCGAGCGTGCGCCCGCACCTGTCGGCCAACGGCCGGCTGGTGCTCTTCGTGAGCAACGCCAACAACCTCGTCGCGGGGGACACGAACAATCAGTCCGACGTCTTCGTCCACGACCGCACGACCGGCGTCACGGTGCGCGTCTCCGTGGCCTCCGACGGCCAGGAGGGCAACGCGCTCTCGTCGGTGGCGCGCATCTCGCCCGACGGCCGCTACGCGGTCTACAACAGCTTCGCCAGCAACTTCGCCGCCGACGACACCAACGGCGCCGTGGACGTGTACCGCCACGACCTCAAGACCGGCGCGACCCTCCGGGTCTCGGTGGACGCCGAGGGTCTCGAGGTGCCGCAGGGCGGCAGCGGACCGTCGGTCTCGAGCGGCGGGCGCTTCGTCGCCTTCCAGTCGCAGTCCGACGCGCTGGCGCCCAGCGACGCCAATGGTTTGCGCGACGTGCTGCTCAAGGAGTTGGAGTAGAGTAGCCGCCTCGTCCCGGCCGCCCGGGCCCGCAGACGTCGCGCGGACGGTCGGCCCCGCATCGCCCGCGGAGAGTGTCGCGGGCGCGGCGCACAGATCCCGCCCCCCTCATCGCACCCCCTGGAGACTCGCGTCATGGTCCGTTCCGTCCGCCGCCACCCTGGCCTGTTCGTCGTGGCAGCCCTCGCCCTCGTGGGCCTCGTCATCTCTGCTGCCGCACCTCCGCCGGGTGACGACAAGCTGACGCTGCACGACGCGATGGACGGCATGAAGGACGGCCTGAAGACGATCGGCAGCGCGCTGCAGGGCGAAGGCACCGAGGACGAGGTGCTCGAGGGCTGCCAGCGCATGCAGACGTACATGCTCGCGGCCAAGGTGCTCGAGCCCACCAACCTGGACGAGGTCGAGGAGGCCAAGCGCCCCGCGCACATCGCCGCCTTCCGCGCCGACATGGCGCGCGCCATGCAGAAGGTGCTCGAGATCGAGATCGCCTCGCTCGAGGGTCGCAAGGACGACGCGCTGGCCATCGTGCGCGGCGACCTCTTCTCGATGCGCGACGCGGCGCACGACAAGTACCAGCCCGCCGACGAGAAGAAGGAACGCGGCGAGCAGGGCGGCGGCGGCGGTCGTCGCCGCTACTGAGCCGGGACGGCGCCGGCAGGCTTGCGGAATCCGGCGCTCGGGGCAGGGTTCGCGGGCAGGCTTGCACGGCTGCGGGCCGCCGAGCGGCCCGGGCCACCCGCGTTCACAGGCTGGCCAGATAGGCCAGCAGGTCGCGCACCTCGGTGCGTGAGAGCGGCGCGAGCAGGCCCTCCGGCATGGCCGAGACGGCCTGCCGCCGTTCGGCGACGAGGGCCGCGTCGAAGGACTGCAGGTGCCCGTCGGCATCCTGCAGGCGCACGGCGCCCTGGCCCGCCGCGCGGCCCGCAGCGCCGCTGAGCACGCGACCGGCGAGGCTGCGTCCGTCGCTCAGCAGGAAGCGCTCGCTGCCGTAGCCCGGCGCCGTGCGCGCATTGGGATCGGCGAGCGCCTGCAGGATCTGCGCGCGCGCCAGGCGCCGCCCGATGCCGGCCAGCGACGGTCCGACCGTGTCGGCGCCGGCCTCGCCTTCGTGGCAACGCACGCATTGCAGGTCGTTGCGCGTGAACAGCTCGCGGCCGGCCTGCGGGTCGCCGCCGAAGAGCGCATCGAGCCAGGGGGCGAGCGTCTCGTCCTGCGCCGCGAGGCGTGCGCGGTGCGCGGCGAGTCTCTCGGCCAGCGGTACGCCGGGCGTGTCGGCATCGGCGGCGCCCGCTGCGCGCGCTGCGCAGGCCTCGGCCGCGAGCACCACGTCGAGCGACAGCTCGGCCGGCAGGCGCCCCGCGAGCAGCGCGTCGAGCTGCGTGCCCAGCAGCTCGTCGGCGCGCGCGGCCAGCGCTCCCGGCGGGGTGGCGCCCAGGATCGACAGCGCCGCACGCCGTTCGGGCAGCTCGCCCTCGGCCAGCAGGGCCGGCAGTCGTGGCATGGTCTCGGCCGGGTCGAGCTGTTGCAGCGCGAGGAGCGCGGCCGCGCGCAGTTCGGCCGCGGGGTCGGCCAGGCCCACGTCGAGCAGGGCTGAGCGGCGCTCGGTGCAGGTGGCGGCGCTCTCGGACGGACGCACGGCGGCGGCCCACGCGACGCGCGCCTCGAAGGCGGCGAGCCGTGCGGAGACGTCGCGCCCGCGCATCTCCATGAGCCGCGCCAGCCGCTGGTCGAGCGCCTCCGCGAGCAGCAGCGGGTCGACGTCGGAGCTGGCGGCCCCGCTCGCCGGCCCGCTCGCCGCCCCGCTCGCCGCCCCGCTCGCCGGCCCGGACGACTGCCCGGACGACTGCCCGGCTCGCGGGGCCTCGAGCCGCGCCTCGACCAGTCGCGCCCAGGCTTCGGCCACCTCGTCCGGCAGCTCGACGTCGGTGTCCTCCGTCTCCGCCCCGGCCGACAGCAGGCGCGCGCAGAGCGCATCCAGGTAGCCGGCCTCGCGTTCGGGCAGCGGCCACGAGAAGCCGGTCACGGTGTCGAGCGCAGGGGGGCGCTGCCAGCTGGCGAGCCGCTGCAGCGCCTCGGCGCGCAGCGCGGCCGGAGCCGACGTGCGCTCGGCGTAGCGCGCCACCTGTTCTGCCCGCGCCGCGCCGCCGACGCGGAAGGCGGCGCCCAGCGCCCGGCGCCAGAGCAGCTCGGTGTCGGCCGCCGTGGGTGCACTCGCGGCCTGGTCCTCGCGACCCTCCGCGGCCTCCGGCTCGGACGCGCGCTCGTCGGTGCTGTCCGTCTCCGACGCCTCCGACGCCTCCGTGTCCCGCGGCGTGAAGCGCGCGTGCCAGGCCTCGCTGTCGAGGTGGTCGGCCAGCGCTGGCAGCGCGGCCTCGATGCGCTCGTCGTGGATCGCCCGCGCGGCCTCGAGGACGAGCCCGGGCTCCGCGTCGTCGAGGAAGGCGGCCAGCAGCGGGTCGGCGCGACGGCGCAGGACGAGCAGGCCGAGCTGTCGCACCTGCGGGTCGGGGCTGGACACCAGAGAGTGCAGCACCTCGGGCTGTGCGCAGCCGAGCAGCCCCATGACGAGGCCGTGCCGCAGCACCGGGTCGCCGGCGTCCTCGGGTGCGCGCGCGAGGAGCGCATCCACGGCGGCCGGATCGGCCAGCCGGCCCGCGGCGAGCGCCGCGCGCAGGCGCACGCGCGGCGAGGCGTCGGCCAGCGCCGAGCGCACGACGGCGGCGGCCTCGGGCGGCGCGAGGTCGCCGAGCACGGCCAGCGCCTGCACGACGAGTTCGTCCGAGCCGGCCGGCGCCTGCGGTGAGGCCTGCGCCGCAGTCCGGTTCGTTGTCTGGGCCGGCGGCCGGCGCGCGGCGGCGAGGAGCGCGGCCACGGCCTCCGTGGCCAGCGTGCTGTCGCGCCGTGCGAGCACACCCAGCCCCCAGGCCGCGTGGATCGCCGGCAGCAGCCGCCGGTCGCGCGCATCGGTCGCCTCGTCGGCCAGCGCCTCGCCGTCGGCGCCATCGCCCGTGGCGGCTGGCGCAGCCCCCGCCGCATCGGCGGGCGCCGCACGCGGCGCTGCCGCGAGCACACCGGCGAGCGCCTCCAGGCCGGCGCGCCCGCGTGCAGCGAGTGCGAGCTGCGCGTCCAGGCGCACGCGGCGGTCGACGGACGAGAGCAGCGCCACCAGCTCGGCCTCGTCACGCGCTGCCATGCCCGCCGCGCGCTGGGCGGCGGCCTCCTCGCCGGCGGCACGGCGTGCGGCCTCGGGCTCCGTCTCGCGCAGGCGGTACAGGCGGCCCTTGCCGCTCTTGCTCCAGCCGGTCACCCAGTCGCTCACGACGAGCGAGCCGTCGGGCGCGAAGTCGACGTCCGTGGCGAGCAGGCCCCACAGCGGGCGGCGCGTCGGCCCCAGCCGGAAGCCCGCGCCCTCGGGCAGCAGCGCGAAGCTGTACACGCCGCTGCCGGACGGGCTGCCCTGGAAGTCGCACAGCACGAAGTGGTGCTCCTCGCCGGGCAGCAGGCCGGTGCCCGGGTTGCAGGCGAAGCCCGACGGCCCGGCCGTGAGGTGGTCGAGGGGCGGCAGCAGGAAGGCCGGCTGTCCGGCGTGCGCGCGCTGCCAGCGGCGCTCGGCGTTCCACGGGCCGAGGCCGTCCACCCACTGGAAGGGGCCGCGCCAGCCGCTGTCGCCGCCGGGCAGCACCTGCACCAGGCGCGCGCGGTCGCCGCCGTCGGCGTTGTTGTCGCCGGTGAACAGGTCGCCGAAGTCGTCGAAGGCCAGCTCCTGCGGATTGCGCAGGCCGGTGTGCACGATCTCGAGCGCGCTGCCGTCGGGCTCGCAGCGCAGCACGCAGCCCGTGTCGGGCAGGTGCAGCACGCCTTCCGGCGTCACGACGTGCAGGCCGCGGTCGCCGATGCTGAACCACAGGCGGCCGTCGGGGCCGAGCACCAGCCCGTGCAGGTCGTGCCCGAGGTAGCCGATGCGCACGCCGTAGCCGTCGGAGAGGCGGCTGCGCTGCTCGGCGATACCGTCGCCGTCGGCATCGACCAGCGCCCAGAGCGCCGGGATGCAGGTGTAGTAGAGGGTGCCGTCGTGCGCGAGCAGGCCGGCGCCGATGCCGGCGGCCGGCTCGGAGAAGCCGTCGGCGAAGACGGTGGCCTCGTCCACGCGCCCGTCGCCGTCGCGGTCGAGCAGCCGCTTCACGCGGTCGTGCTCGACCGCGGCGGTCGGGAACTCCGCGCCCAGGATGGACTGCATCAGCGCGAGCCGCTCGGCCACCGTGGTGGCGGCGAAGTCCGCGGCCACGAACTCGCGGTGGTCGCGGATGTCGAGCACGCCGGCACCGTGCCGGAAGGTCTCGCCGACGTAGAGCACGCCGGCTGCGTCGAAGGCGAAGCACACCGGGTTCGCGAGCAGCGGCTCGGCCGCCACGAGCGACACGCTGAGCCCCGCGCCGACGCTGAAGCCGGCCAGCGCCGCCTCGGCCTCGTCGGAAGCGGGCTGCACCGGAGCGGCGTAAGGGGGCGAGGCGACTTCCGGCGCGGTCCCGACGGCCGGCGCCGGCGCGGCTTCCTGGGCAGCGCTGCCGCAGGCCCACGCGGCGAGCATCAACAGCGCGAGCACAGGGCGCGCCGGCATCCCGCGCGGCCCCTCAGCGGCTCGCGGCACGCAGGCTCTCGAGCAGGGCCTTGGTGGCGCGGATGCCGTCGGGCTCGGAGAGCCGCTCGCCCTCGTACTCGATGCCGATCCAGCCGAAGTAGCCGGCCGCCAGCACGATGCCGAGCATGCGCGCGAAGTCGATCGTCGTCTCCTGGCCGCGTGCGTCGAAGTCGTAGGACTTGGCCGAGACGGCCTTGGCGAACGGCATCAGCTCGGCCACGCCGCGATAGCGGTCGTAGAGCTGGCCGCCGCCCAGGTCGAAGTTGCCGAAGTCGGGCAGCGTGCCGACGCGCGGATGGTCGGCCTGGCGCATCACGGACGCCAGCCAGGCGCCGTCCGACGAGAGGCCGCCGTGGTTCTCGACGATCACGTTGAGCCCGTAGGGATCAGCGAGTTCCCCCAGGCGGTGCAGCGAATCAGCCGCCAGGTCGCGCTGGCTGTCGCGCTCGCCGCTGCCGCCGGCGTTGACGCGGATGCTGTCGCAGCCCAGGAAGGCCGCCGCCGCGATCCACTTGAAGTGGTTCTCGATCGCCTTGCGGCGGCTCGGCTCATGCGGGTCGGCCAGCGCGCCCTCGCCGTCGATCATGATGAGCAGGCTGGCGACACCCGCGTCGGCCGCGCGCTGCTGCAGCTGGCGCAGGTAGCCGAAGTCGGTGGCGTGCGTCTTGAAGAAGGTGCTCACGTACTCGACGCCCTCGAGCCCGTAGTCGCGGCGCGCGGCGCCGGCGAAATCGAGCGCCGTCATCCGGCCCTGCTGGTGCGCGCGGTGCAGCGACCACTGCGCGAGCGAGATGCGGAAGAGGGGTTCGTCGTCGGGCGGCATGGCGGCGGCGGGCAGCGTACCCGGAGCGGGGGCGGCCGGGGCGGCGGCGGGGCTGCCCGGCGCTGCCGCGCGCCACGGCGTCGGGCTGCCGAGCGGGCGCCGCCCCGCGGCCAGGGCCGTCAGCGCCGCGCTCGCGGCGGCGAGCGATCGGAGGAAGTGGCGGCGCGAGGTGGGGCGGGGCATGGGGGTGTGCAGGCGAGTGGGTTGGCGGCTGGCGGCGGGGGCGTGGGGAGGCGGGCGGCGGGCGGCGGGGGCGGCGGGGGCAGCGGCGGGGCGGATGATAACGCCACGTGCGCGGCGGCTGCGGCGGGGTGGCCCGATCTCGCGGTGCGAGGGATTCCATGTGGAATCCCGTCGTCTGGACAGAGTCAGGTCCGACCACCGTCCGCCGTAGCCCACGGGGGATGCCGCCGTCGTTCCGCTGGTGATCTTCTCCTGCAAGAGCCGGGGAGTCTGCCCGTCGTGCGGCGGCCGGCGCATGGCGGACACCGCGGCGCATGTAGTGGACCACGTGCTGCCGCTCGCGCCCGTGCGGCAGTGGGTGCTGTCGCTGCCGTTCGCGCTGCGCTTCGCCGTGGTCTTCGACCGCGAGCTGTGTCGTGTGGTGCGCTCCGCGTTCATCGACACGGTGCTGGTGGAGCTGCGCCGCCGAGCACTCCAGCAGGGCGTGGTCGACGGCCGCTCGGGCGCGGTGGTCGCTGTGCAGCGCTTCGGTGGGTCGATCAACCTGGATGTCCACTCGAAGTGTGTGTTCACCGTCGACGTGCTGCGTTGCCCCGGCTGCGACGGCCGACGGTGCACCTTGCGCGCGGGCCACCGGGCCTGCTCGAGGGGGCCTGAGGAACAGGTCGACACAGTGTGGAGACCGACGCGTCCGGCGAGGACGTGCAGGGGGAGGTTCCACGGTGAGCACAGCGGCATCAGGCCCATGCCAGGGAAGCGAGGGCCATGCGAGCCGGAGAGCCAGGCGCCCGGAGGGGATGTCGGCGCGCCGGAGGTCGCTTGGGAGGAAGAGGGCCCACGGGACATGGGAGGCGGCGGGAGACGATGGGGGGGCTTGTTTGTCCTATGCCCCGCTGGCTCGACCTCCGCAATGGTGATCCGCTCGACGAGGCGCAGATGGCGAAGTGGCTGAAGCAGGCGGCCGCCCTACCCGGCTGGCTGCCGTAGCTGGGTGACCGCGAGAGATCGAGACCACGGGGGCAGCCCGCGCGTGCGTCGCCTCAGTCGAGGGACAGCGCTGCTTCCGAGTGCTACCGTGCCCGACTCTCGGGAAGGTGATCATGTGAAGCCGCTCCACGTCACGCTGGTGTGCGCGCTGTGGCTCTCGATGTGGCCCCTCGCCGAGCAACGTGCGGCGCAAACGCTTTCCCCCGATGACGCCGGTGGCCGCGCCGAACTCGCCGCACTCAGCAGCCTGCTGAGCGCCTGGGCGGAGCAACCGGATTGGCCGCATGTCGACCGTCCCGAGCATGCCGCCGGGCTGTCGGTGCTGCTCGACGGCGACCCGACGCCGGCCATCTCGACGCGGCTCGCGCTCTTCCGCACGCGCTTCGGCCTCGGCTTCCGCGAGTGTCCCGGCTGGCCGGAGTTCGCGGCGCTCGCCGGTCGCATCCACGCACGGCTCGTCGTGGAGTACCCGCAGCCGCAAGACCCTGCGCAGCGGGACTCGGCACAGCGGGACCCGGAGCATCCAGGCTCGGAGCAGCCAGACGCGCAACACCCAGCACCACGCGAGCCCGCGGAGAGAGTGCAGCCCGCACCCGCCCTGAGCGACTCCTGGAATGCTCCCGGCTGGCTCGGCGTGCGCGCGTTGCTCCTCGACATCAGCGGCCAGTCCGACGAGGCCCGCCACCTGCTCTTCGGTGACGGCGTCGCACGCTATTGGCCGGGCTGCTGCCCGTACTGCAGCTCGGAGAGCCTGTTCCACCTTGCCCGCTCGCGCGCCGAACTGCTCGACCGGCACGGCGACCAGGCCGGCGCGCTGCGCTGGTTGCACGAGGCCTACTTCCAGTGTGAAGCGGACCAGGAGGCCGAGATGTTCGGGCGGCCGCGGGTGGCGAGCGACCTGATGAAGGCTCGCTATGCGCTGCTCCTGGCGGAGGCGGGCGAGTTTGCCGCGGCGGCCGGCGTCGTGAGTGCGTTGGCCGCGAGCGACAGCGGCTCTCTCGGCCTGCAGGTGGCGCAGACCGCCTTGGCCGATCGCCTGCAGGCCGCTGCGCCGTCGGACGTGCGCGTCTTCGGCCTGCAGCTCTCCGATGGCGCCGAGGGGTTGTGCTTCGGGGCCGGGATGGCCTTCGTCGTCGGCGACGAGCACGATGCGGCCGACTGGCGGCTCGTGGCCTGCAGATTGCCGAAGTACCCCGAGCGCCGGCTGTCCAACCGCCACCAGCCGGACCATGGCACCGACCTCGAGATCGTCGCGCCGACGGATCCGCGCGTGTTGCCGCTCATCCTCACGAGCGTCGCCCAGCCATCGGGCTTCATGTGGTCGCCGGGCCTGCTGGCTTTGCACGCCCTCGACGGCTCCGCGCGCAGTCGCCTCGAGGCGTGCTTGCAGCAGACGGACGTCGAGCACCCCCTGAACTGGGGTTTCGGCAGCTCGCGCGCCATTGATCGGGCGGCGCGCCTGCTGTGCGGCGACGGGCCCGCCCTGCCACGCGACGCGAACGAAATGCCGACCGCGGAGGTGCGCGACGCCTGGTTGGCCTGGCTGAAGTGACGCGGGCTACGCCCTCGGGCGGGCAGCCACGGAGCAAGACGAGACCCCCCGCCATGCGGCCGCAAGGGCCCGGCGCATCCGCGCGTGACGGTTCGCCGCGCGAGCCACTCGAAGACCAGGCCCACCCATCGATACGTCAGTCGTCGAGCAGCACAGTCGGATGACTGGACGCTGGTCCCGCGCGGGCGAACGGAACCCGCGAGGGCTCGGGCGCGACACGCCCCCCCACGAGTCCTCGGGCGGCGCCACGCCACCCAGCGGCCACCCCGGCACGGAGAAGCAGGCGGTCGCGCGTCCGCGACCTGGAAGTCCGAAGCCCGTGGCCAAGAAATATTCGTCGACACCCCCAACGATCGGCGGAACGACACTAACTTGGTTGCAGCGGGGACCCCGATCGACGCTCCCCCCTCGTGCCGTGCCCTGGAGATTGCCCATGGACGCCAACGCGTTCGGCATTGCCGTTCCCCCCAGCGCCCGCGACCGTGCGTGCGGGCCTGCGAGCCTGCTCGGTCCCGCGCTGCAGCACCTCGTCATGACCGCGGGTGCGCTCGTCCTCTCGACCGCGGTGGCATCCGGGCAGGTGCCAGCCTGCGAGCCGCAATGGCTGCCGACTCTCGGACCGATCCCAGGCGCCAATGGCCCCGTGATGGCCGCGCTCACCTGGGACGATGGCCTCGGTTCCGGGCCGGCGCTCTACGTCGCCGGTGCGTTCGATGCGTTGGCCGGGCGCGATGCGCACGGCATCGCCCGTTTCGACGGACAGGACTGGTCGACTCTCGGCTCTGGGCTGCAGGCCCTGCCGGGAGCCACCGAAGCGGCGCAGGTGAGAGCCCTCGCCATCTACGATGCGGGCAGCGGCCCCGCGCTCTACGCTGCGGGCCGCTTTGCGCTCGCCGGCGGCGTTCCGTGCGCCAACATCGCGCGCTGGGACGGTGTGCAATGGGCTGCAGTCCCGGGCGCACCGGCTCTGTCCGACGAGGAGTCGGCCATCCTCGCGCTGGAAGTCTTCGACGCGGGGCAGGGGCAGCGCCTCCATGTCGCAGGCCAATTCACCGAAGGGGTGATGAGCTGGGATGGCGGCGTGTGGGCCAGCCTCGCTGGCGGCATCACAGCACCTGGGATCACGGAGCTCGCCCTCGAGGTGCACGATGATGGGACGGGCGCTGCGCTGTACATGAGCGGTTCCTTCAAGCAGGTGGGCGGCCAGCTGGCCGCGGGGATCGCCCGCTGGGACGGGCTGACCTGGACAGCACTCGGGACGGCCGGCATCCATGGCGACTTCCTCTCCGCCGTGCTCCTGTCGTGCGACCTCGGTGCGGGTCCGCGTCTCTACATGGGTGGATACGGCTCCGGAGGCCAGCGCCTGCTGAGCTGGGATGGAGCGAGCTGGACCTCGATCTTCCCGTCTGCCGGCAGCGTCCTCGGTCTGGCGAAGTACGACGACGGGACGGGCAGCCACCTCATCGCCGGCGGGACCTTCATCCATCTCGGCGGTCTGGCCGATCCCGTGGCGCACTTCATCGCCCGCTGGGAGGGTGGCTCACAATGGTCGCAGCTCGGCAACGGCATGGCAGGCCCGGTTCCGGTGTTCGTCGAGGCGCTGCACGTGTTCGACGATGGCAGCGGTGCGGCGCCCCGCCTGTTCGTCGGCGGCAGCTTCACCGAGGCCCGCGACTCGCACGTGGGCATGTTCAACATGGCCTTCTGGGATGGAGCGGCCTGGTCTGCCTGCATCGACGGCGGCCTCGACGCCGACGTTCGTGCCATGACCGTCTTCGACGACGGAACCGGCGAGGCGCTCTACGTGAGCGGCCGATTCAGTTCCGCCCAGGGCCAATCCACACTCAGCGTGGGTCGCTGGGATGGCAGCTCCTGGTCGCCTGTGGGTGGCGGCCTGGGCTTTGGCTCGGACGACTACCTGGACAATCGCGCCGAATCACTCCAGGTGCACGATGACGGCAGCGGCCCGGCCCTCTATGCGGCCGGCAGCGGCCTGTCCTCGAGCATCCCGCCGATCCCGTCGTCGGCGCCCCGCACGGACGTCATGCGCTGGGACGGCAACGCCTGGCAGCCCGTGGGCCTGATCACCGACCCCTTGTATCCGCGCACCGCGACGGACATGGCGTGGTTCGACGACGGTTCGGGAGAGAAGCTCTACGTCAGTTGCGGAGACGAGGGAGGTACCCCGGACAACCTCGCGCTGTTTCATCCGATCCTTCGCTTCGACGGCACACAATGGGAGTCCATCGCCTCGCCCGCGGGGTACGTCCCCATCTTCGACCTCCAGGTGTTCGACTCGGGTTCAGGGCCCGAGCTGTACGCCGCCGGCGGTTGGGGTGTGCGGCGCTGGGACAGCCAGGCCGGCTGGCAACTCGTCGGCAACGTGACGTCGGAGACCTACCGCCTCGCGGTCTTCGACGACGGCGGCGGCCCGCAGCTCTACTGCGGCCGCTACTTGGGCGGGGACCCGGCGATCACAGGTGGCCACTTCGCGCGCTGGAACGGGTCGACGTGGAGCATGGTTGACGCGAGCTTCGAGAAACCTGTCGTGGCGTTGGAGGTCTTCGACGTCGGTTCGGGTCTCGGCCCCGCGCTCTACATCGGCACCAGGGGCAACACGTCCACGCCCAGCGAGAGGTTGTACCGGTGGAACGGAACGTCGGTCACGCCGGTGGGACTGCAACTGGAGGGTTCCTCCTACCTGGAGTTGCACGGCACAGCCAGCTGGCAGGGTGGAGGCCCGCAACTCTTCGTCGGGGGCGGCTTCGACAACTTCCCCGAGACGAGTGACGCGTTCCTCACGCGACTGTCGGGCTGCACAGACTGGCTCTGGGAGGACATCGGCGGCGGCACGCTGGGAAGCCACGGCACACCGACGCAGACAGCAGCCGGGCCGTTGACTGATGCCTCGAACGTGAGCATCAGCCTGGACCAGGTCCCGCCGGGAGCGCTCATGGTGTATTGGCTCTCCTTTGCCTCGGTACCGACCCCGTTCGTCGGCGGCACGCTCTACGCGCTGCCCCACGCGCTGCAACGCCTGTACCTGGCCGACGCCACGGGGCAGTTCGATCTGCACGTGACGTGGGCGACGGGCCTTCCGTCGGGCACGGAGTTCTGGCTGCAGTTCTTGGTGCAGGACCCCTCGGTGTTCTACGGCATCACGCTGAGCAACGCGCTCAAGGGCACCACACCGTAGGCCACGCGCGCCGTGATGTCGGGCACGCTGCGCTTGGCGTCCACGGAGTTGAGCAGCTCGGAGCGCTGGTTGCCGTCGAGCGCCAGCGCGTCGTGGGCTGCGGCGGCCGCTGCTGCCCTGTCGACGGGGGAACAGATCCTCGAGTGACGGGGCGCCCGAGTTCTGGCGGGTTCCGCTCGTCCGCGCGGGGAAGCGTCGCGCGCGGCTGAGCCGGGCCCTCTGGGCGGCATGGCAGGGGGGCTCGTCGCAGCGACTTCGGGGCCCGCACAGTGCGCGCTCCGTGGTACCTCACCGACATCTCGTGACCTACCACGGCGTGCCGGCGCCGGCAGAGGCACTGCGGGCAGCCATCGTGCCGTCGGCGCCGGAGCGAGGAGACGCCGGGGCCGTCTGCGCGGGTCAGCGCCCGGCGCGTCGCTGCGGCAGGCACCCGTGGGCAGACCTGTCGAAGCGTGTGCTCGCCGTCGACGTGCTGCGCTGCCCCGGCTGCGGCGGCCGACGGTGCACCTTGCGCGCGGGCCATCGGGCCTGCTCGAGGAGGCCTGAGGAAGAGGACGACGCCGTGTGGAGACCGACGCGTCCGGCGAGGACGTGCAGGGGGAGGGGTGGGTGGGGGGGCAGAGGCTCAGTCTGGTGGTCAACCTCGTGTCCACTGAATCGGGGGAGGGTCGGGCTGATGCCAGGGAAGGGATGGCCATGCAAGCCGGCGAGCGAGGCGCCCGGAAGCTGGAAGGGATGTCGGCGCGCCGGAGGCCGCGTGGGAGGAGCCAAGCCCACGGGACCCGGGAGGCGGCGGGAGACCATGGGGGTCTAGTTTGTCCTATGCCCGGCTGGCTCGATCTGGCCTGCGCCAGCGACTACGTCCATGGAATCGAGGTGCTGCGGCGGCGGCCGCCGCCGCCGGAGCCGGCGGCGTACTCTCTGCCGCAGCATCACTGATCGAGCGGGGCACGCGTCGGCCGGTCGGCGTCGTGAGGCGGCGAGTAACTGGACGGCACGCTCGCACCGCGCCAGCCGTCACCGGCCGTCACCAGCCGTCACCGGCCGGCCGCCCGCTCAGCGCCAGCCGTCCGGGAAGGTCAGCCACTCGCCGTCGCGCCACGCGAGCAGGCTGCCGTCGGCCTGCACACGGTCCGGCACGCCGCTGGCCTTCAGCAGCCGGCGCAGCTGGCGACGCTCGGCGCTGGCGCGATCGAGACCGAGCGCCTCCATCTCCTGCACGCGCTGGTGCCGCGCCGACAGCACCAGGACGCCCGGCGCCCCGGCGACGTCGATGCCCTGGGGGCTGAACTCCACCCGGAAGCCGGGCCGTCCCGCGGAGGCGTCCATCGAGAGCGTCGTGCGCGATCCATCGCGCGTGCTGCTCATCGAGAGGCCCACGAGGCCCGGCTCCGCGAGCAGCGCCGTCGCCAGCGCCGGCAGCTCGGACAGGGGGCTCGCCGCAAGCAGCGTGCTCCAGGCAGCCAGCTCGCCGGCGGTGAAGTCGCCGCCCGCATCGTCGAGATCCAGCAGCGCGCGTGCGGCGTCGAGGTCGAGCGGCGCGATCCGCTCCGGGGGCAGGCCCGCGAGCCACGCGTGCAGCTCGTCGCGCCGCGCGAGGCCGTGCTCGTCGAGCGCCAGGGCCGCCGCGAGCGGCGCCGCAGGCAGGCGGCCGAGTGCGGCGAGCTGCTGCAGGCGCTGCTGAGCCTGCGAGCCCACGTCGGCGAGCCCGGTGTCCGCGACGCCCGCCGTGTCCAGCGCGGCGCGCACGAAATCGGCGACCGGCGGTCGATCGGGGAACAGGCGGCGGTAGAAGTCGGCTTCGCCCGGCAGCAGTCCGCGCGCCGTGAGCACCAGCTCCTCGTGACCGAGGGCGTGCCGCACGAGCATCCCGCCCGGCGGCGCACAGCACTCGGCGAGCCGGGCGCGCTCGGCCTCATCCAGCAGCGCGTCGCGGTCGCCGAGATGGACTTGGCGCGGCGTGTCCGTCGTCGCGAGCTGCCCCAGGAGGTCCACGTCGGTGACCGGCGCAGCCAACGGCAGCAGCGCGTGCTGCCACCAAGGCGCGTGGGTCCAGTCGAGGAAGTGCCCGACGACGGTCTCGCCGCGCACCGGAGCCACCAGCACCAGGCCGGCCGGCCCGTGGCGGAGCAGCGCGCCCGCCGGCAGCGTGCCGAGGGAATGGGCGCGCACGGCTACGCGTCCCGGGTCGCCGCCCGCGCGCCGCAGCGCCTCGGCGAAGGCTGCTTCGGCATCCGCGACCAGCAGGTCGGGGTCGCGCTCGCCGCCAGAGGCGCCGACGCCGCCCCAGTCCACGCACAGGCAGGCGATGCCGAGCGCCGCGAGTTCGTCGAGCACGCGCCAGCCGAGCGGCAGCTCGCGCCCGCCCAACTCGGCCGCCAGGTCGACGCCGAGCCCGCCAAAGCTCACCTCCTTGGACAAGCCGTCCTGCGCCGTGCCGAGCGTGGCGCGCACGCGAAGCAGGGGCGGGCCCTCCGGCGCCGTCGGACCCGACAACGTGACGGAACCGCCTGACAGGGACGTCGTGTCGTCCCACCGACCGGTGTCGGACGCCAGCGTGCCCAGGCGCACGTCGTAGCGCGAGCCGAGCGTGATCGATTCGCCGGCGCCCGGCAGCAGCACGACGACCGGCGCGCCCGTCCCGCCCGGCACGAACACGCCGCGCAGCACGCGTCCGTCGCCGCACGGCAATTCGACGGCCTCGGTTCCCGGTGGAAAGGGCAGCAGGTCGAGGCGCGGCAGGCCCGCGGCCGGCACGGCGGGTGGCGTGATGCAGCCCGGGCCCAGCAGCGGGAGCGCCAGCAGCGCGACTGCCATGCCGAGCGGGAGGGCGAGGCGCGAGCGCAATGTAGTCCGCATGGAGATCCGTCGACCGTGCGATGGGTGGGGCCAGGCCTCGAGCGCGAGGCGCCGGGAGCCTAACCCAAGCTCATGCGGCTGCGAGGCGCGCGTCGGGTGCGCGACATGCAGCGCGCACCTATACTGCGCACCCGTCCCGGGTGGAGCAGCGCGCGGCATGAAGCGGATCGTCCTCAATCTGCTCGTCGCCGCGGGCATCCTGCTGCTGCTCGAGGGCGCCTGCCAGCTCGAGGAGAACCCGCCCAAGTACCGGCGCTCGGAACTGCTCGGCTACGAACTCATCCCGGGCGCGCGCCTCGAGGACGAGACCGTGAACGCCGCCGGCCTGCGCGGGCCCGAGGTGCGGCCGCGCGCGGCCACCTCGCTGCGCATCCTGTGCATGGGCGGGTCGACGACCTGGGGCCACAAGGTGGCCGACGACGAGACCTGGCCGGCCTACCTGCAACGGGAACTCGCCGCCGCGGGCTGGCCGGACGTCGAGGTGCTCAACGGCGGCGTCTCCGGCTACGGCCTCGAACAGATCGTGCTCGCGCTCGAGACGCGCCGCATCGCCGAGCTGCAGCCCGACCTCGTGCTGGTCTACGAGGGCTGGAACTTCGCCACGATCCAGGACAACACCACGGTGGCCAGGCACATGCGCGACGGCGCCGACGCGCCGCCCAAGAGCCTGCTGCACCACAGCGCCTTCGTGCGTTGGCTCGACGACAAGGTGGAGGACGTGCGCGCGCTCGCCGCCGCACCGACGACGGAGCGCTTCGACCGCCGCCTGCAGATCCGCACGATCATGGAGCAGGTCTTCCCCGGCTTCTGCGTACGGCTCGCGACGCTGGCAAGAGAGCGCGGCACGCCGATCGCGATGGTGCGTTACCCGGGGCTGATGCAGGTCCCGCCCGCGCCCGGCGCCGAGCCCGACCGCCGCTACGAGAAGCGCCTGAACATCGGCGTCAACGCGGCCAGGTCGTGGGACGAACTCGTCTCGGACGGCGTGCTGCAGTGGCAGTCGGGCGCCGACATCGTGGTGGCGTCGGCGACCGCCGCCGGCCTGCCGCTGCTCGACGTGGCGGGCGACATGCTGGCCGCCCTCGACGGGTTGTCGCCCGAAGAGCGGCGCACGCAGTGGGTGGGGTATTTCCGCGACCGCATGCACCCCGAGCCGGAGGGCAACCAGGCGATCGCGAGGAGCGTGGCGAAGCTGCTCGTGGAGCAGGGCCTGTTGCCGGCGGCTTCCCACTGAGCGCCTGTGCACGGGTCCTGAACTCTGCCGTGCGGGGGCAGGCTTGCCGAGGGCCGTCAACCGCCTCGCATGAGACGGCGACCGACCACGCTGTCGCGGTTCAAGGGACGATGTCGACCTGCACCCGGCTCGAGCCGGCGCCGAAGTTCCCGTGCTCCTCGACCACGATCGCCGCGACGGTCAGGCGGCGGCCGACGAGCCAGGACGGCAAGCCGGCCGGCAACAGCATGGCGAAACTCGCCTGGCCCTCGGCGTCGAGTGTGCCCGAGAAGCCCGGGAGCAGCGGGCCGTTCGTGAGCGCGAGGCCGATCAAGCTCGCGGCATCGATGTTCAGCGGCAGGTAGCTGCCATGGCCCAGGATGGTGCCCGGCAGGTCGCCCGAGAGGCTGATCGCTGCCTGATAGTGCTTGCCGGACCGCACCCGGCCGAGATCGAGGTCGAAGCCGATCGCAGCGCCCGCCGAGACCGAGAGGGTCGTCGCGTCCGCCGCCAGCGTGATCGGGTCGTAGATGTAGACGATGCCGCTGCCGTCGCCCCATTCGCCCGAGATGGCCAACTCGTCAAAGCCGTCGCCGTCCGCGTCGATCGGCTGCAGTTCGCGGCCGAAGCCCGCGGTCGGGATCTCGCCGCCGAGGTCCTGCCGGACCTCGAAGTCGGGACCGTACCAGAGATAGACGCGGTCACCGCCGGCGAACTGTGCCGGGTCGCCGACGGCGACGTCGAGCACGCCGTCCCTGTCGAAGTCGAGTGCGGTGGCGACTTGGCCGAACTTCCCACCTGACAACGGCAAGGGCGGCAAGAAGATCTTCAGTACCTGGGTGTAGTCCGGACCCGCGAGGAGCAGCGCCTCGCCCGCGATGCTGACCCCCTCGACCTTGGCGGAGATGGCGCTCACGAGCATGTCGTCGAATCCGTCCCCGTTGAAGTCGGCTAAGTGGTGGATGTTGTTCCCGAAGCCGTTGGGGAGCGGGCTGACGGCCGGCGCCATGATCGGCCCAATCCACTCCGAAACCGCACCGTTGAATACATGAATCAAGCCTGCGGTCACGGAGTTCGGCAGGTATCCGCCGCCCTCGGCCACGAGGAGGTCCTCGACGCCGTCGCCGTTCAGGTCGTGCGCGTAGCACGAAGCGCCGAAGGCGCCGAAAGTAGTCATGGACGAGGGCGTAGGAGTGAACACCTGCGCCTCGAGCTCGAACGTCTCAGCGTCGAAGACGTAGGCCGCGCCCTGGCCGACCACCGGGATGATGTACTCCACCAGTCCCGGAGAACCGATGACGAGCTGCGTCTCCCCTGTCGGCCGGCGGAAGACCGCGTGCCCCGTACCGAACTGCTGGTTCTGCGGCACGGGTGGCATGAACACGACATCGGTGGTGAAGTCCGGACCGTAGAAGACGTGCACCCGGCCCACCCAGCTCACCGTGTGCCAGTCGAGTTGCGGCGACACGATGATCAGGTCGAGCCAGCCGTCATCGTTGAGATCGACGACGCTGCCCTTGCGGAAGCCGAGCTGCTCGTCGTCGATCGGCTCGGCGGCCGTGAAGCTCCAGTGGTCGATGAAGGTCGGACCGCGATAGATCCACATCCGGCCCGCATGGATCGTGCCCACCTTGTCGTGCTGCTCGCTGATGATCAGGTCCTCGAAACCATCCCGGTCGAGGTCCGCCGCCATGACCGTGAAACCGAACAGGTCGCCGAGCGCCGGCTGGTCGGGGCGGATCGAGCGAAGGATGAACTCCGTCTGGGCCGGTGCGGCCTGGGTCAGCGCCAAGAGACCGGACAGCAGCGCGATGAGGGGTGTGGCGGTCTTCACCAGGAAGCGGGCCGTGCCCAGGTAGGTGTCGTCATCGAGGTCGGCGTCGACGGCAGAGATGTTCTCCGTCATCGCCTGCGCCACGAGCAGCGCACGGGACAAGCACCAGCTCGGCAGGAGCTGCAGCGCGATGAGGATCCGGGAGCGGCGGCCTTTCTCTTGCCGATCCCAGGCAGGATGCGGACATCGGCTCGGATCTCCCCCAGGGCAGGCCGTTGAGGGTGAGCGGCACCCGTCCCACGGCCGGTGCCCGCTCGACGTGCCGCCATGCTGGGGCGGTTCCCGCGAACCGTCAAGGGCTGACTTGCCTTGGCGTCACGACTCGGCTGCCCGCACCGGGGGTTGAGCGCCGACCACGGCCTGCTGCGCCGCTTCTCCGGGAGTGCCCGCATCCGAGCGGCCGCCGCGCAGCGCGTCGCCCACGTCCCACCCGAGGCTCACCATGGCGGGGACGACGAACATCGTGAAGACCGTGCTCAGCGAAAGGCCGCCGACCACGACGGCGGCGAGGCCCTGGTACAGCTCGGCGCCGGCGCCGCTGCCGATGGCCAGCGGCAGCATGCCGAAGACGGTGGTGGTGACCGACATGAGGATCGGCCGCAGGCGCGTGTGCGCGGCGGTGGCGAGCGCGTCGCGTCTCTCTTCGCCGGCGGCGATGAGATTGTTGGCCTGGTGCACGATGAGGATCGCGTTGTTCACCACGATGCCTGCCAGGATGACGAATCCCAGCATGGCGAGCAGGTCGTAGGTGGCGTCGGCCGAATAGCGATGCGCGAGGCCGATGCCGATGAGCCCGCCGGTGAGCGCGAGCGGCACGCTCACCAGGATCACGATGGGCTGCAGCCACGAGCGGAAGAGCGCCACGAGCAGCAGGTAGGTGATGAGCAGCGCCAGCCAGAAGCTGCGCGTGAGCGAGCTGAGCGTGGTGCTGAACTTGTCGGCCGAACCTCCCAGCTCGACGCGGTAGCCGGGCGGCATGCTGGCCAGCAGCGGCTCGACGTGCCGGGCGCGCACCTCGTCGAGCACGCCTTCGAGCGTGGCGCTCGGCGTCAGGCTCACGGTGAGCGTGATCGAGCGCTCGCGCTCGATGCGCTGGATGCTCTCCGGGCCGACGCTGGCGGCCACGTGCGCCAGGGCGCCGAGCGTGGTGCGCGCGCCCGACGGCGTGACGAGCGGCAGTTGCGCCAGCGTGGCCGCGTCCTGGATGCGCTCCTGCGGCACGACCAGCGTCACGTCGTGGTCGCGGCCGCCGTCGCTGTACGCGCCCAGGATGCGCCCGGCGAGCGCCAGCTCGACCACGCGCCCGACCTGCGCCACCGACATGCCGGCCTCGGCCGTCAGGTGCGGGTCGATCGTCACCGTGAGCTCGGGCTGCCCCTCGACGTAGTCCGACAGGATGCTGAAGGGCTGCACGCCCGGCACGCCGGCCAGCTCGCCTTTCAGTCGCCGCTCGGCCGCGGCGAGCTGGCCCAGCTCGGGGCCCGAGATCTCGAGCGTGAACTGCTTGCCCGAGTCGACGAACAGGCTCGTGCGCACCGGCACGACCACGCGGTAGCCGGGGATGCCCATGGCCACCGGCATCATGCGTTGCACGTAGTCGTCGAGCAGCTCGCCGCTGGCGATGTCCTCGTCGAGCATCGCGCCGCCGCCGTTGAAGGCGGGCGAGAGCACCAGGAAGTAACGGTCGGTCTCTGGCTGGTCCATGATCCAGCGCTCGAGCGGGCGCATCGACTCGGCCAGCGCCTCGGCGCGCGTGCCGGGGATCGGCTGCGCGAAGAAGAAGATCATGTTGCGGTTGCCGGTGGGCAGGTAGCCGGCCGGCGGTACGAGGCGCGACGAGAGCACGGCGATCGTGGCGACGAGCACCAGCAGCGCCAGCTTGGTCGCGACGGCCACACGCCCGCCGGCCGTGAGGGCCCGCGCCGCGCGCAGGTAGCCGCGCGAGATCGGCCCCGGCGGGCGCATGCCCACCGCGGCCTTGCGGCGCTCGCTGCCGCGGTAGAGCAGCGCCGTGAGCGTGGGCACCACCGTCAGCGCGACGACGAGCGAGAGGCCCACCGCGGCCGAGATGGCGATGGCCAGGTCGGCGAAGAGCTGCCCGGCCTCCTCCTCGATGGCCAGCACGGGCACGAACACGATCATGGTCGTGAGCGTGGCCGCGAGCACGCCGCCCCACACCTCGGCGCCGCCCTCCTCGACCGCGTCGCGCAGCGAGCGGCCCTCCTCGCGCAGGCGGAAGATGTTCTCCAGCACGACGATGGCGTTGTCCACCACCATGCCGGCCGCGAAGGCCAGGCCCGCCAGGCTGATCACGTTGAGCGTGCGCCCGAGCGCGTCCATGATCGGGAAGACGCACAGCAGCGAGATGGGGATCGAAGCCGTGATCACGATGAGGCTGCGCAGGCTGCGCAGGAAGACCAGCAGCACGAGCACCGCGAGGGCCGCGCCCGAGATGAGGTTGCTGCGCACGAAGTCGAGCGCGCGGTGCAGGTAGGTCGTGTCGCGGTAGACGGCCTCCAGCCGCAGGTCGGTGCCCTCCTCGGCGAAGCGGGCGTTGAGCTGGGCCACGGCGGCGTCGACGCCGTCCACCAGGTCGATCACGTTGGCGCCCGGCTCGCGCCGCACGCCCATGGCGATGATCTCCTCCAGGTTGCCGCGGCAGACCGAGGTGCGCTCGCGGTAGCCGTCCACCACCGTGGCCACGTCGCCCACGAGCACCGTGCCGGACGCGTCGCGCCGCACGACGATGTCGAGCATGTCCTGCGGGTCGCTCGTGCGGCCCTCGGTGCGCACGACGAGCCGGCGCGTCGCGGTCTCCACCGTGCCGCCGCGCAGGTCGAGGTGCCCGCGGCGCAGCGCCGAGTCCAGCTCGTCCCAGGTCACCCCGCGCGCCACGAGGCGTTCGGGGTCGACGAGCACCCGGATCTCGCGCTCCTCGCCGCCCACGATGACCAGGCCCGCCACGCCCGGCACGCGCTCGAGCTGCGGCTCCACGTGGTCGGCGATGAGCTGCCGCACGCGGTCGGCCGGATAGTGGCTGTGCGTGCGCATCCACATGGCCGTCTCGCCGATCTCGTCCGTGAGCGAGACCACCGGCTCCTCGGCGTCCTCCGGCAGGTCGGGCAGCTGCGAGAGCTTGTTGATCACGTCGACGACGGCGCGGTCCTTGTCGACGCCCCAGGTGTACTCGAGCTTCACCGTGCTCATGCCCTCGGCCGAGCTGCTCGTCATGCGCTCGAGGCCGTCCACGCCCTGCAGCAGGTCCTCGACCTCGCGCGTGATCTGGCCCTCGACCTCCTCCGGCGAGGCGCCGCGGTAGAGCGTCGAGACGTTGATGATGGGCGCGTCCACGGTGGGTTTCAGCTGCACCGGGATGTGCTGCACCGCGAGCACGCTGTAGAGCAGCGCCAGGATGACGACCACCGCCACCGTGTACGGGTTGCGGACGCTGAACTGGACCGGGTTCACGGCGCGCCGGCTCCGTGCTCCGCCTGCGGGGCGGCATGCGGCACGGTGCGCAGCGGCGCGCCGGGGAACACGTTGTCGGCGCCGGTGACGACGACCGACGGCGAGGCCGGCAGGCTGGCCGGATCGCGCGGCGCGATGGCGGCGAACTGCGCATCGCGCGCGAGCACCGTCACCGGGACGAAGCGCGCGACCGGGGGGGCGCCGCTGGGAGCAGCGTCGCCGGCTGAAGCGCCGCCGCCGCCCGGCGTGGCGCTGTCGGCCGCGGCCTCCGCCGGGTCGGCGACCACGATCCAGCGCGCGTCGGGCGGGCCCTGCAGCGCGTCCACCGGCACCACCAGGTCGGCGTCGACGGCCTGCAGCACGAGCCGCGCGCGCACGAACATGCCGGGCAGCAACTGGCGCTCGGGGTCGAGCCCGGCGAGGTGCACGACGGCCGTGAAGCTGCGTGTGCCGAGGTCGGCGGCCGGCACCAGCCGGTCGATGCGCGCCGCCAGGGACAGCTCGGGGCGCGCGTCGAGGCTGAGCAGCACGCGCACGTCCGCAGGCAGCGCGGCGGCCACCGGCTCGGGCAGCTCCAGGTGCACGTCGCGGCGCTCCAGGTCGGCCAGCACATAGGCCGGCGCGCCGGGTGTGGCGTGCGATCCGTCGGTGACGAGCCGGCGCGTCACGGCGCCGGCGAAGGGCGCGCGCAGCTCGCCCTGGGCCAGCAGGGCCGTGAGGCGCGCCACGTCGGCCAGCGCCTGCGCCGCGCGATGCTCGGCCACCTCGGCGTCGGCGTTGCGCCGGTCGCGGTCGCTGGCCGAGAGGATGTCGTCCCCCACGTCATTGGCGCGCACCGCCTCGCGGCGCGCGTTGCGGGCGAGGGCCTCGGCGGCGCCGGCGGCCGCGCGCGCCACCTCGATCTCGCGCTCGAGCACGGCGTCGTCGAGGCGCGCCAGCAGCGCCCCCTGTTCCACCTCGTCGCCGAGGTCGGCGAAGACCTGCGCCACGCGCCCGCTGCGCTCGAAAGCCAGCTCGGCCCAGCGGTTGCTCAGCACGTCGCCCACGAGCGAGACCGTCTCCTCCACGTGCCCGGGGGCGGCGGTCGTCACGCTCACCGGGAAGAGGTAGGCCGGCATGCCGCCCGATCCGGACCCGCCCTCGGAGGCGGGCTCGGCCAGGCCGACGGCCCGGAGCAGCGCGGCGCCGACGCCGTCGTCCCACGAAATGAAGGACGCACCGGCCGCCAGCACGGCGAGCAGGCCGAGCAGCAGAGCGACGCCCGGGGACGGGCGCGGAGGAGCAGGCGTCATCGGCGTCTCGAGGGTCGGGAAAGGCGGCCAGCATACCCGCGCCCTATAGTGGGGAGCAGCTGTCACGCGTCGTCGCCTCGGCGTCCCGGTGCCCGGATCGGCGTGCGTGGCGGCCTCGGCGCGAGCTCGCGGCTCGCGGTCCAGCACCCCCGGTGGAAGCCTTTGGGATGTCGCCACTCGTCCGTGGGATCGCGTGCGGTCTGTGCGCGTCGTGGCTGCTCGTCGCGCCCGGCCTGGCGGCCCAGCACGAGGGCGCGGCGGTGCGCGAGGAGCCGGCGGCCGACGAGGCGGCCGACGAGACGCTGCCGCCGGCGGCCGACGAGACGCTGCCGCCGGCGGCCGGCGAGGCGCTGCCGGCCGCGGCCGAGCTGCTCGCCGCCGCGCGCGCCGCGCTGCTCGGGACGCCCGGCGTGCGCTACCGCTTCACCGTCGAGGCGTGGGGGGCGGCGCGCAGTCACCAGCCCGCGCTCAGCGGCGAGGTGGCCCTGCGCCGCGTCTCGGGCGGGGCGCCGCTGCTGCGCGTCCAGGGCCTGATCCAGCCCGCCGAGGGCCAGCCCGGCGAGCCGGGCGTGTTCCACGTGGCGCGCCGCGGAACGCTCTACCAGCTCGCCGAGCCCAAGCGTCAGATCGTCTATCGCGCCGAGGGCCACCGCCTCGGGCAGCAGATGATCGCGCTCGTCGAGCCGGCGCTCGTGCTGGCCTTCGTGAGCGACCAGCCCTTCGGCGCCGCGACCGCGGAGGAGATGTCGGTCGAGCCCGGCGGCCGCATCGCGGGCGTGCCCTGCGACGTGCTCGTCATGCCCGACGCGCTCGGGGATGGCGGCGACGAGGGCCGGGTGCGGTGGTACCTCGGTCGCGACGACCACCTGCCGCGCGCCATGGAGCGCCACTCCGGCCGCGGCCAGCAACGCGGCGTCGTGCGCCTCGAGCTGGCCGACGTGACGACCGGCGCCGTGCTGGAGCCCGACGACGTGCCGCTCTCGGTGCCGCCCGGCTGGCGCGAGGTGGAAGTGGATGCCGTGCGCGCGAGCGAGCCCCTCTCCGGCCGCCCCGAGCGCGGCACCGGGCGCTCGCGCGACCCCGGCGGCCTGCTCGCGCGCGGCGCCACCGCGCCCGACTTCACGCTGCCCTTGGCGGCGGGCGGCCACCTCAGGTTGTCCGAGCTGCGCGGCCGCGTGGTCGTCGTCGACTTCTGGGCCACCTGGTGTCAGCCCTGCCGCGCGGCGCTGCCCGCCATCCAGTCGCTGGCGGCGGCCTACGCCGGCCGCGACCTGAGCGTGCTGGGCATCAGCACGGCCGAGCGCGACGGCGACCCCGCCGCGGTGCTGGCCGAGTCCGGCTGCAGCTACGAGCTGCTGCTGCACGGCGAACGCATCGCCGACGACTGGGGCGTGGCCGCGCTCCCCACCTTCTATGTGCTCGACGGCGAGGGCCGGGTGGTGTACGCGGCGCGCGGCTTCTCGAGCAGCCAGGAGCCGGCGATCCGGGCAGCCATCGACGCCGCGCTGGCGGAGCTGGCTCGCTAGGCCCGAAGTCCGGACGCATGGCTCACGGCTTGGGCACCCGGCTGATGGCAGGCCGGCCGCCGCCGCGCGATCGCCGGACGGCGCGCCCAGGCCCCGGGCTCAGCAGCGCAGGCGCAGCCGTTCGCGCGAGCGCTCGTGCGCTGCGGGCGAGGCGAAGCCCTTCGACGTCGAATGCGCCCAGGTCTTGTCGAGCGTCGCCGCGGCGTCGGGCGTCTTGCAGGCCGTGTCGCCGTGGTCGACGTCCACCTTGCCGATGCGCTTCGCGGCGGCCGTGGCCGCCTTGCGCAGCGCGGCATTGCGGCAGCCGAGCTGGATCAGGGCCGAGTTCATCGCTTCGCGCTCGGCGTTCGGCGCCCCGTGGATGTGCTTCTCGATGTGCGCGATGCGCTCGATGAAGGCCGCGTCGGGCGCGGCCTCGTCGTGCGTCGCGAGCTGGCCGAGCAGCACCCAGCCGGAGCAGCGCAGCGCCTCGCTCGAGGCGGCGAGCCACTGCTTCAGCTTCGACGCGCCATGCGGGCCCTCGGCTGCGAGCATGGCAACGTAGCTGCCGCACATGCGGGGCGAGCCGACGGAGGCCCAGCGGTCGAGCTCGGCGGCCGTCAGCCGCGCGGGATCGGCGACCTTGGTGGCGAGGTTGCGCGCGTCGAGATTGCCGGTGTCCCAGAGGGCCAGCGCCAGCTCGTGGTCGACTCCGATGCGCTTGGTGAGCGCCTTCAGCGTCGCGAAGCTGACGCCGAACATCGGGCCCGTCGCGCCGTGGCGTGCGTAGGTCTTGCGCGTCTGTTCGCTGCCGGCGGCCTCGAGTGCAGCCATCGCCTCGGCGAACGTCATGCGGGTTGCGGCCTTGCCGGGCTTGGCGGACTTCGCGGACTTCGCGGACTTGCTGGCCGCGGGCGCCTTGGTTGCGGGCTGCTTGGCCGCGCGTTGCTTGGTCGCGCGTTGCTTTGCCGCGGGCGACTTGGTCGCGAGCTGCTTGGCCGCGGGCTGTTTGGGGGCCACCTGCTTTGTTGCGGCCTTCTTGCGGGTGGGGGTCTTCGTCGCAGGCTGCTTCTTCGTGGCTGGCATGGGGTCTCCTTGCGATCGGTGCGCCGAGGCGCGGCAGCAGGACCGCGCGCGATCGACGCGCGATCGACGCGCTCGGGATTCAGGTGGACAGGGTGCAGATCCTACCGCGCCTCACGACGATGTGACGCCCTCCGGGCGCGGCAAGTCAGCCGCCTTCGAGCGCCGCCACGCGGGCCTCCAGCACGGTCAGTGCAGGGTCCTTCCACGGGCGCTGCGGGTGCTCCGTCGTCGGCACGTCCAGCTCGCGTACGAGGTCGAGCGCACGGCAGAGCTCGTCGGCACGGTTCGTGAGCAGCAGCGTGTTCGTCTCGGGCAAGATCTGGATGGCGGAACTCGTCGCGTCGGAGCGCTGCACCAGTGCGACGAAGACGTGCCTCGCGTCCACGTGCTCGAGGGGGAGCACGCAGCGTAGGTAGTGGTGCCGCCCGCGCCACGCCTCGAGCGCGTCCGGGGCGACCAGGGTGGCCTCGGCGAGGCGGGCGTCCGAGTCCATCGGCGTCTTGCGTGGCCGAAACACCTCGGCGATGCGCGCCGTGTTCGTGCCGCGCACCACGAGCGCCACGCCCTGGCCTTGGAGCAGGTCTTCGACGAAAGCAGGCGCCTCGACTTGCGTCAGGAAGCGGGGGTTGCCGAGCGGCACGAAGGTGTCGGCGATGATCGTGGGGCTGTACGAGATGGGCATGCCGAGCACCTCTGCCGCGAGCCCGAGCAGTTCGCGCAGCGGCACGTGGTCGCCGTCGGCCACGGACACCTGGTAGCCGTCCACCGCGTCCTGCGTGCTGCGTTCCCACACCAGACGGCCCGGGGAGTTGGAGGTGCGGTGCGCGCCTGCGGCTGCGAGCAGGCCGAGCAGGAGCGGCAGCGCCGCCGCGTGCCGCAACGGCGTGCGTGTTCCGAGCGGGCGCATCAGCGCGCCTCCAGCGCCTGGATGCGCTGCTCGAGGTCCGCCATGCGCTGCGCATGCTCGCGTGCGGAGGTCGGCGTCACGGGCACGTCGAGCAGGCGCAACGTGTCCACCGCGCGACAGACGACGTCGGCTGCCCCCACCAGGATGAGCGCATTCGCGTCGGCGTCAGCCCGCACCATGCCGGAGAACGAATCGAGCAGGGGAGTGAAGCAGCCCATGAGCGTGACGGCATTCAGGTGTTCGATCGGCACCACGACGCGGATGAGCACGCGCCGCCCGCGCCAGCTCTCCAGTTCCTCGAGCGGCACCGGTTGCGACTCCTCGGCGGTCGAGCGGAACACGCCCTGCTTGCGCCGCACCAGCTCCACGATCTGGTGCGTGCCGTCGTCGCGCAGCAGCCACGCGATCTCGAAGGGGTCGAGCAGGTTCTCGACGAAGGCGCGCACATCGGCCTGGCTGACGTGCGCCTCGCCCTTCAGGTAGATGCGCAGGTCGGCCAGCGCGGTCGGGTCGTACTGGAGCGGCAGGTCGAACACCTGCTGCACGAAGCCGAGGAAGTCGAGCACCGGGGCGCCGTTCCGATCGTCGAAGCGCAGCAGGTAACCGTCGGGCGTCTGCTCCCACGCGAAGCCCTGCTCCGCCTGCCCCTGCGCGTGGGCTGCCGGGTCGGGCGTCGGATCGACGGCAGGGGCGGCCGCTGGATCGGCCAACGGTCGCGCCGCGACGACTCCGCCGGCGAGCGTCGCAGCAAGGATGATCGAGCCGGAAATGTTACGCGTCAGCATGCGCACTCCTTCACGACAGGGTCCCTCTCCATTCTCCGGATCTGACCGTGGGACGCGTGGGATTCTTCCCGCGGAAGCTGGGTGAGCGAGTGGGGTCTCCTCGTGCGGGTCGAGCCGCTAGACTCGCGGGCTCGAACAGGCCTGCAGCCCTGCGTCGCCCCGCTCCCACTCCCTCACGCTCTCACGCCGCGCTCATGACGCCCACCCTCACCGCCCTGCCCGGCAACACGCAGAAGCTGGACGGCGGCGCCATGTACGGCAACTGTCCGCGCGCCGTGTGGGAGCGCTGGTCACCGCCGGACGCGCTCGGCCGCATCGACCTGGCGTGCCGGGCGCTGCTGGTGGAGGAGGGGGCGACGAAGGGCCGGCCGCGCCGCATCCTGCTCGAGACCGGCATCGGCGCGTTCTTCGAGCCCAAGCTGCGCGAGCGCTATGGCGTGGTCGAGAGCGGCCACGTGTTGCTCGACAGCCTCGCCGCGCGTGGCCTGTCGCACACCGACATCGACGTCGTCGTGTTGAGCCACCTGCACTTCGACCACGCCGGCGGGCTGCTCTCGGCCTGGGCCGAGGGCGACGCGCCGCAGCTGCTCTTCCCGCGCGCCACCTATGTCGTCGGGCGGCGCGCCTGGGAGCGGGCGCTCGCCCCGCACGCGCGCGACCGCGCCTCGTACATCCCGGCGCTGCAGGAACTGCTCGCGGCCAGCGGCCGCCTCGAACTGGTGGACGGGGAAGGCGTGCACTCGGCCGCGCGGAGCACGACGCTCGGCGGCTCCTACCGCTTCCACTTCTCCGACGGCCACACGCCCGGTCTGCTGCTGACCGAGGTCGACACCGATCGCGGCCCGCTGGTCTTCGCCGGTGATCTCATCCCCGGCCTGCCGTGGATGCACCTGCCGATCACCATGGGCTACGACCGCTACCCCGAGCTGCTCATCGACGAGAAGACGGCCCTGCTCGGCGACCTGCTCGCCCGCGGCGGCAGCGTGTTCTTCACGCACGACCCGGCGGTGGGCTTCGCGCGCGTGGTGCGGGACGGGAAGGGCAAGTTCAGCGGCGAGGCGTGGTAGCGGCCGGGCGCGAGCGGGGCGGGCGCCCAGTGGGATCCAGCCAGTGCTTGATGGTGAGGGGAACCGTACCTTCTCGTTGCTTGACGGGACGTCCGGATCCGAAACCCCCGGGCCAAGATCCCGCGCAGTCGATGGCCCCGCGTCCAAGCTTGAAAATCCGCAATGTGATTGCGGAATTTCCAGCCTCAGGGAGGCCCGGCTTCGCCCGCATCCCTCAAGGTGTCGTGGCCTTCAAGCCGTTGCTGCTGATCCACCCGACCATGCCCGTCGGGTCCTGCTGCCAGCCCTGGAACCAGATCTGCGTCCCGCCGGGCAGGCCCGTGGGCCAGGTCACGCCGGACACCACCCAGTCGCCCGCGGCGTTGGTGGCGAAGAGGCGGATGAAGTCAGGCGCCGGCATGAGCGTGCCGCCCTCGAAGGGCGCCATGAGCGCGTTGAACGAGAACACCATGTAGAGCAGCGTGCTCGGCTTGCCGTGCGTGTAGCTGAGTCCGGCCGGGCTGAGGGGCAGCAGGCTGCCGCTGCCGCGCAGCTGGGGCACGCCGTTGCTGCCGCCGATGGCCAGGCCGGCGCGCGTCCACTGGTCGTCCTCGGGCGCGCTCACCACCACCGTCTGGTCGACGGGGATGTTGGTCAGCACGGTCTCCTGGCCGTTGGCCCAGCGCACCTTGAGTTCGTCCACCTGCGTGGCGGCGCCGAGGCCGAAGTGCGCGACGAGTTCGCTGCTGCTCTGGAAGTTGTCGCCGCCGAAGACGAAGCGCCACTGCGTGTTGCCGCCGACGCGGGCCGAGACGATGGATCCGTAGCCGTCGGGCGGCAGGCCGTCGTGCGCCGTGGTGTCGAGGCTCACGCGCAGCCAGTGGATCTGGTTGCCCGTGAGGTCGTTGCGCCACAGCGTGAACGGCCCGAAGTTGGTGAACAGGCCGATGTCGTGGTCGCCGTCGCCGTCGTAGTCGAGGTCGATCAGGCCGCGCCCGGCGCCGAAGTGCGCGAAGCCGTAGGTGAGCGCCGCCTCGGTGAAGGGCACGCCGTTCCCGTTGTTCATCCACAGGTACGACTGCTCGTTCAGGAAGGTGGGCGTGCCGTTGTCGCCGTTGGTCTCGGCGATGTCCACGAGGCCGTCGTGGTCGAAGTCCACGCTCACGGCGCCCCAGCCGTAGCCGCCGTCGTGCACGTCGGCTGCCAGGCCGATCTCGTTCAGCTGGCCTGACGGCGAGTTGATGTACAGCTTGTTGCCGGTCCAGCCGAGCGACGGCTGGTAGATGGACGTGACATACCAGTCGGGGCGGCCGTCGCCGTTGTAGTCGCTCATCGTCTGCCCCATGCCGTTCTCGTCCTTGGCGGCGCCGATGGAGACGGTGACGTCGGTGAAGGTGCCGTCCGTGTCGTTGTGGAAGAGCCGGCTCGTGCCGAAGTCGCCGGCGATGAGCAGTTCGGGGTAGAGGTCACCGTCCATGTCGGCGAAGCGTGGCGCGAACGCGTTCACGCCGATGGTGGTGCCGCTCCAGAACCCGATGGCGGCCGTCACGTCGGTGAAGGTGCCGTCGCCGTCGTTCTTGAAGAGCCGGCTGCCGTTGTTGTTGGGCCGGAAACCGGCCACGAAGAGGTCGAGGTCGCCGTCGAGGTCGTAGTCGCCGAAGGCCGCGCCGAAGCCGTCGTCGAGCGACGGGTGGGTGAAGGCCACTCCGGCGGCCGCAGCGACGTCGGTGAAGCTCTTGTTGCCGTTGTTGCGGTAGAGCTTGTGGTGGCCGGGGCCCGTGGGCTGCCCGACCGTTCCGGCGCTCGTGATGTACAGGTCGAGCCAGCCGTCGTCGTTGTAGTCGGCGCAGGCGGCGCCCTTGCCGCTGTGCACCGACGTGAGGCCCCACTCGAGCGCGCGATCGAGGAAGGTGCCGCCCCCCTGGTTGATGAAGAGCTTGTCGCGGCTGATGCCGCCGCTCACGGCGAAGATGTCGACGCGCCCGTTGCGGTCGAAGTCGCCGGCCGCGCCGCCGCCGGTGTAGTCGGCCTCGTAGAAGAAGACCGGGTTGGTGTGAGTGAACTGCACGCCCGCGTTGGCGGCCTGGTTGCTGAAGTGCGGCACGCCGTCCTGCGCGGAGAGCGCTGCGGCGAAGGAGGCGATCAGACCGGCGCAGGTGAAGGGCGCGATGAGCTGTAGGGGGCGCACGTGGGTCTCCGGCGTGATGAAGAGTGGAGGCTTGCGAGAGGGCGTCGATCGTGCGGCGCGCCGTGCGCACCGCGGGTCGGCTCGGTGGTCGACAGCATAGCCGCCGAGCCGCCGCCGTGTGGATGTCGATCGTGTCGCGTCGGGGCGCCGCGCGGCGGCTCCTAGGAACTACGCGCCGGGCACATGGGCTCTACGCGCCGCCGCCCGTCGTTCCATCACCAGGCTGTAGAGGCAGGGCGCCAGGAAAAGCGCCCAGAGCTGCACGGCCATGCCGCCCACCGAGGGGAGGGCCATCGGCCGCATGACGTCGCTGCCGCGCCCGTCCACCAGGAACACCGGCAGCAGGCCGATGACCGTCGTGGCCAGCGTCATCAGGCAGGGGCGGATGCGCTGCAGCCCGGCCGTGACCACGAGCTCGCGCACCTCGGCCACGCTGGCGGGGGGCGTGCCGCCCGCCTCGCCGCGCTCCGCGAAGAGCTGGTCCTGGTAGGTGAGCATCACCACGGCATCGTCGTCGGCCACGCCGAGCAGCGCGATGATGCCGACCCACACGGCCACGGAGAGGTTCACGCCCGCGGCCCAGAGCACGAGGAAGCCGCCCGAGAGCGAGACGCCGATGCACAGGAACACGATGCCCACCAGCCACAGGCGGCGGAAGCTCGCATAGAGCAGCAGCGCCATGAGGCCGAGCACGGTCGGCACGAGCACAGCCAGGCGCTCGGTGGCGCGCACCTGCGCCTCGAACTGGCCGCCCCAGGTGTAGTACATGCCGGGGGCGAGGCGCACGCGGCCGTCGGCGATGGCCGCCGTCAACGCGGCGTCGGCGTCCTCCACGACCGAGATCTCGTCGCGCCCGCGCGTGTTGAGCGTCACGTAGCCCACCGGCAGCGTGTTCTCGCTCTTGATCTCCTGCGGCCCGAGCGACTGCCGCAGGTGCGCCACGGCGGTGAGCGGCACCTGCGCGCCGGAGAGCGTGGGCAGCAGCACGCGACCGAGCGCGTCCACCGTGTCGCGCAGCTCGCGCGCATAGCGCACGCGCACGGGGAAGCGCTGGCTGCCCTCGACGGTGGTCGTCGTGCGCTCGCCGCCGATGGCCACCTCGATCACGTCCTGCACGTCCTGGATGCTCGCGCCGTAGCGCGCGGCGGCCTCGCGGTCGACGACGAACTCCAGGTAGGGCTTGCCGACGATGCGGTCGGCCACGACGTCCACGGCGCCCGGCACGTCGCGCAGCACGCGTTCCATCTCCAGGCCGACGCGCTCGATCTCGGAGAGGTCGCTGCCGAAGATCTTCACGCCCATCATGGCGCGGAAGCCGGTGGAGAGCATGACGAGCCGCGTCTGGATCGGCTGCAGCCAGGTCGGCAGCACGCCGGGCACGGCCGAGACGGCCTCGAGTTCCGCGCGCACCTCTTCCTTGCTCAGCGGGCGCGTGGAGGGCCAGAAGCGGCGCAGCGGCGCGGCCAGCCATTCCGGCCAGCCGTCGTGGAAGCGCGCCACGGGCACGGTGCGCCACTCGGCCTGCGGGCGGAGCGTGACGATCGTCTCGATCATGCCGATCGGCGCCGGGTCGAGGGCCGACTCGCTGCGCCCGGCCTTGCCGACCACGTCGAGCACCTCCGGCACGCGCCGCATGGCGGCGTCCTGCGCCGAGAGCACCGCTTGCACCTGGCTGAGCGAGGCCGCGGGGAGCAGCGAGGGCATGCTGAGGAAGCTGCCCTCGTCGAGGCTCGGCATGAACTCGCGTCCGAGCCCGGGGAAGGCGTGCGCCGCGGCGACCCAGGCCTGGCTCCGCCCGGGGTCGAGCCCGAGCGCGGTGAGGCCGCTGCGCAGCGGCCCCATGACGCGCGCGAAGCCGAGCCAGACGACGCAGCCGGACAGCAGCATCAGCCCGGTGAGGGCCAGGTAGCTCTTCTTGTGCGCGAGCACGAAGCGCAAGGCCGGCGCGTAGGTGCCGGAGATGAGCCTTCCGACCACGTTGCCGTCCAGCGGCGAGAGTCGCTCGCCGGTGATGCGCCAGACGGCGGCCGCCACGATGACGCCGGCCCCGAGCGCCGTCGGCCAGCCGGGTGCGCCGGCCAGGGGGCCGCCGCTGGCGCCGCCGCCGGGCGCATCGGCCAGCAAGCCCAGGCGCTCGGCCAGCAGGCGGGTGGCGAGCACGGCCAGCAGCCCGGCGATGGCGGCCGCACGCAGCCGCACCCCGCGACGTCGCGGGACCGGGGGGTCACGCAGCGTGAACAGCGCCAGCGCGGGCACCACGGTGAGCGCCAGCACGACCGAGCCCGCGATGGCGAACGTCTTGGTGTACGCCAGCGGCTTGAAGAGCAGGCCCTCCTGTCCCTCGAGGAAGAACACGGGGATGAACGAGAGCACGGTGTTGCCGACGGCGGTCAGGATCGCCGGGCCGATCTCGTGCGCCGCGCGTTCGACGACGCGCAGGAAGCCCTCGCGCGTGGACGCCTCGGCCCGTCGCGCCGCCACGGGACCCCCGGATTTCTCCGTGAGGATTAATGCCAAGTCGGCCACGTCGCCGATGGCGATGGCGAGGCCCGCGATGGACATGATGTTCGCGTCCACGCCCAGCCGCTGCATGGCGATGTAGGTGATCGCGACCGACAGCGGCAGCGTGCTCAGGATCGGCACGGACGCGCGCAGGTGCAGCAGGAAGAGCACCACGACCGCGCCGGCGAAGAGCAGCTCCTGGAGCAGCGCCTCGCGCAGCGTGTCCATCGTCTCGTCGATGATGATCGAGCGGTCGTAGTACGGGACGATGCGCATGCGGCTGGTGCTGCCGTCCGCCAGCGTGCGCGTGGGCAGGCCGGGCGAGAGGCGCTCGATGCGTTCCTCGACCGCGGCGATGACGTCCCGCGGGTTGGCGCCGACGCGCGCCAGCACGATGCCGCCGGTGGCCTCGGCGCCGGCCTTGTCGAGCAGTCCGCGCCGGAACTCGGGCCCGAGGCTCACGTGCGCCACGTTGCGCACGAAGAGCGGCGTGCCGCCTTCCTGCCGGATGACGACCTGCTCGAGGTCCTCCACCGATTGCACGAAGCCCACGCCGCGCACCAGGAACTCGGCGCCGCCCTGCTCGATGACCTTGGCGCCCACGTCCAGGTTGCTGCGCCGCACGGCCTCGAAGACCTCGGCCAGGCTCACGCGGTGCGCGCGCATGGCCTCGGGGTCGACGTCGATCTGGTACTCGCGCACGTGGCCGCCGACGGAGGCCACCTCGGAGACGCCCGGCACGGCCTGCAGCTGCAGGCGCACGAACCAGTCCTGCGTCGAGCGCAGCTCCTCGAGCGAGAAGCCGACCCCCTCGAGCGTGTACCAGAACACCTGTCCGAGGGCGTTGCTGTCCGGACCGAGCACCGGCGTCACGCCTTCGGGCAGGCGTCCGCCGACCGACGAGAGCCGCTCGAGCACGCGCGTGCGCGCCTCGCCGTAGTCGGCCGACTCGTCGAAGATGACGAAGACCATCGAGAAGCCGAAGCCGGACATGCCGCGGATGGTCTTGACCGACGGCGTGCCCTCCAGACCGGCCGTGAGCGGGTAGGTGATCTGGCTCTCGACGTCGCGCGGCGAGCGCCCCGGCCAGTCGGCGAAGACGATGACCTGCTTCTCGCCGATGTCGGGGATGGCGTCCATCGGAACGGCGCCGAGCGACCACCAGCCCCACAGTCCGACGGCCGCTGCGAGCAACAGCGTGAGCAGCGGGTTCTCCAGGCTGAACGAGATGAGTCGGCGCGCGAGCATGGTGTCTCCCGTCAGTGGCCGTCGTGGCCGTCGTGGCTGCCGTGCGCGCCGTGGCCGGCGGTGTCACCCTCACCGGCGTCGGCACTGACGCCGCCATCGCCGTCGCGCGGCAGCTGGATGCCGTGCGGCAGCAGCAGGCTCGGCCGGCCCTCGATCTGGGCCTGGCTGTCGATCAGGAAGTTGCCGCGCACCACGACGCGCTCGCCCTCGTCCAGCCCGTCGAGCACCGGGTAGTAGCCGCCGGCACGCGGGCCGAGGCGCACCTCGACCGCCGCGTAGGTGCCGGGCTTTCGCTCGAGCCACACGATCTGGCGCAGGCCCGAGTCGAGCACGGCCGAGGTCGGCACGGCGAGCAGGCCCACGGGGGCGGCGTCCGGCGCGATCGCCGCGCTCGCCTCGCCCGCCACGCGCTGCAGGTCCATGCCGCACAACGGACAGTCGCCCGGTTCGTCGCGCGCGATGTCGGGGTGCATCGGGCAGGTCCACTTGCCCGCCAGCGGCGAGGGCGCGCGGCGCGCGTCCCCTCCCAGCTCGGCGCGGATGACGGCCTTGGCGAACATGCCCGGGCGCAGGCGGCCCTCGGGGTTGGGCAGGTTGACGCGCACGCGCACGGTGCGCGTCGCTTCGCGCACCACCGGCTCGATGAACGCCACGGTGCCGGCGAAGCGCTCGCCGGGGGCGCCCTCGAGCGACACGTCCACCGGCTGTCCGACGGCCACCCAGGGCAGGTCGATCTCGAAGATGTCGGCGAACATCCACACGGTCGACAGGTCGGCGATGGTGTAGAGCGGGTCGCCCACCTCGACGTACATCTGCTCGCGCACCGACTTCTCGATGACCGTGCCGCCGATCGGCGCGTGCAGCGTGAGCACGGTGCTCAGGCGACGCTCGGCCAAGACCTGTTCGATCTGCTCTTCCGTCACGCCCAGCAGGAGCAGCTTCTGGCGCGCCGCGCCGGCGTTCGGCCCGGCCACCAGCAGCTCCTGCTGCGCGAGCACGAGTTCGGGCGAGTAGAGGTCGACGAGATGGTCGCCCGCGGCCACGGCCGTCCCCGTGAAGTCGGCGTAGACCCGCTCGACGCGGGCCGCGACGCGCGCCGAGAGGTAGGCGACGAGCGGCTCGGCGAATTCGATGCGCCCGACGGCGCGCAGCTCGTGCACGAGCACGCGGCGCACCACCGGCGCGACCTCGATCGACGCCACGCGCTGCGCCTCCTCCGAGAGCGAGAGCTGCGGGTCGTCGTCGGCGGCCGCGGTGGGGATCAGGTCCATGCCGCACAGCGGGCACTCCCCGGGGCCCGCCTGACGGATCTGGGGGTGCATGCTGCAGGTCCACACGGTGCCCGCCGGGGCGGGCCGCGAGGTCGACGTCGCGTCGGCGTGCGCGTGCTGCGCGGAGCCGGACGACCCGCCCGCCCCGGACCCGGACGGCAGGAGGCGTCCGGCGAACACACCCAGCGCGAGGCTGGCGACGACGATGAGGGCAGTACGGAGTCTCATGGTTCCTCCGGCCGCTCGATGGCGGCCCCGGGGGGGATGCGGGTGGTGTCGGCGGCGAGGCGCTCGAGGTCGAGGCCGCCGAGGCGTTCGAGCGTGGCGAGGCGGCGCTCGCGCGCGCTCGCCGCCTCGGCCAGCGTGAGTTCGACCTCGAGGATGGCGCGCTGGCTGTCGACGAGGTCGCTCAGGCTCACCGAGCCGGTGACGTAGACCTGCTCGAGGTGGGAGGCCACGGCGCGCGCGGCGGGCAGCACCTCGTGGCGCAGCAGGGACACGGTGCGCTCGTCGTTGCGCAGCGCGGCCAGGGTGCCGGTGAACGACGCCAGCTCGTCGAGGCGCTCCTGGCGCAGCTCGGCTTCGGCCGCGTCCAGCTCGGCCTGCGCCTGACGCGTGGCGGCCCGCACGGCGTCCACGTTGATGGGCAAGGTGATCATGACGCCGTACGACTCGGGCATGCCGCCGCCGGCCTGCGCGCTCGGCGCCAGGTTGGGCCAGCCGCGCAACCCGGCCAGGCGCAGCAGGGCGGCGCGCTCGGCGCTGTCGTGGGCCATCCCGCCGAGGCGCGGGTTGACGAGCACGCCGGCCGCCAGCAGCTCCTCGTCGGCCAGCGGCAGGGGGCGCGGGTCAGGCAGCGCCGTCGGCAGCGCGAGCGGCGCGTCGGGTGTCCGCCCGAGCAGCGCATTGAGCACGGCGCGCTGCGCCGGCACCTCCGAGCGCAGCGTCTGGAGCGCCACGCGCGAGCGCGCGCGATCCACCTGGCGCGCCAGCAGCGTCTGCTGGGCGGCGCCGGTGGCCACTGCCACCGTGGCCTGCTGCTCGAGCGAGGCCACGAGCGCGTCGTCCAGCTCGGCGAGGCGCAGCCGCTCCGCCAGCAGGCTCCAGTCGACCCAGGCCTGCACGACCTCCTCGCGCAGCGCCAGCCGTTGCTGTTCGAACTGCATGCCGGCCGCCAGTGCGGACTCGAAGGCCGCTTCGCCCGCCGTGCGCACCTTGGAGGGCAGCAGCAGCATCTCCATGGGATCGAAACCGAGCGTGACGGCCGAGGTGTCCCACAGCGCACCGTGCTCGACGAAGGACGTCAGGCCGACGGCCACGTCCGTGTTCGGCCAGCCCGAGGCGACGAGCACGCGCTCGAGGGCCGCGCGCCAGCGGTGCCAGGCGGCCTCGAGACCGCCGTGTGCGAGCAGCGCGCGCGTCACGACGTCCGTCAGCTCCGGAGCCTCCGCCAGCGGCGGCAGCTCGCGCTGCTCCGCCGGCCGGCTGTAGGCGCCGCCTGCGCGCGCCAGGTGCTCGAACTCGTCCTGCGTTCCCGCAGGTTCCAGCGTGCAGGCCGGCGCCATGGCCAGCAGGCCGAGCAGGCCCCGTCGCAGGGCCTGCGTGCATCGTGGCGCTCGCATGGGCGCCTCCTTGGATCGAGCAGCGTGATCGGAGGGGGGATCGCGGCCGCGCCGGGTGGGTGGCCGATCCGGCCGCAGGGGCCGAAGCGACGTTCACGCGGGGCGACCGGGCCGGGCGCGCCCCCAGGGCGCGGCCTCGTCGAGCGGGAGCGGAGTGCTCCTGCTCAGGTGCCGCGCGTCAATCCCGCATCACGCAATGCGCGCGCAGCACGGTCACGCCGCCGCGCACGAGGCGGGCTGCGAGCAGCGGGCAGGCACGCACCGGCGCCACCGTCGGCGCGAGCACCTCGAGGCACGCGGCCTCGGGCGTCGGAGGGAGCAGGTCGCCGCCCGCGGGGCGGCTGTCGGAGCCGGGCGCCGGACCGACGGGCACCTCGCAGCAACCGCAGGCGGGCGAGCGGCTGGCGGCCGGTGGTGCGTCCGACGTCGCCGGCGCGCAGCAGCAGCTCGCTCCCGACCCCGCGCCCATGGCGCCGGGCGCCCCGCGTGCGGCGTCGCCCTCGCTCTCGCCCGCCTCGCGTCCTGCCGCCGCCATGCCGCAGGCCGTCACGCTGGCGTGCAGGCCGGGCGGCGCGAGCGTCGCGAGCGCGACGATCAGGCACAGCAGGCGGCTCAGGGAGCGGGAGAACATGCGGTCGGCGAGGGGACGGAGGGGGCCGGGCGGAGTCGACAGTCTACGTGGCCAGGTCTTTCTTCGGTTGGCGGCCGGAGCGAGAAGAGGGTTGTTTCAGGCCTCGCTCAGGTGGACGACCCGCACCACCTGCTCGCGCGGCAGGCTCGCCGTGGCCTGTTCGACCGGAAAACCGAACTGCTTCATGCGAGCCACCCACTCGTCCCGGCTGTCCGCGCTGCGGCCCTCCTCGTGGCAGCAGACGCCCATCATGTGGACGTGACGGGCGTCGGCTTCGCCCCAGCGCCCGATGTAGGTGCGCGCACCGCTGGTGTAGACCACCACCGTCTTGCCGTGGAGCGCATCGTGGCCGGGGTGGAAGACGCCGGGCTGGGGCGGGGTGCCGCCCTGGCCCGAGCCGTGATCGCCGCGTGGGGTGCTCATGGCCACCAAGCTAGCCGCAGCCCGCCCACCCCGCCAGCGACCCGGCCCTGGCCCGGACCTGGCCCGGCCCTGGCCCGGCCGCACCGCGGGTCAGAAGGTGAGGAAGCTGCTCACCATCTTGATCTTCACCTTGAGCTGGCTCTGCGCCGTGCCGTCGCTCACGGTGAACACCACCGAGTAGGTGCCGACCTGGTTCAGCTCGGCGTCGGGCCAGTTGAAGGTGTTGGTCTCGTCGTCGAAGGTCGCCCCGAGCGTGAAGGGCACCTGGCTGTCGTCCACCGAGATGGTGAGCGCGTTGCCCTCGGCATCGCTGGCCAGGATCGGCACCACCAGCGGGAAGCCCACCAGGCCCTGCACGTTCTTGATCTTGCTCACCTTGGGCTTGGTGTTCTTGTCGGGGTTGGTGCTGGCCGGCGACACCTTGATCTTGAAGGTCTTCTTGACCACGCCGCTGCCGTCGTCCACGGAGGCCTGCACCTTGTACGAGCCGGCCACCGGGGAGTCCCAGCTCACCGTGCGCGTCTTGCCGTCGTAGGTCGAGCCTTCGGGCAAGGTCGTCTCGTCGACCGTGACCACCAGGTCCTCGCTGGCGATGTCCGTGTCGGTGGCCAGGATCGGGAAGGCGAAGGGCGTGCCCTCGATGGCCTTGACGGCATAGGTGGCGACCACCGGCAGCGTGTCCTTGTGCGTGGTCAGGTCCGGCGGCGAGCTGGAGAAGGCCAACTCGCCGTAGTTCGACTTGGGCAGGTCGAAGGCCTCGGCCTGCGAGGTCTCGCGGAACAGGCCGCCGTCGGCGCGCAGCGCGAAGTAGGAGGCGTCGGTCGTCGTGCCGCGCACCTCGGGCAGCGGCAGCAGGGCCGCGAACTGCTGGTTGCTGTCCGACGAGCCGTTGAAATCGATGACGGGATTGAGCGTGCTCTGCTCGTTGTAGACCTCGCCGTTGGAGCGCAGCACGTTCCAGAGGCCGTTCGGCGTGAAGGCGATGTCGACGTAGCGCTGGCCCGAGTTGCCGAAGGGCAACGTCGCCACGATCGTGCCGTCGATGTCGTCGCCCTCGTTGAGCAGGTTGCCGCTCACCACCGTGCCGTCGGCGCGCAGCGCGAAGACCGTGAGGGGCGTGCCGACCGCTCCCGTCACCCAGGTGGTGTCCGGCGCCTCGCCCTCGGCGGCGTCGTCGATGCCGGGGCCGCCGATCAGCTGGAAGGTGGGCGAGACGATGGTGTTCTCGAAGAGCGCGCCATCCGAGCGCAGCGCCCAGGTGTTGACCGTGTCCGAGAAGAGCGACACGAACACGAAGTCGCCGGGCGGGAACTGCGTGGCGCAGGAGCCGTTCTTGGACAGGTACCCGCGCGTGCTGAGCGCCCAGACGTCCCCGCCCACGACCGCGAGGCCGATCCAGTCGCCCTCGTTCACGTCGTTGCCGTTGTTGTCCTCGCAGTCCAGCTTGTAGAGCTGCGCGCCGTTCATGTAGATGCGGCCGTCGTCACGCAGCGCCCAGCGGTCACTGCCGACGACCACCAAGGCCTCCCACGTCTTGCCCGGCAGTCCGTCCAGGATCGAGCCGTTGACGGTGAGCTGTCCGTTCTCGTTCAGGCCGTAGAGCGCCACGGTCTGGGCCATGGCTGGCGGCGAGGCGAACAGCGCACAGAGCAGGGCGCCTAGTGCCGCCAGCGGCAGGCAGGACGACGAGCGGAGGGCGCGGACAGGACGACCGGTGGCAGGCATGGACGACTCCAGGGGCGGATGCTCGCCTCGATGCGATGGGCGGACCGAGGGCGACGAAGGCGTCTAGACTACCGTCTGTCAGCCCCGCTGCCCGTACCCTGCTGCCATGACCGAGGCCGTCCATCCCGCCCTGGTGCGCCTGCGCGCCCTCGCCGCCGGCCTCCCCGGCACCAGCGAGACGCTCACCTGGGGGCACCCGAACTTCCGCGTCGGCAAGAAGATCTTCGCCGCCTTCGAGGGCTACGGAGGGGTGCCGTCCGTCTGCGTCAAGCAGACCATCCCCGGGCAGTCGCTGCTGCTGGCCGATCGCCGTTTCGAGCGCGCGCCCTACGTCGGCCGGCACGGCTGGGTGCTGGTGCACGTCGACGAGGTGCCCTGGGCCACCACCGCCGCCCTGGTCGAGGCCAGCTACCGCCTCGTGAACGGCCGGCGCGAGCCCGGCGCCAAGGCCCAGCCCGCAGCGAAGGCCCAGCCCGCCGCGAAGGCCAGGCCCGGCGCCAAGGCCAAGCCCGCCGCGAAGGCCGCCGTGAAGGCCAAACCCGGCACGAAGGCCAAGGCCGCCGTGAAGGCGAGGCCCGCCGCGGAGACTCAGCCCGCCGGAAAGCCCCGGCTGAAGGCCTAACAGCCCGTTGAAGAGGTCATCCGGGCGTGGAAGCGCGTCTCTCGCGCCGGCTGTTCGTTGCCGGATCCTCGGCGAATCACCGATTCGCCTGCGGTCCGGCGCCTCGATCCGACGCGAGATCCGTCGCTTCCACCCGCGGAGCACTCCTTCAACGGGCTGCCAAGGCGGCCGCGCGCGAGGTCGAGCTCGCGCTCGAGGCGCCCGGTGTGCGGTGCGGCGAGTGCGGAGGCCCGCCGTCCCGCACGACGGCTGCCCGACGTGGTCCTGCTCAGCGCCGACCGCGCAAGCCCACCGCACCGCGCGCGGCGGTGGCCTGACCCGCGCGATAGTTGCCCCACTGGCGGGCGCCCGCGTCCCGATCGAGACCTGCAAAGCCCTGCAGGCCGGCCGCAGCGTTGCCCGGCGCACCACCCACGCCGCCGACGCCACCGCTGCCGACACCCACGCCGCCGACGCCACCACTGCCGACACCCACGCCGCCAACGCCACCACTGCCGAGGCCCTGGGCGCCGACGCCACCGCTGCCGACGCGCGTGGCGCCGCCGAATCCTGCCGCGGCGTTGTCAGCGCCCACCGTCCCTGCGCCGGCGCGCGCGTTCGCGTCGACGGCAGCCGGCTGCGGACGCACCCACTGGCTGCCGTCATGCTGTTCCCAGCTGCCGTCGTCGCTGCGCTTGTAGACGTTGCCGTCGTGACCGGCGTAGACGTCACCGTCGGCCGTCTTGCCGACCGCCGTGCTGCCGAAGGCCGTGTTCACGCCCACCGCGGCGCCGCCGGCCGAGGTCTGCACCCAGCCCGTGGTGGCAGCGGCCGTGCTGCGCCGTCCTCCCGAGACCCAGGCGTCGCCCTGGGTCACGACGCCGCCACTCCAGGAGCCGTAGGGCGTGACGCCGCCCGCGCGCGCGGCGGCCGTGCCGGTGGCGGGGTCGTAGGCGGTGCGGTAGGCCGCAGCACCTCCGGGTCCGTACGCGTAGCCCGCGCCCGACCACACACCGGTGGACGGGTTGTAGGCGCGCGCGCGGCCCGCACCGGCGTAAGGACCGTAGATCGCGCCGCCGCGCACGTAGCAGCCGCCGGCCGTGCCGCGATAGACCGCGCCGCAGCCGTACGACCACCAGCCGGCCCCATAGTGGTAGACGCTGTCCCAGTCTTCGTCGCTGTCGGTCTCGTTCGCGTCCTGTCCGCCCTGTTCCTGTTCCTGTTCGGCCTGCGCCTGTCCGGCCAGCATGCCGAGACCGAACATCAGCGTCCCGGTCTGCGCGACGTACTCGCCCTCGTAGCCGCTCGTGTAGCTGACGCTCACCGCGCTGTCGGTCGCGCTGTCGATGTGCACGAAAGTGAGCGGGAACATGGGGCTGTCGGCGGGGATGGTGTACACCTCGGCCGGCACGCTGCTGGCCACGCTCCACGGGCCCGTCGGCGTGGGCGCCACGAACCACACCGCCTGGTGGCAGCAGTAGTAGCGGCCGTCCACGAGCAGCACGCTCTCGGGCGTGTTGGCGGCGTAGCTCATGGCGGTCGGCGGGATGGGCAGGAACCGGGGTGCGCCCGTGTAGCTCACCGAGAGGGTGAGCTGGTCGCGTTGCACCGTGGCGCGGTGCGGCACGGAGGCGAGCTGCACGGCATCGGCGGCGTCGGGTGAACCCGGCACCGAGTCGCGCACGAAGGCGTGCGGATCGTCGTCCGGGATGCGTGCGAAGTCGGGCGGCAGGCTCGTGGTGGCGGCGGCCCACGGCCCCGACGTGGAGGCGGCCCGGAACCAGCGCCCGGCCACGAGGTAGTACCAGGAGCGTTCGGCCATGTGCTGGAAGAGCACGCTCTCGGTGTTGGTCACGGCCAGCAGCTGCGTGCCCGCGATGGGCTCGAAGGTCGGCACCCCGTCCACCACGATGAGTTCGGCCGGGCTGGCGCTGGCGAAGACGGCGACCTCCTGGCCGCGCGGCGCGAGGCCCGTCGCCGGCAGCGCGGCGAGCACCGGCTGCCAGGCCTCGGTGGCCGGCAGCTGATGTAGCGCGTCGGGCAGCACGACGGCCGGCGTCCACGGGCCGGCCAGCGGGTCCTGCGCCGTGAGCCAGTTGTTGCCGTGCGCCACGTCGAGCAGGTAGTAGCGCCCGCCGTCCGGGTCGAGGAACACGGTCCAGTTGGCGTTGAGCGCGGCCAGCAGGCGGTTGCCCTCGATCGGCTTGAAGCGCGGGCGGCCCTGGAACGAGAGCAGCAGCGCCGGACGCTCGCTGTAGAAGATCGTCGGCGGCGCCAGGTTCACCGTCACGGCGCCCGGCGCGGTGGCTGCCGCGGCGCTGCCGGCCACGCTGCCCGACGCGCTGCCCGACGCGCTGCCGGCGTCGGCGGCCCCGGTCGTGTCCGCGCCGGCGCCTGCCATCGTGCCCGCACCCGAGGCGGCCGTCGTGCCCGAACCGGCGCCGGCGCCCTGGCCGGGGCTGGGCGTCATGTACGCCAGCACGCGGTCGAGCGAGACGACGAGCGACTCGCGCGGCGGCACCGCCTCGCGCAGGATGGCCTCCAGCCGGGCGGCCTGCTCGGCCGTCGCGTGGGGGAAGCTCACCGTGCTCTCCGGCGACTCGACCAGCACCGTGCGGCTGTCGTGATCCACCTCGGTCGAGGCGTGCACCGAGATCACGCCGAACGCGGGTCCGCTGGCGGCGTCCGGCGTGACGGACACCGCCATGCGCAGGCTCACCTGCCGGTAGTCGGTCCAGGAGTCGATCTGCGGCTGGTAGAGCACCACTTGCTGGTCGGCGTGGCTGAACACGCGCGGCCAGCCCTGGTCGGTGGCCTGCGCGGCGGCGCCGCCGGCGGCGTTCGGGCTGTCAGCGGGGGGAGCGCCGCCCTGCGCCGTCGCACGGGCGCTGGAGGCGAGCAGCAGGAACAGCATCGATCCGGCGACACGACCGAGGTGGGCAGACATGCGAGAGACTCCTGGAGCGGGCGCCCACATCATCCTGCCGTTTCCAGTTCGCGGGCCAGGATTTCGTGGTGGCCGTGGCGCGCCCAGCCGGCGGGCGTGGCGTCGAAGCTGCCGTCGCGCCTGCGCCGGTCGGCGCCCAGCTCGATGAGGACCTGGCACATGGGGCCGAGGCCGCGCAGGGCCGCCCAGTGCAGCGCCGTGCCGCGCACGTGGAAGCCCCGCGGGAAGGCGTCGAGCGAGGCGCCGTGGGCGAGCAGCAGCCGCACGACCTCGACGTGCCCGCCCAGGACGGCGTAGACCAGCGCGTGATCGAGCAGGTCGCGCGGCTCGTCGGAGCGCTGCTCGGGCGGCAGCTCGCCGAAGGGCCAGTTGATCTCCCCGGCACGGGCGCGGTCGAGCCCGCGCGCGCCGTCGAAGCACTGCAGCACGCGGTCGAGGCGGCCGAGGCCCGCGGCCGTGCGCAGGTTGTGCACGCCCGCGCCGCGCTGCAGCAGCCGGTCGATGAGGTCGGAGGCGCCCCAGTAGAGCGCCTCCTCGAGCACCGTCCAGCCGCGCTGCAGGTCGGGACGCCCGTCGAGTGCGGCGCCGTGGTCGAGCAGGAAGTCGGCCAGCACGATGTTGCCCTGGCTGCCGCAGGCGACGAGGGGCGCATCGCAATCGGCGCCGGCCGCCACGAGCGATGCCGCCAGGGCCACCTGCGTCTGCGCGGGCAGGTGCATGCCGTCCAGCACGAGGCACTGCAGCAGCGTGGGATGGCTGCGCGCCGAACGCGCGCGCGCCAGCTCGGGGTCGTCGGCGAGCAGTTGCTCGAGCGCGAGCCGGTCGCCGGTGCGCAGGGCGATCTCGGCGCGCTGGAAGCGGGGCTCCATGCCGGGCTGCATGCCATCTACTGTGCCACGCCCCCGGGCCGGTGCGCCCTCGATGCGCGGCATGTACGCACTCTGGCGACCGCCGGAGCAGGCCGTTGCATGCTTCCATCTCGTCGTGTCATGCGGTCGGTGACGGGCCTTCCGTCCGTGCCGGCCGCCAGCAGGAGGCGCGACGACGAGCGTGGTACGCAACGCGTGTCGAACCCGGGGTCAGCAGCGGCTGGAGATCGCGGCCGGCAACACCGCGCAGCGCTGCCCGTCCCGGTCCTGGGGGCTGGCTCTCGAGCAGCTCGAGAGGCCAGGGCCGGCGACGACCCCGGTGCGGCACGGGGTGCGGGGGAGCGTCGCGCAGGCGCGGCAGCTGTCGGCCCGGCGAGGGCAAGCCGCCGGTACCGACAGGTCGCGTCCGATGGATGCTGGACAGAGCTGCGCTGCGGGCAACGGTGCAGCCCTGTGGCGGGTGGCCTCTTCGGAGTCTTGCTCCCCAGTCGGGGGCCACCCGCCGTTTCCTTCGGGAGCTGCGTGTCGCTGAAGAGCGGCAGGACGGCCCGGCACCCGCGTTGCCTCGCGCGGCGCGCCGGGTACGGCTGGCGGATCCACCCCACGATGGGCTAAGCCATGCGCGGGGTCGAGCGTCGTCCCGCGGGGTGGTCCCCCCGATCCGTCGTGCGCCCGCGCCGAGGTCACCGGCGCGCGGGCCAGGGAGAGTGCCATGCGTCGTGCGCCGTGCCGTCCATTCGCTGCAGGTCCCGAGGGCGATGCGTCTCCCGCCGGCGCTGCTCCCGCTCGTGCCCGGCGGACGCGGGCGCGGGGCCGCTCGGGCGTGCGGCTCGTGGCCTGCGCGGCGCTGGCGCTCGCCGTCGGCGGCGGCTCGCTGCACGCCCAGGCGCCGGGCCTGCCGATCGGGTTCGAGGAGACCTTCGCGCTGGCCGGCGACCGCGCCGCCGTGCTCGAGCAGCTCATCCCCGGCACGGAGGAGGCCGCCTACTTCCGCTGCCTGTTGCTGCAGCACGAGGGCCGGCTCGACGAGGTCGAGCCGCTGCTGCGCTCCTGGCCCGGCCGCCAGCAGGGCCGGACGGCGCGCCAGCTCGAGATCGAGCGCCGGCAGGCGCTGCTGCGCTTCGGGAAGGACCCGGCCGGCACCTTCGACACCCTGCGGCGCGAGCTGGGCCTCGTCTTCGACCACCGCCGCCAGCTGCCGGGCGAGGTCCCCGACCTGCCCACGCAGCTCGACCAGGGCCTCATCGGCTGGGAGGTGCTGGCCCGCCGCGCCCTGCAGGCCGATCCCGGCCAGCTGACCGGCTTCACCGACGCCGCCCTGCGCCGGCTGGCCGCGATGCCGCTGGACGATGCGCAGCTGCGCGCGCTGCTCGGGCGGCTCGAGCGGCCGGACATCCCCGATCTGCCGGCGCTCGTCGTGCGCGAACTCGCGGACCGCCGCAGCGCCGGCTTCGGTGCGCTGCGCATCCACCGCCATCTGGTCCTGGCGCAGCTCGAGGAGTGCGCGCGCCTGCGGCCCGAGCTGTTGTCCGACCAGGCCTTCGTCGCGTCCTGGCTGGCGCGGCTGGCGCCGCCCGCCGACGTGGACGTCGAGCACGACGACGGCCAGCGCCTCGCGTACCTCGAGCGCCTGCAGGGCCTGCTCACGCGCCTGCCGCCGAGCTTCGGCGCGCTGGCGGCGCACGTCATCTACCACCGCCTGGCCTACGACCTCTCCCACGGCAGCGTGGACGGCCAGCGCCTGCTCGAGTACCTGCGCCTGCCGCGCGAGGTGCCGTACGCGAACCCGGACTACTTGCAGCGCGAGCGCAGCGCGGGTCGGCGCATCGCGCTGGGCGGCACATCCGGCACCGAGCTGCCGGCCGTCCCCGACGACGAACCGCTCGTGCGCGCCTGCCTGATGCAGCTCTTCATTAGCGCCGACGACTGGCGCGACTTCTCGCCCTACGTGAGGGAGAGCTACCTCACGCGGCTCTTCGCCGAGACCAAGACCCTGTACGGCCAGGGCGACATGGAGCGCTGGTACGCGCTCTTCGACGACCCGGCCGGCTACGAGGCGCTCAAGCAGCGCGTCGAGCTGGACTTCGCGCCGACGCAGCCGCGGCACTTCCGGCGCGAGCAGCCGGTGGTCGTCGAGCTGGACGTCAAGCACGTGCCGACGCTGCTCGTGAAGGTCTTCGAGCTGGACGCCTTCAACATCTACACGCGGCTCGTGGACGAGGCCGGCGGCGCTCCGCCGACGCGCGACATCGACGTCTCGCTCGACCTGGACGGGCTGGTCGCCCATGCCGAGCAGACCTACACCTACGAGGACAGCCCGCTCCGTCGCGTGCGCCGGCGCTTCGAGTTCCCCGAGCTGCAGGGCCCCGGCGTGTACGTGATCGAGTTCATCGGCAACGGCCTCTCCAGCCGCACCGTCGTGCGCAAGGGGCAGCTCGGCTGCAGCGAACGCGTCGGCGCCGCCGGCCACGTGTTCCGCGTGTACGACGAGGCCGGGCAGCCCTGCCCGCGGGCCTCGCTCTGGCTGGCCGGCAAGGAGTACCTCGCCGACGCCGCAGGCGAGATCGTGGTGCCCTTCTCCACCGACCCGGGCCGGCGTCCGATCGTGCTGCGCGATGGCGAGCTCGCCAGCCTGGCGAGCTTCGAGCACCGCGCCGAGAGCTACGCGCTGCGCGCCGGTGTCTTCGTCGAGCGCGAGAGCCTGCTGGCCGGCGCCACGGCCACGCTCGTCGTACGGCCCGCGCTGCTCGTGCAGGGCGAGGCCACCAGCCTGGCGCTGCTGAAGGAGCCGGTGCTGCGCATCGTGTCCACCGACCAGGCCGGCGTCGCGTCCTCGCTCGACGTGCGCGACCTCGTGCTCACCGACGGCGCCGACCTGCTGCACGAGATCCGCGTGCCCGAGAACCTGGCCTCGCTGTCGGTGCAGCTCGTCGGCAAGGTGGCCAACCTGAGCCGTGGCGCCGACGACGAGCTGGCCTCGTCGACCACGAACTTCGCCGTGAACGGCATCGACGCATCGGCCGCCACGGCCTGCCCGCTGCTCGGACGCACCCCCTCCGGCTACGTGCTCGACCTGCTCGGCAAGAACGGCGAGCCGCTGGCCGACGTGGCGCTCGACCTCGAGCTGCAGCCCTGGCTGGTCAAGGAACCCGTGCGCATCGCCCTCAAGACCGACGCGCGCGGGCGCGTGGCGCTCGGCCCGCTGCAGGGCATCTGGAGCCTGCAGTGCCTCGGCCCGTGGACCGGCGCCTGGAAGCTGCTGCCCGAGGCCGACCAGGTCTGGCCCGCCGACCTGCATGGCGTGGCGGGGCAGACACTGCGCCTGCCCTGGCCGCTCGGGCGGTCGCTCGACCGCAGCCAGGTGGCGCTCTTCGAGCTGCGCGGCGGCGAGTACGCCAGCGACCGCTTCGAACAGCTCGCGCTCGCCGACGGCTTCCTCGAGCTGCGCAACCTGCCCGCCGGCGAGTACTCGCTGCAACTGGAACCCGAGCGCTGGTGGGTGCAGGTGCGGCTGACTGCCGGCAGCGTGCGCGAAAACGTGCTGTACGGCGCGCACTGGGTGCTGCCGCTGGCCGAGCAGGCGCCGCTGCACATCCGCGGCCTGGCTGCCGACGCGGACGCGCTCACCATCCGCCTCGCGAACGCCGGCCCCGACGCGCGCGTGCACGTCAGCGCCACGCGCTACCTGCCCGACATCGATGCCTTCCTGCGGCTCGAGCTGCCGCCCGAAGCGCCCCATCAGCCCGGCCTGCTGCCCTGGGCGGCGACGAGCAGCCAGGCTGGTCGCACGCTGAGCGACGAGTACCGCTACATCCTCGAGCGGCGCTTCCAGCGCATCTTCCCCGGCAACATGCTGCGCCGCCCGAGCCTGCTGCTGAACCCTTGGGTGCTCGACGAGACCGACACGGGCCTCGCCGGCGATGGTGACATCGGCGCAGGCTTTGCATCGGAGGGCCGTTCCGGTAGCCGCGGCAAGGCGGCTGGCAGTGCGATGGGCGGGGGCTTGCGCCGGCAGCCCGGCTGCGCGGCCAACCTCGACTTCCTGCCGCAACCCGCGGCCGTGCTGCTCGAGCTGCGCCCCGATGCCGAGGGCGTGGTGGCCGTGCCGCGCGCCGCGCTCGGCCAGGGCCAGCTCGTGACCGTCGTCGCGCTCGATGCGACGAGCACGGTGACGGCCAGCCTGGTGCTGCCCGAGCAGCCGCTCGTGCCGAAGGACCGGCGCCTGCTGCCCGGCCTCGACCCGAGCCAGCCCATGAGCGAGCAGCGGCGGCTCGAGTTCGTGCCCGCCGGCGCGAGCGCCACGCTGGCCGACGTGACGACCTCCGAGGTGGAGCTGTACGACACGCTGGCTGCGGTCTTCCGGCTCCATTCCACGCTGGGCGACGCCGCAGGCCTGGCCGAGTTCGCCTTCCTGCTGCAGTGGCCGCAGCTCGAACGCGAGCAGAAGCTGCAGCTCTACGGCAGCCATGCCTGCCACGAGCTGCACCTGTTCCTCCATCAGAAGGACCGGCCGTTCTTCGACGAGGTCGTGCGCCCGTACCTCGAGAACAAGCGTTGGAAGACCTTCATGGACGAGTGGCTGCTCGAGCGCGACCTGCGCGCCTGGCTCGAACCCTGGCCGTTCGGGCAGCTCAACGTGCTCGAGCGCATCCTGCTCGGCTGGCGCCTGCCTGACGAGGCCGCCGCGGTCGAGCGGCAGCTGGTCGAGCTGCGCGAGCTGCAGCCGCCCGACCCGCAGGGCGAGCGTGCGCGCTTCGACGCCGCCCTGCGCGGCGGTGCTCTCGACACCTCCGGCAGCCTGGGCGAGGCGGTGCAGAGACTGGGGAAGGAACTCGCGGCCCTCGGCTACGTCGGCGGTGCACCGGCTGACGAAGCGCCTGCGAGCCGATCCGCTGCTGAGACTGCGGCCGGGCCGTCCCCGGCCCGCGCGCCGGCGGCTCGTGAAGTGGCGGAGGAGGCGTTCGAGTCCAGCGGCCAGAACGACGCCATCGGGGTGGGCGCCGGGCCGGGTGGCGGGGGGGGCGGTGCGCGCGCGGA
>Ga0315912_10000521_pt1 | contig 68261 bp, 57 predicted proteins | sample VfabasoilMG_FD_204469 | JGI IMG/M metagenome (GOLD analysis project Ga0315912, IMG submission 204469) | Garden soil microbial communities collected in Santa Monica, California, United States - V. faba soil | ecosystem: Environmental > Terrestrial > Soil > Garden | place: USA: California... | reverse complement strand
GAGCTGCGCCGCGAGGGCAAGGCGCGAGACCGAGTCGTATCGGGAATACGGTGAGCGTCGAGCAACGCAGCCATCGTGGCGTAGTGCCGTGCATAACCGGCTACGAACTTCCGGCACCGAGTACTAGCACTAGGGTGCACTCCCGCCGGGCCCCGGTCCTCTCTGGGCTGCCTCGTTCGCTTCCGCCTCGCGTTCCCGCCGACGGGCAGCCGCTCGCTGTCTACGGCCATAGGCACTGCTGACTTCTCGCCGGATCTCGGGGAAGTCTTGAAACACGAATGCCGCCGCAGCGCGAACGAGGGCGATGCGTTGTTGCAACAGTCGACACAGACGATTGCGCAGACAATTCGTATCGGACTCGCGTGCAGCAGCCCGCAAGGATTTGATTTCGTTCCCCGTTTTGCCACTGATCGCCTTCTTCGATTTCCCCTTGCCCACCGCGAGTTCAAGACCGGGAAGAATGATTTCCCCGTCCTCGTCCCTCTGGGTCTTCCAATATTTGGCATGGAACTTCGCAACGTCGACCGCCTCGCCCCAAAACACATCGAGAGGCACGGCGAGATTGAGGTTTGGAGCGGGTGGCAGCGCTTCGGCTCGAGCTCGCCATTCATCGATAACCGATGCACTTCTCGCGTTCCTTTTCACGTCGGGGACCATGCCGCAATGGGCTGGAGTTGTCAGACTGTTCGGTCCTTCGATTTTGACCCGTCATAAGCCGTGCGGCTGTCTTGGACTACCATCACCTTGTCCTGGAATACCGCTACCTTGTCCTGGAATACCGCTACCTTGTCCTGGAATACCGCTACCTTGTCCTGGAATACCACTACCTTGTCCTGGAATGCCATTACCCTGTCCTGGACAACGTTTCCTGTGTCTTGGACTGCCACCACCCTGTCCTGGAATGCCATCAGCCTTGTCTTGGACAACGTTTCCCATGTCTTGGACAACCGTCACCGCCTTCTGAACGAGTGGAACGAGTCGCGAAACTTCCAACGAAAGCGAGGGGGTGGGCCCCGTCGGACCATTTGGCCAACAACGGCGGATCCGCAAGGCGTCGAAGCGGATCGAGGCGGATACAACCTTGATGAACCCTTCTTCTCATAGGCTGCGAGTCGATCGCAGCCTATGAGAACCTCGCGAAGGGGCCGACGGGAGACTTTGGGTAGTGGTTACAGGTAGTTCGGTGACGCGGACCGGGGATCTGAAGTTGCCCCGTTTTCCTGGACACCAAACTCTGAGAAAATCTAGGAGAACAAAATGTCCCCGAAGAAACAGCAACGCAAACAGTACAGCGCCACGTTCAAAGACCGGGCGGTCAAGCTGTCTCAGCAATCGGACAGCTCGGTGTCTCAGGTTGCACGGGAGTTGGGCGTTGCGGAAAAGTTGGGTTGGGTACGTCGTGCCTGGTACGTTGGGCAGACAGTACCGAGGCACGCCTCGAGGTGAGTACGTAGTCTTCAGTCTCCCCAGGCCACGAATAAGGAGGATCTCCGATGACCAAGGTGACACCGTTCCTAATGTTCAACGATCAGCTCGAGACGGCGATTGAGTTCTACACCGCCACGTTCCCGGACTCCGAAGTCAAGAACGTCGCCCGCACCGGCAAGGACGGTCCGATCACCTCCGCCGAGTTCGTCGTCGGTGGTCAAGCCTTTATGGGCTACAACGGGGGCCCATACTTCAGCTTCTCCGAAGGCTTCTCGCTCTACGTCGACTGCGAAGATCAGGACGAAGTCGATGAGTACTGGGACAAGCTCGTGAGGGCCGGTGCGACGCCTACGCAATGTGGCTGGATCAAGGATCCCTTCGGCCTCTCCTGGCAGATTGTCCCGAGGCGATTCATCGAGCTGATCCGCGATAGCGATCCCAGGAAGGTGCAGGCCGTGATGAATGCCATGATGACGATGGTGAAGCTCGACGTAGCGGCCCTTGAACGAGCCTACGATGAGGCGTAGCAGTGCGAAACGCTCGCGTAACGAGGCCCTATGCGTGGAAGAGGAGCAAGACGAGCACGGGGCCGGCGAACGCCAGCAACAACCACGTTAGGGGACCACGTTAGGGGACCACGTTAGGGGACCACGTTAGGGGACCACGTTAGGGGACCACGTTAGGGGAACGCCGATGAGGACACCCAGACCGAATACCGTAATGCCGAGACCGACGGCGAGGCACAGCGTCAACCACGGTTCTCGACCTTTCGTCAGCCCATCGGCGAGAAGGCCGTATCCGAGGCCCAACAGCACCACCACTGGAATCGACACAATGAGCAGAAGTAACTCGCCCGCACGAGTTTCAATCAAAGTTCGTTGCGATCGTTCCATGATGACCTGAATGTGTCCGAGGAATGGCCGTTGCTTCGCAAGCTACGTGCCATCCTGTTCGACCCTCGCGGTCCCCCGCGGATCCGTGGATCCGCTCCTGCCCTACGGTGCATTTCCGTCCTCCAATCGGGTGAGGCTCGACAACGTGGCAATCGCCACGGCCTGGCGTTCAGCCCAAGAATCCGACCGGAGAGACGCCGAGGTAGCACGAGCCGCCCAACAAGCCGCTCCCGGGGTTGCAGTCGGATGGGCGCGTCGGTCGCTCCGCTCCCTCTCGCGCCCGCCGCTGAACGGCCGTATCGTTGGGCGGACGGAGACAAAGTGCTCACTATTCCGAGCGATCTTGAGATATCCACCGATCGGTCGCGCATCGACGTCGACCTCGTCCATGAGTTCCTGAGTCGGTATTCGTATTGGGCGCAGGGACGGCTACGATCGGTCGTTGAACGGACGATCGCAAACTCGCTCTGCTTCGGAGCTCACGCGGGAGGGAAGCAGATCGGCTTCGGTCGGATAGTTACCGACTATGCCGTGTTCGGGTACGTAGCCGATGTCTTCGTTCTACCGGAGTTCCGCGGTCGGGGCGTTGGGAAGGAGCTGGTGCGGGCCATCGTCGAGCATCCCGATGTCGTCGGACTCCAAGTCATCCTTTTGCGCTCCACTGATGCGCGGATCCTGTATTCTCATTTCGGGTTCACCGCAGTCCCGAGACCGGAAGACATGATGGGGCGGTATCGGAACGCCGCCCAACGGGATAGCGTTTCAGCGTCGACGGGGCCGAGCGAGCATCGTGAGTGAGGGCCCGGTCGACGATAGTGCGCTTGTTGAACGAGGCCGTTCCCCCGATCTCTGCTTGGACTTTGCGCGATGATGTCTGGTCACGGAGGAACGTTCGGGATGGTCTCTTGGGATCTCGGGATCATGGGTGATACGGACCGCGGGCAACCTGTAGCGCGGAACGTGTCCGTAGTGCCCTTTCGACGGCGAAGCACTCGAGTGCACTCCATCGCGGGGCCTCGACGCCATTGTGCAGCGCCGCAGGATTTGCAACGACGCGGCTCCCTTGGTTTTGAGGGTTTCAGCGCGGGGCGAACGGCCGTCGGTTCGGGTAGTGGACCCGTGGTTCGGTTGGACGGACGACATCAGACATGGCTGTCAAGCTTGGTGAAGTAGAGGCGCTCTTTCGCTACCCCGTGAAGTCCATGGCGGGCGAAGGTCTCGATGTCGCCGAGCTGGGCTGGCACGGCCTTGAAGGCGACCGACGCTTGGCCTTCCGTCGGGCTGACGATCGTGGCGGCTTCCCCTGGTTGACTGCCTCCAAGGTTCCGGAGCTGATTCTCTTTGCTCCGCGGCGGCGGGGACTTGCGACGACTGGAGACCTTCCGACGCATGTCCGCACCCCGGAAGGGCAGGAGCTAGCCGTGTTCGGCGAGGAATTGGCGAGGGAGGTCGGTCGTCGCCATGGTTCGCTGGTCGAGATGATGCACCTCAACCGCGGCATCTTCGACGAAGCGAGCATTTCCGTGATTGCCTCCGCCACGGTCAGCGAAGTTGCGAGGCTCGCGGCGCAACATCCAGACGTCCGACGATTCCGACCGAATATCGTGATTGCATCACTGCGATCCGTTCCGTTCGAGGAGGACGAATGGGTGGGAGGCGTCCTTTCATTCGGAGAAACCAACGACGGTGCCGCGATCGGTATCACCCATCGCGACGAGCGCTGCTCGATGGTCAACTTCGACCCTGACTCGGCACGTTCCACCCCAGAGGTGCTGAAAGCGATCGTCCGGGCGAGGGATAACAAGGCCGGGGTCTACGGCACCGTCACTCGACGCGGCCGCGTCGCGGTTGGGCAGCCCATCTTCTTCGAGCCGGCGGCCGAACACCGCGAGCGCCCGTGAATGGAACGGATGCTGTCGTTGGGTGGCTGAATCCGACTCGCCCAACCGCGAATCCCATGGGACTAAAGGCCAACACAATTTTCGTGGGAATGAGTTGACGGATCTGGCACGTCAGGGAACGTGGTCAAACCCGGACGACGCTCGAGGTGGATCATGATCGTGGGCATCGTCCTCGCCTCTCTCACGACCCTCTCGCTCCTGTTCCTCCTCGGCGTTCATTGGTTCATGATCGCGAGCGCGAAGGACCAGCGCGCGGCCATCGAAGCCGCTCCACCGCGGACCGTGGCGTTGGTCCTCGGGGCGGCAGTGTGGGGCGATCGTCCGTCGCACATGCTCGAGGATCGCCTCGCGGCTGCGCTCGATCTCTACCAACGGGGTCGCTGTCGGACCTTGTTGCTCTCCGGCGCCCATCGGGAGGACGAAAACGAAGTCGCCGTCATGCGGGCTTGGCTCGAACGGCGGGGCGTTCCACCCGAACACATCTTCCTCGACCATGCCGGGTTCCGGACGCTCGACAGCATGATCCGAGCGAAGGAAGTGTTCCATGCCCGGGAGCTACTCGTCGTCACCCAGGACTTTCACATCCCGCGTTCGCTGTACCTCGGGCGATCCTTCGGCCTCGATGTGATCGGCGTGTCCGCGCCTCCAATTCACAACTACACGTGGTGGACGTTGCAGCGCCATGCCGTACGCGAGCTCATCGCCCAAACGAAGGCGTTCTTGGACGTCGAAATCTTGCGGACTCGGCCCAAGTTCCTCGGCCCTTCGATCGATCTCGCGGGCGACGGGACCATCACCCACGGATAGCTAAATCAGATCTTGGCGTCGCAGCTCGCGTCGGATCTTGCCGAGCGCTTGCTCCTGGAGCTGACGGATCCGCTCGCGGGAGAGCGAGTATTGTTCGCCGATCTCGCGGAGGGTCATCGGTTCGCCTTCGTCGAGCCCAAAGCGCTTGCGCAGCACATCGGCTTCGATCGGTCGCAGGCGGGAGAGCAACTCGCGGACCTTGTCGCCCATCGCTCGCGCTTGGAGGAACTCGGCCGGTAGCGGTGTGGACTCGTCTTCGAGCAGTTCGCCGACCGTGCGCCCTTCGGCCCCGGCCACGGGACTGTCGAGGCTCGGGCCTGCGTCGAGCAGGCACTGACGAAGGCGCTGGATCTTGTCGAGCGGGACTTCGGCTTCGCCGGCAAGCTCCTCATCGGTCGGCTCGCGCCCTTTGAGGGTGGAGAAGCGCTGCCGGGTGCGCTTGAGCTTGTGATAGACGTCGATCATGTGCACGGGCACGCGGACCTCGCGGCCCTTGTCCGCCAGCGCACGGCTGATCGCGTGACGGATCCACCAGCTCGCATAGGTGGAGAACCGGAACCCACGATCGGGGTCGAACCGGTCGACCGCCTTCATGAGCCCGATGTTGCCCTCTTGGATGAGGTCCGGCAGCGGTAGCTGCCCTCGGTTGTAGCGACGCGCCATCGTCACGACGAGGCGAAGGTTCGCGCGGACGAACTTGTCTTTCGCTCGCCACAGCTCCGCACTCGATTTGCCGACGCGATCGACGTAGCGGCGGAACGGCACGCTCCCGCTCGGGGGCAACGTGACCTGCAGCACGAGGTTCTCGCGCGTCCCCAGGCCGATCGCACGCAGATCCAACGTGATCGGTTCGGCCGCTTCGCCGTCCGTATCGAGCTTCGCCATCGCGATCGCGAGACGATCGGCGTCGCTCTCGAACGCGGTTTCGTTGGCTCGCGTCTGGCGATCGCGAAACCGGCGAGACGTCTCGACGATCGACTTCAACTCCTCGGTCGGTTGGAGGTCGGGGCTGAACGTGTTTTCGACGACGGTGACGATCGACGGAACGAACGGAGCGTAGGACAACATCGAACGCCAGAGCCGCTGCCGCGCTCGCAGGATCCGCTCGGCCGCCTCGTGCTCTTGGGCCGGCGTCATGACCTGCACGGCGGCCATCTCTCGGAAGTAGATCCCGAGCGCAGATTGATCGTCGAGCGCAGCGTCGCTCGCTTTGCCGTTGCCAGCTTTGCCGGAACGCTCGCCCGATGGCGGAGCATCGTCGAACGAAGACGCGGACGGGTCGTTCACGGATGATGTCGCTCCCTTCGAAGAAGACGGGGACGCGTCGTCGCGCTCAGAGCCCTCCACGAACCAGATGCTAACCCAAACAGGCCCTCACCGGGAGGGCGCGACGCAACTCCGCACCGCGGAGAACTTCGCCACGTCGACCTCCGGAAGCACCCGATCATCACAGGCCCGTAAGTCCAGAACGTGCGAAACGACGAGACCATCGACCAAACCCCCCTGGTCCATACGTTGGTGTCCGCGCAACGCCAGATGCATCACACGACCTTTTTTGCGACGATACGCCCCGTGGCGCGGCCGCATGGGAACCGGCTCTCCGCGGGCGCCGTCGCCTCCGCATTCCTACTGTGCGCCTGGCTCATGGCGTGCGACGTGTGGGCCAAACTGCTGGCTCGCAGTGCGGCCTGCGAGGGTCCTCACACCATCACCTGGCAACTTCTCGATCAACTATGGACCCTCCCCCATGGCTGTCCTGGTCTCGTCGTGGCACCCGGTGTGCGCTTCGTGCCAGGGGTGAGGAAGGGAGCCCTGCCGCTCGACCTCCCCATACCGGACGGCACGGGACCACTGCTCGGCCTCGTCGTGATCGGGGTCGTGACGGTCGTGACCATCATCATCCTACGTTGGCGGTGGCGAACCGCGAACGACGTGGTCGCGCTCGGCGTTTGTTGGTCGGGCGCTCTCGGCCACGGACTTCCGCGGCTCGCGGGGCCCGGGTGGACGTTCACGGAATTGGAGCTCGGAGGCGTCGGTTTCGGACTCGGTGACATCACCTTGGTATGGGGGGCCCTTTGGCTCGTTCGGCGGGTCATCGCCGAACTCCGAGCCTAGGACCTCGAACCGGACGTTCGTGCCATCAACGTGGGCGCGTCAGCCGATCTTTGCCGACCCATTTTTGGAGGACCCTCGGAACGTCGACAGTCCCGTCGGCACGCTGATGGTTCTCGAGCAACGCGAGGATCGCTCGAGTGTTCGCGACCGCGGTCCCGTTCAACGTGTGGACCCATGGATTGCGGCCGTCCCGCGCCTTGGATTTGGGCGCCCCCGAATCGGCCGGCGAACCGTCCTCGACGCGGTGACGGATTTTGAGACGCCGCGCCTGGTAGTCGGTGCAGTTGCTCGTGCTCGTGACCTCCCCATAGTCGCCGCGGCCAGGCATCCAAGCCTCGATGTCGAACTTTCGGTACGCGGGACCGCCCAGGTCGGCACTCGCGATGTCGAGCACCCGGTAAGGCAGTTCGAGGCCTTGGAAGATCTCCTCTTCGATCGCGAGCAGCTTCGCATGCATCGCTTCGGAGACCTCGAGCTCCCCGATGGTGAACGCAAACAGCTCGACCTTCGTGAACTGATGCACGCGATAGAGCCCGCGGGACTCTTGGCCGGCGGATCCGGCTTCCGTGCGAAAACAGTGGGACAAACCCGCGAGCAAGATCGGCAGGCGCTCGGGTTCGAGGATCGTGTCCGCGAGCATCCCTCCGAGCGTGATCTCGGCGGTTCCCACCAAACAAAGATCGGTGTTCTCGACGCTGTAGACCTGGGTCGAAGGGCCCCGCGGCACGAACCCGAGGCCTTCGAGAATCTCGGCGCGGGCGAGGTCGGGGGTCACGTGCAGTCGGAACCCGTGTTGGACGGCGACATCGATCGCATAACGCTGAAGCGCCAGATCGAGCAGCACCGCGTCGTTTTTCAGGTAGTAGAATTTCTGGCCGGTCACTTTGGCTCCGGCTGCGAAGTCGACGAGATCGAGCGCTTCGCTGATCGCCAGGTGATCCTTCGGTTCGAATCCCTCCGCCGCAAAGTTCCGCGGCGTTCCCCACGTTCGCAGCAGCGCGTGCTCGGTCAAACCGATGGGGGTCTCCGGGTGCGTGAGGTTGGGCACCCGACGCCATGCGTGGTCGCGGACCTGGAGGGCGTCCTCGGTCTCGATGCTCAGGTCACGCTCGCGGTCCCGAAGCCCCCGCCCCTCTTCGACGAGCGCCCCACGAGCGCCGGCCTGCTCGGCCTTGGGCATACGTCCAACATCCTTCATCGCTTGCGCGATCTCGTTTTGCCGGCGCCGAAGGTTCTCCTGCTCGGTGAGCAGATCTCGGTAACGCTGGTCGAGCCCGACGAGCCGCTCCACGGTTCGCGTCGCCCAATCGGCTTCGCCCGTGCCGAGGTCTTCGAACACACCCGCCCGGCGAGCCTCGAGGTTTTGACGCAACCGCTCCGCGTCGGTCCGCAGCAATTTGATGTCGAGCATGGGGCCCCAACGATAGCGTCGTTCGGCACGCCTTGGTACAACACTGGCCGTTCCACGAAAGCCCATGGCCCTTCTACGACTTGCCGTTCTGTTCGGCGGCAGCTCTTCGGAGCATGAGATCTCGATTCGCAGCGCTCGCTCGGTGCTCGCCGCCGTCGATCAAGGGCGTTTCGAACCGGTGCCCATCGGAATTCCCCGCAACGGCCCGTGGCGTGTCGGGTCGGTTCACGACGACCTCGAGGCGATCCTCGCGAGCGGAGACGTGGTCCACGATGTGCTGGACCTCGCGCTCGACCTCGTGTTCCCGGTGCTTCACGGTCCATTTGGCGAAGACGGAACCGTTCAGGGCTTGCTCGAGATGTTGGGCCTTCCTTATGTGGGGTCCGGCGTGCTCGCCTCGGCACTCTGCATGGACAAGGCGATGCAGAAACACGTCCTCGCGGCCAAATCGCCCCAGATCCCGCTCGTTCGCTGGCTCGAAGTCCTGCGTCCCGACACCGCCGAGGACCTCGAACGAGCTGTCGAACGGGCGGACCAACAGCTCGGATACCCGTGCTTTTGCAAGCCTTCGAACCTCGGTTCCTCGGTGGGCGTCAGCCGCTGCACCCAGGCGAGCGAGCTGCGCACCGCGATTGCGCTCGCGGGTCGCTACGATCAGCGCATCATCGTCGAGCAAGGGATCGACGCCCGCGAGATCGAGGTCGCCGTACTCGGCGATGGGGGCTCCGCAACCATCGCGAGCGAACCCGGCGAGATCGGGCTTCCCCAGGGAACCTGGTACGACTACGACACCAAATACCTCAAAGACGTCGCAACCTACGCAATCCCTGCCGAACTGCCGGCCGAAACCTCCACCCGGATCCGCAGCCTCGCCCTCGAGGCCTTTCGTTCCACGGGTTGCGAAGGGCTTGCCCGCGTCGATTTCTTGCTCGACCGCACGACCGGCGTCGCCTACCTCAACGAGCTCAACACGATGCCGGGATTCACTTCGATCAGCATGTACCCGAAGCTCATCGAACATGTCGGAATCGGGTATCCCGAGCTCGTATCCCGCCTTTGCGACCTGGGCCTCGCCCGACACCAGGCGAAGCGAGCCCTCCGGATCGAACGTTGACGAGGGTAGTCGTCTCACCCCCACTTCTGGCATCGTAGCGCTATGTCCGAGCTGGCCCCGCGCGTCCTCTCCGGCGTACAGCCCTCGGGAGAGCTCCACCTCGGCAACTATTTTGGTGCGATCCAGCAGCAGATTGCCCTGCAAGAGCAGTTCCCTGGCGAGTGCTACTTCTTCATCGCCGACTATCATGCGCTGACCACTGTTCGGGACGCGGACGAGCTGCGTCGGAACGTGTTCGACGTCGCGGTCACCTATCTCTCGCTCGGGCTCGACCTCGACAAGGCTTGTCTGTTTCGTCAGTCGGACGTGCCCGAAGTCACCGAGCTCGCCTGGCTGCTCGCGTGCGTCACCGGCATGGGTTTGCTCGAACGGGCGACGAGCTACAAAGACAAAATCAGTCGCGGCCTCAAAGCTTCGGTCGGTTTGTTCAACTATCCGATCCTGATGGCGGCGGATATTCTCCTCTACCGCGGGTCGCTCGTACCGGTCGGCAAAGATCAGATCCAACATATCGAGATCGCCCAGGACATCGCGACCTACTTCAACGAAGCGTTTGGCTCGCCCGATGCGCCCGTGTTGCGCAGACCCGAGTTTCGGTTGTCGGAGACACCGTACGTGCCCGGCCTCGACGGAAGCAAAATGAGCAAGAGCTACGGCAATACGATTCCCATCTTCACGAGCGGCAAGGCACTGAAAAAGCTCGTCGGAAGGATCGTGACGGGCTCGACCCCGCTCGGCCAGCCGCTGCCGACCGACGACGACAACGTCCTCGCACTCTTCGCATTGTTCTGCGACGAGGCCGAACTCGAGGCGATCCGCTCGCTCTACCGAGCTGGCCAACGCGACGGGGAACCCTTCGGCTACGGTCACGCGAAGGCCTGGCTCGCCGAGAAGATCGACCTCGAGTTTGCGGCCGCTCGTGAACGACGCGAAGCTCTGCTGCGGGATCCCGCGCAGGTCGAGGCCGCGCTCCAGCGCTCGGCGGCCAAGGCTCGTACCTTGGCGCGTCAAACCTTGCAAGACTGCCACCGCGCCACAGGACTGCGTTGACCGTTCGGATCGTTTCCGCGGCGGAAGCCGGTGACCTCGCTCGTTTGGAGTCGCTTGCGCGGCGCATTTTTGGGCAAGGCGATCGCGCGGCCGGATGGTTCACCCGCAAGCTCAGCCGCGAACGGGTCGACCCTGAACTCTCGCGTCTGGCGGTCGACGGCGACATCGATGATCCCGCGGCCTGGCAGGGCTATATCCTCGTCGGCACACCTCCTTCGCTGCACCCTGTGGCGCGAACGGCCGGGACCGGTGTCGTCCCTGAAGCCCGCGGGTTTGGCCTCGGCCCTCAGCTGGTCGAGTCTGCGGCCCGCCACGTCGCGCTGAAAGGCTTTGCCGGGCTGCGCCTCGGAGCCAAGGAAGACCTCGAGGGTTTTTACTTGAGGCTCGGCTTCGAGCCGATCCAAACGGACTCGACGATCTTGTCGTTCGGCCGGGGTGCGGACGCGTCGATCGAGTTCGGATCGTCGGCCGTATGGTTTTCTCGCCGCGAACGAACGGTCGCGCAATGGCTCGAAGAAGCCTGGACGGACACGTCCGCAATCGATCGCACCGAGATCGTGCTGCCCTGCGGTCGCAATCAACTTCGGGCGCTCATCTCCCGCGAAGGGCAAGCCCTCGTTGCGCATCGAATTGCGGTCAACGGCCCCGCCTCGCCGGCCGAGGTCGCCGAGACGCTCGAAGCGCTACGTGACCGAGTCGCAAGCGGCGTACCGCTCCTGTTGCTCGGCGTGAACCCGCGTGGACCCGTGATTCGGATCATGTTGGACCTCGGTTGGAGCGAGGTTCAGCGCATTCGCTGGATGGAGCGCGATCTTCGTGTCGGTCAGGAGGCGATCCTGTAGGATCGCCGACGGCATGCCGACTTCTTTTCGCCCCGTTTTCTTCTTGGTCGTGGCCCTCGCCTTCGCCCCTGCGTGCGGCGGAAAGTCTCCCGAGCCCAAAGGCCACGCCAAAACCGAATCGGCAGATCCCAAGGCCGATGCGGCCAATCCACATGGCCCGGCGGCCGAGGCTGCTGCCAACGCTGCCAAAGAAGCGCGCAGCCAACAACAAGACGCCGTGCGCAAGCGTGCGGCCGCGGCAGCTCATGGCCAGCGCACCGCGGTCGAAACCCCCAAGGCCGGCCCGCCACGAGACATCAAGCCGAGTGGCGAGGTCACGGAGCTCGAGCTCCAAGGCCTCAAGGTGCCCGTGCCCAAAGAATGGGAGGCCGGTAAGCCGACCAGTCAAATGCGGCTCGCACAGTATGTCGTGCCCGGTCCCGGAGGCGATGCGGAACTCGTCGTCTTTCGCTTCGCCGGCGGAGCCGGTGGGGTGCAGGCCAACATCGAGCGGTGGCAGGGGCAATTCCAGCCACCCGAAGGCAAAACGATGGCCGACATTTCGACGACCAAGAAGCTCAAGGTCGGGACGCTCGACGTCACGTTCTTGACCGTCTCCGGCCGTTACGTCGCCGCCATGATGCCGGGCACCGACGAGAAACACGACGACGCCGACTACGGCATGCTCGCGGCGATCATCGAGGGATCGGGCGACGCGTTCTTCTTCAAGTGCACGGGCCCGAAGGCGACCATGGACATCTGGGGTACCGCGTTCGAAGCCATGCTGAACGGCCTCGCGGTCTGAGCAAGCCTGTCCCTCAGGGACACGCCGGCCGAAAACGCGTTCAGCAGGCCCCTCGCCCCCCAATGGCCCCCCAGATGGCAGGATGGCAGGGCGGGAGGCCCCGGCCACGCCGCTACGGAAGGGAGATCCCGGGGTGGATGACCCTCGCCAGGTTGCCGAACGTCGCGGCGGTATCGCGCTCGCTGGTGGCCTCGTAGACCCTCGCCGCCGTCGCAAAGAGGTCGGCACTGCGATGCGGCGTTCCTAGGGCCCGATCGATCGCCGTCTTGGCGTCGTCCGGTCGTTGGGCCTTCAGATAGGCCTGCGCGAGCTGGATATGCGCTTCGGGATTGGGACGGAGTGCACGGTTGCGTTCCGCCATCGCTACCGCTTCGGCCGGGCTTCCGAACGTCAGCAGGTGCTCGAGGCTGTGTCCGTACGCCGCCTCCGGTAAGATCGCGAGGCGATGATCGTGGCCCTGTCGCGCGCGTTCGATCCACGGACTCGCCGCCTCGGGCATCCCACATTCGGTGTAGAGCGTTGCGATCGCGTCCATGAACTCGGGGTTGTTCGTGCGGCCGACGACGCGGAGATAGAGCTCGAGCGCCTCGCCGCTCTGGCCCAGTAACGCCAAGGCCTCCGCCACGTGCTCTTCGAGCAGCCAATACTGGGGTAGCACGGCGAGACCTTCACGATAGTGAGCGAGCGCCTCCTCGTAGCGCCCGCGGTCGAGGTCGAGCAGCCCCCTTTGCAGGTGGAACCAGGCCAAATTCTCCGGTTCCGGGCGACGGTCGTGAGCCGCGGCCTCGGCGAACAGACGCTCACTCTCCAGATGATCACCCGTTTTCCACGCGTACGCCGCGAGGTGGATTCGCGAACTCACGCTCGGATGGATGGCATGGCTTCGCTCGAAATGCGCCCGCGCCTTCGCATAGTCGCCGGATTCCATCTCCACGGCCCCCAGCAACCCCTCGATGGCCGCTCGGGTTTCGTCATCGACGAGGATGGCCGACCCCGCTTGCAGGAGTGACGCTCTGGCGGCATCGAGACGGTGCAAGGAAAATGACAGCTGCGCGGCACTGAGGTGAGGGCCCGATCCGGATGGCGCTCGCTCGAACGCACGGGCCATCTGCCGCTCCGCCTCTGCATAGTCCGCAAAGTCGCCCGTCAGCCGTGCGCGTCGAAGGTAGAGGTTGGCCACCGCCTCGGCGCGCTTCCATGAATCCGTCGCGTCCGCCCACTGACGGGTGGAGTGCAGTCGTCGATCGAACTCGGCCAGCGCCAGCTGCCATGCCGCAGGGCCTGCTTCGGGGATCGCCTCGGTGAACACCGGCAGCCCGCACACCGGGCGAGCCGATGCACGAGAACCGGCACCACACGAGGTCGCCACCGGCAAGGCCAACCCCGCCCCGAGCACGAATGCAATCCGTACCCGCAATGGAGTCGCGGAGGACAAGGTCGCCCTGCCCTCAGTTCGGCTCGGCGAGATAGGGAAAGTCGTCGAGGAAGTCGACGTCGTTTTCGTCGGGGTTGAGGACCCCCACGAGTGACGTTGGGGTCTGGCCATCCTCCGTGAGATCGAGCAGCACCACCGCGAGCGTGACATCCATCACGGGATCGGTGAGCAAGCGACCATTGGGGAAACCTGCGGCGACCGTGAGATCGAGCTTGAGCGTGTCTGGAACGACGAGCGGGGCCGCTTGAGTCACGCAATCGTCCGGTTCACACGGAACCAAGTCCAAATCCTCGAGGTCATCGTCGAGGGCCTCGTGGATCGCCGTCACGTTCGCCGTGATCTCCTCGACGAATGTGCCTGCAGCATCGTCCTCGGGAGTTGCCGCGTTGTAGCCGGCCTTGTCCGTGATCACCGCGGTACCGACGGCGGGCATTCCGAGGCGGTCGATCTGAACGCTGAAGTCCGCGGCCGGAGCGTCGTCGAAGGCAAACTCCCCGCCCCCTTCGGCCCCGCCGGTCTCGACCGGCAAACCACCCGTATCGAGGGCCCCGGTGTCGTCGGGCGTGTTGTCGATCGCGGCCGTCGTATCCACGTTCCCCTCTTCGGCCCCTGGCACGTAGTCGGTGTTCGCATAGAGATTGCACGCCGCAAGGGTCACGACGGTCAGGAGGGCGACACCACGAAACGATCCAGAATCACGTTGCGCGTGCATGGTTCAGCCTTCCTTTCGTGCGGTCGAAGCCCACACCTGGAGGTTGTCGCTGCCGTCGGCCGCCTCGGCGAGATCCATCTCGAGCACGATCGCGGTGACGTTCGTCCCGGCGAAGGTATCGTTCGTGGGATCGAACGCGACCGTCTCGGTCGCGAGCGTGTTGCCATAGCCGTCGAAGTCGAAGAAGAACGGATCTTCTCGCGGCCCGGCAAATACGCGAACACGCTCGCCGGATTCGAGGACCTCACCGACCGGGCCGACCACGAGGCCTTCGGCACCTGGGAGCGATTCGACCTGCACACCCCACTCGTCGTCCTCGTTGGTACCGAACCGGGTATGGATGTCGAGTTCCGAGACCCCATCGCCGTCTCGATCGATGTGGACGGTGTAGAGAACTCCGTCATCGAACACCGGGTCAGTTCCGGCGGCCACGAGACCCGCAAATGTAATCACGGCCACGAACGTGTCGTCGGTGTGCCACGCGTAGAAGTCGGTCAAGTCGGTCGCGGCATCGCTGTCCATGCCGCCGGGATCGAGATGGTCGGCGGCCTTCACGGATGTCGCTGCGATCGCGAGACCGATCGCGAACACCTTTGCTACGGGAGATCGAAACCTTATGCGCATGATCGGTCCTCGGAAGTTCAAGTGAGAGCGAGTTAGCCACGACCGGGCATCAGCTGCAACGAGAACCGAGCGATTCGAGCTCGACGATCGAACGAGTGGGCTTCCCCCCCAATCTTGCAGACACAAATCCATGCCCGATCGAGCGGGCGTGACGGCGATCACCCGCTTGTTCGCGTGGGCTCTGGAAATTTGCCGTAGCTGAACAGCTGGGTCGCTTCGACTTCGACGACGCGTCCGATCTGCGCGAGGGCCTGGACGTCGATCCGCGTTCGATCGCCGACGATGGCGACAATGGGTGGCGAGCCAACGAACGTTTGCACGAACGCAGCCACCGCTTTCGCATCGAGCCCTTCGATCATTTCGCGCGCACGGGGTCGCGGATCAGCGGGCTCCCCCCGTTCGTCCCAATCGAGCACCCAGGCGTTCAATTGGCGAGGATCGATCCGGCTCGCGCGATACGCTTGTTCGATCGCCGCTTTGGCATCCTGGATGCGTTCGTCTTCGATGCTCGGACGACGCACGAGCCCGATGAGGGTATCGAGCGCTTCGGGAGTCTTGTCGGCTTGCGTGCTGAGGAAACCGAGCAATCCCGAAGCGTCCTGCGGCCGAGTGCCCGGACTGAACACGGAGACCGCCGAATAAGCGAGCCCCCGGGCCTCGCGGATCTCCTGAAACACGAGCGCCGACATCCCCCCTCCGAGATACTCGGTCAGCAGCTCGGCGACGGGGCGTTCGTCGCGGGCGACCGGGGCCCGCGGCATGACGAAACGAACGTTGGCTTTCGCACCGTCCTTGTGCAGGAAGTAGACCGTCGGCTCGGCGACCGACCGAAACTCGCGGGTCCAGATCTCGCCCGTCGGGAGAAATCGCTTCGCCGTTCGGGCCACATGGGTCATGGCTTCATCGGCACTGCGCGGGCCAAAATAGAGTGTTCGATGTTGATAATCCGTGAGGCTCGCGATGAGTTTGCGTAGCGTCTTCGGTTTGGCTTTACGCAGTGCGACGTTGTCCGGATGCTGCAACCACGCCGAATGCTCGCCGTGACGCGCATAAGTGTCGAGCGCCATGGTCAGCGTTTGATCCTGCTCCATGACGCTTTGCCGCGAGCTCAACGTATTGGCGTAGAGCTTGTCGACCGCCTCCGCATCGAAGGTGGGATCGCTCCGCCACGCGTCGACGAGCGCAAGCGTCGCAGTGAGATGTTGGTCGATTCCGGTGATCACGATCCCGCTACGTTCGGCATCGCAGAAGGCATCGACGCTCGATCCGAGCCGATAGAGCTCGAGTTGAACCGCCTGGGCCGACTTCGGCCCCGCCCCGGAATGCGCCCAAAGCTCGAGTGCATAACAAAGCAGAGGTTCTTTGCGATATCCGCGATCGAATCGATAGACCAGCGTGAAGAGATCGTTCCGTCGATTGACGGTGGCGATCATCGGGCCCGCGGCGAGCGTGCGATGCTGGTAGTGTTCACCTTCGCGTGCCCACTCTGGTTCGAGCGGCGTGACGGGCATGGCTTCGATGAGCCGCGCAAACGTGCTCGAACGCGAGGGATCGATCGCGACAGGCGTGATGGTCGGTTTGTCGAGCTTGGGGATCTCGGGCTGACCACGACGCTTGTGCACGACCGCAAAGGCGTCACCGAGATACGCGGTGGCGACCCGCACGACATCATCGCGGGTCACCCCGTCGATCCGTTCGTCTCGAGCGATCACGTCGGACCACTCGCGCCGCGACACGAACGCCTCCATCATCCGCTGCGCTCGGGCACGGTTGTTCTCGAGCGACAACTTGCGACCGATCGCGACCTGCAACTTGACCGCCGCCACGTCTTCGTCGGCGAACGCTCCCTGCTTGAGCTTGCCGAGCACACCGAGCACCATGCCCTCGATCTCGTCGAGGTTCTGCCCCGTCCGTGCGGTCGCTTCGATGGCAAACATGCCGCCTTCGACCAAGTTGTCGTTCCACGAGGCGATGCCCGGAACCTTTTGGGTCATCTCGAGCTCCGCGTTGAGCAAGCCGACGCTGTCGTCGTCGAGCAATCGATCCATGACGGTCAGCACGGGCTCGTCCGGGTGTCCTTCGGGCACGGTGAGCCACGCGAGTCGCACGGCCTCTTCGCCATCGCCGTAGACATCCGTGCTGGTTCGCGTCGGCAGGGCATCGATCGCGCCCGGATGCGGCTCCGTGAGCTCCTTCGGTTGCAGGCCTCCGAAGCGCTGTTCGAGGATCGGCAACACGGTGGCCGGGTCGACGTCGCCCGCGAGGACGATCGCCATATTGTTCGGCACGTACCAGCGATCATAGAACGCCATCATGTCGTCGTAGGCTGGCGTCTTGAGATGCTCGACCGATCCGATGGTGGTTTGCAGCCCATACGGATGCTTCGCATAAACCGCGCGATAGGTCGCCTCATGCATGCGCGAGGCAGGGTTGTCGAGCGAGAGATTCTTTTCCTCGTAGACCGCTTCGAGCTCGGGATAGAACAGACGGAACACCGGATCGGAGAAACGCTCGCCCTCGACGGCTGCCCATGCCGCGAGCCGATTGGTCGGCACATCGCCGATGTAGACGGTCTGCTCGAAGCTCGTGAACGCGTTGACGCCTTCGATTCCCATCTTGGCGTAGAGGCGATCGAGCTCGTTCGGCACCGCAAACTCGGCGATCGCTTGGGTCTCGCGGTCGATTGCACTGAACGTAGCCTTACGTCGCTCGGGGTCGTCGATCCCTCGTAGATCCGCATAGAGTTTGCGGATCGCTTCGACGTGCGGTGCCTCGGCCGTCGGATCCAATGTGCCGAAATCGTCGGTCCCCTTGAACAACATGTGCTCGAGGTAGTGAGCGAGCCCCGTGGAATTGGCCGGGTCCATCCGGCTGCCCGCCCGCACACCGATCCAACTGACCACGCGTGGTGCTTGTCGGTCGATGCTGATGTAGACCGTGATGCCGTTGCGGAGGCGATGGATCGTCACCGCCATCGGATCGTTCGGCAGCGGCGAGGCCAGGGTCTGGGGCAGACCCGATCGCGCGAGGATCTCCGCATCGGGCGGCCCTTTGGGCGTCGCTGCGGTGGGCGGCTCGGGCTGCGCCTTCGCGACGTCCGTCGGCTCCGGTGGCGTCGTCGCAGGAGCCTTGTGACAACTCGTAGCGAGCATCGTTGCCCCGAGCACGAACATGATGGTTCCCGATCGATCCCACGCACGAGCCATGGGACGAGCCATACCAGCCGACCGCGTCGATCGGCAACCGCCCGTCAGCTCGCCGAGATCGTATCGATCAACGCTTGAGCCTCGAACGGCTTGGTGACGTATCCTTTCGCCCCGGCCGCCACACAACTGAGCAGGTGCGACCGCGTGGGCGAAGACGCAACGACGAACGCGGGAACGACCGAGGATGGATCATTGCGAAGCACGGCGAGAACAGTGAGTCCACCTGCAGGACACGAATCTGCATCGACGATCACCGCGCTGAACTCGCCACTTCGGACGTGTCGCCCCACGCTCGCGAGCTCGGTCGCAAACTCGTAGTCGAAACCCGCCCCGTCGAGCATTTCGGTCCAACGGGCGCGTTCGCGTTCGATGGGGACCACGATGAGGGTTCGCCTTCGCCCCGCCTTGGCGTCGCGGGTGGCCTCGCGAATCGCCGCGACCTCTTCGGGCGTCAGCTCGAGCCCCGTCCCCTTCGGCGCTTCGACTTCCTCTTCGACCCCGAGCGCCTCGGAGGGCACGACCAAAAACATCGTGCCCGAGGCGAGCTCACCGATGGTCACTTCGCTCACGACGATGATGCGATCGGTCGTTTCCGGCTGCTCCGATCCGTTGATCGATCCCTCTTTGAAGCCAAAGCGCGGAAACGATCCGGTCGCTTGATGGATCGCATCGTTGAACGCCGGAACGATCTGGTTGAGGAACTCGCCCATCGCGTCGAAATCGTCGCCTTCGAACGCGTAGACCCCGAGCAGCTTCTTGATCACCGAATCTTGCCGCATCACCAGCAGGCCCGCGGCCGCGATCGCAGCCGCGAGTTCGAATACGATCCACGCTTGATGGGCCCCGTCCTCGGTCTCGAGCCGTGCGACGTAGGCTCGCTCGGGCATCGCCAAGCTGTCCGAAAGCTCAGGCGCTCGCCATTTGACGGTCGTCCCGAGCAACATGCTCGAAGGCCCCGGCAGTTCCTTCCAGAGCGATGCGATGGCATCGGGAATGTGTCCAGGGCGGTCCACAGCCATCGCCCATCGACCGATCGCGGACGAGGTTGAGGCGCGGCCGCGTCCCCCTCCGGACCACCGGCACCCCCCCATCGCCCGCGCCGACCGAACCTCCCCTCCTCCAGGCCTGGCCACGTGGCCAAACCACGTGGCCAAACCACGTGGCGGGTGTCGGTTTCCTTTTCGCTGAAAACTTCCGCGGAGCGGGTCTAGGCTCCGAAGCCATGATCGACGGACTCCAATTGCCGACGCTGGACGCCGATCGCGTGCGCCTACGTTGGATCGAAACGCGCGACGTCGAGGCCATTTTCGCGGTCTTCGCCGATCCCGACGTGACGCGGTATTGGAGCACTGGCCCGTTCTCGACGCACTTGGCTGCCGAAGCTCTGATCGCCGAAATCCACGAGTGCTTCGCCACCCAACGCCTGTTCCAATGGGGCATCGCCCGCCGCGACGACGACGTCCTCATCGGTACCTGCACGCTCGCCCATCTCACGCCCGCCCACCGACGCGCCGAGCTCGGGTACGCGCTCGTGCGCTCGCACTGGGGCCAAGGATTGGCCACCGAAGCCCTCGAGCGACTGCTCCAATTCTCGTTTGGTGATCTCCGGCTCCATCGGCTCGAAGCCGATGTCGACCCGCGCAATCTCCGTTCGATCGCCCTGCTCGAGCGTCTCGGCTTTCGTCGTGAAGGTCACCTGCGTGAGCGCTGGTGGACAGGCGATGAAGTCGCGGACGGGCTTTTCTATGGCCTGCTCGCCCCTCAGTGGCGAGCGCATACGCGCCTGGCCACGCCCCCGGCCATTGACGAGCGAGAACGGTGACGGGTCTCGCCACCGGATGATCTCGTCGGTCCGCTCTGCCCCGCACGAGAGGCGGAGGGCTACAGCAACCCTTCGGTTTCGATGAAACGCACGACCTCGGCTACGCCCTCACCATGTTTGATCGAGGTGAATACGAATGGCCGATCGCCTCGCATGCGACGTGCATCCCGATCCATCACCTCGAGTGAGGCCCCGACGAAGGGCGCGAGGTCGGTCTTATTGATGACCAGCAGATCCGAGCGGGTGATGCCTGGACCGCCCTTGCGCGGGATTTTGTCTCCCGCCGCGACGTCGATGACGTAGATCGTCAGGTCCGACAACTCTGGACTGAACGTGGCCGCCAGATTGTCGCCACCGCTTTCGATGATCACGAGCTGCAACGGCCACAGGCTAGCCAGACGCTCCACCGCCGCGAGGTTGATCGACGCATCCTCGCGGATCGCGGTATGGGGGCACCCTCCGGTTTCGACGCCTACGATCCGTTCCGCCGGTAGGGCTTGGCTCCGGATCAAGAAATCGGCGTCTTCGCGCGTGTAAATATCATTCGTGACGACCGCCATCTCGTGGCGATCGCGCATCGATTTGCACAACGCATCGACGAGGGCGGTTTTCCCCGAACCGACCGGCCCTCCAACCCCAACCCTGAGCGGACCGTGCTTCATCGAGCCTCTCCTTCGCTGAGCTATAACACGGTTCCAAGGGGTGCGGGACTCGGCCTACGGCCCCGTGTGGCCACTCGTTCGCATCCTACCCAAACGGACCGGGACGACTGGACCGATGAATCGCGATAGCAGCAACCGAGTGTTGCGTTCTCGTTTTCAAACCCCATCGTCGGAGTCGCGGGATGACGTTGGCACGTTTTTCTGCCAGCGTGTCGTCGATGCCATTGCCGATTCTCTTCTGCCACGGACTCGATAGCGCTCCGATCGGTCGAAAATCCCAAGGCCTCATCGATCTCGGTTATGACGTCCGTGCTCCGGACTGCCGTCGGCGAAACCTCCTCCAGCGTGTACGCATCCTCACGGTAGAGATCTCCAGGATAGACCCCAAACCCGTGATCGTGGGTTCGAGCTTCGGTGGCATCGCCGGACTCATCGCGTCGATCATGGCCATTCGTGCCGGGGCGGTCGTTCCGGCACTGGTGTTATGCGCTCCCGCCCTCCAGCTGCCGCCTCCACCGGGAACGGTCGACGACCTGGCTCCCCTCTGCCCTACGATCATCCTCCACGGCACTCGCGATGACGTCATTCCCATCGACCTGAGTCGCCGGTTTGCCGACGAGCACCACCTCGAACTCGTCGAGGTCGACGATACACACGGCCTGCCCGACGCGGGGTTCGATGCTCTCGTTCGCGCCGTCCAACGCTTCGCAGGTCCGATCGAGCCGGCCTGAGAAGCTCGACGCCATCGTCGCCATCGATCGCAATTCGATGCACGCGATGGAGCGCTGTCCTGCACCGACCCGACCCGCGTGTTCGTGGAAGCCGATTGCCCGGCCCCGACCGTAGCTCACCTCAATGGCCGGTGAGCGCATCCATGACACCGAAGTAGGCGGGTTTTTTCTGGAAGTTTGCGTCCCACAGAAGGCCAGCTGGGTCCTGCTCGGGCGCGCAGCCGAGGTCGTCCTCGTCCTGCAGCCAGGAATAGAGATCCGTGACGCCCCAAAACGAAATGGCGACACACGCGGGCTGGGCCGCGCAGGCCGAGACGATATCGTAGTACTCTGCCCGCTGATCCTCGGGCGTCTCGCCGCCACAGCGATGGATGTCCATTTCGCTGATCAGAACCTCGAGTCCGAGGTCCGCGATGCGCTGCATGTTCTCGATGATCTCTGCAGTGGGGATCTCGCCATTGGGCGGCCCCTGATGCATCTGCAGGCCCACGCCATCGATGGGAACACCGCGCTCGACCATTCCTGCGACCATCTCGTAGATGGCCTGGGACTTGGCGTTCAAGCCTTCTGCCCGATAATCGTTGTAGTAGAGTTTGGCGTCCGGATCGATCTCGTGCGCGAGCTCGAAAGCCTCATCGATGAACGAGGAACCGAGGTATTGCGTGATCACGTAGTCGCGTAGTGCGGGCTGACCGTCGACCCATGTTTGCTCGTTTTGCCACACCTCGTTGACCACGTCCCATGCGTGCACACGCCCTCTGAAGTGCTCGACCACGGTTTGAATGTGGTCGCGCATGGCCTCGCGCACGGCAGGTTCGCTGGTCAGACTGCTCACCCACTCCGGCAATTGATTGTGCCAGACCAGCGCGTGCCCCTTGACGAGCATGCCGTTCTGCTCGGCGAAGTTGACAATCTCGTCGGCGGGTTCGAAGGCGTATTCCGTTGGAGTGGGATGGATCGACTCCCATTTCATCTCGTTCTCCGGCGTCACGTAACCGAGTTCGCGAGCCGCCGTGACGTAGTTCGGTTCCTCGAGACGCTCGGCCGAAAGCGCCACTCCGATCAGGCGACCCGTACATGCGCCCGCGGCCCGCAAGGTTGGTTGCAGGTCACAAAACGGTCTCACCACCGCAGGCGGACCCGTGCTGCCGCCTTCGTCCTCGCCACCCGAAGGTTCGTTGCCCGTTCCAGAGGTTCCGCCCTCCGTGAGGCCGACGTTGCTCTCGGAGCCCGCGGTGGTCGGATCGGCCGGGTTTCCGCCCGCGCTGCTCGTTTCACCGGTGATCGGATCTCCCGTGACGGAGGATGTCCCGTCATTGCCGCCGTTTGCATCTTCGAGGCCGCCGCTTGCCGAGCAAGTGGTCAATCCGAGTCCGAGGAGGGTACGCCCTACAAGTTGCACATTCGTCATGGCCATGGGTCAACCGAGCGAGAAGGAGGACGTGTCGGGGGTATTCCGCTTCGGCCGATCGACAACATCGCACCCCCCTCGAAGCCATCGGCGCTCGCTCGAGGGGGGTGGGCGCAGGCCTACGGTGTGACCTTGACCGTGGCCCAGCCGTTCCCGGGCATAGCGAACTGCAATACCTTGCCGCCGATGGAGACAACATAGTTGTCGTTCGCGGGGCCGTCGTTGAACATGACGGCAACGAGACTGCCGTCCGGATTTTTGAACGCGACGGCGTCGCCTCCGGTCGTACCGACCACCGTGGCCCCTGGAGCCGCATACTGCGAGAAGTGGCGGAACACGTAATATGTCGGCGTTGGGGTCACCGCTCCCCCTTCCGCGATCAAGAGCGTGTTTTGTCGCCAATCACGGCTCGTGTCATTGCCCAAGCCGACCCGGTCGAGCACCATGTTCCAGGCGCTGTACATGGTCACCCCGCCCTGGGTGATCGAATCTCGGATGTAACCCCAGCTCTCTACGGCGTACGCCTGATCGTTGGGCGCTTGCACATTGTTGTACGGCGGATAACCCTGGGGATTCCACGGGTAGTTGCCGCACCTGTGCTCGGTGGCCCAGATGGGCAGATCGCCGAACGTCGTGCCGCCATTCACACTGTCGAGCACGTTCCACTGCACACCGGCGACAGACAGGAAGCTGCTCGCGGCGGGATCGGCTAACACTGCATTCGCAATGTTGAGGTCGGTCCTTCCATTGTCGCCATTGTTCGACATCGTGCCGAGCATGATCGTGACACCGAGGGGCTGCATGGCGGGCCCCAGGTACTGCCGGATGAACGTCGTATAGGTGGCTTGATCCCACAAGCACGACGGGTAGTTTTGGTCGTAGCCGGGCTCGTTTTGGGGAGACACGACCTCGATGTGAATGCCTTGAGCCTCGTACCCTTGAACGAAATTCGTGAAGTATTGGGCGTACGTCGCGAGGATGGCGGGGTCGTTCCTCATGGTGCCGCCATCGAAATACGACGGATCCACGACTTCGTCGCCGGATCCGTTGTCCTGCTTGTATCCCGTCTTCATCCACACCGGAGGCGTCCAGGGGCTGGCCCAGAAACGAAGCTCGGGCTTTACCGCTTGTGATGCCTTGAGGTATGGAATGAGGACCTGGCCATCCCGAGCGAGGGAGAACATGCCGAGGGACAGGTCCGGACCGGGGCGATTGGCCTCGTTGAGGTTGGGGGTGACGTCCATCCCCGTGTCATCCAAGGTGTAACGGTTCGTCGCGTAGTCGCTCGCACCCATCGGGATGCGTCCCCACGCGAAGTTGGCCCCGTCGCCCGCGCTGAAGAGCAACGTCAAAGCCTCCGTCTGCATGGCGGGCGTGGTGAGGTAGCTCCAGCCGAGCTCGTTGAAGGACCCCCCAAAGCCGTCCCAGGTTTGCGCCACCGCTGCGTCGTTGACGGTCACGTTGGCTGTGCCCGTCGCGACCTCCGTGAGGACGCCGTCGATCTGCCAGAAAGCGTTCTGCGCCGAGGTGACGAGCGGCGGCAAGATGATCGGAGCGACCTCCGACCCGGTCTCCCCGGTGCCGGCGCCCGAGGTCCCGCTGCCATCCGAGGTTCCACTCTCGGCGACTCCATCGTTGCCCGCAGGACCTCCGTCGACGCTGATGCTGACGGCTCCGCCCGAGCTTCCGCCGTTATCGTCCGCGGCCGAGGCGTCGGTACCACCGCTACTGCTTGCGGCGCCGGTCAGGCCGGCAACCTGCTCAGTGGGCACACAGCCCCCGAGGAGAACGGTGAGACTGAGAGCTGAGAATGAGACGCGTGCAAGATTCATCGTCATCTGGGTGCCTATTCGATGGAGTCACTGAAACAAAAGATTGACCGCCCGGAGCGATGCTCCCCTCCTCGTCGAGGGGGGAGCGGCCATCCGGTGGTTACCTACCGACGAAGGTTGTGACGGTCTGACCGGCGAGCTCAGCCGTGAAAATACCGGCGGTGACCGGGATGTCGGTCTGGGTGGCGAGGTCTTCGGTCGCCGAGGTCACCCACGGCGTCATCAAGGCGGGTGTCGTGGTTCCGCCGGCGATGGTGATCGGCACCGTGGCCGGGAGGGTGCCCTCGTTGACCGCCACGACGACGACCGTGCCATCCGGACCGTTGAACGCCGAGAGGAGGACACCCTCGGGAATCACGCCCGTCATGTCGACTCGCGTGTAACCCCTCCGGATGAACTTGCTGTAGTTGCCCAGCGTCCAGAGGCGTTTGGCCACGGTTCCACCTTGTTGGAGGAGCAAACCCTCGTTGTCGTCGGTAACTTCCGCCCGATACCACCACCACAGCCAAGCGCTCGCATCACCGACCGTGAGCGCACTATGAATCCACCGGGCCACCGCGACACCATTGCCGATATCCCCGCTTGGCCCCTGTTCCGGCCACCACCGCACACCGGACATTTCCGTTTGCCAAACCGGTTTCCGGTCCGGCACGTCGTCCGGCCACGGCTCGGCGACCTGCGTGTCGTATTGGTGGACACCCAGAATATCGACGTACTGCCACGCCGTCGGGTGAGCGTAGAGAGCGTGACCGTAGTCGTACCCATTGAAACCGGTGCAGTTGGTCGCCGGGAAGCCGCAGTTGAGCGGGTCGGAACTGGGCAGGCCGCTCGGTTCGGAGCAACACGCCGACTCGTTGCTCCAGACGTGAAGCCATTCCGAGGCTTCAGGCGCGATCACCTGGACGGGTGGAGTCAATGCGTGGAGTTTGGGTCCCACGATCGCCACGAAATCCGCCATCTGCTGGCCCGTGAACACCGTCGTCGGATAGTCACCATTGCACGGTTCGTTGAAGCCACACGACGCGAAGTCCGTCTCGTTTTGTGGCGACATGCCATAGAGCTGGATGCCCCCGGTGTTCTGCCGCACGACGGCTGGGAACTCCGCGATTGTATCCGACCACGACTCGTAGCAACTCGTGAGCAGGGTGCCGCCACCGTTGATGTTGTTGTTGGACTTGCAATTGGCGGGCGGACTCCACAGGGTGCCGATGAACGTATCCGCGCCGTTCTGCCGCGCCAACTGCATGATGGTCCAGATGTTGCCGCTCATCTGGTCGCCGGTCTCGCTCATCCCGATCCGCACGATGTTCAGGCCAATCCCTTGGTCCACGTTGAACAAGAGCGTCGCATCGCCCTGCGTATAGGGAGCCGCCCAAGTGATGTTGATGCCAAACCCCGTCATCACCTGCTGGGTCTGAGTGAGTTGTACCGTCACGTCAGGGGAGATCTCGACCCCACCCGTGCCTGACTCCCCGAGCCCATCGCCCGTGCTCCCCACCGGGTTGGCGCCCGTCTCCGCTCCAGAGACTCCGGTGACCGGCCCGGTCGGGTTCATGCCCGCACTGACGCTTCCGTCGCTGCCCCCGGAGGGGTCAGGGGAGCCGCTGGTGCTTCCCGGGGTTTCTTGGGGGATCGATCCGTTCAAGACATCGTTGCAGGCCGCGAGGGCGAGCACGAGCGCAATGCCGGCCGTTGATTTCATGTTCATGGCGTTGGTACCGGTTCCACAGGATTTCATCCGTCACCGCGAGGAGTGAGTGGGTGGCTCGCGCAGTGTATTCCCGTTGGTACGAATCGCTCAGCAAATCCACGGATTTTTTGGCGCTCGAACATGTCCACGAATCGCGGGCTCCGTGTTCTGTCTCACGGTCGGTGCACGCGGCTGATGTCCTCGACCGTCGTTCTCCAACGCGAACAGAGGATTGAGTCAGCTCTCATTGATCACATTCAGAAGTTCTTGATCGTCCTCGGGCACTGCTCGATTTCGTCGGGGTAGGTTCCCTGGAACTCAGGCCCCGTTCGGCTGTGTGGTACGCGGACGCCAACGCGGACGACTTCCATCGACGAGGTCGAAGTGATCGTCGTCCACCCACTGCGGCACGCGGGTCGTTTGCGGTCGCCGTGGTGATGAACACGGCGATCAGCGTGAAGGATGAACCGCTCACGCACAAACAACCCCTTCACTTACGCGCGTCGAGCCGCGAACAACAGGTCCATCGCAGCGTCGTTCCAGACCGGCCTAGCGGCCGGCCGCTGGGCGAGAACACTCACGAGAGCCGTCCGTGAATGGGGTGCGTCGCACGCGGGCGTCGACTCCTTCACCCAACGCGACGCGTGCTACCGTGCGCCCATGACGTTGCGCCGGCTTTCCTGGGCGAGTGTGGTGCTCCTATTCGGAGGATGTTTCGACCCCGACCCCGCGTCGCTGGACATAGATGAGGCATTGGGCGACTCGCCGGAGACGGGTACGACGGGCACGGGGCCGACAGACAACGACGTTTCTCCGTAGGGCGAAGCGTCGACGGCGCAGGAAACGACGTTGGTGTCCGACGACGCGATGACGTTAGTGCCCGATGACGCGACGACGTTGGTGTCCGACGACGCGACGACGATGTTGGACTCGACGTCGTTTGGAAGCGAGGGTGCGACGAGCGTCACGGAAGAGGGGACGGGACTGGCTTCGACGCCCTGTGGAGACCCCGTCGAAGGGATGGTTTGCATCGGGGCGGGGAGCTTCACGTCTGCGGCCAACGGGAACCAGGACATCGCGGCGTTCCTGCTGGACGCACGGAAGTCACGGTGGGGCAGTACGAGACGTGTGTCGTAGACAGCCAGTGCAATGCCCCACCGGATGGGTACAGGAACGCAAACAATAGCTATTACAACTGGGGCGCGGCCGATCGGCGGGACCATCCCATCAACGCGGTGACCTGGGACGAAGCCAATGCTTATTGCGCCTGGACGGGTGGTCGGCTGCCGACGGAATGGGAGTGGGAATGGGCGGCACGAGGGCGCGGGCTCGCGCGAGTGTACCCCTGGGGCGACACCCCAGAGCCGAACTGCAATGTTGCCGTCATGTTCGAATCCGGCCTCGGAAATGGCTGTGGCGTGGACCATTCGGATGTGGTGGGAAGCAAGTCACCCGCGGGGGATAGCCTGGACGGAGTGCAGGACATGGCCGGCAACGTCGTGGAATGGACGGACAGCTTCGACAGCGGCACTTCGGGTTTGCGCGGCGGTAGCTGGAGCGTCTTCTTGACCGACGCCTTCCGCGCGGACTACCGTAACTTCAACGACCCTTCGAGCCGGTTCAACACCGTCGGGTTTCGTTGCGCCAGGAGTGCGCCGTAAAACGCTGGCGCGAGGAAATGAGAGAGCCCGAGTCGTCGAATCTCCCTTGACGTCATGCGCTACCATCGTCAGCCGAGATGCCGCCCTCCACTTTCAGCCGTAACACGCTGAGGAACATCATGGGTGTCCAGCCCGCGTTTGCCGATCGAAATCGAGGCGCGTGGTGACGCGAACTTCGGACGAAGCCATCAACAATCGTCTGGTTCAGATGATCACGCACTCTTCGCGATCGCGTCGATCAGTTCCTCTTTGGTCATCTTCGCCCTTCCGGCAATTCCGAGCTCCTGGGCTCGTTCGTAGAGTTCCTGCCGAGTTTGGTCGTGCAATGTCGATGACGAGGCGGCAGATGAAGGGGGCCCCAGCAATCGTTCCTTGAGCAGCGCCATCAGATCGACGACCGAACTCCCCTCGTCGTCGCTTTCCTCGGGAACCTCCACGACGTCTCCCTCTTCCTGCTTTTCGCGCGCAGCGGCGAGGAGGGTGGTTTCGTCCTCGTCTTCCGTGATGGCCGGATCGAAGGCTTCGATCGAGAGGCTATCGATCGCTTCGACAAACGCTCGGACACGCTGTCGATCGATCTGATCGGGCGGATCGGGGAGGCCGACATCCTCGGGCGAGCGAACCTCGTCGGCTTGTCGCAGGGTTTGGGCGCGAAGGATGCCGCGTGCGCTCGTGATCGCGACGACATACGTATGACCTCGCATCACGAACGAACCGATGCCGACACGCTCCGTCTCCTCCATGATCCGCGCAAGCAAGCGATAGGCCCGTTGGCTGTCCTTACCCGGGAGCAACAGATACGAACGCTTCACGTACAGCGGCGACAGCTGATCGGCGGGCACGAAGCGTTGCAGGTCGACTTCCCGCGAACGCTTGGGCTCGAGCGCGGCGATCTCATCGTCGTCGACGACGATGAATGAACCGTCGTCTTCTTCATAGCCACGCACGATCTCGTCGGATTGCAGGACTCGTTCATGCTCGGGACAGTAGTAACGCCGTTGCAACCGCTCGCCCTCGGGTCCGAGCATGCGCATGCGATGGCGACGCGGGTGTGTGATCGAATGCAAGTCGACCGGAATGCTCACCAGACCAAAGCTGAGGATGCCGGACCAAATTCCCCGCGGAGTTGCCTCCTCCATCTCTTCAGGCATGTCGCTTCTCCTTCAGGTCCCGCAGGCTGCGTCGCAAAGCGTCGGAGAGGTCCTTGGTTTCGGACGGCTTTCGACCCTGGGCGATCGGGATCACGGCACCGGCTCGCTTGGCCTCCACGAGTTTGCGCACGCGTTCGCGATCGTCGTCCTTGAACAGCGAGGGGTCGAAGTCGTCCGCCAGTGTCGAAACCAGTTGGCGAGCGAGCGCAAGTTGTTTGGGATCGACCTCGGCAGCGTCTGCCTTGAGCCCACGCGGAATCGTGATCTCTCCGACGTGGCGCAGAGTCACGAGGAGCAAGTACCCAGGCCCGGCCCGCACGGCGCCGACGTAGCGGGTCTTCCGCATCGTCCAACGCACGATCGCGAGCTTGTTCGTCTTGGCCAGTGCTTGGGCGAACGCAAAGTAGTTGCTCTCGGTCCCGTCGGGTCCGAGGTAGTAGGGCCGATCGAACCAGGCGAAATCGACTTGCTCGGTCGCGACGAACGCCTCGACGCTCATCGTTCGTGAGGTCTCCGGCGCCAAGGCATCGAGTTCTTCGTCCTCGAACGCTACGAACTGTCCCGGTTCCACCTCGAGGCCGCGCTGGATACGATCGCGACGGACCTCGTCGCCGGTCTCCGCATCCACCATTTTTTGCACGACCGGAACGTGATCGTCGGCGTGCAATAAACGAAAGTGGATCTTCCTGTCCTCGACTGCGGCATACAAGCGAACCGGAATCTGCAGCTCACCGATCTGCAGACTCGCCCGAAACATGGTCCGCGCACTCATGGCCGAACCTCGGTCCGACGGACGGGGCTAGGATATCCCGCGCAGCGCTCGCAGCACACCGCCCTGCGTTTCATCCCATCACGAAAAGCAACGGGTATGCCGACACGACAGGGCCCAATTTCAACGCATTTCGGGGTGACGAGGTCGAAGACACACAGGGATCATTGTGCGCCGTCGCTCGCCGCAGCCGCGCCATACCGCACAGTGGAGGTTGGGCCACGAGTTGGAGATGCGAAACTAAAACCGGCCATTGAAAGCAAAGCCGGCCGCCATCGGCGTCAACTCGAGCTGTCGACGAACACGTTTTCGGCGAGCGATCCCGACTGACAACATCGGTATGCCGATCGCGGCGAGGATCGTGGTCGCCGCGAGTAGAGCGGGTGGTCGGTCCGTGGCTGCGTCGGTGGCGGGCGGAAAATCCCCCCCCATGAGAACTTGGCGATAATACGTCTGAGATCGAGCCCGCATCACAATCGAGGCAACGGCGCCCGCGAGCGCCCCCGTGGTAAAAACACTCCCCGCAATGATGAGTCGCTTCGCCGACTTCGCCTTTCGGGTGAGGTCGCGGTGCAACTGGTCGTCACCGCTCGCGGCCGCGGCACTCGGAGGTGATGGAGCAGCATCGACCCCAGGCGACGGCGACGATGCGGTGAGCGTCGCAATGCGGGTCAGCATATCGACCGCTCGTGTCTGGTCCTCACGTTCATCCGCGGTCATGAAATGATCGGGTCGCGCCACCCAAGCCAAATACTCCTCCACGCGCGTACGCGCGGAAATGAGGTGGATCGCCAAATGGTCCTGTTCATAGGCGTTGAGCTCGGCTTGGCCCAAGTCCAAGGCCAACACGTGGCGGGCATCCACGAGCTCCGGTTTGTCCGCCATCATGTCGTAGGCAAGTCCCCACCAGCGGGCTGCTTCCGTGTAGTCGCCCGCGGAGTAGGCCGTGAGCCCTTGACTGAACACCGACCGCGACAACCGGATCTGGACTTCGATCGGCTCGGCCGCGAGAGCGCCGGCCGGTGTCGCTTCCGGGACGACCTCCGTCACGGGTTCGGAGAGCGAAGGCGAATTCGGAGGGCTCGCGGACGCGGGTACGTTCTCCGATGGAGCGCCACGTACCGACCGTGGGACGACTGAACACACCACCAGTAACGAGCACGTCAACCATCGATGGCGGGGGATCGAGCGAAACGGGTTCACCACGGAACCATTGGTAGAGCGCCGAACCTCCGCGATTGCGTTCGTCGAAAAAAAATCGCCGACGTGTTCGCACCATCATGGAGACAAACCTGGAGGTTTGATGAAAATGTCGCGTTCCGCTACACCTTCAGCATCGTGACTCGTGCTTCACGAACCCTGAGCGTCCCCGCGCTCGCTCTCATTCTGACAGGTGCGTGCGACTCCGGACCCGATTCGCAAGCCAACTTCGGCAATGGGGGCGCCTTCATGGAAGAGGACGTTCCCGCGGGGGCTTGCGGGTCGAGTTCGGGTGGTGACCAGGACGGGAACGAGACCGCTGGCTCCGACAGTGGAGGCAACTGCGATCTTTCTCTCGACGCACCGACCGATGGGGTCACGTTTGTCGACGCATGTTCCGCCAGCCTCGAATGTCCTCCAGCGAACGTCTGTGTTGCCGTGTTCGACCGCGACGAACGCATGGCGTTCGCATGCCGACCTTCTTGCGTTCCAACGATGGACGATCGGTCTTGGTGCGCCGATTCGCAAGCCTGCTGCGATCCGGGAGCCGTTTGTAGCCCGCGGGGCTATTGTCTCATTCCCGAAGCCATGGACTGAACGAGTCGTGCCATCGCGACATCGTCACGAGTGATGCTCGAGAAATGCCCGAATCTTGGCGCGGGCGATCTGAGTGGCAAAACCGCCCCAATTGACATCGAAGCTGTGATCGCTGAACGCAAGGAGGACCATTTCGTGGGGCACGCTGGCTTCGCGGAGCGCTTGGTCGAGCAGGAGTGCATGTTCGTGCGAGACCAGCCGATCGCGAGTGCCGTGCAACGTGATCGTGGGCGGAGCTTTCGCGTCGATATACGACAATGGCGAAAGCCTTCGATAACGTTCCGGCACGTCTTCCAGCGTTCCACCCGTATATCTCACAAAGGAATCCGTATATTCAGGAGCTGGTGACATTCGATAGAGCAGCGCCATATCCGTCGGTCCGTAGAAGTTGATGATGCTGCGAACCGCGACAGGATGCACATCGGTCGAGGGTGGCCATGGCTCGTGGCCCATACTGTAGGCGGCCAGCATTGCGAGGTTTCCGCCCGCGGAATAGCCCATCAAGCTGATACGTGTCGGATCGACATGGTAATCGGCGGCATGAACGGCTACCCACCCGAGCGCCGTCTTGACGTCGCCGACCTCGTCGGACCAACGTCCGACGGGTGGCATTCGATACTCGATGTCGAACACTTCATATCCAAGGCCGTTGAGCCACCGATCCCAATCGGGGTGCATGCTCCGGTTGCCATTCGTCCAACCTCCTCCGTGGATGATGACCACCGCCGGACGCAGCGGTCCGGAATTCGGTCGACCCGTTCGCCACACATCGAGTTCGAGTTTCGTGCCGTCTTTCGCGATGCCATAGACGACAGTCCGCTCGAGGTCGGGACCACCCCGATTCACGTGGAGTGCATGAGCGAGGTAGCTCGCGAGCGACAACGATACGTTGAGTGTTCGCGCTTGCCACATGAGCGCCGTAGTCGGCGCAATGCCCAGGATCGCGATCAAAAGTATCGTGCAAATGCATAGCCGAGCTGCCAGCCGCGCCCCACCCCTGCTCGCGACGAGGGCCAATCCGAGCCCCACGAGGGACAATGCCAACACATGGAGCGGGTAGAGCAGCGCGAGCGTTCCGAGCCGGCCCACCCCGTTCGGGGGCACGGGGCGGAGCATGCAATACGCGACCGTCGCCGTCCCCACGGCGAATCCGCTCGCCAGCAAGGTCAAGGACCATGTGCCCCATCCGCGTGACCGTAGGCCGTGCGTCCTCGTGTTCATCGAACACGAGCATCGTCGAACATCCTTTCGCAGGTCCAGCGTCGGTTGCTCACTCCACGACGACCTCGACCTCGTAAAGTTCGCTCACGGTTGCATCGACGTCGGCGTAGATCCTGACGTGGTAGGTACCGGGCTCCAGCGTCTCGACGAGCTCGAGTTGATTCGTGCCCAATGCGAACCCAACGGCATGGGCCCCGGAGGTGATCGGGTCGGGTCCGTCCACGACTCCCCAGGAGACCACTGTGCCGTCCGGGTAGGCGGAACCATCAGGATCGACCGCAAGAAAGGCTTCGGTCTGCATGGCCGTAGTCGCGGCCGAGAGGGTGACTTGCGGGGGCCCGCTGACCACCGGCGTACCGCCGCGGAAATAACCCTTGAGCCAGCGCATCGCTGGCTTCTCAGCACCGTTGCCGTGAATGAGGGTCGCCCCCTGAGGGTCTCGCCACATACCATCTCGGTAGCCCCACAGGGTGACCCCCTTGACGTTCGGATGTTCCCAGAAGGCTCTGAAGACCCGTTGGTAGTCGATGAGCTGTCGCCCCGCAGGCCCATCGATGTCCATCTCCGTCACATAGATGGGGAGGCCGGTCGCTCCCAACCGATCGAGGTTTTGGACCATTTGGTCGATCGGCCCGGTCGTGGAAAAGGCGTGGCCCTGCACTCCGATGGCGTCGATGAGATCCTCCGCCATGAGGAGCTCGACCAACTGCACGTAGGTTCCGGTGATGACGGTGTTGTTGACCACGTTGAACTCGTTCAGCATCAACTGCGTGCTCGCGGGAAAGATCTCCCGGGCCATGCGAAACGCGTTCAGAACCCAATCGAAGCCGGTCTCTCCTGGTCCTCCCAGTGCATCGATGTACTTGCCTTCGTTTTCCGCGGTCGGTGGCTGGTTCTGGAACTCGTTCACCACTTCGACGAAATCCAGCCCCTCGCCGTAGCGATCCGCCACCGCCTCGAACCACTGGCGGATTTCCGTCAGCTGCTCTTCCGGTGGCAGCTCTTCCACCCAGTCGGGTTGTTGCGAACCCCAGACGAGCACGTGGAAGCGGAACGGAAAGTCGTTGTCCCGGGCCAACACGAACGCCTCGTCGAGGGCGTCCCACGTGAACACGTCGCGTTCCCCCTCCACCAACGCCCACTTTCCGGCGTTCTCCGGAGCGATCTGGTTGAAGTAGTTTTCGAGGAAGGGACGCTGGTTGCCGCAACACACCATCCCCAGGAACTTGCTCTTGCCCGTCGCGAGTGGCACCTGCGTCGGGGGTGGCTCATACGGGTCGGGCGGCGGAGCAACGATGGTTCCGACCTCGCCGGCGTCCAGCTGCGAGGCGGTGAAGCCCGTGGCATGGCCGTCGCCGAGGAGCGCAAAGGCCAGCTTGTCGAGGTCGAAACCCTCCTCGCGAGTGGCCAAGCGAATCGTGCGAGTGAGCCCGCCCTCGTCGACCGTGATACGGGGCTCCTCGAACAGCGCCCAGCCCCAAACTCCCGCCGTCCGAACTCCGTTGTCGACGTTGACGATCGCCTCCGCCGAATGGCCCAGCTCCCCTTCCACCGGGAAAATCGGGAACCCATTCAGGTTGATCCAATTGGGTGTCTCGTCGCTTCCTGCGTTGAGGAAGAAACTGTCGTTGGTATTGAGACCCGGGCCCAACCGAGCGCGAACGTAGACCTGGTAGTCCCCGGCCTCGGGAAACGAGACCTCGAGACTCACGATTCGCGGGTCGCCGAGATCCGCAGGCGGCATATAGACGCTCGGCGCCGTCGTGAGATACGAGATCGAACTATCCTCCGCATCCGCCACCACGCTCACGTCCGCGCCGATGTCTCCGACCTCGGCGTCGATCAGGACCGGCCGCACCGGAGTGGCCTCGGATGCCTCGTCGCTGCGATCCGCGCAAGCGGCCAAGAACATGGCGACGATCGACGACGCCGTCCGGACGAAGGACGTCGACCGACTCCGGCCGTTGGAAGAGCGACTCGCGGTCGCCATCGAGCTTCGGTATCTCGGCATGTGATCCATCCCACCCCCGGGTGAGCCCGGAAACGGTTCCATACTCGGGCCACATCCGTCAAACACTCGAGCGGCGCTGCAACGCTTTCACAGGCATTGCGAGCTTCTCGTCCATCCCCACCCTATCCGTTGGCCATCCACGGTGTCGACGTCGAAGACGGCGATGACTTCGCTTGGAGCCGGTCCCGAACGGATCACCTGCTCGAAGCCCGAGATCCTACCGAAGTCGCTCTGCGGTCGAAAACCCGGGCGCGTAAGTCCGCCCCCGGACATCTTCGGGTCCGGCAGCATTCGAAGTTCAGAGTAATCCGCGCGCGACGGCATACTCTTCGAGTGAGATCTTGGACCACGACTTCGAGAGCGTGGACTTTCGGCGGTACGTCGGCGTCAGGGACGTGCAGGTGCACCGGTTCCCCCACTGCGACCGGTAAGCCGAGATCAGCTCTGAACTCGTTGGCCACCACCCTCCAAAGGCCCGCTGAGTGTCGTCTTCTGGTCCAGCCCGTCGACCAAGGCCACATTCGTGGTGAGAGCCTCAACCGTCCGTCCAGATCGAGAAGCTCGTGAGCGCGTGCCCCAGGAGCCCGCGCATCGCGGCTGCCGCGACGCGAACACAAGACTCATGGCGAGCCACATAGGGTTTGCACCATCGTGGCTCCTCATGGAGGAACTGGCATCGCGGACCGCGTTCGGGGCATGCTCTCGGAATGCTGCAGCTCCTGGTGTGGGCACTGATCGTTCAAGTCCCGAATGATTCCAACGAGGTCACCGCAACCAATTGGAGGGACCACCCGGCGATCCAAAGTGCGCGAGCTGTCTATGCGCAGGTCACGAAGAGCCTCGCTCAGCACCGGCTCGACCATCGCAGGAGATATTCCGTCGACGAGTGCTACGATTGGTCGGAGCTCCGGTTGGCCACGGATGCAACGAATACGGCGAGGTACTTCTATTGCGAGGGAGGTGGCCAGGACTCGACGCAGCGCCAGTCGTTCTACTATGACACGTCGGGTATTCTCCGATTCGCCCTGCTCGCAGGCGCAGCCGTGACCGATTCCACCATCGAGACACGGGTTTGGTTCGACGAAGAGGGCCACGAGATCTATCGCACCAACGAAGAGCACGGACCCGGGTGGACGTGGATCAACGATGATCCCGACACGCTGATTCGCAATCCTAAGGAGCGCTTCGAAAAGGGCATGGGCTCCTGCAAGTTCGGCCGACCGAAAAAACAGAAAAAGTAGCCGGGCCGCTCATCGTTCGCTGGCGTGTCCGTCCGGGTGACGACTACGAAGCCGTGACCTCGATAGAACAAATCTGCTAAACCTAGTGAGTAGGCTCCATCCGGTTTCCGCACGGCGTTTGTCCGAGCTGCCCTCGCGATTTCGATCGATGATCGTCGCCATCGACGCGCGCCGAACGAATCGCCATTCGAAATGAGCCCACCAACACCTCCGACGTCGATCCGAGCCGTTGGGCAGACAAACCAGCGACCGGAACCTACGCTCGAGTCAATGGTCGTCCACCGCCGTGATCTTCCAATTGCGGACCCGTGTACCGCTTTGCCGACCGAGTCCGGTGAAGGTTTTTGCAATCGTTGTCAAAAGTACGTCCACGACCTCTCGGCGATGACCGAGCGGGCGGCTCTGCGCATGCTCGCAACGGCGACTCCGGGAGGTCTGTGCGTCTCGTATCGCGTAGGACCCAACGGGGCCATCCGGTTTCGACCGGAGCCTCGGCCGAGGGCAGTCGGTGTGCTCGCATTGGGACTCGTCGCGTGCGCCGAGCACCATCGACTCGAACTCGAGACCCCGGACGAGGACTGCCCAAACGAGGTCTGCGTCGACGATGACTGGCCCGTCGTATTGCCATATGTCGATGAGGAACCGCCGCCACCGGCGGGCGACGCCGAGCACGATGGGGCTCGCGAGTCCGCTGTTCTCGAACCCGAACCCCCAGAACCACTCGAAGCGAACGAGCCACCCAGCATGGAACCGAGCGAGATCGAGTCGATGACCCATCCGGTGAACCCAACTCAGATCCACCATAGGCCGATGACGGGTGGTATGGGCCCCCCTTCTCCTAAGCTCAAGCGCCGACTCCGACGATATGGCGGAGCGTAGTCCATGCGGCGTGGGGAAGCCCGGCTCGGTCTATGTCTTCAATGGGCAGCTCGAGCCGCGGGAACTCGTGCGCCGTCGAACCGATGAGTGAGTGAGCCTCGACGAGGTGTTCGACCACTCGATCGTGCCTGCAAAACCGCGATGGCAACGATTCCGGTCAAGAACCATTCGATGCCGTGCCCGCCGCAAAGCCGGCCTACGAGCGAAACAGACGACAATACTGCCAGCGGTGGCGCCCGCTCATGATCGCGAGCGCGGGCAAGGAGGCCCCGATCTCGTCATCGGCAAACGCTGCAGCCGTTTCCACCCACGCGTGCAAGCGATCCGCGACGGTGCCCAAGATCCGCTGACCTGCCGTCTGTCCGAGCGGAACGAGACGCACGGCGGCATGGACCTGGGCCTCGCCTACGCTCCACCCAAACGCCAACGCGGAAGCCCACACGTCGACGTCCCATGCGACGGCCGCAAACGCAAACGCTCCCACCGACGAAGGATGGGCGGGCAGCCAGGTGTCGGCTTCCGCTACACCGAGATCCACGACCAGCTTGCGGAGTGCCGTCCCGAGGTGTTCGTCCTGACGGCTGCTCTCGTCCGTGTCTCGACCCGCCGTCGCGACGGCGTCCCAATAACCGAAGGCCGCCGCGTCACGCCTCCGTCGCGCGGCATGGAGTCGGAACAAAATCGGCAGATCATGGCATGCCACCGCATGCTCGAGCACGTCGAGAACCCACGTGCGCGCGCTTGCTTCGTCGTGGACCCAACCAGCCTCGACGGCAGGTTCGAGCCCCCCGGAATAGGCAAAGGCACCGATCGGCAGCGACGGGCTCGCGAGCCGAAAGAGGTGAGTCGACGCGAGCGTTCCCCGACCCACGATCGTTCGATCGTGATCGAATAGCGATCGTTCGCTCACTCGGTACTCAGCCGCCCTCGTGAGGGTGATGGTGCCCACCGTGCCCGCCGTGACCCGCCTGCGCATAGGCGCCCGCTTCGGGTTCGAACGGGGCTTGGACGGTCGTCACGACCACGCCGAGCGACCGCAACATGTCCTCGAGGACGTGATCGGATTGAAAGCGCAGTCGACCGGGTTCGATCTGCAGGCGAATGTGGCGATTGCCCAAATGGTACGCTGCGCGCAAGAGCGCCTGCGGATCCTCGCTGCGAGCCTCCGCCACCGCTTCGCGGGCCGCATGGACGGCCACCACCACCCCGTCGGCCGAAGTGAGGCGATCTCCGCCGCGCAAGATCGTGCCACGGGGCAACAGGACCGCGAGCTCGACCCCGGACGTCGACACACTGCGAAACCGGCTTTTTTGCCGCGTATCGAAGGGCAAGACGAGCGTGTCGGAAACAGGCCCATCCTCAGCGAGACGCTCGATCAATTCCAACATGAAGTCCCTTTCTGCCCGCCGTTCAAAACAAGAAATAGCGTTGCGCGAGCGGTAGCACCGAGGCCGGCTCGCACGTGAGCAACTGACCGTCGGCCCGCACTTCGTAGGTCTGGGGATCCACTTCGATCGCCGGCAAATACCCATTGTGAACGAGATCGGTCTTACGCACACCACGGACGTCACGGACCGGCACGATCTCTCGGCGTAGGCGTAGCTGCTCGGCAAGTCCCCCGTCCGCAGCCGCACGTGAAATGTAGGTCTGGCCAGTCTTTGCGAACATGGGTCGATAGTGGGTGGGCTGCGGCGTGGGAATCGACGCATTGGGGTCGCCCATCGGCGCTCCGACGATGAACCCGCCCTTGATGAGGAGCGACGGCTTGACCCCAAAGAACGCGGGCTTCCAAAGGACGATGTCTGCCAGTTTGCCGACCTCGATCGAACCGACCTCATGGGCGATCCCGTGGGTGATCGCCGGATTGATCGTGTATTTGGCAATATAACGTTTGACCCGGAAATTGTCGTCGTGGGCCGAGTCTTCTGGGAGCGCGCCACGTTGGACTTTCATCTTGTGGGCCGTCTGCCAGGTGCGAATCACCACTTCACCGACTCGTCCCATCGCCTGCGAATCCGACGAGATCATGCTGAATGCGCCGAGGTCGTGCAGGATGTCTTCGGCGGCGATGGTCTCGCGACGGATCCGAGATTCGGCAAAGGCGACGTCTTCTGCGATGGCCGGATCCAAATGGTGGCACACCATTAACATGTCGAGGTGTTCGTCGACCGTATTGAGGGTATAGGGACGCGTGGGATTCGTGCTCGAGGGGAGCACGTACGGCAACCCACAAGCTTTGATGATATCGGGCGCGTGACCGCCCCCGGCCCCCTCGGTGTGATACGCATGAATCCCCCGCCCTTTGAACGCGGCAAACGTATCTTCGACGAATCCGGATTCGTTGAGCGTGTCGGTATGAATCGCCACCTGGACGTCATAGCGGTCGGCCACGGCCAGGCAATTGTCGATCGCGGCAGGGGTGGTCCCCCAATCCTCGTGGAGCTTGAGCCCCATCGCGCCGGCTTCGATTTGCTCGTCGAGCGGCAAGGGTAGACTCGCGTTGCCTTTGCCCAAGAACCCGAGATTCATCGGGTAGTCCTCGGCCGCCTGGAGCATCCGATGCATGTACCAAGGGCCGGGGGTGCAGGTCGTCGCGCTCGTCCCCGTGGCGGGTCCCGTGCCTCCGCCGATCATCGTCATGACACCGGACATGAGCGCATGCTCGATCTGTTGCGGGCAAATGAAATGGATGTGGGCATCGATGCCGGCCGCGGTCGCGATCTGACCTTCGCCCGCGATCACCTCGGTTCCGGCCCCGATCCGAATCGTCACACCCGGCTGGACGTCGGGATTGCCCGCTTTCCCGATCGCCGTAATACGCCCATGGCGGATCCCGATATCGGCTTTGACGATCCCCCAATGGTCGATGATGAGCGCATTCGTGATGACGAGATCGACGACCTCGGCCGACGGGAGTTGGCTTTGGCCCATGCCGTCGCGAATGACCTTGCCTCCGCCGAATTTGACCTCGTCGCCCAAGATCGCCGCGTCGTGTTCGACCCGAACCCAAAGTGCGGTATCGGCCAAGCGCACGCGGTCCCCGACGGTGGGACCATACATTTCGGCGTAGGCGCGCCGGGAGATTCGTGCTTCGCTCATGGCGGATTCTCCTGGTCGAGGTCGCCCATGACCGCACCGCGAAATCCAAACACCCGTCGGTCGCCCGCATACACGACCAACGTCACATCGCGCGCTTGACCGGGTTCGAACCGCACCGCGGTTCCAGCCGGAATGTCCAAACGAAAGCCACGGGCCTCTTCACGCGGGAAATCGAGCGCCGGATTGGTCTCGTAAAAATGATAGTGCGAGCCGACTTGGATGGGGCGGTCGCCCGTGTTGGCCACCCGGATCTGCCGACGCTCGCGACCGACGTTGAGCGAGTGTTCCCCCTCGGCCGTTTCGATCGCGCCCGGCATGTCGCTCGGGCTCGCGACGGTGGTCGTGACCCCCATGCGGATTGGCTGGTGGACGGTGACGAGCTTCGTACCGTCGGGAAACGTCGCCTCCACTTGAATTTCGGGGATCAAGTCGGCGATCCCGTCCATCACGTCGTCCGTCGTCAGCAACGTGGCGCCATCGTGCATCAGCTGGGCGACGGTCTTCCCGTCACGGGCGCCCTCGATCACGTTCATGGAAATGTACGCCACCGCCTCGGGATAGTTCAGCTTGAGGCCTCGCGCTTTGCGGCGTTCCGCCACGAGGGCTGCCGTGAACAACAGGAGCTTGTCCTTTTCACGCGGTGTCAGTTCCACGATTCCCTCCTCGTTGCATTCAAGTCGCCCAGATCCGCGGACGAATTCCCGGCCCCCACCCCGCGATCTCGCGCAGCGCCAGCCAAACGGTGGCGAGCCACGCTCTCCCGTAATCCGCATGATGGCCAAGGTATCGGCACACGAAGACGTCGCGAACCCATGTGGCACCGAGTATGCCATGAGCATCTTCGCGTTCGGTCAAGCTTTGCAGCGCGTCCAGCCATTCCGCTTTCGCCGGATGAAACATGAGCGACCCGACCACGCCGAATCCTCGCAATCCAGCCGCCGACGCGAATCGGTCCCCGCGATAATCGGCCCGCTCGAGCCAGATCGGCCGCCCTGCCCGTTCGACCACCATACGACTGACGACGGAACCGTCGCGAAACCCTTCGCCAGCCGCGGGCCGCCCCAGGCAGAGGACATCCCATGCACACAACCGAGCCCCATCCTCGAGTTCGATTCGGGTGTGCAACCTATGGTTCGCCCGAGCAAAAGCGATCGTTTCTTGGGGAAACCACTCGAGCTGCGCCCCCGCGTGCACACGCAAGGTCACGTCTTGTTCCGCGGGCATCGCGAGCGTTCGATAGAGTTTGGTCGCACCGGGGGTCGTGACGAGCGTACGCGCCCCTGGTTCGACCTCGATGTCGATCGACAAACGATCGCCCCCGACGATCCCTCCGGGCGGATGCAACACGTAGATGTGGCAGCTTCCGTCGCGTTGCGCGAACGTCCGTTGCACTCGCAAGGGACCCTCGTGCCGAGAACGACGGAGATGCGTCACACCGCACGCTTCGGCGAGCGTCAGCTCCAGACGACCTCGCCAGCCCGGCCTCACCTCCCCGGCCTCACCTAAAGGGTGGCCAGAAGCATCCATCCCCGACTTCAGACCGCCAGGTAACGGGCCACGATGTCGTCGGTCAAACCGGTCATCGGCCCATGAGCCACCGCGCGACCGCGGTCGAGGATCGAAAACCGCTGGGCCACCCGCTTGGCGAACGGCAACTTTTGCTCGACGAGCAGGATGGTGAGACCCTCGTCGCGAAGCTGCAACAGCACGTCGCCGATTTGCGTGACCACGTTCGGTTGAATGCCTTCGGCCGGTTCATCGAGGATGAGGAGCTTGGGCCCGATCGCGAGCGCCCGCCCGATCGCGAGTTGCTGTTGCTGCCCTCCCGAGAGGTCGCCTCCACGCCGCTTGCCCATCTTGGCGAGCACCGGAAAGAGCGAATAGATCCGATCGAGCACCGACGCATCGGATTGGCTCTTCGCGGCCGCTCCCGTGCGAGCGAAGAGCCCGATCCGCAGGTTTTCTTCGACGGTCAGGCGGGGAAAGATGTCGCGCCCCTGCGGGACGTAGCCGATGCCGATGTGCGCCCGCAGATCCGCCGATCGTGGAGCGATGTTCGTCTCACCGTAGACGATCTGCCCGCTCCGGGTTCGGACGAGCCCCATGATCGCCTTGAGCAACGTCGTCTTGCCGACCCCGTTTCGCCCCATCAAACAGGTGCACTGACCGGGTTCGACGTCGAGCGTGACGTCCCAGAGCGTATGGCTCTCACCGTAGAAATGGTTGACGTTGTCGATGCGGAGCACGTCAGTTTCCTAGGTAGACCGCTCGGACTTGGGGATGATCTTGGACGTCGTCGAGTTTGCCTTCGGCGAGGACCTTGCCCTCGTGCAACACGGTCACGGTGTCCTGCGCGATGCTGCGAATGAACTCCATGTCGTGCTCGACCACGACGACGGTGTGCTTCCCGGCCAGCCCCGTCAGCAGCTCGGCCGTATGCTCGACCTCCCGATGGGTCATCCCCGCAACCGGCTCGTCGACGAGCAGCACCTTGGGATCCTGAGCCAAGAGCATGCCGATCTCGAGCCATTGCTTTTGCCCATGGGACAAGACGCCCGCGATGAAGTCGCGCTTGTCGGAGAGCCCGATCGTTTCGATGATCTCGTCGACACGGGACTGCTCGCGGCCACGCAAGTGACCAAATAACCCCGCAAACACGCCCTTGCTCGAACGGACCGCGAGCTCGAGGTTTTCTCCCACGGAGTGCTTCGGGAACACCGTCGGACGCTGAAACTTCCGACCGATCCCCCGCCGCGCGATCGTGTGCTCGGCCATCGTCGTGAGATTCCGGCCTTCCTCGACGAAAAACACCGAGCCGCGATCGGGTTTCGTCTTCCCGGTGATCACGTCCATGAGCGTGGTCTTGCCCGCCCCGTTCGGTCCGATGATGCACCGCAGCTCTCCGTCATCGAGGACGAGGGTCAAGTCGGTCAACGCCTTGAAGCCATCGAAACTCACCGACACGGTGTCGATGCACAACATCGCACGGTCGCTACGATCCCGGGCCCAGTTACGCCGGTCGGGCGTCACGAAAGGTCGTTTGACGGCTCGGCGCTCACGAACAGCTGCGATTTTCTGCTGAAGAACTTGATTGATCACGACTCAAACCTCGCCACCGATGCAGCCCCCCTCGGGGCGTGAAACCACTAGCCCCGTGGGGCGGGTCGCAACTTCGGTAAATAACGTCCAATGCTGACCAGGCCATCAGGCAAGGCCAGGGTCACCGCGACGAACAACCCGCCCAAAAAGAACAGCCAAATCTCCGGAGCGGCGACTGTAAACCAGCTTTTCGCCGCGTTCACGACAAAAGCACCGAGCGCCGCGCCCCCCAACGTGCCGCGCCCCCCGACGGCGACCCAGATCACCATCTCGATCGAGTTCGCGGGCTCCATCTCGCTCGGATTGATGATGCCGACCTGCGGAACGTAGAGCCCCCCGGCAATGCCGCAGAGCACCGCCGAAAGTGTCCACGCAAACAATTTGAACGCCAACGGATCGTACCCGGAAAAGCGGGTTTTGCTCTCGGCGTCGCGAACCGCTCGCAAGACCGAACCGAGCTTGCTCGTCGTGATCACGCGGCAAAGCAAGTACGTCGCGAACAGCGTCGCTATCGTGATCACGTAAAGTGCGAGCTTCGTCGAGTGGTCCTGGAGGGAGTAGCCGTAGATCAGCTTGAAGTTCGTGAGTCCGTTGTTGCCGCCGAAACCGGTATCGTTGCGGAAGAACAGGAGCATGAACGCATAGGTCAGGGCTTGCGTGATGATCGAGAGGTAGACGCCCCGAATCCGCGAGCGGAACGCCAAGAACCCGGTCACGAACGCAAGGCCGCCCGGCACGATGATCATCATCGCGAGCGCAAACCCGAACTTGTCGAACCCACGCCAGAACCAGGGGAGTTCCTTCCAATCGAGGAACACCATGAAGTCCGGCAAGTTGCTGCGATAGACGCCCTGGTCCCCGATCGACAGCATCAAGTACATGCCCATGGCATAGCCACCGAGCGCGAAAAAGAGGCCGTGGCCCAGGCTCAGGATGCCGACGTAGCCCCACACCAAGTCGAGGGCGATGCCCGCCATCGCATAACAAGCGAACTTCCCGAGCAGCAGCACGGTGCCATTCGAAATGTGCAACGCGCTCGATTCGGGAACCCCGACGTTCAGAATTGGAACGCCAAGACCAAAGGCGAGCGTGATCGCGACGAGAACCGCCCACGCCCGCGGAGAATGCACACGCTTGAGAAACGAGATCACGCTAGTTCTCCACGGATCGGCCCTTGAGGGCGAACAAGCCACTTGGCTTCCACTGGATGAAGAGGATGAGGAGACCCAAAATCAGGATCTTGCCCAACACCGCTCCGGCGCTCGGCTCGAGGAACTTGTTGGCGACCCCGAGGCTCACGGCGCCCACGACCGTGCCGAACAAGCTCCCCACCCCGCCGAGCACGACCACCATGAATGAGTCGATGATGTGTTGTTGACCGAGTTCGGGGCCGACGTTGCCGAGCTGCGACAGCGCCACGCCGCCGAGTCCCGCCACTCCAGATCCGAGACCAAAGGTCCACATATCCACGCGATGGGTCGCGATACCCATGGCCGCGGCCATCTCACGGTTCTGCGTCACCGCGCGGACGCGCAAGCCAAGGGACGTCCGCGCAAGGACCAGCCAAACGAAGGTGACGACGATGGCCGTGAATACGAGCACGGCAATCCGAGTGTAGGGAACGACGAGGGTGGGCATCAATGTCCACCCCCCGGACAGCCAATCCGGAACCGCCACGCTCACGTTTTGCGCACCGAAGATGCTGCGCACCGTTTGGATGAGGATGAGACTCAGCCCCCACGTCGCGAGCAAGGTTTCGAGCGGGCGACCGTAGAGGCGTCGGATGACCGTACGCTCGAGCGCAACCCCGACGGCCCCCGAGACGATGAACGCCACGGGAATGGAGACGATCAAATACGCACCCAACCATCCCGGCGCGTGGCGGAGAAACAAACCCTGGACCACATACGTCGAATAGGCGCCGATCATCAGCATCTCACCGTGGGCCATATTGATGACCCCCATGAGACCGAACGTGATCGCGAGACCGAGCGCCGCGAGCAACAGGACGCTCGCCAGACTGAGGCCGTAGAGCGTATTGGCGAGGAGGTTCACCCGGAAGACTCGACGTTCGACTCTCGCGAGCGCCCACGCGGCCATGTCGCGGACTTCGGGATCACCTTCGCTCGCCAAGCGTGCGAGAGGATCCTTCATGCTGACATCGGACACCGTTCCGAGGTAGTCGGCCGCGGCACGCTGACGATCGACGTCCGCGCCCTCGATGTCCGCACGCGCCACACCCAAGCGCAGGAAGGCGAGCACTCGAGGATCCGTCTCCTGCTCCATGCGGGCCCGCAACAACTCGGCCACTTCGGGTGACGGCCGCATGGTGAGTTGCTCGGCCGCCGTGAGACGAATCGCAATGTCATCGGTGCTCAGACGCAAGCGCGAGAGCGACGAATCGAGCGAACGACGGAGCACGTTGTTCATTTTGATCGGTTGCGTGCGGCCGCTCGGAGCCGCCGTCGAACCAGGTCGCGCTGGTTTCATCTCGCCGTCGACGGCGATGAAGACCTGTTTCTCGCCGTCGACGACCAGATGACTCTCGTTGAGCGCGTTCAGGATTTCGAGGGCTTCCGGCGAGCCTTCGGCAACCAAAGTCTCGATCGCTTGACCCACGTCGGCGAGCGACGAGGACGTCAAACGTTCGAGTCCTTGCGCGAGTTCGGTTTCCCCCGCGATCGCGATCCGTGGAAACAGAAACGCGGTCATCCAGATCGCACAGATCCCGATCGGAATCGTTTTCGAGATCCAACGTCCCAAGGTCCGCACAATCATCCCGTCACCTGCTTTCCACGCGTCATTGCTTATACCAAGCTCGAGCCACGCGAGGGGCAGATTCAGCCCCCCTTGGGGCGTGAAGACTTCAGCCCCCGTGGGGCGTGAAGACTTCAGCCCCCGTGGGGCGTGAAGACTTCAGCCCCCGTGGGGCGTGAAGACTCTGCCCTCGCGCGGTTCACTCCCCTGTGGGGGGCGTGAAACTATTTAGAATCCAGCGTGCTTCGCCTTTTCGCAGTTTCCGCAAAGCCACGGGAACGTCCAATCGGCGATCTTGGCTTTGCTGTCGGGCACGAACGGGCTCCACGGATCTGCGCGGAGAGCATCCGACGTCTTCCAAACGATGTTGAACTGGCCTTCGCCCGTGATCTCTCCAATGTAGACGGGCTTGTGAAGGTGGTGGTTCTTTTCGTCCATCTTGATCGTGAAACCGGACGGCGCTTGGGCAACCTGCCCCGCGACCGCTTGGCGCACCGCATCGACATCGGTCGTTCCAGCTTGCTCGACCGCTTGGGCCCACATCTTGATTCCGATGTATGTGGCTTCCATGGGGTCGTTGGTCACGCGTGCATCACCACCGGCGAGATTCTTGGCCTTGACGTAGGCTTTCCACTCGTCGATGAACTTCGCGTTGTCGGGCGAGTCGATCGACATGAAGTAGTTCCAAGCCGCGAGGTGCCCTTCGAGCGGCTTGGTGTCGATCCCGCGGAGTTCCTCTTCTCCGACGGAAAACGCCATCACTGGAATGTCGGTGGCCTTGAGGCCCTGATTGCCGAGTTCCTTGTAGAAAGGAACGTTGGAGTCGCCGTTGATCGTCGAGACGACAGCGGTGGGTTTGCCTGCCGCGAATTTCTTGATATTCGCGACGATCGTTTGGTAGTCGGTATGACCAAACGGTGTGTATTCCTCCATGATATCCGCTTCGGCAACGCTCTTTCCCGTCAGGAAGTGCCGAAGGATCTTGTTCGTGGTCCGGGGATACACATAGTCGGTTCCGAGCAAGACCCAGCGCTGTGCACCGCCGCCTTCGGGGCTCATCAAGTATTCGACCGCGGGAATCGCTTGCTGGTTGGGAGCCGCTCCCGTGTAGAACACGTTGTAGCTCGATTCTTCGCCCTCATATTGGACTGGATAGAACAGTAGGCCGTTCATCTCCTCGAATACGGGCAATACGGATTTCCGCGACACGCTCGTCCAACACCCGAAGGTGACCACGACGCCCTCTTGGATGAGACCACGGGCCTTCTCCGCGAAGAGTGGCCAATCAGACGCGGGGTCGACGACGATCGGTTCGAGCTGACGCCCGAGCACGCCGCCTTTGGCGTTGATGCTCTCGATCGTCATCAATGCGACGTCTTTGAGCGAAGTCTCGCTAATGGCCATGGTACCGGACAACGAGTGCAGAATTCCGACCTTGATCGGACCCGTGTCGCTCTTGGTCTCGGCCTTGGGCGCAGACTCGGTCGAGACGGTTGCAGCGGCAACGGTCGTCGCAGGCTTGGCGGTGGTCTCTTCTTTTTTCGGCCCTTCCGGTTTGGGCGCCGGCTTGGCTCCGGGTCCTTCACAGGCGGCGGTCAACCAGATTGCCCCTGCGGCGAGCATCCATGCAATTTTCTTCATTGGTTTCGTTCCCCTCATGCCATTTCCAAATTCTTGAGCGTTTGAGCTGCGACTGCCCGCCGAGCGTCGATGATGTTCGCGGCCGGCATGGCATCGTGTTCCGCCTGGTTGTGTGAGTTCAAGACAAATCTCGCGTCGTAACCATTGAGTGAGTACGCGGGAGTGAGTACGCGGGAGTGAGTACGTGAGCGCGCCATCGAACGTCGCCGAGTCGGCCAGGTCCTTCTCGGTAACACCATCGCACGCATGACTGGCATGAATCACACGAACCGAGTTCGTGGCCCATACCTGATTGGCCGAGTCGTTCCTTCGCCTCGGTACTGCGCGATGGTTCGATCGCAACAGGGAACGTCATCCGTGCCGCTCTTCATGTCGCCGATTCCTCCTCGGGGAAAACTCGGCGCCGAGCGACTGGCGAGAGATCCGAACGCTCAACCTATCGAGCGAGCGTTCGAATCAAAGGGCTGCAGAGTGATCACATTGGGTCGAGGTTCGCCGCGAACTCGATGACGTCGAAGAAGTGTAGTGTGCACAGCGTTATACGTTCCTTGGTGTCAGGGTCGGTGGCGCGCCGAGTTGGCCCGCGTCGGTCGAGGACGGAAACGACAAAAACGTTGGACAGCGTGAAGACACCCGGGCACAGGTTCGATCCCGCGATATCGTGGAGAGGCGGGGTGCCTCTCGTTCGATCGATGCCTTGCGAATCGCTGCTCCATGGTGCAACTCAGAGCAAGTGTCGTGCCGTTCTGGTCCTGCTCGGTTGCCTCAACGTTCTCAAGCGGGTCGCTCGACGACCCAGCTTCCGGGGCCCAGATAACCTACGGATGTGTATGATTCGCAACGGTGGCGTAGGTTCGACCTCCTTGTAGCTAACATCGTCCCGAGGGCCGGAACGGCATCGGATCGCCCGACGACGGGCGGCATCGAACCGACAGCTCGGTGTGTCGGCAGGAGCGCCCGCGTCAGGAGAGCCGGCGCCGGGCGGGGTTGCGGAACCTCGTCCTCAACGAAACCCGCGGCCAGATTCGGGCGCATGCCTCGGTACGCCGAAACCAGCGCTCCCCAGGCTCCATCCGCAACGAGGCGCGAAGACTACCGCGGCTACTGGTAAAACACGCAGCGTTCGATGGCACTCGCCAAAGCCGACCTCCACGCCGCCCTCGATCGTGCCGCTTCGATCCTGCTCGAGGCGTGTGACGCTCATGGATTGGCCAGTCGCCGTTCGATTCGGACGAAGCTGCGCACGCTCGATGAGGCTCCCGCCGCTCTTGCCGAAGCGCTCTATCGGTTTGTCCGGCGTGACGATACGAGCGCCCAACAGGTCGCTCGCATGGAGATCGAAACTGCGGTGACGGCCGCGAAAGTGGTCCTCGAATTGGCCGACGAAGCGAGTGCTGGGCTCTCGCGTACGGAGATCGAGCGGCTCGGCGAGGCGGGACCTATCGCCGCGCCACTGGTCCTCGCCGCGAAGCGCAACGCCTTGCGCCCCCCCGGATCGCCGCGCGCGTGCGCGCAACGACTTGGTCAACTGGCCGAGGGCCTCGTGTTCGACGACTACGGCACCGAAGCCACGTCCGTGACGCTGAGTGGGTACGCGTCCACACGGCCATGCCAAAACCTCACGCCTCGCAGCGTGCGCGCGATCTTGGATCGCCACGAGGACACCGCCGCGAATGCGCTCGCCTTGTTCGAGCCGGCGGAAGCCTTTCTCGAGCGGCTACCCGATCTCCAACCCGGGGTTCATCAACGTGAACGGGCGATCACCGCGATCAACGAGCTGCGCCGGTCGGTTCGCGATCCGACTGCCGTGATCGTTGGGCTCGATACCGACGGGGTCGACCCGGTGCATCCGTTTTTCGTGATCGGACTCCACGGGAGCGGTTTCGTCGTCGGACTCTCCGCGCACGTTTTGTGGACGTAGCTCAGGCCGGGAGGCCCCGACCACGAGCTGGTAGGATGCCCGCGACATGACAGTCAAGGTTTTGTTCGTGGGAGGAACCGGGATCATCAGCTCCGCTTGTACGGAGCTCGCGCTCGCGCGTGGCTACGATCTCGACCTCATGGTGCGGGGCCGCGCGCCGCGGGCGATCCCCGCGGGTGTCAACGTGATCCAGGCCGACATTCGCAACCCCCAAGCGGCCAAACAGGCGCTGGCTGGGCGTCGCTACGACGCTGTCGTCGATTGGATCGCGTTCGAGACTCGAGACATCGAAGTCGACATCGAGCTGTTTTCCGGACGCACGGATCAGTTCGTCTTCATCAGCTCCGCATCCGCCTACAAGAAACCGGTCGACCATTGGCCGATCCGGGAATCCACGCCCCTCCACAACCCCTGGTGGCAGTACTCCCGCAACAAGATCGCGTGCGAGGAGCGGTTGGTCCGAGCGTACCGCGAACAAGGATTTCCGATCACGATCGTCCGGCCTTCTCACACGTACGATAAAACGTTGCTGCCGTTCGATCCCTATCAAGCCGGCTACACCGTGCTCTCTCGGATGCGCCGCAACCTGCCGGTCATCGTCCACGGTGATGGCACGTCGCTTTGGGTCCTCACTCACCATCGCGACTTCGCCAAAGGTTTCGTGGGGCTGCTCGCGCATCCGAAAGCCATCGGAGAGACCTTCCACATCACTTCGGATGAAGTGCTCACGTGGAACCAGATCTTCGGTCAAGTCGCTCACGCAGCGCGATGCGAAGCCAAACTCGTCCACGTGCCTTCAGCGATCATCGCCCGCGAGCATCCAGCCTGGGGGGCCGGCTTGCTCGGCGACAAAACCCACAGCGTCATCTTCGACAACACGAAGATCCGCGGCCTCGTCCCCGACTATCAAGCCACGATCCCGTTTGCTCGTGGCGCCGAGGAGATCGTCGCGTTCTACGACGAGCACCCCGACTTCGAGCCGGTGAACGCCGAAGTCGACCAGCTGATGGATCGCCTCGTCGAGCGTTTTGCGTAGGCCTACATGACGCGGATGCGCTTGATCTCGAGGTAACGCCCTTCCGCGAAGGCCGGCGGAATCGGGAAATCCGGCGGCAAGCCAGCCTCACCGAGCAACTGGAGCGCACGCCCAGCTCGGTAGGCTCCGCTCCCGATCGCGGAGAGAAGTTCCTCTTCGGGCAGTTTGGCCGCGTTGCTGACCGCCAAGATCTCGGCGTCGGGCGCTGCGACGTGCACGATCGCGGCAACGAGTTCCTCCCAGTCGCGTAATGCGGAGAAGACCTTGCCTTTGACCTTCGAGAATGGCGGAGGATCCACGACGACGAGATCGAACCGCTCGTTGTGCTGGCGCAGCCGTTCGAGATGTTTGAACACGTCGCCGACCAGCGCCTGACACGACTCGGGATGCAGGCCCGAGGCTTCCAGGTTTTGCCGGCAGCGCGCATGCGAGCGAGCCGCGGCATCCACGTTGACGACTGAGGCCGCCCCGCCACGAACGGCCCGGAGAGCAAACGCGCCGGTGAACGAGAACAGGTTCAAGACGCGGCGCCCCTTCGCGAGCGACTCGAGCCATCGCCGACCTTCGCGAAGGTCGAGAAACAATCCCGGAGACACCGGAGCGGTGACGTCGACCAGGAACTTCAAGCCGTCCTCCTCGACCGTGATGTCCGGCGGAGCGGCCTTGCCTTCGAGCAACGTTGCCCCGGGACGGGCTTCGTCGGGGGTGACCGGACGCGTTCGATCCTGCAAGTAGATCCCGACCGGCTCCAATTGTTCGCGCAGGGCCTCCTGCACCATCGACATGAACCCCTCGGCCGCGCGGGAATATTTGTAGAGCAGGACGAACGAGCCGAAACGGTCGGCCGCAATGCCCGGCAAGCGATCTCCCTCCCCGTGGATCAAGCGGCATGCCGAACCGGCACTCGGGCCGAGCAGTCGTTCGCGCAGCGAGATCGCGACGCTCACCCGACGAGCGATCTCCGCAGGCGACCACTCACAGTCCTCGTCGGTACTCACGATCCGGGCTGCAATTGCTCCTTGCGGCTCCGTAACGGCCCAGGCGAGCCCACGGCCGTCCCCGTCCACGACGCGAACGATGGAACCGGCCTCGGCCCCGTCGACCTCGCGCAGTACGCTCTCGCGAAAGATCCACGGATGCCCCGCTCGGACCCATCTGGCGGCCGCCTCGTTCACTTTCAGTCCACGATCGCGACCGGTTCGTCGGACCACCCGCTTGGGCGGCGCTTTTTCCCGTCGTTCGTGAGGTCCACCGGAATCCCGACTCATCGCGAGCGGACCATAACTCATCGCGCGGAATCGGTCCTGCGCAACCTACGCCCATTGGCCCTTTTCGCGGAGGAACAGCACATATACCCTTGTCCACCGCGAGGGCGAGAGAAACCGGGAAATGGCGAACGACCGAATCGGGGAAATCCTCGTCCGCGAAAGCATCATCTCCGCTGACCAGCTGCGCGACGCTCAAGTCGATCAGAAGTCCACCGGCAAGCGCCTCGCGTACAGCCTGGCGAAGCTCGGCATCCTCGGTGAGAAGGAGCTCACCGATTTTCTCGCTCGGCAGTACGGCGTTCCGTCGATCAGCCTCTCCGAGTTCGAGATCGACCCGCAGGTCATCGAGCTCGTGCCCAAGGAAGTCGCGGTCAAGCACACCGTGCTCCCGGTCCAACGCGCCGGCTCGACGCTCATCGTGGCGATGAGTGACCCGAGCAACATCTACGCGATCGACGATCTCAAGTTCCTCACCGGCCTCAACATCGAGCCGGTCGTCACGACCGACGCGGCGATCGAAGAAGCGATCACCCGCTACTACGAAAAACCCGCGCAGCTCGAGTCCTACAACGAGGTGATGAACGACCTCGATTTCGAGGGCATCGAGTTCGATGAGGACGGTGAGGAGGAGTTCAACGTCCTCGACAGTCAAGCCGAAGCCGAGCAAGCCCCGGTCGTCAAGCTCTGCAACCTCATCTTGATCAACGCGATCAACAAGGGCGCATCCGATATCCACGTCGAGCCCTACGAAAAATCCTATCGCGTCCGCTACCGCATCGACGGCGTGCTGCGCCAGGAGATGACCCCGCCGCTCAAGCTCAAGAACGCGATCACGAGCCGCATGAAGATCATGTCGCAGCTCGATATCGCCGAGCGCCGCTTGCCGCAGGACGGTCGGATCAAGCTTCGGGTGGGGAAGAACCGCGAAATGGACTTTCGCGTCTCCACCCTGCCGACCTTGTTCGGCGAAAAGATCGTCATGCGGTTGCTGGACAAGGACAAGCTCCAGCTCGACATGACCAAGCTCGGGTTCGAGGAAAAGCCCCTCAAGGATTTCAAGGACAGCATCCACCGACCCTACGGCATGTGCTTGGTGACGGGACCGACCGGTTCGGGCAAGACCACCACCCTCTACTCGGCGCTGTCCGAGCTCAACCAAGAAGACGTCAACATCTCCACGGCCGAGGATCCCGTCGAATACAACCTGCGAGGGATCAACCAGGTGCAGATGCACGACGACATCGGCCTCAACTTCGCGACGGCCCTCCGCTCGTTCCTCCGACAAGACCCGGACATCATCATGGTGGGAGAGATACGAGACTTCGAAACCGCCGAGATCGCGGTCAAGGCCGCCTTGACCGGTCACATGGTGCTCTCGACGTTGCACACGAACGACGCCCCATCGACGATCAACCGTCTGCTCAACATGGGCGTCGAGCCGTTCCTCGTGACCGCGTCGGTCAACCTCATCCTCGCGCAACGGCTCGCTCGTAAGAACTGCAAGGACTGCACCGACGCCGATCACAGCACGAGCGAGCAGGCGCTCATCGAAGGCGGGATGAAGCCGGCGGAGGCCAAGACCTGCACGCCCAAACGCGGCAAAGGCTGTAAGACGTGTAGTGGGACCGGCTACAAAGGCCGCGTGGCCCTCTACGAAGTGATGGTGCTCTCGGACGCACTCAAGGATCTCGTCTTGCAGGGTGCTTCGACCTCGGAGCTCAAAAACGAGGCGATCCGTCTCGGGATGGCGACTCTGCGCCGAAGCGGCCTGAACAAGGTCCACGACGGTACGACCACCCTGGACGAGATCCTCCGCGTCAGCGCAGCGGATTAATCCATGAGGGGGCTTCGCAAAGCCCCCTCCCTGCGGCAGCCAAGCTGCCGCAGCACACCCCCGAACGCTCGCCTAACGGTTCGTTCTTCCACCCATCGTCGCTTCCCTGTGGCACCCACGGCCTCGTCGCGACTCGTTCTTCGTTCCCGTCGTCGCTTTCCCTACCGACCGACGACCTTTCGCGGCCTCGTTCTCATTTCCGTGGCCGCTTCTCTGGGCCACCAACAGCCTTTCGCGCCTCGTTCCTCCTAATCTTGGCCGGCGACGGTTTGCAGACGGAGTGCGCTGGTCGGTTCGATCGGCCCGAACTGCGCCTGAGGCGACCGGATGACGGTTCGCTTCGTCCCCGACCGCAGTGGAGTGGGCCGGGAGCCGGGACGCCCCAAAGATTCGCGTGGGTCAACCGATGTTGGGTAACCTCAATATCCGTATGGGAGACGTCGTGGGCATCACCCTGCACCAGTTGCTCAAAGCCATGGTCGATTCGGGCGCGACCGATCTCCATATTACGACCGGCACGGCGCCGATGCTCCGTATCGATGGTGACCTCGTTCCACTCAAGACCCCCAAGCTCGGTCCGGTCGAGACCAAAAGCCTCTGCTACTCGGTACTCTCCGACAAACAAAAGCAGCGCCTCGAGGAGACGCTCGAGCTCGACTTCTCGTTCGGGGTCAAGGGCCTCGCTCGGTTCCGCGGCAACCTGTATGTTCAGCGCGGAGCCACGGTCGGCGCCTTTCGACGGATCCCCTACGAGATCCCCCCGCTCGAACAGCTCGGCCTTCCCCCGATCATCAAGCAGTTGACCCGCAAGCCGCGCGGGCTCGTCCTCGTCACGGGTCCGACGGGTTCGGGGAAGAGCACCACGCTCGCCGCGATGATCCACTCGATCAATCACGAGCGACGCGAACACATCATGACGATCGAGGACCCGATCGAGTACCTCCACGAACACGCGGGTTGCATCGTCAACCAGCGCGAGGTCGGATCCGATACGAAGTCGTTCAAGTTTGCACTCAAACACCTCCTCCGCCAGGACCCGGACGTCGTCCTGGTCGGCGAGATGCGGGACGAGGAGACGATGGAAGCCGCGATGACGATCGCCGAGACCGGTCACCTCACGTTCGGGACCCTGCACACCAACTCGGCGGTCCAAACCATCAACCGCGTCATCGACATGTTTCCGACCCACCGCCACAGCCAGGTGCGAACGCAGCTCAGCTTCGTGCTGGAGGGTGTGCTCACGCAGTCCCTACTGCCCAAGATCGGTGGCGGTCGGGCGCTGGCCGTCGAAGTGATGGTTCCGACCGATGCGATCCGGGCGCTCATTCGCGACGCCAAGCTCCATCAGATCTACTCGCAAATGCAGCTCGGGCAGGGCGCGCACGAGATGCAAACCTTCAACCAGTCCTTGGCCGATCTCGTACAACGCCACCTCGTGTCCATGGACACGGCCATGTCGTGTTCGTCGGACCCGGACGAGCTCCGCAACATGCTCGAGTCGGGCAAGGGCCTCGCCCAGGTCAATCGCCGTCAACGTTAGCCTGCGAAGTCAGAAGAGGTTTCACGATGCCAGTCTACAATTGGGAGGCCACCACCCGTACCGGCGAGCAGCGCAGTGGAACGCTCACCGCCGACAACGAGGCCGCGGTCATTTCGCGCCTCGAAACCCAAGGCCTCACGATCACTCGAGTTCGGCGCAAGCCCCTCGAGTTCCACATGCCGCACATCGGCTCGGGCGTCAGCCTCAAGGACATGGTCGTCTTCTCCCGCACGTTCTCCACGATGATCGACGCGGGACTGCCGATCGTGCAGTCGATGGACATGCTCGCAGCCCAGTCCGAGAACGCAACGTTCCGGCGCGTGCTCGCCAGCATCAAAGCCGAAGTGGAAACCGGTAAGACCCTGTCGGAGTCGATGGGTTCCCATCCGCGAGTATTCGACGATCTGTTCCGCAACCTCGTCGCCGCGGGCGAGGCCGGCGGTATCTTGGACATCATCTTCCGTCGCTTATCGGTCTATCTCGAAAAGGCCGCTCAGCTCCGTCGCCAACTCGTGCGGGCACTCGTCTACCCGAGCGTCATCGCGGTCGTCGGCGCCCTCGTGATGGTCGTGATGATGACCAGAGTGTTGCCCGTGTTCGAAGCGATGTTCAAGGATCTCGGGTCGGGGAGTCTCCCGGCCCCGACCCGGTTCGTCTTGGCGATGAGCCATGGCCTGACCGACAACCTTCTCATCATCACGATCGTGACCGCCGCGATCGTGACCGGCATTGCCCTGTTCGTCCGGACCCCTCGGGGTCGATTCTTCATCGACGCGACCCTGCTCAAACTCCCGATCATCGGCCCGGTCGTGCGCAAGATCGCCGTCGCACGGTTCACGCGGACGCTCGGAACGCTGCTCAGCTCCGGCGTTCCGATCCTCGATGCACTCGGCATCGTGGCGAAGACGGCCGGTAACCTCAAGATCGCCGCCGCGATCGACTACACCCGAGCGAAGATCGAGGAAGGCAAAGACATCGCGAGTCCGTTGCTCGAATCGGGCGTGTTCCCCCCGATGGTCGTCCAAATGATCGGCGTCGGTGAGCAGACGGGCGCCATGGATGACATGTTGCAGAAGATCGCCGACTTCTACGAAGACGAAGTCGACGTCGCCGTCGGCGCTCTGACCTCGCTCATCGGCCCGGTCATGGTCGTGTTCCTCGGCGGTGCCGTCGGTGGGATGCTCATCGCGATGTACATGCCGATCTTCGAGGTGGCCGGGAACGTCCAGTAGACCGCGTGCAAACTGGAGTCACAAAGGGGCGTGACACCACGATGCCCATGCCCTTGAGTCCGCCCGAAGAAATGAGCGCCCGTCTCGAGTTCCGGCGCACTCGCGCCCGGATCTCGTACTTCATGCTGTTTCGGCTGGCGATCCTGGCGGCGTTCACCGTGCTCGCCGGTGTCGCGTTTTATACGAGCCCAATCATCTTCGACCCCACCTACGTTGCCTTTGTCTGGGTCACGTTGGTCATCAGCTACGCGTTGACCATCGCATGGGCGGTTTGGCTGCCGCGCGCCAAAGATCTCACCACCGTGGCCTCGATTCAGACCGCGAGCGACATCTTGCTCTCGGCCGTGGTCGTGCAGATGACCGGAGGTGTCGATTCTGGATTCGTCTCGCTTTATCTGATTTCCGTGCTCGGTGCCGCCACGATGGGAGGCCCGCGGAACACATGGGCAGCGGCCGGCGCATGTACGCTCATCTATCTCGTGATGAGTGTGCTCGAGATCCTCGGGCTCGCGATCCCGTTCACCTCGGATCCTTACACTCGACTTTCGGCCAGCGTTCATTGGGCGACCACCCTACGCACGGTCGCGGGCCTGATCGGCGTCAGTGTGCTGTCCTCGTATCTCAACGTGCAGTTGATGCGCTCGGTATCTCAGGTCGGAAATCTTCGAGCGCTCAACGAAAACATCGTGCAGTCGTTGACTTCTGGCCTCATCACGCTCGATCGGCATGACCAGATCGTCTACTTCAATCCGGCAGCGCGGACGTTGCTCGATTTGGACGACGGCATCCTCGGCACGAGCATCGAACGGGTCCTTCCTGGGATCGTCGATTGGGCGCACATCGGCCCGAGTGAGCGTCGCGAGTTGCCCATCGTGACGTCGCGAGGTCGTCGCGTGCGGATCGGATTGACGCAATCGTCGCTCCGCGATGCCGAACGCCAAGACATCGGCTCGCTGATTCACTTTCAAGACGTGACGCCGCTCCATGAACTCGCCTTACGCGCACGCCGAAACGAACGATTGGCCGCACTCGGGGGCTTGGCCGCGTCCGTAGCCCACGAGATTCGCAACCCGCTCGCTGCGATCTCTGGTTCGGCGGAGCTTCTCGCCACGGCCTCACTCGGCGACGAAGATCAGCGTTTGCTGCAAGTGATCAGCCGGGAATCGAACCGCCTCAATCACCTCATCACCGAAGTCCTTGCCTTCACGCGGCCGCGCGATCCCCAGCCTAGCCGCATCGACATCGCGATCGCCGTCGCCGAAGCCTGTGAGGCGTTTCGCACCGATCCCGCGGCGTCAGAACGCAAGTTCGCGCTCTCGACCACCCCGGAGGTATTGGTCGACATCGACGCCGCTGCCCTGAGCCAGATCCTGTGGAATCTGCTCCGCAATGCCGCCGAAGCCACGGCGAGCGGGGGACACATCCTCGTCCGGGTGACCGAGGTGGCCGGCGAAGCCCTGATCGAGATCGAAGATAGCGGCACGGGCATTGCGCCCGAATACCTCGAGCGCATCTTCGATCCGTTCTTCACCACCAAGGATGCCGGAACCGGCTTTGGCCTCGCGATGGTTCATCGTGCCGTCGAGGACAACGGCGGAACGATCAGCGTTCATTCGCAGCTTGCGGTCGGCACCACGTTCGCCCTCCGGTTTCCGCTCTGGAAACCGAGTCCGCGTCCGTCCGACAGCGGCTGCCTCGAGCCGTCCTCGGACCTCTACGACTAGTCCCCTGGAACCGTGATTCCGCTTGTAAGTACGCCGTCAGCGTCGTCCAGGGCAAGGCGCGAAACCGAAGGTGTATCGGGCTATACTGCGAGCGCCGAGTAACAACGCCATCGGGCTGCAGGATCCGACCGTGGTCCTGTGGGGGCTCGCCCGCCGCGGCCGCGTCATTCGCCAATCCAAGCCATGTGAGCGCAATTTCATCGCGGCGCGGAATGGTTACGCACCATTGAATCGCATCTGTGCACGCTCGACTTTGCACGATGGTGACTCACAATGATACGAGAAAGGAAGCGGAGCCAAGCACGGAGGATCGGTATTCACCCTGATCATCGTGCACGGGTTCCGTTTGGGTGTCGCGATGAATCAGACGATATGGAGTCCCCTGCTGCTGTCATTGGCACTGGTGGCCGGTGGCTGTCAGGGAACGGCAATCGGTCACACACGAGGCCCAACCGAGCACCCCGTCACGAGCGGCTCAGCCATCACGGATATCGACCAAAACCGAGTTGGTTGGCAGATCGGGGTCGCAGGAGGCATACATGAGGGACGAGACTACTTGGTCCAAAATGAGACTGGATTCGCCGACGAACCAGGCTGGTCACGCCGACCGGTCCCCGTCGACGCGCGAGCGGTAGCGCGTCGCGCTGGCCATCAATAGTCGAGACGGGCCCACGCACCCGACGAACCGGGACCCGAACGACGTTTCGTCGGGCCCCCGGCGTCTGGAACGAACCTCCGGCTACGGTTCGCAACTGCTCCGTACGCTCAAAGCTGGAACTGACCGCCGAGCGTGATCACGTGATTGTTGTTGGGGCTCGCCGCGAAGCCGGAGTCGTGGGCCTCGCGGAACTGATAGTTGAGAGCAAATCGTGTTTTGTGCCCATTCACGATGTAGTGGAGCGCGGCATCGACCGTTGCCCAAGGATCGGCGAGCGCCTCGGCCACGATGCTATCGGGCATGAAATACTGCAGGCGCACCATGGGCTGCACCCGACCGATTCTTTTGCTCGGGAACAGATAGGACAACTGCCCGTTGAAGCTCGAGCCGAGGCTCGTGTCCTCGAAGTTGTAGTACGCAGCTTCGATGGTGAGGACCCCCTTCTTCTTCCCGAGCGCCTTCTCGAACAGCGCTTCCACGTTGAAGGCAATACCGTCCAAGCCCGAGGCATCGAGACCGTTGCCGATCGCCCCGAGATTACCCCCCTTTTGATATTCGATGACGGCACCGATCGCGAGCGTATCTGACGCACCATATTGCGTGCTGCCGTTATAGTAGATCGGTTCAGGATCGAGAATGTTGACGATGACCTTACCGACGAAGAGCGGCGTATCGGCGTTGCCCTCCGCGCCCAATTTTTGGCCTGTCACATCGAACATACCGAGCTGCCATTTGAATTTGCCGTCCTTGACCTTCCCCCAATAGGCGACACCGTTGTGTCGTCCGGCGTAAATCGAGGGATAGTTATTGGCCTCGACCGGGAAGTTCCACGCGTTCTGGTAGAACGGACCGCTCAAGTTGGCACGGTCGGTCGGGGGGAGGAATCGACCGATCCAAAAGTTCACCGCCGGATGGGGCTCGAACTTCATCACCGCATCGAGCGGGCGAATGTATAGCGTATCGGGCGAGTTGACCCCGATCCCGTCGGTGCTGGTAAAAATGAAGTCCGCGTCGAGGTTCGCTTCGAACTTGATGAAATCGTTGATTTGCCCGTTGATGTATGGACGAACATTGAACGCCATGCCTTGGGCAAAACCCTTGTCGCCTTCATCCCCACTCGGAATGTCGGCGTTGTACCAAGTACGCAACCCCAAGCCGAAGTTGATCTTCGGATCGATCGCATGCTTTGGCGGCGGGGGTGGTTCAACCGTGGGGACCGGCTCGACGATCAGTGGCGGGGGTTCTTCGACCGGGGGCGGGGGCACCTCGTCCACGGGCTCGGGCTCGACGTCGACGGGGGTGGGCTCGGCGACGGGTTCCGTCACGGGTGGCGGCGCGACCACGTCGGGGCTCGGCTCAACGGCAGCTGGCTCGAATGCGGCGGAAGCTTGTGTCGCTTGTTCAGCGGCGAAGGCCGAAATGGGCAACAGGGTGGGAATGATCGCAAGCAATACAGCCCATCGCGGGGCTCCGTCGATTCGACAGTGCGGAGAGGTAGAGTTGAATATCGTCATCGTCAGCTTTCTCGAAATGCGGGATTCGAGAATCCCGGTCGTGGTCGTGGTCGTGAGAGCGGGAGTGTAGGGAGCGAAATGGAGTGGGCGTTCTCGAGTAGGAAGCAATGTCTCGAAGCGAACGAAGCAACGCGAACCGACGACTTCCACTGGGCGTGGAATGAACGTCACCGCGGTAGGGTCGATCAGGCGTTCTCTGGCAGCTCGAGGGGCGGACGCAGTCCGCCCTCCAGAGGATGGGGTGTGTCACCCGGACCCTTCTTGTGCCGTCGATCGCCTGCATGGCCGAAAGAGCAGGAGCAAACCGCGTGCCACCATGGGACAGGCCCGCAGAAGCGGGTATAACGCCTCGCTTCCCGCAGACCTGCTGAAACCTACACCGATGTCCGCTGCCACTCTGTAGGAACCACTGGAGAGCAGCTACATTTTCGTAGTTATAGCTGAATCAGTGTTGATAACGTCGTTTATGAGCCCATTGCGTGCATCGGAGTCGACTGCAAAATCCGTGTGGCCAAATCCGAGCATACATCTACGTAGGTTCATAGATCTTGGCGACAAGACTCGAACGCCCTGTTGAAAAGCTCGATATCCGGCCCTTCGGAGACCCGGTTCCAAACGGCTGGCCGGAGCTCGACGCCAGTCGGCATCCAACTCACGACACCACGTCTGCGCCGAATCTGCGTGTGCATGCAATCGCCATTCGTCGAATGGCCCCGGTCCACAACCATGACCATCGAGCCGGGTCATCGTCGATCGCGGGCTCGCCGAAAGCTGGCGGCCCAAGCGTACTGACGCGCGAACCTATCGACACGGCCTCGGGTCGTTGGACTCATCACATTTGTCGGAAGCCTGCAATACCACCGAACGAACGGTGGTACTGCGGTTGAGCGAAGGCTAAAGCGTACCGCAGCCGTCGAACACGGAATCGCTGCGCAGCGACAGATTTTGGACACGAACGTCGCTTTGCGGGCCACTTTCGCCCAAGTTGAACGGCGTCGATCGGCCAAACCGAGTGGCAAGGTATTCCGCGAACGCATCCTGCTCACTGCCCGGTGCGGCAAATCCAGCTGCGTCGAGTGGGAAGCCCGAGAAGTCGGCATCGATCAGATCGACGCGATCCGCCGCGCTCAAGTTATCCCCATCGAAGGGATAGGTATCACCGCCTTCGGCCAGGAAACTGAGGGTGACGATGCGGACGTCCTCGCCTTCTACGGGAAGACCATCTTCGATGATGACTCGCTGACATTGGTTGTCGCTGAGGACCACGGCGTTGAGCACACGTTCGCCCGGCGTGGTCACGGAGATCTCGCCCATGTCGTCGATCGCAGCCTGAGCCGTCCGAGCGGGGTCGAAGCTGAATCGCAGCCCCGAAATCTGCGGAAACGCTCCGGGCGTGGACGTTGCCGACCATCCCGACACCGCTTGTTCGAGCACGGTCTTGAGTTCGGCGGAGGTCAACGTCAGCAAGGTCAGTTCGTTGTTGAACGCCAGCGCAGCTTCGACATCGAGCCGAGAGATGTCTCGGGCCTGTTTGCCCGCAGCGGGATTCGCAGCGTTGGGCAAGAACACGGGCGGTTCGAGTCCGCCTGCAGGAACACTGACGACACCGATATCACGACGGATCCCGCCGCCGTTCTTGATCGAGACCTCGACCGTGGCGTCGAGGAGTCGTGCATACGCGAGATTGGCATCTGCGGTGAGATTTCCGAGGTTCGTTTCCTGACTTCGGACCGACTCTCGTCGGCCATCGAGATAGACGCTGGCAGCCCCGAACAGCGTGCCGTCACGCTCGAGGATGACATCGCCCACGGCCCCCGCGATCGCATCGACGACGGGATTGACCGTTCCCGTGGTGGCGGTGACGCCTTCGTCGTCGGTCGCATAGGCGCCATTGATGCTTGCGTCTAGCGAGCTCTCGTCGATCACACCCGCTTCGTCGAACGTGACCACCAAACGACCCACATACCGGTATTCTCCATCGGTGTTGACGAGGGCCACGGGTTCATCCGTGGTCGATCGAAACATCACCGGATACGTATCGACTGCGACGTCCGCGGCACGCAACCGATCGGTGTCATCGGCGAGGATCGTATTCGATCCTCCGCCCACGATGATATCGACATCGTGCAAGAGCCCTGCGAGCTGCCGCTCGAAGGAGAGTTGCTGCATGTGGGCCAGCAATACGACCTTGTTGATTCCGGTGCCGACCAACGCATCGACCCGTTCTTGAATGATCGCGGCGAGCTCGGCCGTGTCGTCGCTCACTGGACGCACGACGGTATTCTGCGAGGAGGAGATGCTCTCGAGCGTCGGCGTGGTCGCACCCACGATGCCGAACGTTTCGCCATCGACCGTGATGACGGTACTATGGGCGATTCGCGACGGGATGTCCGCAGCCGCAAGACCGTCCTCGACGACGAGGCTCGCGAGGGCTGTCCCCGTGAAGTCGAGGTTCGAGCTCAGATACGGAAAACTGGCCCCTCGCCAGTCGGGCACCGTATCACCGTCGAGATCGACGGATCGCAAGATGTCGGCGATCTCTCCGAGTCCGCGATCGAACTCATGGTTGCCGAAGCAGGAGGCTTGGAACCCCATCGCGCTCAGCATGGCGACGTCGGGACGACCGGGCCGCGGAGCCGTCGGGGACGATCCGAGTTCTCCGGCATTGCCGAAACGCACGACATCCGATTCGACCGAAACCTCGCCCACCGCCGCGCCAGAGGCATAAAAAGGCCCGGGGATCCAGAGATCGCCGGACGCGAGCGTGAGGGTCTGTTCGGGCATCTGATCGCGCAGGGCATTCAGAACCGCCGAAAATCGAGGCGCGTCTTCAGTGGCATCGACGTTGCCTTCCATGTCCGAGGCGTGCAGGAGCTGGAGCGTAAACCTGGCGTCCACCGGCTCCCCCGACGAGTTTTCGCCACCCCCTTCGCCCTCACCCTCACCCTCGTCGTTCGTATCCGTCGCGTCGTCGGGTTCGGCTTCGGCCGCCCCGGTCGAGACCATGTCCCCACCGGTTTCGTCATCGTCATCCGAGATCAAAAGGTCACCATCGACGCACGCGGTCACGCCCAGTGCCGCAACCCCGAGCACCGCTGCCAAAAACTTGGACTCCAGCTGTTTGCCATGCATCATCGAAACCTCCGAACAGGGTCGCGGGGCGTGTCATGGGGCGACCTGCACGTCGCCCTCGCTCGCACCGAGACGCGCCTAAGGTAATCGACGAACTCTCCTTTGACCACCTTGGATCACACGGATCTTGTGTCACGAGAGTGTATCAAAATCGATGTATCGATCCTCTACGGTGGACTCGTGTGACGGTTCAGTTTCAGTACGATGAGATGCTCGCGACGATGGGGGCCGCCATCCCAGTCGTGCCGCGGTTGTGAGGCTCGTGCGACAATCTGGAGGCCCGCTTGGGCGCCGAGATCGAGCCATTGGGTTGCTGCACACATCGGTCGTCCATCGATCTTGGCATCGCCGATGACCGCAAAAGCCAATCCATCGGGTGCCAGGACTCGCGCCCACGTTTGCAAGACCGCGAGCATTTCCTGGTTCCACCGTTCGACGGCATCGGGTGACTGGCTGAGATGTCTTCGCGCACCGATCTCATCACGGCGCAACCGAGTCGGCGAAAGACCGAGCCACGCGTATCGACGCGCATGATGATCGGCGTAGTCGTACGTCCCTCCATACGGCGGTGAGCTGAGGATCAGGTCGGCACGATAGGCGTCCCCGAGCACGTCGAGAGTGCGGGCATCGGCTTCGAAGAAGCGCGCGCGATGGACCTTGGGGAGCGGAGCACAAGCATCGGCCAAAGCGGCCCAACGTTCGAGCAAGTCGAACCCCTTACGACGAAAGAATCGTGACGGCAGCCCTTTGCCGATGGACTTGGGCACGATGGCAGTCGTCGTGTCGGCGCGCTGGTTGGAAAATTTCACGACCACCGCGGACAGCAGGACTTCGAACGCCTGCCGATCCTCGATCGGCTGGACCTTGTCGATCTCTTCCTTGAGCCCTGCCAGCTCTTTGAGCGTGTGCGGCGAATAGAACGAACGTTCGTCGGCCGACAACCGAGCCACGATCGGAACCCGCTCACGAACCCGATCGAGCGCTGCGTTCACCACGATGTCGAGTGTCGCGGTAAAGCGATCGCGGGCTTGCGAGTCACGGAGATCGCATTTGACCGCGGCCACCCGCAACGCGACCGTATTGAGGTCGATCCCGGTCGGACGCAAGCCTGCGATCATCCCCTCGATCATCGTCGTGCCACTGCCACAAAACGGATCGAGCAGCCGAGCCCCCGAAGTTCCGAACCTCCGCAAGAGATGTCGCGCGATCGCGTTGTGCATACGCGCGGGATAAGCGTGGAACCCGTGGGTGAGCGTGTCGTCCGGTTCCGTCGACGCATCGTCCCAGGCGCGGGCGAGTTCGCGACCGAGCGATTCGTCCCCTTCGACGGTCGTGGGTCCCCCGCGTTGGGTGAGGGCTCGGCGCTGCGTAGACAAGATCGTTCTCAGCCTCTCGGGGGACGGACCACTCTCTCACCTTGTCACGACCCTCGTCTTCAAGGAGCACGCCCGTTCGAGTTCGAATCTCGGAGATCGCGCCTTCGGGAGATCTCCTCACTTTGATCTTGATACTGAACTTATGAATAGTTATATCACCACGTGTGCTCTTCACCAGCACGCATCGCCTGCGTCGATGTTCCAGCGTTGCCGCTGCAGATCGTGCTCCGTGGCTCCTCCGATCGACGCGATCGGCCGATCGCTGTGATCCACGACGCTCGCCCTCAAGGGATCGTGCTCTGGGCCAATCTACACGCCCGTCGCCTTCGCGTGTTACCGGGGATGACGTTTGCAGCCGCGCGCAGTTTGGCCCCCCATCTCGAAGCGACGGTTGTTCCTCCCAAAGACATCGATGCGGCGAAGGAGGAGATCCTTCAACGATTGAACCAATATTCGCCTCGCATCGAACCTGGGACCGCCGAACCTGGCGTTTTCTGGCTCGATCCAAATGGTCTGCTCCCGCTCTACAGCAGTCTCGAAGCGTGGGCGAGCCTCGTCCGCGACGGCCTTCACCAACTCGGGTTCGAAGCTTCGGTCGTCGTCGGCTTTCATCGCTATCGCACCTATGCGTTGGCCCGTTCGGGGCGGCTTCGAGCGCACCCCCATGCCCCCACCACGCTCGCGTGGGTTCTGCCCGAGCGAGCCACCGAAACTCGCTTGGCGGCCACCGTTCCACTCGTGAACCTGGCGCTGTCCCCCGAGCTTCGGGACCGACTGAGCCTGCTCGGGATTCATCGGTTGGGTCAATTCTTGAGCCTCCCCGCCGCCGAGCTCAAAGCGCGGTTGGGCCACGAGGCCTTCGAACTTCACGCGTTGGCGTCCGATCGATGGGTACCCCTCGAACCTCGGGTCTTCACGTCTCCGATCGTGAGCGAGTTTGCGATCGATCCTCCCGACGAGCACTCCACCCAGGTCCTGTTTTTGCTCAAAGGCACCCTCAAGACATTGATGGGTCAGCTGGCGGATCGCGGCGAAGCGATGTCGGCGTTGCGATTGCAACTTCAACTCGATCATGCGCCACCGCACGAAGCCGGGATCGAACCCGCTCGTCCGACGCTCGAGATCCCGCTCATCATCGATCTCGTACGTCTACGCCTCGATGCCCTGATCTTACCGGCCCCCATCACAGGCGTTCGGATCGAACTCGAAGGGGTCCCCGCCCACCAAGAACAACTCGCCCTGTTCCGCACGCAAACCCGTCGAGATCTCGAGGCGGCCGAACGATCGCTCGCTCGGCTGAAAGCTTGGCTCGGTCCCCAAGCCGTCACTCGGGCACGCCTACGCGCTGCACACCTCCCCGAGGCGAGCTTCGAATGGGAAGCGGTCCAACAAGCTGTCTTCCCCGAAGATCCTTCCCCCATGGAGGAACTCGCGCCGCTATGCCGGAGAGTGTTGTCGAAGCCTGTCCCCCTGCCCTTCAAACTTCAGCCCCCGTGCGGAGTGAAGAGACCCCGCCATGAACCCGAGGCCCATTCAGCCCCGAAGGGGCGTGAGGCACTCCAGGGTCCCTACCGAGTCAGCGGTGGATGGTGGGTTCGGACCGTTGAACGCGATTATTACTACACAGAGACACAGCAGGGAGCCATTTCGTGGATCTACTACGATCATCCCCGTCGACGCTGGTTCCTTCACGGCACCGTTGACTGATACCCTTGCGCACCCATGCCCCTCGAAATCCGCGAGGCGCAGCTCTGTGATGCTGCCGAAGTGGCCAGGCTCTTACTCGAACTCGGCCATGAAGACGATGAGGGCCGGATCCGACGCAGGCTCGATCGAGTCTTACGCAGCGACAACCAGCACGTGGTGCTCGTCGCCGAAGAGCCCCCTCATGGTGTCATTGGTCTCGCGCACGCGATGATCCTCGCGACCCTCCTCGACACACCGAGTTGTGAAGTATGCGCTCTGATCGTCACCGCTTCCCACCGCCAGATGGGTGCGGGTCGGGCCCTGGTCGAGCGCATCCATGGGTGGGCGCTGCGTCGCGGGGTCGAGAACACGACGATTCGGGTTTCACGGCAACGCAAAGAGGCTCAGCAGTTCCTGGATCGACTCGGCTATACGAAGTCGATGGAGGAGCGGGTCTATACCCGCGATCTCACGGGGCCGACGAACCACGTCGGCGAGAACACCATGATGGACTGACGTCCACGTACGTACCGCTCTGGGTCAAGAGCCACTACTCCTTTCTCGAGGGCGCGAGCCATCCGGGTGAACTCGTCGAACAAGCTCATGCTTGGCGCCTCCCGGCCATGGCGTTGACCGATCGCGACGGGGTCTATGGCATCGTGCGGGCCCACATGCGAGCCGCCGAGCTCGGGGTCCGCATGATCTATGGCGCCGAGGTCACGGTCCATCACGTGGGCTTCGCCCTCGGGTCGGCTCCGTCCCCGAAGGCTTCCGACACGACCTCCCTCGTGCTATTGGCGACCTCCCGCGAAGGCTACGCCCAACTTTGCCGGCTGCTCTCGATCGGCCGTGCTCGCTGCGCGAAAGGCTCGGCGCTCGTGCTGCTCGACGAGCTTTGCACCGCAGGCCGCGACCTGCTCGCGCTTTGTCCCGATCCTACCCTGTTGCCGCTCTTGCACGATGCGTTTGACGATCGACTCTACGCTCTCATCGCGCGCCATCGTTCGACCCGCGAAATCTCCCGCGAAACACAACTGCGAGCCCAAGCGCTCCACCTCGCTCGGCCGACCGTCGCCGCCGTCGAAGTCCTCTACCACTCTGCTGCGCGCCGATCGTTGCAAGACGTGCTCACCTGCATTCGCCACGGCACGACGATCCATCAGGCGGGAACCCTCACTCAAGAGAACGCCGAACACGACCTCAAGTCCCCCCATGCGATGATCGACTTGTTTGCCGATGATCGGGAGTCGCTCCGTCGCACCCTCGAGGTCGCCGAACGTTGTCAGTTCACGCTCGGTGAACTGCGCTATCGCTACCCCTCGGAAACGATCCCGAGAGCTTGTTCGACTCCATCCGGGTCTGAGTCTGTAGCGATATTCGGGTCTGAGCCTGCTGACCCATCCGGATCTAGCTTTGGCCCACTGCGCTCGGGGCCTGCTGCCCCAGTGGGGCGTGAACCTTCAGCCCCAGTGGGGCGTGAACCTTCAGCCCCAGTGGGGCGTGAACCTTCAGCCCCAGTGGGGCGTGAACCTTCAGCCCCAGTG
>Ga0315912_10000520_pt1 | contig 68517 bp, 63 predicted proteins | sample VfabasoilMG_FD_204469 | JGI IMG/M metagenome (GOLD analysis project Ga0315912, IMG submission 204469) | Garden soil microbial communities collected in Santa Monica, California, United States - V. faba soil | ecosystem: Environmental > Terrestrial > Soil > Garden | place: USA: California... | reverse complement strand
TGTATGTCAAGCTCGAAAGGGGTTTCCCTTAAAAATTCAATGGTAACCTCTACTAAAAGTTCATTCCCCTGGAATGAAAATGAGTTTTGTTTGGTGCCATGGATGATCAATTCGTTCACACGGATGTGGGATTGGAAATAGTGCAGTGTATCGATAAGCTCTCTGTTACCAATCAGATAGCAGAGGACATATTGATTAATCACCTCTTCAATCCCGCCATTATGAATAAGCTTCCCATCTTTTAATAATAATCCAGATTTACATATGGCTTGCAATGATGGTAAATTATGGCTAACGAATAAAACGGTTCTTCCCTGATTGGTTACATCTTCCATCTTCCCCATACACTTTTTTTGAAACTCGGCATCCCCTACGGCAAGGACCTCATCAATAATTAGAATCTCCGGCTCCAGGTGGGCAGCTACCGCAAAAGCCAACCGCAACTGCATCCCACTGGAGTAATTTTTCAGAGGGGTATCTAAAAATTTCTCAACACCAGAAAAATCTACAATTTCATCGAATTTGGCTTTGATCTCGGTTCGCTTCATCCCCAAGATAGATCCATTCATGAAAATATTTTCTCGACCAGTTAATTCCTGATGAAACCCAGTGCCCACTTCCAACAAGCTGGCAATGCGACCTCTAATGGTAATGTGACCTTCAGTAGGTGGGGTTATGCGGGAAAGTATTTTTAGCAGAGTAGATTTACCTGCGCCATTAGGACCGATAATGCCAACGGATTCGCCTGGCATTACATCAAATGAAACATCTTTCAACGCCCAAAATTCTTCGGGCTTTGGCGCACTTTTGAATGGTGACGCCAATCTATCACGCAAGCTAAGATAGGAAGGCCGTTCATGGTCTATTAAAAATTTTTTTGAAATATTATGAATTTCCAGGATCGGTTTCACGCTAAATCGGCAAAATAATGTTCGGTGCTTTTAAAATAGTATAGCCCCAAAATGAGCAGTATAAAAGAAGATGCAATACTTATTAATACTAAAGGAAAGTCAAGTTGATGCAACAATGGATACCGAAAGATTTCTATTACCGCATACATTGGGTTAAGAGCCAATATATATTCAAGGCCAGGATAATATAATATGTTAATAGGGTAGATAACCGGGGTGAGGAACAACATTACTTGTAGAGCAAACGGCACCAGATATCGGAAGTCGCGGTACTTTACATTCAGAGCTGAAAGCATGGAACTAAGTCCGGTTGTTCCCACAATCATGAGTAAAAATGCAGCCAAGCTTGCTGGAGCGAAAAGAAACCAATCCACTTTCAGGGGTGTAGAGAAAGGGTAAAATAAAACAATGAGAATAAACAAGGAAAACGTTACAAGCAAGTCCACCAATGAAACTAATAATGCAGAAATGGGAATGATAAGCCTCGGAAAATATACTTTCTTAATAATATTAGCATTAGTCACCATGCTCGTGCCTGCATTTACCAAAGTAGTTGAAAAGGCGTTCCAAAAAAGCAAGCCGGAGAAAACAAAAATCGGATAAGGAATTTCTGAGGATGGTATTTTTAGTGCTCTTCCGAAGAAAACGGTAAATATGATTACGGTAATGGCTGGTTGAATTAATACCCACAATACTCCCAGGAATGTCTGTTTGTATTTAACCTTTACATCGCGCCAGGTGAAAAAGTAGAAAAGTTCACGGTATCGCCACAATTCCAAAAGATTGAACGAGAGTTTTTTTGGAGGTTCAATTTTTATTTCAAAATCAGTTGGCATTGGTAATACTGTTGTTTCTTATATTCAAAAATAGCGGATTCGGTGACAAGTTACGTTATATCAATTGGCTGATATTAACACCTTATTCAGATGCTGCTAGGCTTTGAATATCGGCTAATTTAATTCTAACTAAACAGGCAAAATCTTCGCGGGCACACTTTTCTGTACCATAAACCGAACATGGACGACACGGAAGTTCATCAACCGGAATCTGAAACTTTACTTCATTTTCATTACCAAATGGACCAAACCCTGCATCTGAATGTGTGCCTCCCCAAATAGAAATAGTCGGTACTCCAAGCAAAGCTCCTAAGTGCATATTGGAAGAATCCACACAAATAATTTTATCCAGTTTTTTCATTAGTGCTAACTCTTCGGGTAGTTTTAGTTGCCCCGCCACCACAATACAATCTTCCGGGAATTGTTGATTTAATTTTTGAAAAAAGCCTATTTCATTTTCTCCCCCTCCAAACAGAAAAAATCGGGCTGGTAGTTTTTGTTTTATTTGCCTGATTAATTCTGAATAATTTTCCAGTGGCCATATTTTGCTTTTGTGGGCAGCAAAAGGCGCCAGGCCAATCCATTTTTCTTTCTTAACAAGTTGTTTTGATTCAAGCCAGCGATTCGCATTAGTTTCGGCTTCAGCTGATGCTTTGATATGGGGGCCAGGCAAAACCGGAAATGAAAATCCTGCCTTTGAAAATGCTTCTTGATATCGCGCTACGGTGTGCGGAAGGGTCGCCCTTATTTTGTGTTCCCTCCGGGTAAGAGCATTTTTTTCTTTTCTGCCCTTATTGAACCGGACAATCGGTACACCTGAAAGTTGAAATAAAAAACACAGGATTCGCGTTCGAAGGTGATCGTGCAGATCGAGAACAATTTCGGGCCTTGTTTTCCTTACGGCCCGGAACAATCGAAATATTCCTGTTAGTCCTGAGTATGTTGAATCGACATCAGCAGGAAAACAATTCAACCTATCCTCACCTGAAAAGAAAACAGAAAATTTTGGACGAGTGACCAGAGTCAATTGATAATCAGGATAAGCTTTCAGAAAAGACCGGAGCACAGGTGTTAATAGGGCTACATCGCCCATAGCCGAAAACCGGAGTATCACAATATTCCGGGGTGTTTCACTCATTACTTTTTAGTATAAAGTACTGGGTTTAACGAGGCATCGTTGTACATTTTCATTTGCCGGTAAACTTTCATCTTTCGAACGCCCTTTTGCAGGTCATCCACCAACTCATCATAGCAATGCTGCATGTCGGTTTTTTGTTCCAATAGTATATCCAGTTTAGCCTGGCAACTGGCCAGGTGGGCAGGGGTGGCATCGATTCGTTTTACTTGTTCCTCCATGTGAAAAATTTTTAATAATAAAATGCTCATGCGGTCAAGTAGCCATGCTGGTGTTTCAGAATTTTGCCGGGCATTCTCCTTAAGTTTAACCTGCTTAAGTGCGTCCAAAAAGTAGTCATCAATTTTTTCCACAATATCAGTGCGATCCTGGTTTGATTTATCAATGCGCCTTTTTAGCGCCAGTGCTTCGGCTGGATTTATTTTTGGATCTCGGATCAAATCCTCCAGGTGCCACTGCACCGTGTCAATCCAGTTTTTTTGGTAGAGCAAGAATTCCGGGGAATTATGGTATGGATTTTTTAACTGAACATCGGGCGAATCAGTAACGTGGTAGTCGGTAATGCTCAGATCAAAAATACGGTAGCACTCGTGGGCGGTCAGCATGGAAAAGGTTTGCGGCAAATGTCTTAACTCCAATCGAGGAAACCAATTGAAAATTGTGTCAGGGGCGAGGCGCTGTTTTTACCTTATCCACAATCCGGTTAAAAAACTTATTGCGCTCACGTTCCCCGGTTTGACTGATCAAAACAGATTTGTTAACCAGGTTCGTCATATAATTCTCCATATTTTGGCAAAATGTTTCTTCTGACGTTGTTAAAATATTCATCGTGTTGTAGGTGAGATACGTTACCCGCTTATCGCCCATTTTAAAAAGCAAGGTGGTGTCAGCAATCAGGATATCATTCTTGTACAAGAAAAAATTATTGTCTTTACCGTTTTTTGAGCCCGCAGTGGCAAACTTTTTTAGTTTCTCCAAAAGTTGGTAACAGCAATCATAAAGTAATGTAGCTTGGGCGCTGGAAATGAAGCCACTTTCTTCGGAAAACTCAATTTGCCGAATAGAGATATTGGCGATTTCGTCAGACCAGATTTCGGTGCTGGGTATGAGCGTATACAGTTCCTTTATACGTTCGCCCGTTGCGAGATATTCTGCGGGAATAGTTTTTGTATCGAAATTCACTCCCTCGTACTTCTCATATCGGTGATAGACCTTCATCCAAAAATACATTTTGAATGCCGCCAGTTCGGGAAATAAAAAATAGTGAAACATGGGAAGGTCCTTGGCGCAGTAGATAAGTTCGCGTTGCGGAAACTGATAAATCATCTCCAGGTTTTTCATTACCGACTTTAGCCAATCGCCAAAGGTGAAGGTGGTTGCATTAATGGCACGGTGATTGAATGAAATAAAATCATTGGTAACGGCCAATAGAGAATCAAGGGATAGCCTGTAATGATTACAAATGGTGCGCACTTCACCTAATGATAGTAGTGTTTCTCCGCGTATCCGCCTGTAAGCACTATCGCGGCTAATGTGGAGCACTTCGGCCAGTTCATCGGGAAAGGAGGCGCTTTCGGGTAGTCTGCTCTTCACTTGTTCCAGAAATAGAGGTTGTATTTCGGGATGATAGCCCATAGCGCGGTTTGATTAAAAGCCTGAAAACGTTGAAAGGTGGCCAGTATTTGCAATAAATGCAACTGATGTTTAAACATGGATTAGTTTTTGGCAAAAAATGCAAAAAATAGTGGGGCTGGTTGGCAATGTTTGATGATGCGGGTAATGGTAAGCTGTCCACTTTTACTTCATCAAAAGGAAACCTTAAATAAAAACATATGAGAACAGTTAAGAACATTTTAGTATTTATCTGGGTGATTATTCTTTTTGAAGGATGTAAAAAGGACGATCCAGCCCCAAATGCCGCACTATTAAAAGGCGTGTGGGAAGAAGTAAGCTTCGTGGCCAGTGGCTGCACCGATCCGAATGACAATGAAAATTATAATTGTACATCTGGTTGTGAAATCCTTGTTATTACTCCTAATACTTTAACCATTGAAGGAGACGAATACGACTACACTGTAAGCGGGAATAAAATTACAATCTCTTTAGGTGGGGATACGGAGATCGTAACTTTTGATGTAACCGAAACAACACTAACCATCACCAGCCAGGATAGCCCAGCCGATGGCAATTGCAAAAATGTGAGTACATACAAAAGATACGACAATACAGTAACCGACATTGATGGGAATGTTTATAATACTGTGTTTATTGGTACACAAGAGTGGATGCAGGAAAATCTGAAAACCACACATTATAGTGATGGTTCTGCAATCCCAAATGTTACTCAAGCCTCGGACTGGGTTAATTTGAGTACAGGCGCATATTGCAACTTTGATAATAATGTGAACAACGTGGCTATCTATGGCCGGTTGTATAATGGGTATGCTGTTACAGACAGCCGCAATGTTTGCCCATCTGGCTGGCATGTGCCATCCCTCGATGACGTGGATATTTTAATTGATAAGCTTGGTGGAGAAAATGTTGCGGGCGGAAAAATGAAATCAACAACTGCTTTATGGACAGAACCCAGCATCGGTGCAACCAATGAAAGTTGGTTTACAGGTTTGCCGGCAGGAACGCGATTTGATGCAGGTGATTTTAGGGATCTCCTCAGTTTTGCACATTGGCGCACTACAAGTGGTTGGTCAATACGCCTCCAACACAATCACACCATGGTAGAAAAATTTTATTTCTATACTATTAACGGCACTTCTGTGCGGTGTGTTAAGAATTGATGATACGTTCAGACATAAAAACATTTACCTGCAATGAAAAAAATCATCATAATCCACTTGCTGGCCACCCCCTGGGCTGGGCTCGGTCTTCTTTTGTTTTTGCTTCTGAGGATTGGAAATGGATGATCGAAAAACTTTAGAGACTAAATAAAAACCGGGAACCAACATAAACCTTTAAATTTATTAACCATGAAAACCTCAACAACTTTATTAACCATTATCTGCTGGCTCTTGCTTTTATCCGGCAACCAGCTTTCTGCTCAATCCACCGACTCGCTCTATCATGTGGAGACCAACGATGGCAATGAATACATCGGCACTATTGTGGAACAGAATGAACAAAGTGTGAAAATTAAAACCGAGAAGTTGGGTGTGCTGACCATCCTTAGAATAGACATCAAAAATATTACACCGGTTAAAAAAGAAGCCATTAAAGCAGGTAAGTATTGGTTCCATAACCCTCAGTCCACCCGGTATTTCTGGGGACCCACTGGCTATGGATTAAAAAAAGGTGAAGGTTATTATCAAAATGTGTGGATTTACGGTAACCAGGTAAGTGTAGGTGTTACCGATCATATTTCTATAGGCGTTGGCATGATCCCCGCATTTTTATTTTTTGGTGCCCCTACACCAGTTTGGGTAACCCCAAAGGTTTCAATTCCTCTGAAGAAGGATAAAGTTAATGTTGGTCTGGGGGTTATGGCAGGCACTGTACTTGGAGTCGAAGATGAATATGATTATGAGGGTGATAAAACCAATTCCAATTTTGGCATTGCCTACGGGGTAACCACTTTTGGTTCGCGCGATAAGAATCTGAGTATAGGTCTTGGCTATGGATATGCCGGTGGCGGATGGGCAAAATCGCCAACCGTTACCATGAGTTTTATGATAAGAACGGGCGATCGCGGCTACATTATTTCAGAGAATTACCTGTTTAGCAGTGATAGAGAAAGTACGGGAGTGATTTCAATAGGTGGTCGCAGGCTTGTGAAAAAAGTAGCTATAGACTTTGGGGGAATGATGCCAGTTGTGTCAGAAGGATACGTAATTGTGTTACCATGGCTTGGTATTTCTGTTCCGTTTCAAGTGAAGAAAAAGAGTTGAAACAGGCGGGTAGCGTTTGCATGTTCGCGGGAGAATACCAACTTTGTAGCGTTACGAGTTGGCAATGGAATCCCTCTTTTCTCCGGCAGAGTACTTAACCACCTTTACCACTTTTATCTATGGTTACGTGGCCACTCAATTTTTGAGCGGGTGGAGCTCCATGATCACACATAGAAAGAGTGTCACGATTAGCAAAGAGCACCTGGCGTGGACTATTTTTTTATTCGCTTTGTTAATGGATATCTGGTGGACATCGTGGCGAAAAACGGAAGCGATTGCCGCGGACAATCTCATTTTTTATACTACGCTGATTACTCCCTTCATATTTTACTTTTTATCGCACCTGCTGTTCCCGGATTTAGATCACCTTGTAGGGAGCAATTTGAAGGCATTTCTTACACCGGCTTTTCGAAAGGTGATGGTAGCCATGGCATTTTTACTGCTCTCCTTTTTGCTGAGTGATCAATTATTCCCCAGGCATCCCCCACAAAATATTTTTCTAAACCTGCTGGGTATTGGCCTGTCGGTAACGCTAATTATTTTCCCTGCCACTCTGTTGTTGAGAAGAGCAATGTTAATAGTGGCTGTGGGGCTCTTGATGACCCACCTGTATTTATCGATAGACTATGTGCAGCCATTTGATCAAGTTGGCGGGTTTTCATTTGTGGAATACCTCACGGTTTTCACCACGTTTATTTATGGTTTTGTTACCTGGCGCTTCCTGGAAGCATGGGGCATAATAATTGGGAAGTTTAGAAAATTATCGATCGGTCTCGACTATTTACCGTGGACGGTTATGGGATTTCTGCTTATGCTCGATATATGGTGGGGATCCTGGATAAGGGAAGCTTACCTGCCCAAAAACATTCTTTATTTTTTCCTTTCTTTAACTGTGCCCGTACTTTTTTACTTTTTTAGTGCGGTTGTTTTTCCGCTCGAATTATTAAAACGCGGTTTCACAAAGCTCAACTACTATTATTTTAGAAATAACAGGCTCTTGTGTCTTCTTTTTGCTTTTATCTTAATAAGCAATGCAGCAGTGGCCAATCTAATGGAAGAAACTGATCTTTGCTCATCTGAAAACTTATTTCGGTTTTTTGGTATCGCTCTGGCTACTGCCGGAATGTTTATGCGTAGATTAATAATACACCGTGTAATTCTTTTATTAGGCATGATCACAATAATAGTTCACACCCTCTCCGAATAACTTTTCCCATGGCGCTTAGACCCCTATTAAGTAAAGCTCATCGCCTACTTTGCTTGTAGTCTCCATATCTCTGGTTAAATGGCTAATTTTAGGAGCCATTAATCGAAGTTTTCGCCTGGCTAGAATTGTATGCGTTTAAAAGTTGTTGATAATATTCCTAAAATCTGGACTCGGGCCTATTTCCTGATATGTTTTTGGTATGCCATCAACTTTGCACTCAGTGCTTTTTTCGAGTGGAAATTATTCAGACCATTTACGCACGTGCTTTGGGGTGGATTTTTTTTGCTTGAGGCGCTTTGCCTGTTAATTATCCTTATTTTCCTCTTTTCGCACTGGCTTTCCCGGTTCAAAATTTACTACCAGGTAGTTGGCCATCTTTCCGGTATCGTAGTATTCTTTTATGTGATGGGCACGCTCTCGTGGTATTTTACAGACTACCTCGATGGGTTAATTTATTTCGAAAACTGGAAAGATTATATGACCGGACTTTTAAGCTGGGAAGCGTTGCGCTTCCACGATCAATATATTATTACTGTGGGTGTATATTATGTGATCCGTTATTTCCAGGGATTGCAGCAGCAAGACAAAGAGCAATCTGAACTTGCCCTTAAAAATAAAGAAATGCAAATCTCCCTTCTTAAATCACAGATCAATCCTCACTTTCTTTTTAACACACTAAATTCCATTAGCACGCTAATGCATTCCAGCAAAGACCAGGCAAGGAAAATGATTACTCAGTTAGGCGATGTTTTTCGATATGCACTGGACTCGCACAAAACGGAGAACGTAGAGTTAAACAGCGAAATTCAGTTCATTGAAAATTATATTAAAATTCAGCGGGTCCGGTTTGGCGACAGGCTCCGGTTTCATAAAGAAATTGACCCCAACTGCCTGAGTATGCGCATACCGCCCATGATTTTGCAGCCCTTAATTGAAAACTCAGTTAAGTATGGCATTGCACCCAAAGAAGATGGAGGCAACATTTACCTGACGGTGAAACAAGATGGGCAAAAAGTTTTTTTTGAGGTGCGTGATGACGGGCTCGGAACAAAGGCAAAAAAAGTAATGGATAGCGGTGGCAGTGGCGTGGGCATGGCCAACACTGAAATGCGATTGAAAAGTTATTATGGACAGGATGCCCGTCTTCGAGTTCGCAAAAGCGATGAAGGCTACTCGGTAAGTTTTTGGATTGAAAGCCTGGCCGTTCCTACCAACGATCAGGTAGTTGAAGAAGTATATCACTATTGAAAGGAACACAGTCGTTGGTCTTAGTACTGAGAAATTCAGCACCGGAATAACGACAAACATCGGATGGGGAAATATCAATTGAGAATAAAGATTAACAACCAAATATGAAAACCACATGTCTTATTGTTGATGACGAAAAGTTGGCCAGAGATCTAGTTAGAGAGTATTTGCTGCAGTACCCGGAGTTGGAATTATTGGGGGAATGCGCTAAAGGAACGGAGGCGGTTGAAAAAATAAACGGCCTGAAACCAGACCTTATTTTCCTTGATGTTCAAATGCCGGGTATGAATGGATTCGATGTGTTAGAGGAAATTGAGCACGAACCTTATGTGGTCTTCATCACTGCATACGACCAGCATGCTATTAGAGCCTTTGAGAAAAATGCGGTTGACTACTTACTAAAACCGCTTGACGAAGAGCGCTTTCGCACGGCTATTAACCGCGCCATAAAAAGGCAGGGGCTGGAGCAAAGCAACATGGAAGAGCTCATGGAGAGTTTGCGCCCAGAGCGAAAAGCCGCCTACGACAGCCATTTGTTTGTGCAGAAATCTGAAAAATTATTCAACCTGTTGGTAGAAGATATTTTGTTTTTGGAGGCCTCCGGAGATTACACAGTAATCACCACCAAAAACGATCAGTATGTAAGTTCGTCAGGCATTGGCAGGTTGGAAGAGCTTCTCAGCCCCGATACTTTTTTTCGTGTTCACCGCTCCACTATTATTAACATTCACCATTTAAAAGAAATTGAAAAACACTTTAATGGCGGGATGATGGTGAAGATGCAAAACGGAAAAACATTCCCGGTGAGCCGCACCTATGCAAAAATGATCAGGCGCAAGGTAGTTTAAGGTAATCCGTAGAGACGAATAATTTTGTTCGTCTCTACTTTCCTGATAACCATACATTCCTGAGTTCGATCTGTTCAGGTGATGCGTTGGGATTAACCTCCAGGTTGTGTTTCTTTTTCCGTTCAATCTTTTTTATTGGCGCTTGTAGGGTAATTTCCTTCAATTCTTTATTCTCGTCTTCACGAAGCACGGTAATGGAAAGGGTTTCGCCCTCTTTCATATTTTCCCTAATCCTGTTGAAATAAGGTTGAAGTTCAGGGCCGATGGTGGGAATTGGCTCGCCATTTATTTTAAGCACAATGTCGCCAGCTGCCAGGTTTAGGGCTTTGCCCTGATCGTTTAACAATGATGGGTCTTTAATCTGATACACATCCTTACCGTCCCTTTCCAATATTTTCATGGCTTTGGTTTCCAATCCGGTTGTAAACTCATTTGACTTTAACTCCGCTGAATATGAAATGCCTACGCTTTCTAATACTTCCGGCAGCGGCAGTTTTTCAGGACCACTCACATACTTTTTAAAGAACTCCCCAATTTCCGGGTAGGTGAGGGCGGTAATCTGATCAAACAATTCATCGTCTTTAAAAGCTTTGGCTTTACCATACTTTTTAGAAAGGTCAGCGATCAGATTTTGCAAACCATATTTTCCTTTTGAAAGACTCAATAATTTCACATCTAAACATAAACCAATGAGAGCGCCTTTCAGGTATACGTTCGAATATTGCTCCTTGTATTTGTCCAGCGTGTATTGACTGATATCGGTAAAGGGTACGTCATCCAAAAACCGATCGGCAATAATCATTTTTTGCTGTATATCAGCCAGATACTCTTTTTGAGTTTGCAGTCCGTATTTCACCTGCACCAATCCCGCAAAGTATTCGGTAACGCCTTCATATAACCATAAGTGTTTTGAAATTTTAGGGTCGTTAAAGTCAAACTGGTGTATTTCTTCTGAATGAATTGTGAGAGGAGTTACGATGTGGAAAAATTCATGTGCGGCAAAATCACGAAGTTGCCCGCTTGTTTGTTCTATCGTTAACTCGGGCATAAAGTATAAAGAGGAGTAGGAGTGTTCGAGTGCCCCATACGAGGTTACAGGCTTATCTGTCCAATAAAAAATGAAAGCATACTTTTCAACCGGTAGTTTGCCTCCCAGGAACTCCTTTTGGGCCATTAATATTTCCCGAACATTCGAAGCGATTTCTTTTGCAGTAATTTTTTTATTGGGTGAATAGGAACTGATCAACACTTCGGTGTTGGCCACTTTAATAATAGCCGTATCGGCACGCGCATACATAATGGGGGAATCAACCAGTCGGTCGTAATTTTCTGTTCGAAATGCATCGAGTCGTTTGTTGGAACTCTCGGGCTTTTCTTTATCAATTTTGGTCACTACACCGGTCTGCGTGGCAATAAGCCCTGTTGAACCATAAAAATCTTTGTCGTGCAGGATGTTGAAGGCAAAGGGAATATTTTTCATTCCTTCAAAGTATCCGAAAAGCCCACCGTTGTTCAGTATTATATTGTTGGTTTCAATGTTGGTTCCAGCGGGTTCAAATATTTTGGGCTCTCCCTTATCGGTATCGAAAGAATCGTCAAGCCAATAAGTAATTTTAAAAAGCTTGGTCGAATTTTTTATTTTCCAGGAGTTTGTTCCGGTTTTTTCAACTTCCAGTGGTTTGCCTTTTTTATCAAGAGCCGAAAAATCGGACACGTACCGGCCATAATCCTCAATGGCGTAAGTTCCCGGAATTATTTTGGGAAGGAAGAAAGTAATTTCATTTGCTGCAATGGTTGGCACAATCAATTCCACAAACAGCCGGTCATTCACCACATTGGTTAAGTCAACGGTGTATTGGTATTGATTGGTTTTAGATTGGGATAACCCAATATTTTGAATGGCTAAAAGGATGATAACAAATAGAATGGAAATGCGCATGTTGAGTAATTTATTAAAAATGTTTGATAAACGACAGATAAGCTTTGGTTAAAATTTCAAAATGAAATTGGGGGCATAAAGATACTTTGGCCTTTCCACTCAAATCAGGCACAAATCATAAAATACCGAATTCGAGGGGATGCAATTTACCACATTCTTCTCAGTCAAAAAGCAACCTTAATTCGTTTAACAGTCCAATTAAACTTTAACCTTATGAAAAAATTATTCAACAACTTTTTCTTGTGGCTAGTATTAGCAACGTCATTTTCCATTGGCGGGTTTGCGCAGGGCGTAATTACCACACCCCGCACTCCAAGCCCGGCCTCAACAGTTTCCCAAACTATTGGGATATCTACCGTAACGGTGAGCTATTCGCGCCCTTCTGTAAAGGGTCGTGAAATTTGGGGTAAGCTTGTGCCTTTCGGATGGAATAAGGAAACCTTTGGGTACGGCAACCCTGCACCCTGGCGGGCCGGAGCCAATGAGAACACGGTAATTACCTTTTCGCACGATGCTACCGTTCAAGGCAAACCTGTGCCGGCAGGTTCTTATGGATTGTTTTTTGTGATCAATGCCGACAACAGTGGTGAAGTAATTCTTTCGAAAGACTATAGGTCGTGGGGAAATTTCTGGTATGATGCCACGCATGATCTAATGCGTGCGCCCATTGCCCTTCGCGAGAATGCTCACACCGAAATGCTCACGTACAGTTTCATTAGTATCGATAAAAATTCTGGCGAGTTAGCGCTGAGCTGGGAGAAGAAATTATTTCCCGTAAAAATAGAATTTGCTGTTGATGACCTCGTGCTTGCCAATGCAACCGAGCAATTAAAAAACATGGTGGGCTTTGGCTGGCAGGGCTTTAACAGTGCAGCTAATTATTGCCTGCAAAATAAATTTAACCTGGATCAGGGTTTGAAATGGTCAGACCAGGCCATTGCCATTAATAAAAGTTTTGCCACTTTGAACACAAAGGCAGGCATTTTGAAAGAGATGGGAAAAGCTGATGAAGGAGAGAAATTATTAACGGAGGCTCTTCCGATAGCAACAGAAGTCGAAATAAATAATTACGGCTATCAACTACTTGGGCAAAACAAACATGATAAGGCCATAGAGGTTTTTGCCATGAACACTAAAAAATTTCCTAACAGTGCCAATACGTGGGATAGTTTGGGAGAAGCGTATGCCACCAAAGGTGATAAACCGAATGCTATAAAAAATTTCAAAAAAGCGCTCAGTATGAATCCTCCACCGGGCGTTAAGGCCAATTCAGAGAAATTTCTGAAACAACTGGGAGCGATGTAGGTTGCATAAAGTTGCATAAAGTATTGCAATATTTTTTGTTGCAAGGGGAGGCTGGCTAATAAAGTCAGCCTCTTTCTTTTTTATTGAAACAACCAGACAGTAACTTCGCACAGAGTAACCCAATTAACATGAATCGAAGTATTAAGCTCCAGGCAATTCAATTTGCATTTACTTTTTGCCTAAGTGCCCTTGTTATGGAAACGTATTCTCAAAAAATTGCAACGCTGGAAGTTCCGCTAACGAGTTCCGACAGCGGATTGGAAATGCCCGCGAGCATAAATCTTGATGGCATCACCCAGCTCGATGCATTGTCGCTTAAACTTGTTGAAATTGATGGAGGAAAGAAAATTCCCATTCCATTTCAAATTTCTGGCGATCCACGAAGATTGAGTTGGCTTGTTAAGCCTGCCATTGGAAATCAAAAGAAACGGGTTTATCAGTTGATAAAAGGATCCCCCGATAAACAGGAAACTATGGCACTTGATTCCAATGCACAGGCACTGACAATCCGATATGGAGATAAGAACCTGTTACGCTATCAGCACGCAACACTTTACCCACCACCCGGAGTAGATACAGCATATAAAAGAAGCGGGTTCATTCATCCACTGTGGTCGCCACACGGGCAAGAGCTTACACGCATTCAACCACCTGATCATTATCACCATTATGGGATTTGGAATCCATGGACGCATGTGCAATACAAAGGCGATACTGTAGATTTCTGGAACCTTAACGGTAGAAAAGGAACGGTTCGGTTTGCTAAACTAATTTCCAGTACGAGCGGCTCTGTGTTTTCTGAATTGCAGGTACTTCACGAGCACGTGGTTACTAAAAAAAATGTGAAGGAAGAAGTGGCACTTAATGAGTTGCAGACCATCCGTGTTTATCGCCCTGACCCGAATCAAAATTATTACATTGTTGATTTCACTTTTCAAATGAGTTGCGCTACTGAAAATACATTCAACATTCTGGCATACCGATATGCCGGCTTTGGATGGCGAACTACAGAGCAATGGAACAAAGACAACAGCATGGTGCTTTCATCGGAAGGCAAGACGCGCAAGGAAGCAGACGGCACAAAAGCACGTTGGTGCATTGTGCAGGGCGAAGTGGATAAGGATTATGCCGGGGCGGTAATGATGTCTTATCCAACCAATTATAACCACCCAGAACCGCTCCGCATTTGGCCTGAGAATCAATATGATCGGGGTGATATGTTTGCTAACTTTTCACCGACAAAGGACAAGGATTGGAAACTGGAACCCGGAAAAAAATACGTATTGAAATACCGGCTCATGGTGTTTAATGGGAAACTAACAAAAGAAAAAGCGGAGAGCGCCTGGAATAATTTTGCAACTCCGTTGAAAGTTGTGGTTAAATAACTGATGAATAATTTTTAAAGGATAATGAAGCAAAGCAACATCAAAAATTCACGAAGAGATTTTCTCAAGAAGAGCGCCCTGATCTCAACAGTCGCCATTACAGGTTTCCCTTCAATTGTTCCTTCATCTGTTTTTGGAAAAAATGCACCATCCAATAAAATTAATGTAGGAGCTATTGGAACCGGAAGGATTTCACGCATTCATGATTTGCCCGGAATATGGAAGAACGATAAAGCCCTCATAATGGCTGTTTGCGACCTTGACTCCAATCGGGCTGATGATGCCAAGCTGCTGGTGAATAAATATTATTCTGAAAAAACCGGTAAACCTTACGATGGCGTGAAAACTTATTATAATTATCGTGAGCTGTTACAAAACAAAGATATTGATGCAGTTGTTATCAGCACACCCGATCATTGGCATTCGTTCAACGCCATTCATGCCATTGAAGCTGGCAAAGATGTTTATTTACAAAAGCCTACGTCTCTTACCATTAATGAAGGCCGCTTGTTGAGCAATGCCGTAAAAAAATCGAAACAGATTTTCCAGATCGGAAGTCAACAACGTTCATCTGTCCAATTTAGATATGCAGCTGAGTTGGTGCGCAATGGCCGGATTGGTCAATTGAAGAAAGTTTATGTCGGGCTTCCGGGCGATCCATCTGGTGAAGAAGAGTTAGAGATGCCCATCCCAAAGAATTTAAATTACGACATGTGGCTGGGTTCAACACCTAATGTTTACTACACAGAAAAAAGGGTGCACCCTCAAGTTGGGTACGACAGGCCGGGCTGGCTTCGTTGCGAACAGTTTGGCGCAGGTATGATTACCGGTTGGGGCTCACACCATATTGATTGCGCTCATTGGGCGATGGACACCGAACTCACTGGCCCTGCAGAAATCTGGGGCAAAGCTGAGTTCCCCAAAAAAGGATTGTGGGATGTGCATGGTATTTTTACAACTGAAGCCATGTATGCCAACGGTGTTCACATGATCGTGAGTAATGAATTGCCCAACGGAATAAAATTTGAGGGAACAGAAGGCTGGATATTTGTTACCCGCGGAAATTACCGGGCAACTTCTACTGATCCTGTTCCTGCAGGAGAGGTGAAACCTTTAGATGCCAGCGATCCAAAAATTATTCAATCGGTTATCGGGCCAAACGAAATTCATTTATATGAAAGCGCTGATCACCACGGCAATTGGCTTGATTGTGTGCAAACGAGAAAAACCCCGATAGCTCCTGTTGAAGTAGCACACCGATCATGTTCAGCTTGTCTATTGCACCACATGACCATGAAACTGGGAAGAAAAATTTATTGGGATCCGGAGAAAGAGCAATTTAAGAATGATGATGAAGCCAATAAATTACTTTCGCGTACGCAGCGGAATCCGTATGTTTTGAGTGCGTCCAGGAAATAAAATTTACATGCGAAAAATTATTCTTCCGGCCCTCTTATCAATTTCAATGTATTCATTTGCGCAGGATGCTGTTGTAAATCCAGGCACATATTCCTGGCCGTCAGGCTCGGCTGGATTATCCTCAACTGTTATTTCTGGAAGTGGGCATGATTTATCTAAAGTGGTAGTAACCGGAAATACCCTTGAGTCCCGGAAAAAGAAAAAAGTAAAAGTACCTGATCAGGAAGAGCAGCTAATACTGGTGAAATCAGGTGTGCTAACCATCATACTCCACGATTCTACATATTCCCTTTCAAAAGGAAGCATTGCCATGATTATGCCGGGTGATGGATATGTACTTCAAAATATGACCAAAACGGCTGTCGCTTTTCATCTAATGAAGTACCAATCAAAATTGCCGGTTGATGCCGCAAGAGGCAAAAATGCTGGCGGGTCGTTCGTAAAAGATTGGAACAAACTCCAATTTAATCCGCATGACCGGGGAGGCGTTCGGCCTTACTTTAACAGGGCTACCGCCATGACCAAAAGATTTGAAATGCATGTAACCACGCTAAACGAAGGGATTACCAGTCACCCGCCACACACGCACGGAGCGGAGGAAATAATTTTGGTGCTGGATGGCAACGTGGATATGTTGATCGGTGAAAAAAATTATAAAGGCAAGCCAGGCGATTTACTTTTTGTCACGTCTAATATTCCGCACAGCTTAAAAAATGATGGTGCTGGCCAATGCACGTATTTTGCTTTTCAGTGGGAATAGGCCTTAAATTTCGGCCATGAAAATATTTTTTAGCTTTTTACTATTACTCCTGCTCATGTCGTGCACCAACTCCACAGGCACCAAGGAAAATAAAACAATACGGTTAATTACACTCGATCCCGGGCATTTTCACGCGGCTCTTGTTCAAAAGAAAATGTATGAACAGGTAGACTCCACAGTTCATATCTATGCCCCGGTAGGAAAAGATGTTGAGCTTCATCTTGGCAGGATAGACTCATACAACACACGTGAAAAAGACCCGACCAACTGGCGGGAAGAGGTATTCGTGGGAGATGGGTTTTTTGAAAAAATGATTTCGGATAAAAAAGGGAATGTTGTTGTGCTATCAGGCAATAATCAGAAAAAAGCGGAATACATTTTGAAATCACTAGAGTCAGGGTTGAATGTGCTGGCCGACAAACCTATGGTAATCAATACCGATGATTTTGAAATGCTGAAAAAAGCTTTCGCTGTAGCCAAACAAAATGAACTGCTCCTTTATGATATCATGACCGAGCGGTTTGAGATTACCACAATCCTGCAACGCGAATTTTCCTCAATCCCGGAAGTTTTTGGAATTTTAGAAAGAGGTACTCCCGAAAATCCGGCAATCACCAAAGAAAGCGTTCATCATTTTTATAAATATGTTTCCGGAAGTGTACTTACGCGGCCAGCCTGGTTTCTTGATGTGGATCAGCAAGGCGAGGGGATTGTTGACGTAATGACCCACCTGGTTGACCTTGTGCAGTGGGAATGTTTCCCAAATCAAATTCTTAACACTTCCGATGTTCAGATCAACGCAGCCAGGCGATGGACGACCGGAATGTCGTTGCCCGAATTTAACAACATAACCAAGCTTGAAAAATTCCCTGAGTATCTCACAAAAAATATTTTCAACGATACGCTAAAAATATTTTGCAATGGTGAAATCAATTATCAGCTCAAAGGAGTTCACGCCAGAACATCGGTAATTTGGAAGTACAAAGCCCCTGAAGGCACAGGCGATACACATTATTCTGTTATGCAGGGCTCGAAAGCCAACCTCGTAATCAGGCAAGGTGCGGAAGAAAATTTCAAACCCGTTTTGTATATCGAGCCGGTTGGTATCGATAACTCTTATGAAACCGTACTCATGAAGCAGCTTGAGTCAGTTCGTGTAAAATATCCTGGGGTTGAGTTGAAGAAATCTAAAAATGGTTGGTCGGTCATTATCCCCGAATCATACCATGAAGGGCATGAAGCGCATTTTGGACGTGTAATGGAAAAATTCCTGGAATACCTCGCCCTAAAAAATCTGCCCGAATGGGAAGTGCCTAATATGCTTACGAAATACTACACAACGACACAAGCACTTGAAATGGCGAAGAAGTAATTGACCGGATCACTTCACAATAAAAATTGCTTCTAACGACTTTGCTGCTCCCAATGCTTCACTTCTGCTTCCCGGCAATGACCCACCAATTGAAACTTTAAATCTTCCGGGTAATATGGCACTTTCACCTTTGGCATTTACAGTTTCCATCATTTCAGGTGTAATGGTAAACTTAACGATGGCCGAACTCCCGCCTTTTATTTTTGCACGCTTAATGCCACGCAAAGCGTAGAGTGGCGCCTCCGGGCCGGCATCTAATGCCGTTATGTAGAGTTGAACTACTTCCTCTCCTTCAATGGAACCTGAATTGGAAACGGTTACTTCGGCATCTACTGGTTGAATTTGTTTTTTCTTTAATGTTGTTGCCGACAGTTTGATGTTGGAATAGGCAAATGTTGAGTAGCCTAATCCAAAGCCGAAAGGATACATCGGTTCTTCTTTCATAAAACGATACGTGCGTCCTTTCATGGAGTAATCTTCGTAAGGAGGAAGTTGCGCCAATGACTTTGGAAATGTTAATGGCAACCTGCCCGAGGGGGAGACTTTACCAAACACAATATCAGCTACTGCGTTGCCGCCTTCCTCACCCGGATACCATACCAGCAAAACGGCATCGGCCAGTTCATGCACTTCAGCTAAATTCATTGGGCTTCCACCGGTTACAATGGCAATGATTGGCTTCTTGTTGTTCTCCCTGAGTTTTTTCAAAAAATCAATTTGATTCTTCGGTAAATTATAATCGAGACGGTCGCCCGAGTATGGTGATGAAATAGATTCACCTTCTTCGCCTTCAATTAAGCTGGTAATGCCCATCACAACAATGCATGCATCGCTCCCTTTGGCTGATCCGGAAGTCCAGTCTTGCGGATTTACATTTTCAGTATCCAGTAAAATCCCCGGTCGATATTGCAGCTGCGAACCCGGCTCAATTGCGCCAGTAATTCCTTCAAAAATTGTTACCATCTGCGGGTTTACTCCGTAATAGTTTCCTATTAGGGCATCGATGCTTGTGGCATTCGGTCCTGTAACAAAGTAGGAGGAGAGGTTATTTTTTAAAGGTAAGACACCATTGTTTTTCAACATTACAATAGATTTTGCGGCTGCCTCCCTGGCTAATTGGCGGTTGGCTGCGCTATTAATCACATCGGTTGAAATGGCGTTGTAGGGATTTTTTTCCTTAGGATCAAACATGCCGAGTTTAAATCGCGAGCGCAGTAAAATGGCAAGCGATTCGTCAATTTCCTTTTCGGTGATGAGGCCCTGCTTCACGGCATCTAAAAGTGCAGGGTATTCGTTTCCACAATTAAGGCTAACTCCGCTCTTAACCGCCAGTGCAGCAGCTTCGGCTTGTGTTTTTACAACTTTATGTCCACTGTAAAAATCGGTTATTGCCCAACAGTCGCTTACTACGTGGCCGGAGAATTTCCATTCTTTCCTTAAAACTTCTGTTAACAAAAAATTATTGGCGCAGCAAGCTTCACTATTCGTTCGATTGTAGGCGCACATAACCGCTTCCACATTGGCGCCCACCAATGCTTTAAAGGCTGGCAAATACGTTTCTCGCAAATCTTTAGGAGATGCAACGGCATTAAATTCGTGGCGCAATTTTTCTGGCCCGCTGTGCACGGCAAAATGCTTGGCACAGGCTGCTACTTTTAAATAGTTAGGATCGTTACCCTGTAATCCTTTTACGAAGGAAACTCCCATTCTGGAAGTCAGGTAAGGATCTTCGCCATACGTTTCCTGGCCTCGGCCCCAGCGCGGGTCGCGGAATATGTTAATGTTGGGTGTCCAAAAAGTGAGCCCGCCATATTGTTTGTAATAATTTTTTGCCGCGGCAGCGTTATACATGGCGCGGGCTTCATCCGAAATGGAAGTTGACACCCGGTATACCAGTTCCTCATCAAACGTTGCACCGAGCCCAATAGCCTGAGGAAATACAGTTGCTACTCCGGAGCGAGCCACCCCATGAAGAGCTTCACTCCACCAATTGTAGGCTGGAATATTAAGCCTGGGAATGGCCGGGCTATTATGCATCATTTGATGAACCTTTTCATCCAGCGTAAGTTTGCTTATCAAATCCCTCACCCTCACTTCAACGGGTTGTGATGCATCAGAAAATATGTGCTGTTCCTGGGAATAAGCGGTGAATGAAGCGACTGTTAGTAGCGAAATAATCGCTATCAGACTGACTGATTTATTTTTTTTCATTGGTAATTGGAAAGTGGCTTTTAAAATGGAGCCATTAAATTAGCCATATCGGTCAATATTTCAACCGATTGAAAATAAATTGCACTCACTTAAAATGGGGCAGTGTAGTTTAGTTTTGGGCTGGCCGCTTAGATTTTCTTTGTGAGCCGGCAGACATTCTTGCCATCCCTTTTTTGGTACTCGATATTGTCCATGATGGATTTTACTAATCGAATGCCGAGGCCGCCTTTTCTTTTTACGGAGATGAGGTTGTCGAGGGTGGGCTCATCAAAGGCGTTGATGTCGAAAATAGTTCCGTCATCGGTGATTTCAAAAACCAGGTTTCCTTCAGGTCCTGTGGCAATATTCAGTTCAAGCAGATGGTCGGGGTCGCAATGGTGAGCATGGATCATTAGGTTAGAGCACATTTCGTCAAGCGCCAGTACAATTTCATTCATGGTCACTTCGGAAGCCACATGCTTCTTTAGCGACTTGCGTATGAAATCGCGAACGCCCAGCAAATTATCCAGGCTGCACCCTATGTTGTACTTATATTTCACTTAATTTTTTCTTTGCCTCCTGTTTGGTTGGTACGATGGTGAGCAACACATCCAGGCCTAATATGTTAAATGTGTTGGCCACTTTTTCCTTCATACCGAAAATCACCATTTTAAAATTTTTCTCTTTAAACTCTTCTATGTACGACATGAAAACCCCAAGGCCGGCCGAGGAGATATATTCCAGCGCGCTGCAATCCACTAAAATTTTTGTGTAGCCCTCGCTCAGACTTTTCGCAATGGCCAAATCCAAATCAATGGAAGAGCTTGCATCTATTTCCCCTACAATCGCCAGAACATCCGTTCCTTCTTCCTGTAATCGTTTGATGTGTACCATGTTGTTATACGGTTTGGGTAGTTTTATGTTTAAGGTGGCTCATGCAAATTTTATAATCATGGTCGTATAGTCGTCATTAATATTTTTTGTTCCGGTGAAATCATACAGTTGCTTAATTATATATTCTTGTATTTCCAGTGAACTTTTTGAAGCCGATTGTTGTAGTGCAACGGCAAGCCTATCCTGACCAAATTCCTCATTTTTATTATTGCGTGCTTCGGTAATGCCATCGGTATAGAGCACTATTACATCCTTGGTATTATAATTTAAACAGCGCGATTCAATCATATTGCCGTAACTGGGGCCCTTCAACATGCCGAGAGCCGCGCCTTTGTCTTTAAGATATTCCGTTCGGTTTTCATCTGCATGATAATAAAGGATAGGGCAGTGACCTGCCCGTGAGTAATGCACAGCTTTTGATACCGTATTCACCACAAAATATGCCGAAGAAATAAATGAGCCACGCTCCAGACAAAAAATAAGGGCGCGATTAGCTTTGCTCATAAATTCGTGCGGATTGCGTTCACCCTGAGCCAGGCTGTGGAAAATTCCCTTCATTTGAGACATGTGGAAGGCTGCTGTTGTCCCTTTTCCGGAAACATCGGCAATAATGAGTGCCACTTCTGATTCTGAAATCCGGAGCGTATCGTAGTAGTCTCCACCCACATCATCGGCTGATTCTGAAAAAGCGGTGATCTCAAAATCTTTATCACTTTCCAATTTCTGGGGCAGCAAACTTTTCTGCACCATTTTGGCGATTTTCAATTCTTCTTTATACCGCTCGTTTTGCAGGGCCTCCTCCATCAAACGAAAGTTTTCTATTGAAATGCCAGCCTGATTGGAAAACGCGGAGATAATACGTGTCATCTCTTTATTAAAACCATCGGGCAATTCTTTGAGCAGCGAAATACTTCCAATGGAATCGCCTTTAACGTAAATAGGAAATGCAATGATAGATTTAAATCGGACGCCTTTAATAGCGCTTAAATGTTTGCTGATGTGTCTGGTTTTGTCTTGTGCGCTGTTGAGAATACCTGTAATATTTTTCTCTTTGAAATACAGTCGAATCGCCTGGGCTTCTTTTTCAGTAATGCCTTTGGTGAACATTTGTGTTTCCGAGCGCGAGGTTTTGATTTCCAGCCAGGCAGCATCGGCCGAAACACTGCTAACCGAACTTTCCAATAAAATTTTATAAACGCTTTCCTCGTTCTGTTCGGTTTGAATAGATTGGCTTAAACGTTGAAAGTTTACAACCTCCTCCAGTTTTTGCTCGAAGGCAGACGAGGTGGGAAGGTTAAACGCGATCACCAAAAAAGAAAAAATACAGTAAAGCCCTACAAACGCCAAGAGCGCAATATTAAAAATGTGCACCTGAAAACTGAGGAAGGAAGAAGATTGATCGGCAATGGTTTGAGACGAAGTTGTAACCGTGAAAGTGAAATATAAAATGTAAAAGACAGTGAGTAATAGCAAAAGAAGGCTTGTCCATTTCTGTTTGAAGTTTAAGTAAGCCACCCATTTCATGTTGGCCGATAGATAAAGCCCGGTGAGGCTGAGAATCATGTTTACGGGTGTAAAAATCCAGCTTGATTTCTGAAGGCCAATGCTATCGTAAATCAGAATAAAAAACATTAGCAATTCGAAAACCGTCCAGGCGCGAACCAACCATTTTGATTTTTGATAGATAATAAGTCGTTTCCAAACCGTAAGTGCGGCCAACAGGAAACCCAAAAAGAGGGAGAGATTAATTTGGTAAACCAGGTAAACAAAAATGACGTTTCCGGTAATTTTTGTTTCACCCATGGTGAAAATCAAAAGTCTTAGTCCAAGAGAAACCATGGTCACAATCAAGCCCGTGGCGAATACTCTCCAAAGCAAATCTGTTGAACTTATATTTTCGTCCCTTTCAATTTTGAATTTGTAGTAATAAAAAAGGGAAATGATGAAAACATCGATCATTACCTGGGGAAGGATTTTAGGAATGCCGGGAGGAATTCCATGGATGTCGCTGAACAAAATAGTGGCGTCAGCAAATACCATTACCACCCAGCTGATGCCGGCACATAGCAACGTAAATCTGGCTATTGTCTTTGAACCCACTGGTGTTTAATTAAAGAGGTGGCAAGTTAAGAATTTAGGGTTTAGGATGGGCGAAAATAGGCTAACCCAATTTTGGCGTTCTATTTCATGGTCTTCAAAAATCCGGCAATAACTCTGGCCGAAGTTTGTACACTACTACTATCACTATTGGGTATGATGATATCGGCTTGGTGTTTAAGTGGCTCCAGTAATGATTCAAAAACAGGCATCACGTGATTTTGGTAGCGATAGAGAACATCATCCAGATCATAGCCACGTTCGGTTTGGTCGCGCTTGATGCGCCTGCCCAATTTGATGTGGTCTTTGGCGTCAATGAATATTTTTAAGTCCAGTTGCTGTGCAATTTTTTCAAAGAATAGAACAAACAATCCCTCCACAATTAGTATAGGTGCGGGTTTAAACTCAAGCACTTGTGGTTTGGCATTTGGGTTATTAAATGTGTATTCTTTTTTTAGAAGCGTTTGTCCCGATTTTAATTTTAACAAATCGGCCAGCAATAATTCGCTTTCGATAGAGGTCGGCAAATCAAAATTCTTCACACCATTTTCATCCAGCGGTTGTTGGTCGCGTGGTTTATAATAATGGTCTTGCGAAATCAGGCAAACTTCGCCTTCAGAAAAATGAGAGGAAAGTTCTTTCAGGAAATAAGTTTTTCCGGAACCGCTTCCGCCAGTAATGCCGATAGTGTAGGGTTTCAAGCGTTTCGAGTTGTTTCAGGCTACAACAGCCTGAATATTTTTTCAACTAAAAATCAGCGAAATTTAAGTATTCAACAAGTTTTTTGATGGCTAAGCCGCGATGGCTAATGCCATTTTTTTCATCCATGGTCATTTCGGCCATTGTTTTGTCAAATCCATCCGGCATAAAAATCGGGTCGTAGCCAAAGCCATGCAAGCCTTTTTGTTCGAGAGTGATCGTTCCCTTTACATGGCCTTCAAATTGTATTTTCTTTCCCGATGGTTCAACAAGGGTAATTACAGTCCGGAACTGCGCCTTTCTGTTCGTTACTCTATTCAGTTTTTGAAGTAGCAAGTTTATGTTGTCGAGGCTGCTTCTTTGAGGCCCGGCATATATCGCTGAATGAACTCCGGGCTCATTGCTCAATGATTCAACTTCCAATCCCGTATCATCAGCAAAACATGGAAGCTTAAAATTATTGAAAACGAATTCAGCTTTTTGATTTGAGTTCTCTTCCAGAGAAAAAAAGTCCTCAGCGAGTTCCCCTTTAAACCCAATCTGATTTAAATCCACCAATTCAAAATTGGCCACCACCAGCTTGGCCACTTCTTCTAATTTGTGGCGGTTGGTTGTGGCAAAACAAAGTCTGGTCATTTTATATCCATCACTTCCATATCAAAAACCAAAACTGAACCGGGAGGTATTTCGCGCCCCGGGCTGCGTTCGCCATAGGCCAATGCCGAAGGAATGTAAACGGTAACCTTCATTCCTTTATTCATTAATAGCAGCATTTCGTCCCATCCTGGAATTACGCTTCCGGTGTTTACCACTACGGGGTATGGTTCGTTGCGATTACCGTTATTAAAATTATTTTCTTTGGCCACCTTCGCCCAACTCGTGTCGAAAAGTTTTCCGTTTAGTAAATATCCGGCATAGTGCACATCGGCCATTTTTCCAGTGGTAGCAAGCGGCCCTTTGCCCTCTTTCTTCACCACATAACGAAGGCCAGAGGCTGTGCTCAAAGCAACAATTCCTTTTTCATTCAAGAAGGCAGATATGGTGGTTGAATCTTTTTTCGTTATTTCTCTTTGTCTTTTTAGTTCCATTCTCTTTTGAAACTCATCAACTTGTTGCTGGCTCCATAAATCTCTTACACCTACATTGAATGTAAGAAGGCTTGTTGAGTCAATATTTTTTGGAACTGGGGCACGCATGGATTTGGTGAATACCGTTTGTGCTGTTAATTGAAAGCTTACACTATCGCCCTTGGTCAGGATTCTGAAAACGCTGTATTCCGTTTCTGATTTATCCATACTGCCATCCGGGTACGGAATGATCACCGGGAGATCGGGCTTTGAACTAAACCACAAAGAATCTTTACTATCCTTCAATGTAAAATTCATCACTAAAAATTGGCCAAAATCAATTTCCTTGCCATCGCCCTTTTTCAGGACTTTATATTTTACCCCGCCTGCTGTTTCTTTTTCTGAACAACTCGCAGCCATTAAGCAAACGATAACAAGGAAGAGATAGATTGCTGATTTCATAGTAGTTAGTTTAGTTTTTTAATAATTCGTTTTTGTATTTGGGCAAGATGGATAGAAATTTCTCTACCGTTTTTTCTAAAGATATTTTTGATGTGCCGCCCGAAGCATTTCTATGCCCGCCTCCGTCAAAATGATTGCGAGCCATTTCATTTACAGAAAAATTTCCCAGGGAGCGCAGCGATAATTTTATTTCTTCTCCCCGGTCATAGATCAATGCAGAGAGTATTACGTTTTTAATCGATAAGCCGTAATTAACAAGGCCTTCTGTATCGCCTGTCTGCGAGCTGAATTTATTTAAATCCTGGGAGGTGAGCGTAATGTAAGCAGTGCGAAATTCAGGAAGTACTTTAAGTTTCTCGCTAAGCACAAACCCTGTAAGCCTCAGGCGTTCGATAGAATTGGTATCATAAATATTTTTGGCCACCTGGTGTGGGTTTGCACCGGCACCGACTAATTCTGAAGCAATCGAGAATTCCTTTTGGCGTGTGTTGTTATGGCGAAAACTACCGGTGTCAGTCATCAACCCGGCATAAAGGCAATCAGCCATCCCGGTCGTGATCAGGTTCTTCTCGCCTAACGAATCGATCAACTCAAAAATTAACCCGGCTGTAGAAGCGGATTGCACATTCCACAGGGAGTAGGAAGCAAAATTTTCGGGTTCGAGGTGGTGATCAATTAAAACCTTTATCGCCTGAGATTTTAAGACAGGCTCCTCTAAAGCATCAATTCTATTGATGCTCGAAAAATCCAAACAGAAGATAACATCTGCTTTGGCTATCATGCCGGAGGCAGTTGCCAGTTTTGCTGGGTTGTTTTTCTCCAGGGCAAACACCTCGTTACTGCCAGGCATCCAACTCAAAAAATCCGGGTAATCGCTCGGGGTAATTACATTTACCCGGTGGCCTTTTGCTTTCAGGTAGCCAGCCAAACCGAGCGATGAACCAAGGGCATCGGCATCAGGTTTAAAATGGGTAACAATTACCACATTTTTGGGCTGGGCCATCATTTGTCTGAATTCCTGAAGATTTTCCATAAGGAGGGCGCAAAAATGGGGATTTTTTCAAATAGACCTAAATCAATTGCTGCTTTGCTAATTTATGGAGGGCTGAGAAATTGTCTGTTCGGTGTAAATGATTCTATTAATTTTGCGCCTCCAAATTCGAACATAAACCAATATTATGGCTACAAACAAGACTTTTACGATGATTAAGCCCGATGCCGTTGGCGCAGGCAACTCCGGGGCAATTACTAAAATGATTGAAGAGGCGGGCTTTAAGATTATTGCTGTTAAGAAGACAGCCCTTACCAAAGAATTGGCTGGCAAGTTTTACGCCATTCACCAGGCTCGCCCTTTCTATGCCGACTTATGCAACTACATGTCGTCTGGGCCAATTATTCCCATGATCCTTGAAAAGGAAAATGCCGTTGAAGATTTCAGAAAATTAATAGGAGCGACCGACCCTACGAAGGCTGCGCCCGGAACGGTGCGCGCATTATTTGCCAAGTCTATTGATGCCAACGCCATCCATGGTTCCGATTCGGATGTTAATGCGGAGATCGAGGGGAATTTTTTCTTTTCTCAGTTTGAGCGGTTCTGATAAAACATTTAAACCTTGAATTTAAGCCACGCAAACCCGTGGCTTTTTTATTTCCTTTCATCCAAACAGCCATACCCCAAAAAATTTACCTTTGTGGCCTCTAAATCCACTACAACCACTTTCCTAAAATTGCTGCCCAGTCATGAGTTTGAATATTAATTACCAGGAAAAATTTGAAACACGCCATAACGGTCCCGATGAAGCCCAAATAGCTGAAATGCTGAAAACAATAAAGGCGGATTCGGTTGATGAATTGATTAAGCAAACTGTTCCGGCCAATATCCGGTTAAAGCAACCGCTTAGCCTCCCGGCTCCACAGTCGGAGTTTGAATTCCTGAAGAATTTCAAACGCATCATATCAAAAAATAAAATTTACAAGTCGTTTATTGGGATGGGCTACTATGGCACCATCACACCGCCAGTAATTCTCCGGAATATTTTGGAAAACCCAGGTTGGTATACGGCCTACACACCTTACCAGGCTGAGATTGCACAAGGCAGGCTGGAGGCGCTGATCAACTATCAAACGATGATAATTGATCTAACCGGTATGCAGATTGCCAATGCCTCTTTGCTGGATGAAGGAACTGCGGCCGCTGAAGCCATGCATCTTCTCCATGCTTCACGAAAAGGAGATAAAAAGGAGTCTAAAAGATTTTTTGTTGACCACCATACTTTCCCTCAAACTGTTGATGTATTAAAAACACGTTCGGCCCCGCTCGAAATTGAATTGGTAATTGGTGATGTAAATAAAATAGATGTTGCCGACAGTGCGCTCTTTGGTGTTTACATTCAAAATCCAAACAACGATGGCGAAGTGAAAGATTTTACCTCGTTCATTGCAACGGCACATGAGCAAGATGTAGCTGTAGTAGTGGGTTCCGATTTGATGAGCCTCGTATTGATGAAATCGCCTGGAGAAATGGGTGCCGATGTGGTGGTTGGCTCATCGCAGCGCTTTGGTGTGCCGATGGGTTTTGGCGGGCCACATGCCGCATTCTTCGCAACAAAAGACGAATACAAAAGATTGATGCCCGGGCGGATTATTGGCGCATCTTTAGACGCCAGCGGAAACCCCGGCTATCGCATGGCGCTCCAAACACGCGAGCAACACATACGCAGAGAGAAAGCAACCTCCAACATCTGCACTGCCCAGGTTTTATTGTCGGTGATGGCTGGAATGTATGCCGTGTATCACGGACCTGAAGGATTAAAAAAAATCGCCAGGCGAATACACGGATTAACAAAGGCATTGGACTCAGGTTTAAAAGAATCGGGACTTAAGCAATTGAATGAAAATTATTTTGATACGCTTAAAGTAGCCGTTGCCGACATCAAAGCGATTAAACAGAAAGCAGAGAAAGCGGAGATCAATTTCCGGTATTTTGAAAATAACCATGTTGGAATTTCATTTGATGAAACCTCAACACCCGCGGATGTGAAAACTATCCTGGAAGTGTTAGGGGCTAAACAGGTTAAACAAAATGATCCTGAATTTTCCCTGCCTGCTTCTTTAGCGAGAACTTCCTTCTTCCTGACTCACCCGGTTTTCAATACACACCATTCCGAGCATGAAATGCTTCGGTATCTAAAACGACTCGAGAATAAAGATTTGAGCATGGCGCATTCCATGATTTCCCTTGGCTCGTGCACAATGAAACTAAATGCCACCACCGAAATGATTCCGGTAACATGGCCTGAGCTAGGCAACATGCACCCGTTCACACCGTCTGCTCAAACGGAAGGTTACCAGGAGATGATTTCAAATTTAGAAAATTGGCTTAAAGAAATTACTGGCTTTACCGGGGTTTCCCTTCAACCGAATAGTGGCGCTCAAGGTGAGTATGCGGGGTTAATGGTAATTCGCGCTTATCATCAAAACATAAATGAAGGTCACCGGAATATTTCTCTTATTCCGGCTTCCGCTCATGGCACAAATCCTGCCAGCGCTGTAATGGCCGGCATGAACGTGGTTGTTGTTAAATCGGATGAAGAAGGAAAAATTGATGTGGCTGATTTGAAAGCCAAAGCCGGGCAATACAAAAATGATCTTTCCTGCTTGATGGTAACGTATCCCTCTACTCACGGTGTGTTCGAGGAGTCAATTACCGAAATATGTGAGATCATCCATCAACATGGTGGGTTGGTTTATATGGATGGTGCTAATATGAACGCACAGGTTGGGTTAACATCGCCTGCAAACATTGGTGCCGATGTGTGCCACCTGAACCTTCATAAAACATTTTGTATTCCTCATGGTGGCGGTGGCCCGGGTATGGGTCCGATTTGTGTGAACGATAAGTTAAAACCATTTCTCCCCGGCCATGCCGTTGTGAAAACAGGTGGCGATAAAGCTATTCATCAGGTTTCAGCTGCCCCGTGGGGGAGCGCCAGCATTCTTACAATTTCTTATGCCTACATCGCGATGATGGGGAGTGAGGGGCTGACCAATGCAACCAAACTTGCCATACTGAATGCCAACTACATTAAGGAGCGGCTCAGTGGCCATTATAAAATTCTTTACACCGGCTCGCATGGTCGCTGTGCGCATGAAATGATTGTTGACTGCCGTGATTTTAAGAAGGTGGGCATTGAAGTGGAAGATATCGCCAAGCGACTGATGGACTATGGATTTCATGCACCTACTGTTTCCTTTCCTGTTGCCGGAACCCTCATGATCGAACCAACGGAAAGCGAACCCCAGGAAGAGCTCGATCGTTTTTGTGAAGCGTTAATTGAAATCAGAAATGAAGTACGCGAAGTAGAAGAAGGGCAGGCCGATAAAGAAAATAACGTATTAAAAAATGCGCCTCACACAGCAGCTGTAGTTACGGCCGATGATTGGAATAAGCCTTATTCTCGTAATAAAGCGGCTTTTCCGCTGCCTTTTGTTAAGTCCTCGAAATTCTGGCCAAGCGTAAGTAGAATAGACAATGCCTATGGCGACCGCAATTTGGTTTGCAGTTGCCTGCCGATTGAGGAGTACGAAAAGGCGGAGGTTAGGTAAGAATAGAATAGAATGAGGAATATTCCAGATGATAATCTTTCATATCCAGTTCTAATAAAATTGGATAACGGCTCCAGTGGCACGGGTTTTCTCATCAATACCCCAGAAAATATAATTTATCTTGTAACGGCCAGGCATGTTTTATTTAAAGACAATAAACTTTTGAGCTCTCATGCTGAACTAATTTGTCAACCATCCAATGTAAGTGATAACTCAAAGCATCGCTACAGTTTAGATCTGACTTCGCTAGTTTCAAAATATCATCATGATGCAGATGTAGCTATAGTGAAAATTGGGGAGTATAAAGAAGCCAAATTTGTAGTTCTGACAGGAGTATTAGAATTAGAAGTCGGGAAGTCTAGTCTTGTAATAGTTCACTATTTAAGTACAAAACTCCTTAACGAAGTACTAATTTCAAATGACGTTTTTGTTTACGGTTATCCCACGTCACTCGGACTTCGAGAGTCAGCGCAATTTGATTACAGTAAACCTTTGTTAAGAAAAGGAATAATTGCAAACGTTAACGCATTTCAAGGAACCATAATTTTGGATTGCCCAGTTTACTTTGGAAATAGTGGAGGTCCGGTGGTAGAAGTTGAACAAACAATGAACGGATATGTGCATAAGGTTATTGGTGTGGTCTCACAATTCATCCCATACATTCAAGAATGGATAGACCCTAGAAATAAAATCAAAAATGTTGAGCATTTGAATTCTGGCTACTCAGTAGCGTGTTCGATGGATAGAGTTTTTGAACTTTTTGAAAAATGAAATCCTACAAAAAATACTACATCATCTCCGCGCCACCAGAAGATGTTTATCTCGCGCTCACCAACCCGCTCACCATTCAACTATGGACAGGGGAAGTGGCTGAGATGACCACCGAGCCCGGCTCTGAATTTTCTCTTTGGGATGGCAGCATCACCGGGAAGAACATTGAGTTTGAGGAAAATAAAAAAATTATTCAGGAGTGGTACTTTGGTGATCAGGAAGAAAAATCAATTGTCACGATCAAACTCCACGCTGACGCGAAAGGTACTTCCGTTGAATTAAGGCACACCAACATTCCTGATCAGGACTATGATGATATTGTTGAGGGCTGGAATGAATCTTATTTCGGTGCCTTGAGAGAATTTTATGAGGAATGACAAGCCTCTTCAATAAAAAAGGCCGCTTGCTGGCGGCCTTATGTTTTTGGTTACTGGTCTCCTAAATTTTAAACACTTTCTTCAACTCGTCCACATAATTTAATTTCTCCCAGGGGAAGAGTTCCACCTTCATTTTGATTTCGTTGGCTTTGCCTTTATTGAATATTTTTTCAACCGTTTTGGACTCGCGGCCCATGTGGCCGTATGCTGCGGTTTCGGAGTAGATAGGTGTGCGCAGCTTAAATCGCTCTTCAATGAAGTAAGGGCGCATATCGAAAATGCCGGCAATTTTTTTGGCGATGGCGCCATCGCTCAGTTTTACTTTTGCCGTGCCATAGGTGTTCACATACAATCCAACAGGCTTGGCAACGCCAATAGCGTAAGCCACCTGCACCAATACTTCATCGCACAATCCGGCTGCTACCATATTTTTAGCAATGTGCCTGGTGGCATAAGCAGCAGAGCGGTCAACCTTAGAAGGATCTTTTCCGGAGAAAGCCCCGCCACCGTGCGCGCCTTTGCCTCCATAAGTATCCACAATAATTTTTCGTCCGGTAAGGCCAGTGTCTCCGTGAGGGCCGCCAATCACAAATTTGCCTGTGGGGTTCACATGATATTGAATATCGCTTCCAAAAAGTTTTTGAATACGCTTGGGCAGTTTCTTGAGTATGCGGGGAACAAGAATATTAATTACATCGTCCTTAATTTTTTTCAACATGATTGCATCTTTATCGAAGTCGTCATGCTGGGTGGAGATCACGATGGTGTCAATGCGTTGTGGTTGGTTGTCGTCTGAATATTCAATAGTGACCTGCGATTTGGCATCTGGGCGCAGGTAAGTCATTGTTTTTCCTTCCTTGCGGATGGCGGAAAGTTCGCGGAGGAGCAAGTGGGCAAGCTCCAGCGGAAGGGGCATAAAATTATCCGTTTCGTTTGTGGCATACCCGAACATCATGCCTTGGTCGCCAGCGCCCTGGTCTTCTTTCTTTTTGCGCTCTACGCCTTGGTTGATATCGGCCGATTGCTCATGGATAGCCGATAAAATTCCGCAGCTGTTGGCTTCGAACATATATTCGCTTTTGGTGTACCCAATTTTGCGGATAACCTCGCGCGCAATATCCTGAACTTCCAAATAGGCTTGTGATTTAACCTCACCGGCCAAAACCACCTGGCCTGTGGTTACGAGCGTTTCACAGGCAACTTTCGATGAGGCATCGTAAGCCAAAAAATAGTCGATGAGGGCATCGGATATCTGGTCGGCAACTTTATCGGGGTGTCCTTCAGAAACGGATTCGGATGTAAACAAATGAGGCATTTTAATTAAGATTTAAGATTTTCAAATTTTAGATATCTCGCTGAGGCCGGTTAAAATGAGTTAAACTTTTAACGAATAACCCCAGTAAAGGCGCGCAAAGATAACAGAAGCCGTCAACCTTGAAAAAGGAAAATAGCGGGCAATTTTGGAAGGTCAATAGCTGACCAATTTTTCACTTGTTTGCTTAAAATTTTTTCTCCTTCGCCCGTCAGGTCAATGGCTATACAAAGCCGGGTGCCCCCCGAAAGATTTTTTAACATGGCCTTTAGCAGGCGGTTATTTCGAAAAGGCGTTTCAATAAATATTTGGGACTGATTCCGTGTTTTTGATTCCTTTTCCAATGATTTTATCGTTTGAGCACATTCCTTTTCATCAATGGGCAGATAACCATGAAAAGCAAATTGTTGCCCATTAAACCCGGAAGCAGCAAGCGCCAACATAATTGACGAAGGACCCGGCAATACGGTAACCGGAAATCCATGTTCATGAGCATAGGCAACGGCCAGGTTTCCCGGATCGGCCACGGCAGGAATGCCCGATTCAGAAATTATACCGATGTCGTGACCTTCGGAGAGCGGTTTTAAAAGTTCGAATATTTTTTCTCTTGAAGTTTCTTTATCCAAAACAGAAAAATTGAGCATTTCGATTGATGGATAGATCTTGAGGCTGCTGAGAAACCTGCGGGCAGTGCGCACCTCTTCAACACAAAAAAAATGGATGTGACGTATGCTCTCCCTCCACAAAGGAGAAAACAATTTATCCTCTGTTCCTTCGGCCAGTGTGTTGGGAATAAGGTATAGTTTTCCTTTTTTCAAGGGATCAATTTTATGATCTCAATCTATTTACACTCCAAAATTTGACGAGCGAATTACTTGTTGCATTGTTCATTGATCGACTGTCAATTTATTTTCCACCATCCTGTTATTGTATTGCTGAACAAATGCTTTGATCTTTCGCTCCATCATGGCCACGGTGTCGGGATATTGCGTTTGCAGATTATTAGTAAGCATGGTGTCACGCTTGAAATCGTAAAGGCCAATTGATTTTACTCCGTCAAAACGGAGAAGATAATTGCGCAAATAATAATGGTGTGCCTCATCCGTAAAATTCCAGGCGCTATAATCAGACTTCTTTCCACTAAATACATTATTACCAAAGGCAAAAAATTGTTTTGGGTAGCCCAAATAACCGAGCACCGAAGGCAAAACGTCCATTTGATTGGCAATGGTTGAATCCAGGCTGGCCAAACTATTATCGGGCCTGTAAAAAACCAGGGGAACGGAGTAGCGGCTCCTGGCCGTGTGGCTGTCTTTAAACAGCGTGTTGGAAGAAGGATGGTCGCCAGTGATAACGAAAATGGTGTTTTTGAACCACGGGTACTTCGATATTTTTTGGAAATATTTTTTTAGAGAGTAGTCGGTATATTGAATGCACTTCAAAATAGGTTGTTCGCCTCCTTTAAATTGATTTTGAAATTCAGCGGGTATGCTAAAGGGATGATGAGAGGTGACAGAAAACACAACGGAAAGAAAAGGTTCTTTGAAGTCTTTTTGCTTGTCGGCCATGAACGAAAAAAATTTATCATCCCAAATGCCCCACCATCCGTCATAATCCTTGTCGTTGCCATACTCGGTCATGCCGTAGTAATTGTCGATACCGGCAATGTTCATGAAGGCTTCAAAGCCCATAGAGCCGTTGGGTGCCCCATGAAAAAAAGATGTGGAGTAACCTTCTCCTTTCAGTAAAGTGCCAAGACTATTTATTTTGTTTCCGGAAAAAGGGGAGAGCACATAAGGCACGCTCATGGATGGAACACCGGCAATTACGGTGGGCAATGCATCAATGGATTTACGCCCGTTGGAAAATGTATACGTAAATGTTTTGCTGTGTGTAGTTAGGGAATCAATGAAAGGCGTGTAACCCTGATAAGTTCCGCTGTTTCGGTGGTGATTGTAAAAACCGACAAACTCCCTCGAAAAACTTTCAAGCACAATAATTATTACGTTCAGCTTTTTCATGCTGCCCGTGTCGGTCGGGATTCTAATAGGAGAAAACTCACGGGCCACTTCTTCTTCGGAGAAGTAGTTTACCTTTTTGATTTTTGTTTTCCCCAGTGTGCGGTAAATAGCGAACGGTGTGTTGAGCACCACGCTCACTTGTTGCGGGTCGCGCACATATTTTCCGGCATCGCTTAGCGTGATGGGGCGCGTGCTGTGCATAAAATCGCCACGGGCGCTGCCTATTAGCAAATAGGCAAGCAGGGGCACAGCCAACGTACCCGAAGTATAAAAAGCTACTTTGTTATTCAGTTGCGGCCCTTCAATTTTTATTTTCTTATACAGCCACACCATAATGGCGAGAAGAGCCATCCAGAAAATGGCGGCATGCCAGTAATCCCACAAAAACCGAAAAAACAAACTGCCTAAGTTGGTTTCGTTTTCAAATTGTTGGAAAATATCGGCTGTGGTGCGCCTCCCGGTAAACTGGAAGTAAACAAAATCAGCAACATTGGCGGCCAGGGCAAGGCCGTTGAAAATAAAAAACACCCACTGGCAAAATAACTGGTAACCTTTCCTGAATCGGAACTTAAAAGGCACGATCATCATTAATATGAATATCAGGTTTGTGTAGATAAGTGCCGTGAGGTCGAACCGGAGGCCGCCCAGCATGATGGTAATAAAATTTCCAAAGCCTATCGCTGGAAATGCTTCGGTGTTGTAGAGGTAAAAACCAAAACGGCAAACCGAAAACAGCAGCATGGCGATGCCAAAGCGCAAGAAGAGGGAAACATAAATGTTGCCCTTGAATTGAAGGCCTTTAAACAGCGTTAAAAACTTATTCTGACTTTCCATTTGTAGTAGGTGCCGTGATTGATCAAAAGTAAATAAATATTAAAACTAAGGCTGTCCCTATCTCCAACCAAATCCCTATTTTTGCCGCTCCAAAAATCAACCACTCCATGAAACGCGATAAAATTATTTTAGACCTGATTGCTAAAGAGCAAGAGCGCCAGGAGCATGGCCTCGAACTGATTGCTTCCGAAAATTTTGCCTCTCCACAGGTAATCAAAGCCATGGGCACAGTGCTTACGAACAAATATGCTGAAGGACTTCCCGGCAAGCGATACTATGCAGGCTGCGAAGTAGTGGACGAAATTGAGCAGTTGGCCATCGACCGGTTGAAGCAATTGTTTGGAGCGGAATGGGCAAACGTGCAGCCACACTCAGGCGCCCAGGCAAATGCTGCGGTTATGCTGGCTTGTTTAAAAGCAGGCGATAAAATATTGGGTTTCGATCTTTCACATGGTGGCCACCTTACACACGGGTCGCCCGTAAATTTTTCGGGAAAACTTTATCAGCCGGTTTTTTATGGTGTGGAGCAAGAAACAGGCCTCATCAATTTCGATAAGGTAAAAGAAACGGCACTTCGGGAAAAACCTAAGATGATTATTTGCGGAGCTTCGGCTTATAGCCGCGATTGGGATTTCAAGAAATTAAGGGAAGCTGCCGATTCTGTTGGCGCCATTTTACTAGCCGACATTGCTCACCCAGCCGGTTTAATTGCCCGCGGCTTATTGAGCGACCCATTGGAACATTGCCACGTTGTTACCAGCACCACGCACAAAACTCTTCGTGGCCCGCGTGGGGGAATTATAATGATTGGAAAAAATATTGATAACCCCTTCGGATTGAAAACACCTAAAGGAGAACTGAGAAAATTAGGAAGCGTAATTGATTCTGGTGTATTCCCCGGCACGCAGGGCGGCCCGCTCGAACACGTGATTGCCGCCAAAGCAATTGCATTTGGTGAAGCTCTTTCGGATGACTACTTAAAATATGTAGTGCAGGTTGCCAAAAACGCTAAAGTGATGGCGGCTGAATTCGTAAGCCGTGGTTATAAAATTATTTCAGGCGGCACCGACAACCATTTAATGTTGATTGACCTGCGTTCGAAAAATTTAACAGGCAAACAAGCCGAAGAAGCTTTGATCAAAGCAGACATCACCATCAACAAAAACATGGTGCCGTTCGATACTCAATCACCCATGGTAACATCGGGCATGCGCCTGGGTTCACCAGCCGTCACCACGAGGGGCCTCAAAGAAAAAGATGTGGTTAAAGTGGTTGATTTGATTGATGAAGCGTTGAAGAAACCATCAGACGACAAACATTTAAAGGCCATCAAAAGAAAGGTGAACACCATGATGAAGAAGTTTCCACTTTACCAATAGACTTTAAAGTCGTGAGTAATGAGTAGTTAGTCGTGAGTAAAAACCGTACTAATAACTTAGAGCTAACAACTAACAACTCAAGACTAACAACTCAAGACTAACATGCCTTTAGATCAAGATAAGAGCGATTACCAGGGAGAGAAAGAAATGTCGTTCCTCGAGCATTTAGAGGATTTGCGCTGGCATGTGGTGCGGGCAATTTCCTCGATAATAATTTTTACCATTGTTGGTTTTGTTTATGTGGATTGGGTGTTCAACGAAATTTTGTTGGCTCCTGCCAAAGCAAGTTTCTGGACATGGCGCATGCTATGCAAGTTGGGTCATGCAGTGGATAAAATGGATTTATGTATTCAGGATATTCCGTTGGTGCTGCAAAGCCGCTACATGACGGGGCAGTTTACAATAACCATAGTTGCGGCACTTGTTTTAGGCCTCGTGCTGGCTTTCCCTTATGTGGTGTGGGAAGGTTGGCGGTTTATTAAACCAGGCCTTCGCACCACAGAGCGAAAAAATACAACTGGAGTAGTAGGCTCTGTTTCGTTTCTCTTTGGGTTGGGCATTTCCTTCGGATATTTTGTTATTGCACCTCTCATGGTATATGTGATGGTGAACTATCGCATCAGCGATATGATCACCAATCAGTTTGACGTCACATCATACGTTACCACTTTTGTGGCCCTTGTTTTTGGCAGCGGATTATTATTTCAAATGCCGGTGGTGGTGTATTTTCTTTCTAAGATCGGTTTGCTTACGCCCCAGTTTATGCGAACGTATCGCAAGCATGCCGTGGTTGTAATTTTGATCGTTGGGGCCATTATCACACCACCCGACCCACTTAGTCAATTACTCATTTCATTTCCGTTGTACCTGCTCTACGAAATCAGTATCTTTATTTCAGCAGTGGTAGTGCGCAAAAAGAAAAAAGAAGAGGAAGAAGAATTGAAACGCGAAACATCTGCAACATGAACGTAACAATAGCTATCGGAGGCGATCATGCCGGCTTCGATTATAAGGGAGCCATCAAGAAAAGATTAACCGAAAAAAATATTGCGTTAATTGATTTTGGAACCAACACCCCCGACTCAACCGACTATGCCGATTATGCCCACCCGGTGGCATCGGCAGTTGAAAAAGGCGAAGCCACGTTTGGCATTCTGGTTTGCGGTAGCGGCAACGGAGTTTGCATGACGGCCAACAAACATGCCGGCATTCGCGCAGCCTTATGCTGGAATGAAGAACTGGCCACGCTTGCACGCAGCCATAACAACGCCAATGTATTGTGTATTCCGGCCCGCTTTATTTCCCTGGAAAAAACCATGACCATTCTCGATGCTTTTTTAACCGCTACGTTCGAAGGTGGCAGGCATGAGCGCAGGGTGAATAAAATTGCGTGTTAAACTTTTAGGTTTTAAGATTCGAAAGTTTAAGGTTGAGAGCACTGATTTTCAACTTACACCCTTCCAACTTTTATTAAGCTCCTCAAATCTAAAGCAACTCACCAGGTGGTCGTTCACCAATCCAAAAGTTTGCATGTGGGCATACATCGTGGTGCTGCCGACAAATTGAAAACCCCGTTGCTTTAAATCTGCACTTAGTTTATCAGATGCCTTGTTCTTCGCGGGAACCTGGCTGTTTTTTTTCCAGCCTTTGGCTAGAGGTTTGCCATTCACAAAGCGCCAGATATAAGCATCGAAGCTGCCAAACTCTTTTTGCACTTCAAGAAAACGTCTGGCGTTATTCACTACTGCCCTGATTTTTTGTCGGTTGCGGATAATGGCCGGGTTAAGCACTAATTTTTCAATTTTACTTTCGTTGAACCGGGCAACTTTCTCCGGGTTGAACTCGGCAAAAACCTTTCGATAGTTCTCTCGCTTTTTAAAAACTGCAGCCCAGCTTAAACCTGCCTGGAAATTTTCCATTACCAAAAACTCGAAATGAACGCGATCATCGTGGTTGGGTGTGCCCCACTCATGGTCGTGATAGGGCAGGTATTCAGGCACTTTAAACATCCAGGGGCAGCGGGGCTTTTCGTCCATAAGTTGTAGGAAGTAACATTAAAAACGGAAGTTAGTTAGCTGCCGGTCCTTTCACAAAATCTTAAATCTTAATTTAGAATTGCCCTTTGCCATTATCTTTGCGGCCTTAAAAAAAACCGAACTCATGCAAGTATTGAAATTTGGAGGCACCTCGGTGGGCAAGCCCGAGCGGATGAAAAAAATTGCCAACCTTTTGCTCGAAACACCGGGAAAGAAAGTTGTTGTGCTTTCCGCTTTAAGCGGTACTACCAATACGCTCGTTAAGATTGGAGATTTCCTGATGACCAAAAACCCTGTCGGGGCTGCGGAAGAAATTGGTGCGTTGGAAAAGCACTACACAGCATTTATCAATGAACTATTCGAAACGGATGCTTATAAAAGTATTGGCCAGGAGGTAGTGAGTCGCTTCTTTAGCTTATTCCGGATGCTGGCCAGTGGAAATTTTGATGACCGCAGCTATCGCGAATTATTGGCGCAGGGTGAATTGATTTCCACTGAACTTTTCTACAATCATTTGCAGGAAAGAAAAATTCCTTCTCACCTGCTTCCGGCTTTGAACTTTATGTCCATTGATGAAAACAATGAGCCCGAACTCGAAAAAATAAGCGAGCGGTTGAAGCCGATGTTGGAGCTGGTAACCCATGCGGACCTTATCGTTACGCAAGGCTACATCTGCCGAAACCATAAAAATGAAATTGATAATTTGAAAAGAGGCGGCAGCGACTACACGGCCTCGCTCGTTGGCGCAGCCATCCGCGCAAGCGAAATACAAATTTGGACCGACATTGATGGAATGCACAACAACGATCCGCGTATCGTAAAGAAAACTTTCCCGATCGCTGAACTTACCTTCGATGAAGCCTCCGAGCTGGCTTATTTCGGGGCGAAAATTCTTCACCCGTCCACCATTGTGCCGGCACAAAAATATTCAGTGCCCGTGCGGTTAAAAAACACGATGGACGAAAAAGCGCCTGGCACCATCATCAGCGATAAAATAAGTACCCGTGGGCAGTTCAAAGCTATCGCGGCTAAAGATGGCATCACGGCCATTAAAATAAAATCATCGCGTATGTTGTTGGCCTACGGTTTCCTCAGAAAAGTGTTTGAGGTGTTTGAAAAGTATAAAACACCGATTGACATGATTACAACTTCTGAAGTGGTTGTTTCAGTAACGATTGACGATAACCGTTTTCTGAATGAGATTGAAGCTGAATTAAAAACGCTCGGCACCATTGAGGTGGACAAAAACCAAAGCATTGTGTGTATCGTAGGAAATGCGCTTACCGAGAAAGAAGGTGTATTGAATCTTGTTTTTGAATCGCTTAAAACTATTTCCGTTCGTATGGTTTCGTTTGGCGGCAGCCCCAACAACATATCGGTATTGGTCGATACATCGCTGAAGGATAAAGCCCTTACTTTGTTGAATAAAGGGCTCTTTGGCTTGGATTGATGGATAAAAATTATTCATAATTGTCGGCTTTACCCACACGTTAAATATTTCAACGATTGTTTAATGGCTGTAAAGCCATTCCCCTTTTTGGTTTAACTTTACTTAAAACCTAAAAGAACGTATGGAACTACTCGTGATCCTTGTATTTGTGGTGGGCTATCTGGCCATTGCGCTGGAGCATCCTATCAAAATAAATAAAACGGCTTCGGCTTTGCTCACCGGGGTTTTGTTATGGACGATATATGCGCTTGGCTCTGCTGAATCAGTTTCCACAGAACTTTCTCATCACCTGAGTCAAATTGCAGAAATACTTTTCTTCTTATTGGGAGCAATGACCATTGTAGAGCTGGTGGACGCTTACCAGGGGTTCCGGCTTATCACCGATAGAATCCACACCAAAAACCCAAAGGTATTATTGTGGCTCATTTGCTGGGTAACTTTTTTTCTGTCGTCCATTCTTGATAATCTCACCACTTCCATTGTAATGGTGTCGCTCATCCGCAAACTTATTCCGAATAAGGACATGCGATTGTTTTTTGCGGGCATGATCGTGATCGCGGCCAATGCCGGAGGTGCATGGACACCGATTGGTGATGTAACCACTACCATGCTTTGGATTGGCGGGCAGATAAGCACGGTAAACATTATGACCATCCTTTTCATACCCAGTATACTGTGTTTGCTGGTGCCGCTGCTTTTTCTCTCCTTCACCCTGAAAGGTGAATTAGGCGAACACAACAATACTGCCCACATGCATACACACCAGAATGAAAACCAACCGGTTAAAGGTGGCCTTACCATGTTGGCCCTGGGTGTTGGAGCTTTAGTATTTGTTCCGGTGTTCAAAACCATCACCCATTTGCCTCCCTACATCGGCATGATGCTTGGCCTGAGTGTGTTGTGGGTGGTTTCTGAATTTATTAACCCGGAGGCAGACGAAGCACCACGAAAACATTTTTCTGCCAGCGGTGCATTGCAGCGCATAGACTCTTCCAGCGTACTTTTTTTCTTAGGAATTTTACTGGCTGTTGCCGCGCTGGAGTCAATGGACATTCTGGGGAACCTTGCTATTTGGCTTGACCAGGCAGTAGGCAAGCAATCGGTAATCATCACCTTAATTGGGTTGCTCTCCGCGATAGTAGACAATGTGCCACTCGTGGCGGCCAGTATGGGCATGTATAGTTTGGATATGTACCCCACCGACCATTTCATTTGGGAATACCTGGCCTATTGTGCAGGCACCGGGGGAAGCATTTTAATCATTGGCTCCGCTGCCGGTGTGGCCACCATGGGCATGGAGAAAATTGATTTTATCTGGTACATGAAAAGGATAAGCCTGATAGCGGCATTAGGATATTTTGCAGGATGCGGAGCCTATTTGCTTATCTACCAAATGATTCATTAAGGTTTGAAAACATTTTTACGGGTTTGGCTATTTCCGTTGGCCATTTGGTGTTTTTTTTCCTGCTCGGAAAAAACAAGCTCTTCGATTGATCGCTTTGCCCTCGTTTCGCGCCACAACGTAGTTTTGCATCAAGCGGATACACTAGGTTCACTATCGGTGGGCAATGGCGAATTTGCCTTTACCGTAGATGTAAGCGGTCTTCAGACTTTTCCTAACGAGTATGAAAACGGAATTCCCCTGGGCACGCAGACGCAATGGGCCTGGCACAGCATAAAAAATACTCAAGGTTTCGCTCTAAAAGATGTTACGCGAGAATATGAATCATGCGATGGAACAAAAGCACTTTACCCGGTTCAACACACCGAAGGAAGAGCAGGAGAGGCCACCAACTTTTTGCGTACCAATCCACACCGTTTGCATTTAGGATTGATCGGACTGGTGATCCAAAAAGAAAATGGCGAGGAAGCGAACTTAGCCGATCTCACTAACATTAACCAGCAACTCGATTTATGGACAGGCAAGATTGAGAGCAGCTATCAGGTAGAAGGCGTGCCGGTAAAAATTATTCTATACGCTCATCAACAGGAAGACAGGATTGCAGTAAACATTGAATCACCGCTGATTGAAAAGCAGCGCTTAAAAATAGAATTTAAATTTCCATACGGGAAGGAATGTCACACCTGCCCGGGATATGATTTTGATAGCCCAGGCAAGCACCGATCATTGTTAGCGTTAAAAGATACCAACCATGCAACAATAAAGCGGGAATTGGACGCTACTTCTTATTACGTGCTTGTTGACTGGGGCAAGCCCGGTAATATGGCTGCTGCTTCGTCACCTCATCAATTTGAATTACAGCCATCAAAAAAAGAAGACAGTTTTGATTTTACAGTTTTGTTCAGCGAAGACAGTTTATCCTCCGGTTCTAATTTTCAGGCTACCGAGCAAAACAGCACAGGGCAATGGAAAGAATTTTGGAATTCGGGAGGAGCAATTGACTTTTCTGAATGTACCGATGCGCGGGCAAATGAATTGGAGCGAAGGGTTGTACTATCACAGTATCTCACAAAAATTCAAAGTGCTGGTTCCATGCCTCCGCAGGAAACGGGACTGACGATGAACAGTTGGTTTGGTAAGTTTCATTTGGAAATGCATTGGTGGCATGCAGCTCACTTTGCATTATGGGGAAGGCCCGAACTGTTGGAAAAAAGTATGGGATGGTATTCAAAAGTTTTAGATCACGCAAAAACTACGGCAAAACAACAAGGCTACGCTGGCGCACGATGGCAAAAAATGACTGACCCTCATGGAAATGAAAGTCCATCGAACATTGGTGCGTTTATTATTTGGCAACAACCCCACCCGATTTATTTGGCCGAGCTCCTTTATCGAAATGATTCCAGCACGGCCACGCTCGAAAAGTATCAGGAGATTGTGTTCAATACTGCGGATTTCATGGCTTCGTTTGTGCGGGAGAAGGAAGGGCAATATCATTTATGCCATCCATTAATTCCAGCCCAGGAAATTTTTAAAGCCACCGAAACGGACGACCCTGCCTATGAGATGCAGTATTGGTATTACGGTTTAGAGGTTGCTCAAAAATGGCGAAAGCGGCTAAAAATGGCAGAAAATAAGAAATGGAGAAAAATATTGAATAACCTGGCTCCACTTTCAATCGACAATAATTTTTATCTGCCTAACGCCACCACCAGCAATGCCTATACCGATGACCAGTTTAGAAAAGATCATCCTGCGGTTGTTGGTGCTTACGGATTTCTGCCCTTTAACAATCGAATTGACACCAGCATTATGGCAAACACCTTCGGCAACATTATGAACCGATGGCAATGGGAAACTACGTGGGGCTGGGATTATCCTTTATTGGCTATGACAGCCGCTCGTTTAGACAAACCCGATCAGGCCGTCAACGCCTTGCTGATGGACGTACAGAAAAATACTTACCTGGTTAATGGCCACAACTATCAAGATCAACGGCTGCGGTTATATCTTCCTGGAAATGGCGGATTGCTTTCCGCGATTTCAATGATGTGTGCCGGGTGGGATGGCAACTCGGAAAACAATCCCGGGTTCCCAAAAGATGGAAAATGGAATGTAAAGTGGGAGGGGTTGATAAAAATGCCGTAGAATGCTCCGCGAAATCTACCGTGGAGTTGAAAAAAATATTTAGGTAACGGAATAGATAATCAGAAACAAAATTGTCCGGTAGATAAAGTGTGTTAGCAGAAAGCACATAATGGCCGGGACACTAAGCAAAGCGGAGGCCCACCATTTACTTTTATAGGCCACTCGGATAGATATAGCCATATAGGCCATTATAGCTGTGTCAAACAAAATGTTGAGGTAAATCCAATAATTTTTTGAGTTCGGAAAAAAAGCAAACGGTCTGTATATCACCAGGGCAGCAAGCAGGAAAAACGCGAAGTAGTAGAGACTCACCATAAAGTGGTCGATAAAAAAATACCTTTTCTTATAAAACAGAAGCATTAAGAAAAACGCGAAAATTGGGATCTGAAGTACGATAAGACTATTGGCATATCCGGAACTTTTTTGGGCATACCGTTCCGCATACTCATCAAAGGATATGGACTCGGATTTAATTTTTTTATTAACCAGGTGTTGCGCCAATCTGCCGTGATGGGGTTGGCCCATCTGCTCACTAAGGCTCAGGTTAAGATCGCTAAGCGGGGAATACCAGAAATAAAACAAGTTGATAAGCAGGAAAAGTGAAAATGGAGGCATCCACCTTTTGCGCCTGCCTTCAATAAAATCAAGCGGCAAACGGCCGGGTCTTGCCACCAGGTTCCACAGATTTTTTAAAAAATTATTTTCAAGGAAAAAGGCAGAGCCGAAAAATTGGAAGACCAGGTGCTTAAAAGTGCGTTCGCTGTCTTCAATAACTTTTTGGCCGCAAGCATGACAAAACTTGCCTTTCAAATCGGCTTCACAGTTTAAGCACTTTTGGGTGGTTTCTTCTGTCATCACCAAAAAATATAGAGTATTGTCGCCTTATTGTTCGCGCCTGGGTTTTTCTTCCTCTAACCTAATCTCAACCACATCGGGCAGGGAGCGGCCCATCTTTATGATTTTAACAGCGTATCCTTCCATCGAAAACTGGTCGCCTTCTTTCAAATCGGTTCTGTGGTTCATGATCATGCCCGCCAGCGTTTCATAATCTTCCGATTCCGGGAAAGGCACTTCAAGGGACTTGTTGATATCGTGCAGAGAGGAGCGAGCCTGCACCTGGAAAGCTCCATCGGGCAACGTTGTTACTACCTGTTGCTCCTGGTCGTGCTCATCCTGAATTTCGCCCACGAGCTCTTCCAAAATGTCTTCGAGCGTTACAATGCCGCGGGTACCGCCAAACTCATTTACCACCACGGCCATTTGAACTTTTTTTCTTTGAAATTCTCTCAACAGGGTGTCAATCGTTTTTCCTTCGGTTATGTAAAACGCGGGCCTCATCAAATCGCGCAGGGTTTTAGGAACGCTTTCAAAATGGTTGGATACAATATCTTTCGAGTGAACAATTCCAACAATCTCATCCATTGAACCTTCGTAAACCGGGTAGCGTGAGTAACCTTCCTTTAAAACAGATTTCATGGCATCGTCCACAGAAATATTGGCATTCAGGCCCGATACCTTCATGCGGGGCACCATTACCTGGCGCACAATCCGGTTATCAAAATCAAAAACATTTTGAATAAGCTCACGCTCCGATTGTTCTATGGCGCCACCTTCTTCGCTTTCTGCAATAATTAATTTTAATTCTTCTTCGGAATGAACCTGCTCGCGCACGGCACGAATACCCAAGAAACGTAAAATGGTATTGGCAAAACCGTTCAATAAAATTATAAATGGCTTGAAGAGGTAGTAAAAAAAACGCAGCGGAATGGCCAGCCTCATGGTAGTGACCGTTGGGTATTGAATCGCAAGCGATTTTGGCGCTAACTCACCAAAAACAATATGCAAAACAGTTATAACTCCAAAGGCAACAGGGAAGGCAATGCTGTGCGCAAGCGTTTCGCTTATCTCCAGGTCCATCATGGCCATGAAATAGAGGATGATGCGCGATACCACATCCTCGCCTACCCAACCAAGGCCGAGGCTGGCCAGTGTAATGCCCAACTGAGTGCATGCTAAAAAGCCATCCAAATTAGATACGACCAACTCGGCAGCTTTCTTTGAAAACCCCGACTGAAGGGCAATCTGAGAACCCCGCACTTTCACCATGGCAAACTCGGCAGCGACAAAAAAACCATTCAGGAAAACGAGGAAAAGCGTTAGGAGTATTTCTAGGATCATATTAAAAAAATATGCTTGAAGAGGGCTGAAAAAGCCATTTTCAGGCAACCTTTTGTTTAGAGGAACTGCGAATGTAGCGATAAAATCCATTTCAGTCGAGGGGACTTTTACCTAAACCTTGCTCCGTATACGTGGCAGAACTTTCTTTGCGGCCTACCTTTGTATGGTAAAAAAGAAGTTGGGATATAGTGCCAGCAATTAAAAAAAATACATCGTGACCAACCTTGTTATTGATATCGGGAACACACGCATAAAAGCCGGGCTTTTTCATGGCGATGCAATTGTTCGCCAAATACAATTGAAAAATATTGAAGAGCTTAAGCCTGAACTTTTACAACCACACGAGAATATAATAATTTCCTCAGTCAGGGAAGATGTTGAAAACATATTTCAATTATCGGGCGCTGTTGGAAAAAAAATAAAATTAACATCGGCCACCCCGCTACCTATTCAAAATAATTATTCTACTCCAAACTCGCTTGGTGTGGATAGGATCGCGGCAGTGTGCGGAGCGTTTCAACTTTTCCCTCGTGAAGACTGTCTCATTATAGACATGGGCACGTGCATCAACTATGAATTGCTCGACCAAAGCGGGGTTTACCGGGGAGGTATCATTTCTCCAGGTGTGAATATGCGATTCGAAGCCATGCACACTTTTACTGCCCGCCTGCCGTTAATCGAAGTGGTTGCAGAACCGGCATTGGTTGGCGACTCAACTATTTCGTGTATGCAGAGCGGTGTAATGAATGGGATTTTGGAAGAGATGAAAGGAATAATGGTGAGGATGCAGGAGAAATATCCCAGGCTTCGGGTTATCCTATGCGGGGGAGATGCCCCATTTTTTGAAAACCAGTTGAAACCTTCCATATTTGCAGCCCCCGAATTGGTTTTGTTGGGCCTGAACCGGATTTTGACGCATAATGCCAAGATTTAAACTCCTAATTCTTTTATTGGTGCTTGTTTTCCCCGTATGCCACATGGTAAATGGGCAGTCAAGCTCTCCTTTTTCATCGGTTGGCTTTGGCGATACCAGTGGTGATGCATTGACCAACAGCCAGGGTATGGCCGGTGCAGGGGTGGGTAATCCACAAATTTGGTATCTCAATAACCAGAACCCAGCCTTGCTTGTCAATAACAGCATCACTGTTTTCCAGGCCGGGATTGTTGGCGAAAACAAACACATCTCTAGCGATACCATTAAAGGGAGCACTCGCGATGGAAACCTGAACTACCTGGTGCTTGGCTTTCCGGTAATGCGCAGTAAAAATAAAACTCCCAATTATGTGTTGTGGGCTACAAACCTTGGGCTTATGCCTTATTCCAGTGTAAACTATGACACCAAGTCAATTGATTCTGTCAATGGCATTCAGGTTACCGAATTCGATAGGGCATCGGGTGGTTTCAACCAGTTTTATTGGTCGAACGGGGTTCGCATCAATAAATATTTTAATGTGGGTTTGAAGATGGCCACTTATTTTAGTTCGATCATCAGCGATTACAGTAATGTGGTTAACGACCCTAATCAAATTTATAAGTTTGTGCCCAATGTGCACGAATCATTGTCTATAAAAGGGTTTCGTTTCACACCTGCCATGTCGTTCAAGAAAGATTCTATTGGTGCTAAATATGCGATAGATTCCCTTGGACATAAAACTCTTAAAAAACCTGGCAGATACGTTTTTAATTTTGGATTGACTTACGATCTGCAGTCAAACCTTACCGCCAACTTCAACCAGGTGGTTGAACGTAAAGATTTTTTTACCGGCAGTATTCTTCAAGTAGATACCACAGCGGACAGGTCGGTCAAAGTTAAATTTCCGCACCGGGTAACCGCAGGCGTGTCGTTCGGAAGGCCAGACAAATGGATGATAGCATCCGATTTCACCTTTACAAGCCTGGGCACTTCAACTATTAAAATTGGTATAGACGAAAGGCCGGTTCAAAATGGCTGGAGATTGTGCCTGGGAGGTGAGTTTACTCCCGATGTTAGGTCGTTTGGTTCCTATTTTAAGCGAGTTACCTACCGGGCAGGGGCAAGCACCGAGGAAAGCATGTATTTGGTAAATGGTAATCCAATTAAGGATTTTGGCATTAATTTTGGCTTCTCGTTCCCGGTAAACCGGTATTCAAGTGTGGATGTGGCTTTCCGGTCTGGCCAAAGGGGGGATAAAAAAATGAACGGCATTGAAGAAAATTATTTTAAAGTATATTTTGGCGTGACTTTTAACGACCAATGGTTTATTAAAAGAAAGTTTGACTAATAAGCATATTATGAAAATGAAGAAGAGTTTTATCTACAGCCTGATCATGGCCGTATTACTTTTGACTGGTGCGGGTGCATTTGCTCAATGTAAAACCCCTGTTTGGCCCGAGGATGCTGCCGTAAGAGCAAAAGCGGAAGAAGCGCTTGCCATTTATGGAGATGCTTTTAAAACAGGCAATCATAAGGAAGCAAAGGGCTCTTTGCTTTGGTTAATTAAAAATGCACCGCAGGTGAACAGGCAAATCTATATTGATGCCGCTGATATGTATGACAAAGCTGCTTCCACTGAAACCGATGCCGCTAAGAAGCAAATATTGGTAGATAGCATGCTGCTTATGTATGACCTGCGCATTGCGAATTGCCAGGAGGAGGCTAGCGTATTAAATCGTAAGGCCAATGCATCCTTTAAGCATAATTACAAGAACAAGGAAAAACTGCCAGGCTTGCTTGAGCTTTTTGATAAAGTTTTTGAAATGAATGGCAACAATGTTAGCGATGCCACCCTGCCCACCTATATGAACCTGACCGACCTGAACGCTAAGTATGTGAAGAACCTTACTTGCGAGCAGGTGATGCAGCGTTATGATAAACTGGTTGTAATAATTGATGCTAAAACCAAAGTAGCCCTGGAGAAGAATAAGCCGGCCGATGTGGAAAAACTAAAAGGGTATAAAACTCAAATTGAGGACACCATGATAAAAACGGTGACGGCTTTAGGTTGTGCTACGTGCGATTTCGTGAAGAAAAATATGGAACCTAAATACCGCAAGGATCCAAAAGACGTTGCGTTAGCAAAAAAGATGTTTGGCTTTATGCTGGCCGATAAGTGTACCGATGATCCACTTTGGTTGGAGCTTGGCGATGCCATAATTGACGGTGGTGAAAAAGATTTTGGGCTTATGAAGAATGTAGCCATTAAGCATATTAGTAAAGGAAACCTGGTTCGTGGAGAAGCCCTGATAAAAGAGGCCCTGACGTTGGCAAAAGAACCAAAAGATAAATCTGAGGCACTTATGATCTTAGGAAGCCTGGAAGTGAAGAAAGGGAATAAGCCAGGTGCCCGTGAACTTTTCAAGCAGGCTAATGCTGCTGACCCTGCTAACCTGGAAGCATTGAGCAAGATTGGCGATTTGATTATGAATAGCTTTGACGATTGCAAAAAATTAAAATCAAAAGCCGAGGATCGCCTCATATATCTGGCTGCTTTCGATATATATGCCCGCGCTAAAGACAATGCTGGCATGGCCAGGGCAAAGGCCCAGTTTCCGGGCAAGGAAGAGATTTTTGAACTAAACTGGAAAGCCGGTGAAACCAAGCATATTGAATGCTGGGTTGGAGGCGATGTGGTAATACGCACCCGTGATTAATTCAGTAACAATATTAAAACGCGAAGGCTGGCATTTTTGCCAGCCTTCTTTTTTCAAAACCTGCCTGGTTTTGTGTGTGGTAGTGCCCATGTTGCTCTCTTGTGAAAAAACCGAAACTGTTAAAGCGGAGATTTACGATGGGCCTATCCGTGAAGCGGAGAACATAGAAATGCTTTACAGCGAAAAAGAAAAGGTAACAGTAAAAATTATTTCCAAACGGATAAGCGAGTTTCAAAATGGCGACCAGCAATTTCCAGAGGGCATATATATCGAGTTTTTTGGAGACGATGGTAGTGTTACTTCAACGCTTTCAGCCAACATGGCTGTTTACACGAAGTCCGAACACAAATGGAAAGGAGAGGGAAAGGTGGAAGTGAAAAATATGGAGAAGCAGGAGCAACTTAACACCGAAGAGCTCTTCTGGTTTCCTGCTTCTAAAAAAATCAACACCGATAAGTTTGTTACTATTCGCACTGGCAAAGAGGTAATTTATGGAACCGGCCTCGATGCCCAGCAAGACATGTCGGAGTATCAAATTTTAAAACCCGAAGGCGTTTTCGCCATTGATGAAGAATAGCCGGATGGCTTTAAATATTTTTTAAATCCATGAGTAAAAAGGAAAAAGTGGGAAAGCAGGCTTCACCTCAAAATTCAGGAGGTCTGTTGTCTATTATCCTAATCTCCCTTGCTGTTGTTTTTGTCATCATTGGTATGTACGAAATAATGACGCTGGGCGCATCTAATGGCTATTGGGCAGTTATGATAGCCATGGCATGCTTTTTTGGATATTATATCCGCAAGAATCCCGGTAAGAGATAACCGGGATAAAAGTGGAATCAACATATCAAAAACCGACCTGCCAAATACAGAACACCCATTTCGGCCCTGAATACCTATTATTCACCATGTTACGGGCGTTTTCATATGCCAAAATATGGTTTAAATTTGCCGCTCTTTTCACAAAAGCTAAATATTGATTTCGTATGGCATTCATAGGCACTTTAAGGAACAAACTCACCAAAGTTGTAGTAGGATTTGTATTTGTGGCCATGGCTGCATTTATCGTAGGTAGCGACTTATTTACACCCGGTAAGAATTCGATTTTCGGGGGGCAGGAAAATGTGGTTGGCGAAATTGGTGGCCACGAGATATCCTACGAAGAGTTTCAGTTCACCACACAGGAAATCGAAAACAACTATATCCTGAACATGCAGCGAAAGCCAACCGAAGCTGAAATGCCTTCGGTTAGGAATCAAGCCTGGGACATGCTCATTGCCCGTTACTCCGTGGTGCCTGAGTATGAAAAAGTTGGCGTTACCGTTGGCGAAGATGAACTCTTCGATATTATACAGGGAAAAAATATTGATGAGGGTATTAAGGGCTCTTTCCGCGATTCATTGGGGCAGTTTGACCGGACAAGGCTCAATAATTTTTTATTGCAAATGAAAAGCCTTCCAAAAGATCATCCGAACAGGGCGCAATGGGAAGTGTATCAAAAAAACCTGGCTCCGGCCCGAGAGCGTTTGAAATATGAAAACCTTATCCTGAAAACGAGTTACATTACCAAGGCCGAGGCAGAGCGTGAGTATCATGCACAAACCGATGTGGCTGAAGTAAAATATTTGTACGTTCCTTTTTTCGCTGTCAGCGATTCACTCGTATCAGTTTCAGATGCCGATATGAAGGACGTTTACAATCTGAATAAAGAGAAATACAAAACCGAGCAGAATCGCAGTTTAAGTTATGTTTCATTTCCGGTGGTCGCCTCTACAGATGATACGCTGGCAATTAAAAAAGGTCTGGATGATTTGGTGGAAGGTTTTAAAACAACCACTGAAGATTCATTGTATGCGCTCAACAACAGCTCAAGCGATAATGCTTTTCAAGTTTACAATGCTTCAACCCTTCCGGAGAATTTCAATTCTCAATTAGACCAATTGCAGCCGGGTGTTGTGTTGGGCCCTTTCCTGGAAAGTGGATCTTATAAACTGGCCAAGATTGTTAAAATTTCGACCGATACCATCTATTATGTTCGAGCGAGCAACATTTTGATTACGTGGGACGACCCATCGGACGCTGGTAAAAAGAAAGCTAAGGACAAAGCCCGCCAGGTGCTAAACGAAATTAAAGCCGGGGCAAGTTTTGCCACCAAGGCATTTGAGTATAACAACGATGCCACCAAAACCAAAGGAGGCGATTTGGGCTGGTTCAAAAAGGGTGCAATGGTTAAGCCATTCGAAAAGGCTGCTTTTGGGGCTACAAGGAAAGGTGTGATCAACGATATTATTGAAACAACATATGGCTATCACATTATTGAGGTGACAGGTCTGAAAAACAATACAACTTATTCGGTTGCAATAATCGAAGATGAAATTACCCCCAGTGATGCTACGCGCAACGCGGCCTTCCGCAAGGCCGATGCTTTTGCCAACGGGTTAAAAGGTGTCGATGCATTTACGGAAAAAGCCAAGAAAGAAAATCTTTCCGTTTTTGATGCGAAAAACCTCACAGCGATTGAGCGCAGGATAAGTAACCTGGGTGAAGCGCGTGCGCTTATTGCCTGGCTTTATCGCGAAGGATCTGTGGGCAAAGTTTCAGGCGTGGAGGACGTGAACGATAGCTACGTGGTGGCGGTGATGACTGATGAAGTGGAAAAAGGCTACAAGCCGATGGAGTTGGTGAAAGAGGAGGTGACCTCCCTTGCCAAGAATGAACTTAAGGCAAAACAAATTATTGAAAAATTAAAAGGTAAGACAGAAGACTTTGAAACACTGGCAAATATTTTTGGCCGCGATGCAATAGTAAACTCTACGAGCGATTTGAAGTTAAGCTCAAACTCGTTGGGCTCGGCAGGGGTAGACCCAACGGCAGTTGGAAAAGCTTTCTCGCTTGAAAATGGCAAGCGTTCCGCCCCTTTTAAAGGTGAAAACGGGGTTTTTGTTATTGAAACGAAAACTAAGTCTACCGCACCGGCAGTAGCCGATTATTCTGCCTATAAAAACCAATTGAGCCAGGCGATGAATGGACGCAGTGCATATACCATCAGTGAAGCTTTAAAAGAGGTCGCCAAAATTGAGGATAACCGCTATAAATTTTATTGAAAAATATTTTAATCAATAAAGGAACCTCGTTCATCCGAACGGGGTTTTTTTATGGTTGATTTTGACCGTCCACATGGGGTTGCCATCCCTGAATTTTAGATTTACTTTTGATTAGAGTTTTATGACAGAAGCATGGGCAATATCATTCAGGGAAAAGCTGGACAAAGTGTATGCATGGCCCGCCCTCTATGTTTTTAAATTTATTGTGCCACAGCAGAAAGTAGTAGAAGTGAAGGCGTTATTTCCCAACCATGTTTCTACAGAGCGGCAATCGGAAAAAGGGAAATACATAAGTGTTACTTTTAATATGATGATGCCCAGCAGTGAAGCTGTGGTAAGTGTTTATCAGAAGGTGAAAGATATTGAAGGAATTATTGCTTTATAAGAGTTGTTCGTTGTTTAACTAATTAACCAAGTAACGAATAGCGAATCCCGACAACCAACAACGAATAACCAGTATGTGGATCGAAGCGAATAATAAATTAAAAAAAACTTTTCAGTTTAAGGATTTCTCAGAAGCCTTTGCGTTTATGACACGCGTTGCCTTAGCGGCTGAAAAAATGGATCACCATCCTAACTGGTCGAATGTGTATAACCGGGTGGAGATTGAATTGAGCACCCACGATGCCGGAAATGTGGTGACAGAAAAAGATCGCCAACTGGCAGCGCTTATTGATAAACTGGTTTAATGCAAAAAATATTTAAACCGATAATTGGGAGATTACAACCGACTGAGAGACAATTGTCAATGTATTGGTTTGTTCATGAATAAAACCAAAGCCTCCCTCACCCTTGTTCCAACGCCTATTGGCAATCTGGAAGACATTACACTTCGCGCGCTCAATATTCTTAAAACCACTGACACCATTCTTGCGGAAGATACGCGCACCTCGGGTGTACTATTGAAGCACTACGGCATTGAAAAAAGAATTCAGAGCTATCATATATTCAATGAACACAAGGCATTGATGGGTTTGATTGACCGAATGAAATCAGGCGAGTGCATGGCGCTGGTTTCCGATGCTGGCACTCCAGGCATTTCCGATCCGGGTTTTTTGCTTGTTCGCGAATGTTTGAAAGCAGGACTCACGGTAGAATGCCTTCCCGGCCCCACGGCATTCGTTCCGGCCCTCATAAAATCAGGTTTCCCAACCGACCGATTTGTATTTGAAGGATTTTTTCCGCACAAAAAAGGACGTCAAACTCTTTTTAAAAAATTGGCCGATGAAGAACGGACAATAATATTTTACGAATCCCCCCATCGGCTTGTTAAAACACTAACACAGTTGATGGAGTTTTTCGATGGACAACGTTTAGTTTCAGTATCGCGCGAATTGACGAAGCTGTTTGAGGAAACTAAAACGGGAGAACTTACCGATGTGCTGGCCTATTTTCAAAACAAAGAAGTGAAAGGCGAAATTGTAGTTGTGGTAGATGGAAAGCGGTGACAAAATAAATATATGGTGGCTTTTGCTGGGCGGAAGCACTTTGCTTTCAGCCGGATGGTTTATGAAACCATTCCCGGTATTTATGTTCGTGGGTCTCGCCCCGTTTTTTGCCATTGTCGATCACACTATCGAAAGTGAAAATTTCTGGGAGAATTGCGAAATGATTTTGATCGGGCTGGCTGCATTTTTCTTTGCCGCTTTTTTATTCGACACATCTTCCATTATTAAAGTGCTGGTGCTGGCCATTATTTTCACATTGCCATTTCTCGGGTTTGCTTTTGCCCATGAAAACTTTGGCGCCCGCACAGGCAAATTCATCATTATAATTCTTTGGCTTGGAATAGAATACGCCCTACTTAAAATTCAATGGCCTTCACAAACCATTTTTCTGGCCGATTCCCTTCAAATAAGAAGTAATTGGCAGCAATGGAACCACCAAACAGGATACCTAGGCGCTTCTTCCTGGATACTTTTAGCGAACTGGATTTTTTATGCCGGTGCCCTTCGTAATGGGATTAATTGGTACCTGATAATTTTTGGCCTTGCCATTGTTATTGGTCCATTGGTTTATTCTCTTACACTGGAAACTAAACCCATTCTTCGGGAATCGATGATTGATTTGTATAAGGGAAATTCCCTTTCGGATAAAGTATATTCGGCAAAAGGGGAGTTAGCGGCACGTACGTGCGCCTGGTTGTCGGTTCTAATTGTTTTATTTGCGTTAGTAAAATCGAGGTTGACAAAATAATGAAAGTGGATTTAGAAAATATCGAAAAGCAATGCATTGAGGTCTGCCTGGAAGTAGGCCAGTTCATTCGCCATGAAAGCGAAAACTTCGACCGCACTCGCATTGAGCAGAAAAACAGTTTCAATAATTTGGTTTCATATGTGGATAAGGAGTCTGAAAAGAAATTGGTAAAGGCACTTTCTTCTATTATTCCGGGCAGTGGCTTTTTGGCTGAGGAAGGAACATCCATTAAAAGCACTAACGATTTTGAATGGATCATTGACCCGCTCGATGGCACCACCAATTTTACACACGGTTTTCCGCCCTTTGCCATTAGCGTAGGCTTATCCCAAAAAGATAAAGTAGTGCTGGGCATTGTGTTGGAAATAAATAAAAATGAATGCTTCCATTCTTATGAAGGCTCACCCGCATTTTGCAATGAAAAAGAAATTCGTGTTTCTGGTGTGAAGACATTGGAGGCTTCGTTGCTGGCAACCGGGTTTCCTTATTACCATTTAGGCCGCACAGATGAGTACATGAACATAATCAAGCTATTCCTTAAACAAACGCATGGCATCAGGCGACTGGGCAGCGCAGCCACTGATTTGGCTTATGTAGCCTGTGGAAGGTTGGATGGTTTTTTTGAATACAACTTAAACCCGTGGGATGTTGCCGCGGGTGCGTTCATTGTTCAGCAGGCGGGCGGCACCGTAACCGATTTTAAAGGTGGAAATAATTTTTTGCACGGTGGAGAGTTGTGTGCAGGAAATGCCGTGCAGGGGGAAATGCTGGCCCTTATCAAGGCCAACTGGAGCAATTCAATCTGAACGTTAGAGATGTTTATTTCTTCTGCAGGGATTTGGTGATATCCCCTTTTAACTCCTGCACAAATTTTTCTACGCTTTCCATTTGGCAGGCCTCACGGAAGGAGTCGAGCATTTTTGAAACGTTGGGCATTTCAAAATGAAGAACGGAAGAAGTTTCATCTAATTTTTTTCGTGCCCGGCAAAGCAACTGGCGGCAATGGTCTTGTTTTTTATCCAATGCTTTTTGAATGGAAGCATAATCAAAATCAAAAACCTCTTTCATTAAAAATACAGCGCGTTCCAGGGGTTCCAACTTTGCCTGCAAAACTTTAAAAGCGTCCTTCAGGTTGATATCTAAATCCAGGTGGCTGAAATTACTTTCTTTGATCCGATGAAGAAATTCATCGAAATGAATTGAGTCGAGATATTCCTGTTTTTTCTTGCGAAACGATTGCAGGTGGTTCAGGCAACTGTTGGTTACCGACTTGATCAAATAAGCTTTTGTATTCTCAATTTTCGTGGTGTCAATGGTGAGCCACTTTATGAAAGTCTCTTGAACGATATCTTCTGCATCCTGTTTACACCGAACCAGGTTATTGGCGATCGTTACCAGGAGTGGTTGATAAAGCGCTATAGTTTGTGCCGGGGTCATAAGATTCAAAGGTAGCTTAAACTTTTAGTTTAACAGCAAATTCAGTCCCAAACGATCAGTAAAACCTGAAAATGAATCCTAACTGATGTTAACCAGTCGTTGAAATTTTAGCTGAAATAGGCACCCGGAGCAGAAATTGATTTTAATCATACCAAGATTTCAAAATTACATCCGACCTTTGCACTCAAGTACACGAAGAGACATGAACCAGACAATAAACGTTACACCGGAAACAAGAAGAAAACCAATACTGAAACAGGAAATCGCCTTTCTAGTGGTGCACCTCATTCCATTGGCAGCCATTTTTACCGGGGCCACTGCTTTTGATTGGATGGTGTGTGCCTTTCTTTATGTGTTCCGTATGTTTTGGGTTACGGGCGGCTATCACCGCTACTTTGCCCATAAATCGTATAAGACTTCACGTTTCTTTCAATTCGTAATTGCTTTTATGGCGCAGACATCGGCACAGAAAGGAGCATTGTGGTGGGCGGCACATCATCGTCACCATCATCGCCACAGCGACACTCCTGCTGATCCGCATTCCATGAAAATTTATGGATTCTGGTATTCGCACGTTGGCTGGATTGTGGGTCCGGATTTTAAAGAGACTGATTTTAAAACCATTGGTGATTATGCCAAGTACCCGGAACTTGTATGGCTGAATAAACATTATTTGGTTCCTCCTGTATCACTGGCCTTGTTGGTTACAGCACTGGGCGCAATTGTTAATGGTGGTGATATTATGCTGATGTTCACCTCTGCTGGCTTGTCTACTTTGTTCATCGGTTTTTTCCTGAGCACGGTGATCTTGTATCACGGAACATTCTCCATCAACTCCATCATGCACCATTTCGGGAGGCCACGATATAAAACCGGTGATGAATCAAAAAACAGTTTATGGCTTGCCTTGATAACGCTGGGTGAAGGATGGCACAATAACCACCACTATTATGAAACTGCCTCGCGCCAGGGATTCTTCTGGTGGGAGATTGACATTACCTGGTATTTCCTGAAAATGCTTTCCTGGGTGGGTCTTATTTGGGACATGAAAGGAGTGCCCAACCACATTAAATTCTCAAAGGATAAACAACATGCACAGGAGCTTCGGAAACAATACGAAACCACTCCGGCCTAGCTTAAAATAAATCTTTTTTTACCCACCTGTTGGCAGGCAGAGATTTGGGAATTCAGGATTCGCTTCTAAATTTGCAGTCCTTTTAAGATTAAGATCTTTTAAATTCAGCCTTTGAAACCTTAATTTTGAATGGATAAGCGGGAGTAGCTCAGTTGGTAGAGCACGACCTTGCCAAGGTCGGGGTCGCGAGTTCGAGTCTCGTTTCCCGCTCAGTTAGTGAATGATTTGGAGATTTAACGATTTTTTGATTTGAATGCACAAGAACTCCAGCAGCGAACCAAAAAATTCAGTCTTCAAATCATTCAGTTTTTTCAGGCTCTTCCTAAAAGTCCGGAGGCTCAAATAATGGGCAAACAACTTTTACGATTTGCCACCTCTGTTGCTGCCAATTACAGGGCAGCTTGTAGAGCAAGATCAAAAGCAGAGTTCATTGCCAAGCTTTCAATTGTAGTGGAAGAAGCCGATGAGGTACTGTTTTGGCTGGAAATATAAGTGAATCAGGAATTAGTAAAGTTCATGATTCGATAACTAAAGAAGGAACTGAGTTATTATTTATCATGTCAGCCTCTCGTAAATCAGCGAAAGGTCGCGATGAAATCAATCAATAATTCAATAAATAAATAAATCGCCCAATAAATATGCCCGGGTGGTGGAATTGGTAGACACGCAGGACTTAAAATCCTGTGGCCAGTAATGGCTGTACGGGTTCAACTCCCGTCCCGGGTACTCTTCAGGAGAAACGTTCGTTTTACTCCTACATTATTTTTGCTTGTTTAATGCGTATATCATTGCCGAAGAAATAATGCACATCACTACAGCGCTAATGATAAGCGTATTGTCCTTTTGTGAAATTCCAATAAAGAAGTCGCCAACAAACATCACTAAAAGGAAAATATAGGCGAGCGTCAGCATTGGGATTGATTTTTTAAGCGTGGCAAAACCAATGATGAAACCAAGGGCAAATTGCCGGGCAGCCCACATATAAATTATGAAGTAAACGCCTTTTGCACTAAGGTCGACTGACTCCATAACCGACTCCGTTGATAAGCACATTGATACACTGACCATAATCTCAAGTATGGCAAAGAGCCCGGATACTATCAGTATCCATTTGGGCAAAGATTTTTGTTCTTCCGTCATAAGCTGGTTTTTAAATATGGTGTTCCTTTATTTGAACTTTATACTTCCTGCTCCAGCGAATAATTAATGGAACAAGAATAATAGTTGGGAAAAGCCAAAACAATGCAGGTGGTATTTGTACTGGAGAATGTTTGGCATTAACAACCAGGAATGCTGTAAGCGCGGCTATGTAGCCACCCGTCATGCGTTGCAGGTGAGCCAGCAGCCAATAATTTTTAGCTTTCGACTTTCCCTGGTAATTCGTAATGTCAGTTCTTACAAAAAGAAGCCCGAACGATCCAAAGGTTAAAAATACCAATCCAAAGAAATCAGACTTTAGTAAGAACCAAATTCCCAAGGCTACGAACAAAAAACCGAACAAGGCCATGGTGATGGTAATTATCCAATCAACCATGCTTGGAAGTTTATTTGCCTGTTTAAAAAAGAGGTATCGATTTCCTGTTCCAATCATATACAACGTAAAAATTCCGACCATAAAAAGGAAATAGCTTGGATGAATAGCCGAGAGAACGAGGGCTGAAAATCCTACCGTCAACATGGCCCATACAAATAATTTTCCGGCCTGTCTATGAATTTTGTCTCCCTTACTTCGTGCAATGTTTAATGTACCAGTCAACAAGCCGATAGTTCCACCGACAATGTGAAGTATTAAAACCAGGTTGAATATTTTTTCCATAAAGCTGCGCGGCAAATCTGTTAGCCAAATATGTATCGTTTAAAACTCAAAAGTCCGAAAAGAATACAACAGGACAGAATATACAGTCCGAAATGTCCTAAGTGAAAAAGTCCAATATTTTTTTCTTTAAGTCGCGCTGAAAAGGCTTTTATATCGTCCGACAACATTAATATTTTATAGACAAGAAAATATGTCAAAAGGGTCAATGCGATAAATAGTCCAAACAAAACTGCGATGGCCGAATCTGTTATTCCGGAAAGTAAAATCATTTGTTATTCGCCAGCTAAAATAGGTCTAACATGCACAAAGGCACTATTCAACTTTTATAATCGTTGCTTGTCGTGCTATTATACTCCAGTTATTGTTGGAATACATCCAGACATGCGTAAACCTTCTTGTCACGACTTTACCCGCATTCATCTGTTTACCTTGTGGCTTAATTACTTCTCCCCCCATTACAATTGCCACATTATCAACAAATGAGATTTTCTCAATGTTCCTTTCAAATAATAAGTAATTGAGATTACCTGATCTAAGCTGGGCTTTAGTTCCTTCAACCGTCCCTACTGCATTAGCCGGAGTATTTACTACCATTTTTGACGACCAAATTTTGTCATATAGTGCAAGTGAGTCACCTTTTAATACGGACTCCCTTTCAAGTTTCTCCAATCGCCTGATTTCAGATTCTCGTGGGTCTTGAGCTAATGCAACATGAGCAACTACTGTTAGACAGAATAAAAATGCTATTAAATGTTTCATATATTAAAATTTTAGGTTAGTTGTGTTCCTTTCTCTGCTTATGGCCAACCATTGTAGATAACTACTACCCAAATGTTATTGTTAATTTAAATTTCGTTCGAACTGGTTTACCGCGTTGATAACCTGGAACCCAATCAGGAAGTAGCTTTAAAACCCTGATTGCTTCTTCGTCACAACCGTAACCCAAACCACTAATTACCTTAAAGTCACTTGTCGATCCATCTTCGGTAATCGTAAACTGGACATCTACTTGTCCCTTGATATTATTTTTTAATGCCTCGTCCGGGTATTTAATAAAGGCTTCTATAAATTGTCCCAAAGCCTTCGTACCATTCGGAAAATACGGACGTTCTTCTACCGCAGTCCATCCATTTATCGTTGGGCTTGAATGCGGCTTGAAAATCAATGAATATATTTCTGGATAATCAGCTTTGCGTATATATTGGCTTACTTGAAACGACTCCTTTATCCTTAAACACTCCTCAAGTGAATCAATTGTCTTGTGAGGTTTGGGTTTCTTGACGCTAAAGTCGATTAATGTCGTATCTGATTCTATTACTTTCCAAATTCCCTCCCTTTTGTCCCCTAAATACTGACCGGTCAACTCTACGTTGCCAGTTAAACTCCGCATTTTAATTTGTCCGTTTTTTCCGTTTTGGTCGTAGGTCAAGGCAACCATTAATGAGTCGTGAACCCAATAATCACTTACCTCACCCACAAACTTCTTTGTCATGGTATCCACCCCGGCAATTCTGTAATGTGTCGCGAGCTCTCGCATCGTAATGTTACAATTGTCGTCATAGAAAATTCTCACCTGTGAGAATGTACAGTGTGAAATCAATAATAAAGTCCAAAGTTTAATTTTAATCATTGGTGGTACTTCGGATGATTTATCGAGTTGGTCTACTTTTTTGTTGCCAACTTGTTTTATACACGTTGTTGTACACAGTTTTTAATTGGCACCTTTTCTAATTTTCTCCGACTTTTCCAATTTAATTCTGTCGCATGTAATTGTCCATTGAGTCGTTGTCACTGTATCCCAGCATGACAAATCAACATCAGAACAACCGGTCGAAATTTCTTTGCTTATTAAAGTGGTATCGTTTGTCAAACGAGAAGTAAGTCGACTTTCCCAAGGTGTAATTAGCTGCATGTTCAAATATTCGGCCAGCTTAAGAGTGCCAATTTTTTTGTCTTTGGAATTCTTCAGAGTCAAAAAAAGTCCTTTATATGGCTTTTTAAAAAATGGCATCGTACATGTGTCACATTTGGGAGTTTCTTTAGAAATCAGATACCATCTGTTTTTGCCACATCTCCCTTTTTGCTTTAGCTTAAATTTAGTACCCTTGTTCAAGAGTCGCTTTAGATAACCTTCTTTGTCTGAATCGGTCATCTCATCGTAAATTCCCAAAACCTCATTGTCACTCTTTATTAGTGATAGTAGTTCTAGACTGTCAATCTTCAAGTTTGTTGTTGGAATAGAGTCATAGTGAAAATTTCTTTGTCCAAAGTCAATTGCATTCTTGTCCTTGTTTATTGCCGAGGAGAAAAATATTACAAGTATAAAGGCTACTATTGATCTCATAAAATTGCGTACAACGTCCGGCTATACACCAGTAGCGAATAATTTATATTTTCGTTTTGCCAGCTAAAGTAGGTCTATTTTTTTGGAACCATCTTTCGTATCATCTCCTTTTCCGAAAAATTCATGCAGAAAAATGTGAACTTCACGGAAAATTATCTGTTTTATTATTTTTAAAACCTGATGGAGACCATTAGTATTATCATTGCATTGCTGGCGGTGGTTACTGCTTTAGCGGAGATCACCGATAAAATAAAAATTCCGTATCCCATTTTATTGGTGCTGGCCGGCATGGGCATCGGTTTAATTCCTGGTTTGCCAACCGTAGAGTTAAAACCTGAAATTGTTTTTCTGCTCTTCCTCCCCCCTGTGTTGTATGCGGCTGCCTGGTCAACGTCATGGCCTGAATTTAGGGCTGCTAAAAGGCCCATCAGCTTGCTGGCCATTGGCTGCGTGATATTTACGACCTGCGCGGTAGCGTGGGTAACGCATACATTTATTCCCGGTTTTGATTGGGCTGAGGCATTTGTTTTAGGCGCTATCATATCTCCACCCGATGCTGTTGCTGCCACCGCGGCAACCAAAGGGCTTAGCGTTCCCAGGCGGGTGATCACCATTTTAGAAGGCGAAAGTTTAGTGAACGATGCCACTGGTTTGATCGCCTATAAATATGCGGTGGCTGCCGTAATGAGCGGAACTTTTGTGTTGTGGCAAGCGGGCCTTCAGTTTTTTGCAGTCGCGGGTATTGGAGTTATTATCGGTTTGGTTGTGGGCCAGCTTTTTTTGTGGATACATCGCATCACACCCAATAACCCCACTACCGACACCACTTTAACTTTTCTCGCTCCTTTCGTTGCTTACCTGTCGGCTGAAGCTATTCACATGTCGGGGGTGCTGGCGGTAGTAACAGCTGGATTGTTTTTAGCGTGGCACTCCAGCGAAGTGTTCTCCCAGCAAACCCGGCTACAGGCTCAAGGAACATGGGACACGGTGCTCTTCGTGCTGAATGGAGTAATTTTTATTTTGATCGGATTACAGTTGCCCAACATATTCAAAAATATTGATGGCTCTATTGGGGAGCTGCTGGGTTATGGAGCACTTGTTAGCGCCACAGTAATTATCGGGCGGATCATCTGGGTTTACCCGGGCGCTTACCTGCCTCGTTGGTTCAGTAAAAAAATCAGGGAGAACGAACCGGGAACCAACCTCCGGCTGGTAACCGTGGTGGCCTGGTCGGGTATGAGAGGTATTGTTTCGCTGGCAGCGGCTATGGCTTTGCCTTTCGTACTAAGTACAACAGAACCTTTTCCGAATCGTGACTTCATTATTTTTCTAACATTCAGCGTAATCTTCTCTACGTTGATTTTGCAAGGACTAACTCTGCGTCATCTCATCCGCTGGCTTGGCATTAAAGCCGATGGGAAAGAACATGAGGAGGAACTACATGTTCGCATGTCGATTGCCGGCTCTATCATTGAACACATTGAAGCCAACTATGCGCTGCTGCGCGATGAGGTGCTGAACCAGATTAAAACCAAATACGAAATACGAATTCAGCGAATACGAAAAGACACTACACAAGGCAAATTGGACAATGAACAGATTATGGAATTTCATCGCATTCAACAGGAGCTATTGGACAAAGAGCGAAAACTCCTGCTTACCCTGCGCAACGAAGGAAAAATAAGCGCGGAGGTTTTGAGACGCATGGAGTATGAGCTGGACCTGGAAGAAACCCGGCTGATACTGGAGCGGGGCGAGCAGTAACGGACAAACAAAAAATATTCGTATTCCACATTACTTTTATCTTTTGAATAATTTACATCAATCCAAATTACATTGAATAACGAATTTAGAAATCAGTGGAAGACCCACTCAGCCACTGAGAAATACGACAACCCGTGGATAAACGTAACGGAATACCAGGTGACAAATCCATCGGGCAAGCCGGGTATTTACGGCAAGATTCATTTTAAAAATATTGCCATTGGCATTATCCCGATCGACCATGAAGGCAACACCTGGTTAGTGGGGCAATGGCGCTATCCGCTTAACCAATGGAGTTGGGAAATCCCGGAGGGTGGCGGTAAAATAGGCCAGGATCCGATGGATTCGGCTAAGCGCGAACTTAAGGAAGAAACGGGCCTCACAGCAAAAAAATGGGAATTGATTCAACGGGTGCATCTTTCCAATTCAGTGTCGGATGAAGAGGGATTTATTTTTTTGGCGAAAGATATGGAGGAAGGCGCCCACGACCGCGAAGAGAGTGAAGCCGATATGGTGGTGCGCAAATTGCCATTTAATGAAGCCCATCAAATGGTATTGAACGGAACCATTACCGATAGCTTAAGTGTGATGGCGATTTTAAAAGTAAGTACCATTTTGAATTACAAGTAATACGATTACCAAGCTTTACTTGAAAAAGGATCAAGGCAGAATTCAAGAATGGAAGGCGGCCCTCTCTTTTTGGAGTGGGAGTAAGATGAAATTTCGTGTGGGGTTAGCATTGGTTACAATCATCTTTTCTGTTTGGTATATTTTTGCTCTCCCCGATCCATTATTCTCCTCTCCCTATTCCACAATAATTGAAGACAATGAAAACCAGTTGCTTGATGCCCAAATTGCACAAGATGGTCAATGGCGTTTTCCAATAGATGCCGAACTCCCGCAGAAGTTTAAAGAAGCCATTATAACGTTCGAAGACAAACGCTTTTGGTCGCATCCCGGTGTAGATGTTCGTGCACTCGGCCGGGCTATTAAGCAAAATATTTCTTCAGGCAAAGTTGTAAGTGGAGGGAGTACCATTACCATGCAGGTCATTCGCCTCTCCGGCAAAAAGCAAAGCCGCAACCTTTGGGTGAAGTTCAAGGAAATTATTTTAGCCACACGATTAGAGCTAAAATATTCAAAAGAGGAAATTCTTAGCCTCTATGCTGCTCACGCTCCATTTGGTGGAAATGTGGTAGGTCTTAGTGCTGCCTGCGCCCGGTATTTTGGAAACAGCAGCGCTCAACTGTCGTGGGCGGAGGCTGCCACGCTGGCCGTGTTGCCAAACGACCCCGCGCTTATCCACCCGGGAAAAAACCGCGACAAGTTGTTAGCCAAAAGAAATCGTCTGCTCTCCAAACTTTTTCAGCAAGGGAAAATTGATTCCCTTACCTATTCGCTTTCAATAGATGAGCCGCTGCCGTCTGCGCCAATTCCATTTCCGAATGGCGCGCCTCATTTATTGGATCAATGCCTGAAGGATGGTCATGCCCAGCATCGGGTTCGATCCACACTCAATAAAAATTTTCAAGAGAAGGCAACGGAAATTTTGAACACTCATTCTAACCGGCTTTTTGCTAACCATGTTTACAACGGTGCTATTTTAATTGCCGATGTGAAATCGGGAAATGTGCTGGCCTATGTAGGTAATATTTCTTCCTCCAGGGATAACCAGGATCAGGTAAATATTATTACCTCAATGCGCAGCACAGGCAGTATTCTAAAACCCTTCCTCTTTGCCGCTATGCTGGATGAAGGCCGCATGCTTCCCGGCACGCTAATTCCCGATGTGCCTCTTGAGCTGGCCGGATTCGCACCAGAAAATTTCTCCCGTCAATTCGATGGAGCAGTGCCGGCCAATGTGGCGCTCATCCGTTCTTTAAATGTTCCGGCCGTATTTGAATTGCGGGATTACCGCCATGAAAGATTTCATACACTGCTTCAGCGCGTGGGCATGACCAATTTAAATCCGTCATCAAGTCATTACGGGCTCACGCTGATTTTGGGCGGAGCGGAGGGAACGTTGTGGGATATCACCGGAATGTATGCCAGCATGGGCCGTGTGCTGGTTAATTATTTCGAAAGACCAGGAAGCAAAAAATATTCACCGACTGACATCAGGCCTTTACATTATGGTCAACAGGAAATTCCGGAACAAACTCTTGACAATAATTTTACTCTCAGTGCGAGCTCCATTTGGTCGACCATGGAATCATTGAAAGAACTTTACAGGCCGGGCGAGGAATCGGGATGGAGATATTTCAGCAGTTCAAAAACCATTGCCTGGAAAACCGGCACCAGCCTGGGCCATCGCGATGCGTGGGCTGTGGGGCTTACGCCCGACTATGCTGTAGGTGTTTGGGTGGGCAATGCAGATGGTGAAGGTCGGCCGGGGTTAACCGGCACCGATGCAGCTGCCCCGATTCTTTTGGATATTTTTTCCTTCCTTCCAGGGAGGAGTTGGTTTCCAAAACCAAATTCCGAATTAGTGAACATTGCAGTATGCTCTAAGAGCGGCATGCGCGCTTCGGAAAATTGCGATAAAGTTGATACGCTTCAACTACCAACCGCTGGACTTAAAACTCTTGGATGTAAATACCATAAAGTCGTTCATTTATCTGGTGATAAAAAATTCAGACTAAACAGTAACTGCGAAGAGCTTAGCAAGATGACGCCAACCAAATGGTTTGTGCTTCCGCCTGTTCAGGAATTTTATTTTCGTTTAAGAAATCCATCCTACAAAACCCTGCCGCCCTATAGAATGGATTGCGCCAATCCACAATCGCTGTCATCCATGGAAATGGTTTACCCTAAACCTGATTCCAAAATTTTTATCCCTGTTGAATTAGATGGCTCACCCGGCAAAGTTGTTTTTGAAGCAACGCATCGCCAGTCGGCTGCAACTGTTTACTGGCACATGGACGAACAGTTTATCGGAACCACAAAACATACACACCAACTGGCGCTTTCCCTCACCGAAGGCAAGCATAGGGTGACCCTGGTAGATGATTCCGGAGAAGTGTTTGAGCGCCAGTTTACCATATTATCTAAACGCTAACTTGCTCATTAACAATATTTTGCTTTATTTCGAACTGGTTTTTAGGCTTCGATAATATTTTTTTCAGCTAAACCAATTGTCTATGAAGGGCTTTTTAATCGCTTTCCTGGTAGCCGGATGCTTATTTTGCTGCCCGGTTTTTTCCCAAGTTGATGCCTCCGGCAAATCATATTACGTAGTTATTGGCGCTTTCACCTACGAAAAAAATGCACAGGATTTTATTGCATGGACCAAAGGTTTAGGGCTTAATCCCCAATATCAAATCAATATTTCGCGGAAGCTTTTTTACGTGTATACCCGGAAAGACAACCATTGGGGCATACCCGTGCAAGAAGCGGAGAAACTCCGGACGCTTAATCCAAAATTAGATGAAACGTGGGTGTATTATGGAACGCTGGATGACCTCCCTGAGCCGATTAAAAATGACGCGATACCTCAAGTCTCCCAACCAATAGTGGTGACCGTTGATTCTGCCAAACAGATTTTGACTCCGCCCGCTCAAGACAGTGTAGTGGTGGCAAAAGATAGTGCAGTAGTGATAGACAATTCAAAACAGTTTTACTTTCATTTGGTGGCCGAAGACGACAGCACCGAAATAAAAGCACCGGTAGAACTCATCGATTTGGATAAATCAAACCTTATAGCATTATACCCCAGCAACGAAAAAACAAAATTAAATCCAGTCAATGAATCGGGCAGAATAATGCTGCAGACAAAAGTATTCGGATATCGCCTGAAACAAATTGTGCTTGATTTTAATCATCCGACCGACAGCGCGGGGATAACCAGGGATAGCACCACTTATCATGTTCCCATTCAATTAAAATCTCTCACCGTTGGCGACATCGCCATCATGTACAACGTTTTCTTTTTTAAGGATGCCGCTATTATGCGCCCCGACTCCAAATACGAAGTGAACTCCCTGGTGGCCATGATGAAGGAATTCCCGAATAGAAACATAGTTATACATGGCCATACCAATGGAACGTATAGCGGAAAAATTTTTATTATGGGGCCTGCAAAAGATTTTTATTCGCTTACGGATTGCGTAACCACCAATGGTTCAGCGAAATATTTGTCGGAGGAGCGGGCCAAGTGTATTAAACAATATCTAGTTGCCAATGGTATTGATGAAAGCAGGATGACTATTAAAGCCTGGGGCGGGAAAAAGATGCTGTTTCACAGCGAACATGAAAGAGCCATTGAAAATGTGAGGGTGGAAATTGAGATCGCAAAAGATGGTATTGATTTGAGTTCTTCCAGCAACAAGCCATAAAGATTCAGCCCCTCCAAAATTCCGCAAGAATCGGGTTGAGAAACGGATTCGATTCCACCACTTTTGTAGTGTTATTTTTATTGCCATGGAGGGAGACATTAACTACAAAAGAATTGAGGAGGCCATTCGCTACCTGGAAACCAATTTCCAAAGGCAACCCGAACTAGATGAAGTGGCCGATCAAATTCATCTAAGCCCATTTCATTTTCAGAGGATATTTACGGAATGGGCGGGAATTAGCCCGAAAAGATTTTTGCAATTTTTAACTGTTGATTTTCTAAAAGAAAAATTAAAAGACACGCGAAACATTTCGGAAGCAGCCGAAGCAGCGGGGCTCTCGGCCCAATCGCGGGTTTACGATCTTTTCGTAAACCTGGAAGCCGTTACCCCACATGAATACAAACAAAGTGGTGAAGGCCTTGAAATTCAATATGGCTTTCACGAAACAATTTTTGGAACAACTTTAATTGGCGTAACCCAACGGGGTATTTGCTGGCTTTCTTTTCTGTCGGATGGAGATCAAGAAGAACAGTTAATGGAAATGAAGGCGCATTGGTTTAATTCTTCCTTCAGC
>Ga0315912_10000519_pt1 | contig 68535 bp, 55 predicted proteins | sample VfabasoilMG_FD_204469 | JGI IMG/M metagenome (GOLD analysis project Ga0315912, IMG submission 204469) | Garden soil microbial communities collected in Santa Monica, California, United States - V. faba soil | ecosystem: Environmental > Terrestrial > Soil > Garden | place: USA: California... | reverse complement strand
GCAGTCAATGGCCGGCCGCCATGACGGGCGCGCCGCCGCGCGTTGTTGATCACCGACCGGGCGCCGTGAATCAGCAGCGTCCGGAGGTACACATCGCCCCGTTTGCTGATCCGCCCACGCCAACAGCGGTGCCCGCTGGCGGCTTCGCGAGGGGTCAATCCGAGCCAGCTGGCGAAGTGGCGCCCCCGCCGAAAGGCGTGAATGTGGGGCACGCTGCCGAGCAGCGCCGTCGCGGTCACGACCCCAATGCCAGGAATGGTTTGCAGACGACGCGTGCTGTCGTCGGTATCGGCCAGGATCTGCAGACGGGCATCCAGGCGCGTGACCCGATCGGTCAACGCACGGATTTCCTCGAGCAGCTCCGTCGCCGCGAGGTGCACGAACGCCGGCACGACGGCGCTGTCGATCAGCCGCGGCACCTCTCGGACGGCCGCTGTGCCTCGGCGCAGCAGGACGCCGTGCTCCCGGAGCAGGCCGCGCAACACGTTGATTCGCGCGGTGCGTGTCGTTTGCCACTGTTGCCGGATCCGATGCAAGCCTTGGAGCGATTGCTGCTCGGCCGTCTTGATCGGCACCGGTAACATCGCATCACACCGCCGGGCTTCGAGCAGCGCTTCCGCATCCGTCCGGTCGCTCTTGTTGCGCCGCACATAGGCCCGCACGTACTGCACCGGCAGCAGCACCGGCCGCAAGTGCAGCGCTTGGCAGCGCCGCCCCCAATACTGGGCCGTCCCGCAGGCTTCCAGCACGACCTCGGTGCCGGCCGCGAGCTGCCCGAGAAAACGCTCGAACTGCGCGCGCGTCATGCGCCGACGTCCCACGATGTGGTGGTGCGCCGTCGCTTCGGCAACTTCAAAAACATCCTTCGCGAGATCGACGGCCACGGTCGTAGGATTCATAGTGGACCTCCTCTTGGTTTTGTGGTGCGACCCACAACACAGCAATCATGCTGCGATAGAACCAGGAGGAGTCCATTCCATTACTCCCTTCGCGGCGATTTCAGACTTCGCTATGCACGTCACTTCGACACGGCCGTTCCGCGTCAATTCAACTGCAAACCGGCGGGTGGCTTAGTGCTCGGTGCGCGCGAACCATGCCAGTGCCGCGCTTGACAGGTCTAGATGTCACATGTATAAGACTCTTATATATGATCCGGAAGCAAGGCGTGTCGTCACAGATCAAGAAGGGTTCCGCTGAACTGGCCGTTCTTTCGGTAGTGGCCGAGGCGCCCCTTCATGGTTATGAAATCGCCAAGCGGATCCGGGAAGACACCGGGGGCATGGTCACGTTCGATGTTGCCGCGCTCTATCCCATTCTCTATTCCATGGAAAAGAAGGGATGGGTAGAGGGGTACTGGGAGGAGTCGGAAAGTGGACGGCGCCGCCGCTGCTATCGGCTCACGACTGACGGAAAGAAACGGCTCGTCCCGTTGCGGCGCGAGTGGCGCGATTTCTTTCGGGGGCTCAACCGCCTATCGAGGTTTTCCGATGCCTGATTTCGAACAGGTCGTCGCGGAACGACTGGCCCATCTGAATCTCACGCCGGCCCAACAGCGTGAGGTGATCGCCGAGATCTCGGCGCATCTCGAAGAGTTCTATTTCTCGCGCGTCTCGGCCGGAAGCACGGATCCCGCGGGGGAGACGCTAACTCAGGTGGCGAACTGGAACCGGCTGCGGCGAAAGATCCAACGCGCAAAGAAGGATCGCATGCGTATCGCACGAGCTGTCGTACTGCCGGGAATCGGAGCGGTGATCCTCGCCTGGATCGCATTCAAGCTGAGCGTCTTCTTTCTCGTGCAGCCCGTGCCGTGTCAATCAGAGCTCGCTTCGCCGGTGTACCTGGTCGATGTGACGCTCTCACCCTGCATGATCGTGGCGGCAAATACTCCGCTCTATTTCGCGTGGCTGGTTACGCTGCCGTTCGCCGGCGCCCTGGCCGCCATCCTCGCCCGCCGCGCGGGAGCCAGACCCGCGGAGCGAGTGGCCGCTCCCCTGTTTCTGGCGTTGGCCCTGGCAATTGAGGCTGCAGTCGTCAGTCTGCCGTCGGGGTTCTTCTGGAGAATTCCGGTCTACTGGGTACTCGTACCCGCGGTTCTTTGCACCCTCGGTGCGTTGCCATTTCTCCGCGGACGTGAGAATCGGGACGTCGGCGCGCACCAGGTCGCTGCAAGGCAGACGTAACGGAAGACCCCTAGACGGCTGCTGGCGGCATGGCGACGACGACCTTCCCCTTGGCGCGCCCCTGTTCGACGTAAGCCATGGCCTCCGCAGTCTCGTCGAAAGGAAACGTGCGGTCGAGTACTGGACGGAGTGCGCCGGCGTCATAGAGCTCGGCCAGCGTCTTGAGTTGCTGGCCGTCGGCTCGCATGAAGAAGAAGGAGTAGCCCACTCCCAACTTCCCGGCCTGCCTCCTGACCTTGCGGCTCATGAGTGCCATCACGGGCTTGAGTAGCGGTCGGCCAATCTGCGCCGCGAATGCCGCATCAGGCGGGCCCACGACACTGATTGCCAGACCACCGGACCTCAGCACCGACAGTGATCGGGCCAGGTTGTCGCCACCAAGGGAATCGAGCACGACGTCGTAGCCGGAGAGCGACTCGGCGAAGTTTGCCTTCGTGTAGTCGATGACTACGCTTGCGCCAAGGCGGCGTACCTTCTCCTCGTCGTTGCCGCGCGCCGTCGTCGCGACGTACAGGCCCAGGTGCCTGGCGACTTGAATGACCGTGGAGCCCAATCCGCCAGCGCCAGCATGAACAAGAACCTTCTGCCCGGGCTGGACCCTCGCAAGGTCGACCAGCGCCTGCCACGCGGCCAGCGCCACCAAGGGGACCGCCGCTGATTCCTCCATCGTGAGTGACTTCGGCTTGAGGGCGATGTCGGCATGATCGATAGCAATGAACTCCGCAAAGGCTCCGATGCGTAAGTCGCGAGGTCTGGCGTAGACCTCGTCGCCAACGCTGAAGCCCCGAACTTCCGCTCCGACCTGCGTCACGACGCCAGCGAGGTCGTGGCCGAGCACGAAAGGTGGCTTGTACTTGAGGAGCAGCTTGAACTCGCCGTTCCGTATCATCTTGTCGAGCGGGTTGATGCTGGCCGCACGCACCCGGACCAAAACGTCACGCGGGCCGATGATGGGATCTGGCACCTGGACGGCGCGAAGGCCATCCTTTCCGTATTTGTGGACGACGAATGCCTTCATGACAATCCCGAGTGGTGATGTTTGCGTGAGCTCAGATCCTGCGCGGCTCGCAGCATAACGCCAAAAAGACCGCGTGTTCGAATGAAACGGCGAGCTCGCGGTCAGCGAGCGAGCCACGCGAACGGAGTGAGACTTGGCTAGGTGCTTTTCAGAGGAGCCAAGTCGAACGAGAGAGCGTGTCGGGGTGCTCGCAGGGGCGGAGCCCCTCGAGGTAATACCGGTACGGGGAATCGAACCCCGATTCCAAGGTTGAGAACCTTGTGTCCTAACCGTTAGACGATACCGGCAAAGCAGGCGAGAACTACCGAAAGTAGCATCCTGGCGCGAATGCGGTCAAGTCGGCGATAATTCCTTCGCGCCTCTGCTTGCGCCGGAATCCCATGACTCACTGCAGCCGTTATCTCCTCGCCGCTGTTCTCGCCTGTTCTGCCGCCTGTGGCGGCGGCACCGCCGAACCGCCCAAATCCACGACCACTGCCGGGAAGAAGGTGGATGGAGCCACGGCGGGATCGATCGCCGGGGTGGTGAAGTTCGAAGGCACGGCGCCGGCCAATGCGCCGATCCGAATCTCGAAAGACTGTCCGCCGGTCGCAGGTCCCGCACCGGTGAACGAAGCCGTGTTGGTCGGCACGGACGGCGCCCTGAAGAATGTATTTGTTTACGTGAAGTCCGGGCTCGATGCCGCCTACACGTTCGACACCCCGACCGCGCCTGTCGAGCTGGTGCAGAGCGGCTGCATCTATTCGCCGCGCGTGATGGGCGTCCGCGTCGGCCAGCCCATTGACGTCGTCAACAGCGATCCGACGCTGCACAACGTGCATGCGCTGCCGATGGTCAATCAGGAATTCAACAAGAGCCAGCCGGTGCAGAATTCCCACATGACGCACGTCTTCACCGCGCCCGAGGTCATGGTGCGCTTCATGTGCAACGTGCACAGCTGGATGTCCTCCTACGTCGGGGTGATGGAACATCCGTACTTTGCTGTGTCAGACGCCGGTGGACACTTCGAAATCAAGGACCTGCCGCCGGGCACGTACACGCTTGAAGCGTGGCACGAAAAGTTCGGCCGCCGGACCGCGCAGGTGACGGTCGGCGAGAAACAGGCGCAGACCGCGGCGTTCACGTTCACCGCCGATTCCAAATCCGAGTCAAAGTGACCGATCTCACGCTGCCCCGCGCGCATACGAAGCTGGACGACCTCGTCCTGCTGACGAAGATCCGTCTCAACGCGCTCGTGGTCGCCACGACGGCCGGCGGATATTACATGGCGTCGGCATCGCATGCGATCGATCCGGCGTCGATTGTCTCGACATGCATGGGTACGGCGCTGGTCGCCAGTGGCGCCGCCGCGCTCAACCAGGTCCACGAACGAGACCTCGATCGGCTCATGAACCGCACGAAGGAACGGCCCGTCGCAGGCGGCCGCATGGGCCCGGGCGAAGGATCGGCCATCGCGGGCATCCTGTCGCTGGCAGGCCTGATCATTCTTTACGTGGCGGGGTCGCCGATGGCCGCGCTCGTCGCGCTCGCCACGCTCGTCAGCTACGTCTGGATTTACACGCCGCTCAAGCGGTACACGTCACTTGCGACGGTTGTCGGCGCGGTGCCTGGCGCATTGCCGCCGCTCATCGGCTGGGTTGCGGCCGGTGGTACTCTCGCGACCGCAGCACCGTGGGCGCTGTTTCTGCTGATGTTCGTGTGGCAACTCCCGCACTTTCTGGCGATCGCGTGGCTGTACCGCGAGGATTACGCCCGCGCCAGCCTCCCGATGTTGCCGGTGGTCGATAAGCAGGGCGTCCTGACGGGCCGGCAAGCCGCGCTCTGGGCCGCCACACTCGTGCCGATCAGCGAACTCCCCTTCCTCCTCGGCATGACGAGCGCCACGTACGGTATCGCGGCGCTTGTGCTGGGGATTGGCCTCCTCGTGCTCGCCGTGCGATTCATGTTTGATCGCAGCACCGATCACGCACGGCGCCTGTTCTTCGGATCGATTACGTATCTCCCGCTGCTCTGGATCCTGATGGGGATCGGACGACGATAAGCACACGTGCGAATTGAAGATCTGCCGCATCTCAATGCGGCTCTGAACGCCACCTCGGCCATTCTGCTCGCCACCGGCTGGTGGCTGATCAAACACCGTCGAATCGCTCAGCATCGTCTTTGCATGATCGCCGCCGTCGCCACGTCGGCGTTGTTTCTCACGTCCTACGTCATCTATCACGCCAACATCGGATCCAAACCGTTCCCGGGCACCGGCCTGATTCGGAGCATCTACTTCTCGATCCTGATTCCGCACGTGATTCTCGCCGCGGTCACGCTCCCCTTCATCCTCATCACCTTCGCACGCGGCCTCCGCCGAGACGACGTGCGCCATCGGCGCATCGCGCGCTGGACGATGCCGGTGTGGTTGTTTGTGTCGGTCACGGGAGTGATCGTGTACGTGATGCTCTATCGGATGTACTGACCGGAGAAACGACGGGAACTGGGGAACGACGAACGACGGACGGCGAGCGACGAACGACGAACGACGGGAGCGAGCGGGAACGAGCGGGAACACGAAACGATAGGACGACGGAAAACGGGGAACGAACGGGAACCTCGGGATTCTCGCGGGACCCAACCCTCACAAAACTCTACCGATTTACGCTGGCGACGTTCTTGCCTTTACCATCGGCATGATCGGTGCTGAACTCCGAGCCAGGTCCAGAAGATTCGCTTTTGACGTGATCGAGCTCTGCCTGCAGCTTGGTAACGATGATCTGGGCCGCCTGGTCCGATGGCAGCTTCTAAAGGCCGGAACCAGCGTGTGTGCCAACCATCGGGCCGCATCTCGGGGTCGCACTCGCCGGGAGTTCGTCTCCAAGATTGGAGTGGTGATTGAGGAAGTTGATGAGAGCGAATGGTGGCTGGACGTGCTCGAGACCCGAAAATATGGCCCCCAAAAACTAGTAAAGGCGCTCCGACAAGAGGCGACTGAATTGTGTTCGATCTTCGTGGCGTCACGGAACACAGCGGCGGCCAAACTCCCGAAGCGCAGGCGCCCCAAAATCGTCGCCTAGCCGCCTTCGCCGCCGTTTGTTGTTCTCGTCGGTCTCGTCGTTCTCGTCGTTCGCGTCGTTCGTCGTTCTCGTCGTTCGCGTCGTTCTCGTCGCTCGCCGTCACCCCATCGCGAGCTTGACCCATTCCCTGGCGATGCCGTGCAGCGGCTCGTAGGCCACCCACACCGATCGCGCCCAGCGGTCCACGCCGTTCACGAGCAGCACGGGCTGATTGAAGTCCTTGAGGCTCGCGGCCGTGTAGTCGCCGCGATGAGTCGGGATGCCAGGCGCCGGAGGATACGGCTTCCCTTGCATGTGATCCTTCTCCACTAACTTCTGGATGGCGCGATAACCCTTTTCTGATCCGTCGTGCTCAATCCCCCAGCAGACGCCGCCCAGGTGCGCGATGAGCCCACGCCATCGGCCGCAGTAGTCCTCTTCATGCTGGATGGAATACACGTCGTGCATCAGGCGCCACGTCGTCAGGCTTCCGGTCCAGGCCAGCGCCCGCACGCGCAACGCAATCTCGTCGAATAATTCCTGGCACGCCTTGCGGCCGCCCGGATACCCGCACCCGGGACAGGGGCCCGTCAGTAGTAGATCAGGTACTTCGCTCGTAACAATCTCCATCGCGATTCCGCGGCCGCCCACGATCGCGCAATCACCGCCGGATCATCGCCGGCCTTGATGCGCGCAATGCCGGCGCCCGATCCGAACAATCTCGCGCCCGCATCGACATCGAGCTTACCCGGAAACAACGTCACGATCGCTGACGCAATCTCGATACCCACGCGGACGGGTCTCAACATTTGGCGATCGGCGATGACGATGAACACGCCCTGGCATTCCTGATTGGCATAGGTGCTGGCCGTGGGCGTAAACCGCACCGGATAGAAGCGCACGCCAGGAATTCGGCGAGCGTTGAGCGCACTGGCGAGCTGTGCGCCGTCGATCCACGGCGCACCGACATGCTCGAACGGCGTGTCCGTTCCACGCCCGACCGAGAGATTCGTCGATTCGAACGCGCCGATGCCCGGATACAGCGTCGCTTCATTGAGATTGCGCATGTTGGGCGACGGATTGACCCACATCAGGCCGGTTTCATCGAACCACTCATCGCGACGCCAGTTGCGCATCGCCACGACCGTCAGATCCGCGCCGATCTTCTTCTCGCCGTTAAACAGCTTCGCCACTTCGCCCATCGTCAACCCATGGCGAATCGGCATCGACGCAAGATAGCCGGTGAAGCCTACGCCGCTGTCATCGAGCGACGGACCCTCGATCTGGACGCCGCCAACGGGATTCGGCCGATCCAGCACGATGACCTTGATCTTGCGCGGCGCCGCCTCTTCCATCACGTACGCCATCGTCGTCGCATAGGTATAGAAACGCGCACCGACGTCCTGGAGATCGATGACGATGGCGTCGAGACCGGCGAGCATGTCGGCGGTGGGACGACGCGTGGCGCCGTAGAGCGAGTGAATCGGCTTGCCGGTGCGTTCGTCAGTCGTGGACGGAACGGACGCATCGAGGATGCCGCGAATGCCGTGTTCGGGACTGAAGAGAGACACCAGGGTCACGCCTGGCGCGGCAGCAATGAGATCGATTGTCGCGGCGCCATCCTTCGCGCGGCCGGTGTGATTGGTCAGGAGGCCCACGCGAAGTCCCGCGATCGCCTTGAAGCCATCCGCGCGCAGCACGTCGATACCGGCCATGACCGGTGCGGTGGCCGGCGCGGCTACGGCCGGAATCTGCGCGTCGAACGATTGGCGCGCGAATGTCGCACGGCCGGGACCCGATGCCGACTGGTCGGTCAATGCCGATGCCGCAATCGTCGCCACGCGCGCGCGCAGGGGCGTGACATCGCCCTTGCCGTCCGGATGCACGCGATTCGAGAGAAAGATCACGAACATCCGGGTCGTGGGATCAATCCACAGCGAGGTGCCCGTGAATCCGGTATGTCCGTACGATCCGAGCGGCAGCAGCTCACCGCGGTTGGCGGAGTACGACGAGTCGATGTCCCAGCCGAGCCCGCGCAGGTTCGGTTCACCGGCAGGTGTTGCCGGCGAAGTCATGCGAGCCACCGTGAGCGGCGCCAGCACGCGCGTGGTGCCGATCGCGCCGCCCCCCAGCATCATCTGCGCGAAACGTGTCAGGTCCGCCGCGGTCGAAAAGACACCGGCGTGTCCCGCCACGCCGCCCATCCGTCGCGCGGTCGGATCGTGGACCACGCCGCGTAGCATCGTTCGATCGGGCCCGTCGCATGGATAGCCGTAGAGCGTGCACGCTTCCGTCGGCGCAATCCGTGGCACGAGGGCCGCCGGCGGTAGAAACATCGTCTCGCGCATGCCCAACGGCACGAACAGCCGATCGCGCACGAAATCGGCCAGCGGCTGTTTGGTCACGCGGCTGACGATTTCGCCGAGCAGAAAGTAGTTGATGTCGCTATACACAAACCGGCGTCCAGGCGGATCCGTCAGGATTTCTTCGCTGGCGCGCCGAATCGCTTCGTCCTTGCCAACCCACGGATCCGCCACATCCACGTCCGGGCGCAGGCCGGACATGTGCGTCAGCAGATCGCGGACAGTCACGCGGTCCTTGCCGTACTTCCCAAAGTCGGGAATGAACGACACCACGGGATCCGTCAGCCTAATCCGGCCATCTTCAACCAGCATCATCACGGCGGGTGCAGTGGCCACGACCTTGGTGAGCGAGGCGAGATCGAAGATCGTGTCGAGCGTCATTGCCTCAACCGCCGGCTCGATCGCGCGGCGCCCATAGGCCTTTCGCAACGCAATGACGTCGCCTCGACCGACCACGACCACGGCACCTGGCAACTGGCGCGCCTGGATCGCCTCATTGACCACCGCATCGATGCGGGCCAGTCGCGCAGGATCGAACGGCGCGCGAGTCGCCGATTGCGCCGCGGCCACGATCGAGGCGGCTGCGACCAGAACTCCAACGACGATCAGCCTCGCAAGGGACGCTCGATTCAGCATGCTCCCGTGGATTATAGAGCCCGTCGTTCCCCCGTTCGTCGTTCGTAGTTCCTCCGTTTCCACTGTCACTTATGTCACCATCGTGTCGTGTCGACGACGTTCAGAACCGCGGCCGTGCTGGGCGCCGGCACGATGGGTGCGCAAATTGCCGCGCATCTGGCCAACGCGGGGGTCCGCGTTCTGCTGCTGGACGTTACTCGCGAAGCGGCAGCCGCCGGCCTAAAGCGCCTGAAAACCCTCAAGCCTGATCCCTGTTTCATCCCTGAGGTCCTCGCCCTCATCACGCCGGGTAGCTTCGATGAAGACGCGCCCCGCCTTCGCGACGCCGATTGGGTCATCGAAGCCGTGGTCGAATCGCTCGAAGTGAAACAGGCGTTGATCGGCCGTCTCGCGCCGCATATCACGGCCGACGCGGTCCTTTCTTCGAACACCTCAGGCATTCCCCTCGCCTCGATCGCTTCGGCGCTGCCGGCGGACCTGCGCCGCCGGTGGCTCGGCACGCATTTCTTCAATCCGCCGCGATACCTGCACCTCCTGGAGTTGATTCCGACACCCGACACGAGTCCGGACGTGGTGGCGCGCATCAGTGCGTTCGCAGATCTTCACCTCGGCAAGGGGGTTGTCGTCGCCAAAGACACGCCGGGATTCATCGCCAATCGCATCGGCATGTTCGGCGCCATGAAGTCGATCGCACTCGTGGCCTCAGGCGAGTTCACGATCGAAGAGATCGATGCGGTTAGCGGACCGATTATCGGCCGACCAAAGAGCGCGACGTTCCGGACGCTCGATCTGGCCGGTCTGGACATTGTCGCGAAGGTGGCCGCGGATCTGGCGACGCGCCTCAGTGACGCTGACGGGCGCTCGGCCTACGAGGCGCCGGCGTTGCTCGCAAAGATGATCGAGCGCGGCCTGCTCGGCGACAAAGCGGGGCGCGGCTTCTATCAGCGCGTGAAAGGCGAAGCCGGCTCCACGATCCTGGTGCTCGACCCGGCGACGCTCGAGTACCGGCCTCAGACGTCGCCGAAACTGCCGTCGCTCGAAGCTGGGCGCTCGATCTCTGACGTTGGCGCGCGCATCCGCGCACTCTTTCTCGGGAAGGATCGCGCCGGTGACATTCTTCGGCAGACGCTCGGCCCCACACTCGCATACGTCGCACAAATCGCGACGGACATCGCCAGCGCCCCCGACGAGATTGACCACGCGATGCAGTGGGGATTCGGGTGGGAACTAGGCCCGCTCGCGACGATTGCGGCCATCGGGCCGGAGAACATCCCCGGCCTGGCAAATCGGCCCGTCGCCACGCCACGCCGTTCCGCGCCGCTAAAGCGCATCGTCAAATCCAACGACGGCGCGAGCCTCGTCGATTTGGGAGACGACGTGCTCGGCGTCGAGTTTCATTCCAAACTCAACACGATTGGTGGCGACGCGATTGCGATGCTGCATGCGGGCGTCGCGGAAGCTACCCGGAACTTCGCCGCGCTGGTTGTCGGTAACGACGCGGACAACTTTTCCGCGGGCGCCAATCTCATGCTGATCCTGCTCGAAGCCCAGGAAGGCAACTGGGACGAGATCGATGCGATGGTCCGGGCGTTTCAGGAGGCGACGCTGGCGTTGAAATACTCGACCGTGCCAGTCGTGGCGGCTCCCGCTGGCCTCGCACTTGGCGGCGGCTGCGAGGTCTGCCTGCATTGCGATCGCGTGCGGGCAGCCGCCGAAACCTACATGGGTCTCGTGGAAGTCGGCGTCGGGCTTCTGCCCGCCGGAGGCGGCACCAAGGAAATGCTGCTTCGCGCCGTCGATGGCGCAACGGCCGGCGACGCCTTTCCGGCGATTCAGAGAGCGTTCGAGACGATCGGATTTGGCAAGGTCTCCACGAGCGGCGCCCACGCGCAGCAACTCGGCTATCTGCGCGAGGCGGATGCCATCACAATGAATCGCGCGCGCGTGATGGACGATGCGAAGCGCGATGCACTTGCGCGGGCACGATCCGGGTATCAGCCGCCCGTCGCCCGCACGGCGGTGCCCGTCGGAGGGCCGGACACGTTCGCGACGCTGAGCCTGGGGATTCATCTGGCTCGGCGTGCGGGCCGAATCAGTGACCACGATGCGACAATTGGGCGGCACATCGCGCGCGTGCTGGCTGGCGGCGACGTGGCGCATCGGACAACGGTGAGCGAACGGCAGCTGTTGGACCTCGAGCGCGAGGCATTTCTGAAGCTGTGCGGCGAACCAAAGACGCTCGAACGCATCAGCTATACGCTCAAAACGGGCAAAACGCTGAGGAATTGATGGTCACAAAAGGCACAGGCTTTCCGGTCGTCGTCGTCCCCGGCATTAACGGCCGATGGGAGTGGTTCGAACCGACCGTTGAAGCGCTGACCGCAGGACATCGTGTCGTCAGTTTTTCTCTGACCGAGATGCGTCCGAATCGGGAGCGCCAGGGATCGTTCCTCGCGTGGATGCGCGCGATGGACGAAATGCTCGACCGCGCACACGAGCGCAAGGTGTCCTTGATCGGCGTGTCATTCGGCGGCCTCATCGCGGCCTGCTATGCAGCCCGGCGCCCCGAGCGCGTGAGTGCGCTCATCCTCGCATCCACACCGTCCCCAGCATGGACGCCGAGGCCTGCGGATGCATTCTGTGTCCGCTATCCCCGCATCGGGTTCCCGTATTTCGCCGCGCGCGCGATTCCCAGACTCGGGCCGGAGATCTATCGCGCGCGAGATTCCTGGTCGAAGCGGATGCAATTCGCCTCGGAATACGCGCGCCGGGCGGTTACGGCCCCGTTTTCGCCGGTTCACGCCGCCCAATGGATTCGCGAGTGGCAGGCGTTCGACATCACCGAGGATTGCAGCCGCATCACCGCGCCGACGCTCGTCGTCACGGGCGAACCCGAACTCGACAAAGTCGTGGCGGTCGGTGGAACGATGCACTACATCCGCCTGATTGCCGGCGCCACGCACGCGGTGCTGCCGGGCACCGGCCACATCGGGGTGATCACAAAGCCGCATCGATTCGCGGAAATCGCCGGGCAATTCATCTACGCCGCCATGTCGGCGGATCGCATCACCAAACCAGCCCCAGCCGAGGAACGCGCACGCCATGCTTCTTGATCTCACGGGACCCGCCGGGCGCCTCGAAGCGTCGCTCGACGAGGGCTCCACGCCACCCCGGGCCGCAGTCGTCTTCGGCCATCCCCATCCGATGCACGGCGGAACCATGCACACGAAGGCCGTCTTCCAGGGCGCCAAGGGCCTCGGCCGCATCGGCTGTGCCGTCCTTCGGTTCAACTTCCGCGGTGTCGGCCGGAGCGAAGGCACGTTCGACGATGGCGAGGGAGAGATGGCCGACTTCGCGGCGGCGCTCGACTTCATGGCTGGTCGATACCCAGGCGCGCCGCTGTGGGCCGCCGGCTTTTCGTTCGGATCCTGGATCGCGCTCGAAACAGGCGCGGCAGATCCGCGCGTGTCCGCACTGATTGCCGTCGCGCCGCCTATCGAGAAAGACGGCTACGTATGGCCGCGCACGCTCGTGAGCGAGAAGGCGAAGTTCTTCGTGCAAGGCGACCAGGACGAGCTGTGTCACATCTCGCACCTGTGGAAGTTTTACGCGAAGCTCAAGGAACCCAAGGAGATCGTCGTCATCGAAGGCGCGCGGCATCTGTTCGACGGTCAGACCCAGGAAGTCGGCACTGCGCTCGAAGATCTGCTGGGGGACTTTGAATAGTGCCAGGCGTGTTCATCGTCTCGGCCGTGCGAACCGCCGTGGGCAAGGCGCCCAACGGCGCGTTGCGTTTCACGCGGCCCGATGAACTTGCGTCGGTGGTGATGCGCGAAGCGATCGTTCGGTCACCGGCCGTTGATCCGGCTGAAGTAGACGACGTTGTGTTTGGATGTGCGATGCCGGAGGCGGAGCAGGGCCTGAATGTGGCGCGAATTGCGTGGCTGCGCGCGGGCTTTCCGGTCGGCGCGTCGGCGGTCACGGTCAATCGATTCTGCGCGTCGAGCCTCGAGGCCATTGCGATTGCGGCCGATCGCATCGCCAGCGGCGCGGCCCACGTCGTGCTGGCCGGCGGCACCGAGTCCATGAGCCTGGTGCCGATGGGCGGCAACAAGGTCGCGCCCAATCCGCATCTGGTCAACACCTACCCCGACATTTATCTCAGCACCGGCCTGGTCGCGGAGAACCACGTGCGCGATCACGGTTTCTCCCGCGAAGCGCAGGATGCGTTCGCCTTGCGCAGTCATCAGCGCGCGGTGGCTGCAGTGGACGCGGGCCGATTTGCCGGCGAGATCGTGGCGGTGGAATCGGTAGGCGGCGGACGATTCGATCAGGATGAGGGACCGCGCCGCGACACGTCGATGGACGCGCTGGCGAAACTCAAGCCAGCGTTTCGCGCCACCGGCACGGTGACGGCCGGCAACTCATCGCAAACAAGCGACGGCGCCGCGGCTGTGCTGCTGATGTCCGAATCCCGTGCGACGAAGCTGGGTCTCACGCCACTCGCCCGATGGGCCGGCTACGCGACCGCCGGCGTCGCGCCAGAACGATTCGGCATCGGTCCGGTGCCGGCGGTGAAGAAATTGCTGACGCGCCTGGGGCTCAAGCTCGGCGACATCGATCTCGTGGAACTGAACGAGGCCTTCGCCGCGCAGGCCATGGCGTGCCTGCTCGAACTCGACATCGATCCCGATCGCCTCAACGTCAACGGCGGCGCGATCGCGCTCGGCCATCCCCTCGGCTGCACCGGCGCGCGACTGACGACGACCATCCTCCACGAGATGGCCAGACGCAAATCCAAGCTAGGACTCATCACGCTCTGCATCGGCGGAGGGATGGGTGCCGCGGGGGTAGTAGAGAGATAGTGCCACTCCGACACGGCTCGAGGCCGGCAACCCACCCACGCGGTAGCCCCGCGACGACGGCTGACGACGGCGCCGAGTTGGCTCGCGGTTGAACTAACGCTGCCAGGCCGTGTCGAAGCGACGCGCATCTGGAGGCTTGAAATCGCGGCGAAGGCAGCGAGTGATTTCGAGCGCGACCTGCGTGGCTTGAGCCAGAGGTATAGCAGTCGCGCGACTGCGTCAGTCCGAAATCCGAGCGAACGGAGCCGCGATTTCCGCGTGTCGTCTTCGAAGGCCTGGCGGCGTTAGTTCGACCGTGAGCCAGGCGCGGACAGCGACAGGTAGCGATCGCTGACGACGGGTATCATGTCCCCATGTCTCCTTCCCGTCGCGGTGCCGATTGGCTAGTCCAGGACACTTCACCTGCTGATGTATTCACCCCCGAACGTCTCAGCGAAGAACATCGGCTGATCGCGAAGACCGCCGCGGAGTTCGTCGCGAACGAAGTCGCGCCGGCGCTGGCTGAACTCGAAAAGAAGAACTGGACGGTCGCGCGGAAGCTGGTCGCGCGTGCGGGTGAGTTGGGCCTGATCGGCGTGGACGTCCCTGAGGATGTCGGCGGCATCGGCCTCGACAAAGCTGCGGCCGTCATTGTGGGCGAGGCCGTCGGCGAAGCGGCAAGTTTCGCGACGACGTTCGGCGCGCAAACGGGATTGGCGATCATTCCCATCCTCTGCTTCGGCACGCCGGCCCAGCAGCAGAAATATCTGCCGCGCATCGTGAGCGGGGAACTCATCGGTGCGTATTGCCTCAGCGAATCCGGATCGGGATCCGACGCGCTCGCGGCTCACGCGAAAGCCGTCAAACAGGCCGACGGATCGTGGCTGCTGAACGGCGAGAAGATGTGGATTACAAACGGCGGCTTCGCCGACATCTTCATCGTCTTTGCCAAGGTCGATGGCGAACACTTCTCCGCCTTCGTCGTCGAACGCGGCTTCCCGGGCGTGGCGAACGGCAAGGAAGAACACAAGATGGGCCTGCACGGTTCGTCCACGACGCCCGTCGTGCTGCAGGATGCGAAAGTCCCAGCGGACAACCTGCTCGGCGAAATCGGCAAGGGCCACAAGATCGCGTTCAATGTGCTCAATTACGGCCGGTTCAAACTGGCGGCGATGTGCACGGGCGGCGCCCGCGGCACGATTGCCGAAGCCACGCAGTATGCGCTTGGCCGGCGCCAGTTCGGCCAGCCCATCGCGACCTTCGGGGCGATTCGCCACAAGCTCGCCGAAATGTCGATCCGCCTCTACGCGGTCGAGAGCATGCTGTTTCGCACGACGGGACTGATCGACGAGATGATCGCGGCGAAGCCCTCCGAAGCGCCGGAGGGCGCGAAGGAGGGGAAAGTCGTCGCCGCCGCGCTCGAGGAGTTCGCGCTCGAAGCGTCCATCCTCAAAGTCGCGAGCAGCGAGATGGTGGACTTCGTCGTGGACGAGAACGTGCAGATTCACGGCGGCAACGGCTTCGTCGCGGATTATCCGGCCGAACGGCGTTATCGAGATGCGCGCGTCAACCGGATCTTCGAAGGCACGAACGAAATCAATCGTCTGCTGATTCCCGGCATCCTGATCAAGCGCGGCACGAAAGGCGGATTGCCGTTGATCGCGGCCGCCAAGGCCGTCCGCGATGAGTTGATGACCGTGGCGCCGCCGGAGGCCTCTGCCGGCGTGGGCGTCCTTGACGCTGAGACGCGCATCGCCGCCGCGTTACGCAAGACGGTCCTGGTCGCGGTCGGCCTGGCGATGGAAACCTGGGGCGAATCGCTGCAGCAGGAACAGGAAGCCCTGATGTCGCTGTCCGACCTCATGATCGAAGCGTTCAGCGCGGAAAGCGCGACCCTGCGTGCCGCCCATGCCGTGGCCTCGTCCAGTCCCGCCGCCGCACTGCACGTCGATGCAGCGACGGTCATCTGTCATGACGCAGGATTGCGGGCCGAAGCGATCGCGCGCACGCTGTTGGGGTCGATGCTGACCGGCGATGCGCAACGGACGGCCCTGGCCGGCCTTCGCCGCGTGCTTAAGGTCCCGCCGTCCAACACGGTGGCGGCCCGCCGGCGCATTGCTGATGCGATCACGGGGAAGCGCGGCTATCCATTCAGTCAATAATGGCCGTCATGAACTTGCGAGACCCACGGATCTGGACGGCCGTCGCAATTGCGATGACGATGGCGTGCACGTCCGGGCCGGGACCGGTCGACGACGGGTCGTACCTCGAGGAACTCGTCCGAACGCGCGCGGACAAGGATTTGATGCTCAGGACCGAGAAGGACTCGCCCATCCCTGAAGCCGAACGTGCGACCTTTCCCGGCCTGCCGTATTTCGACATCAAGCCCGAGTTTCGCGTGCCCGCGGTCCTGACGGAGCAGCGCGGTGGCGCGCCGGTTGTCATCGAGATGCAGCAGACGGACGGGCAGACGGCTCGCATGCGCAAAGTCGGCTCGCTGGGTTTCACGCTGGGATCCGCAAAATACGCGCTGACGGCCTTTGCAGAAATGAACGACGCCACGATGGAGCGCTTGTTCGTGCCGTTTGGCGATCTGACGAACGGCGCGGACACGTATAAAGGCGGGCGGTTCCTGAATCTGAAGCGCACGGCCACGGGCCTGTACGATCTGGATTTCAATCAGGCCTTCCACCCGTACTGCGTCTACAACCCGACCTGGATCTGCCCGGTTCCGCCGCGCGAGAATCGGCTGGCAGTGGCGATTCCCGCAGGCGAACGACTGAGTGGCGCCCACAAGTGAAGCGCTTCGCGGACGTCGCGGCGGAGTTTCAGGGCGTGGCCGCCGAGGAACCAATCGACCTCGCGCGGGCGGCGCTGGTCATCGCCAAACTCGAGTATCCCAATCTGAATCCGTCCGCGTCGCTGACGCGACTGCGGGAGATCGGCGAGCGCGCCACGGAGGTCGTCGGTCCACTCGAGGACGCACCGCTCTCCGTCCGGCTCAGGGCGCTCAGCGAACACGTGTTCCAGCATGAGGGATTCGCGGGCAACCGCGCCCACTACGACGATTTCCGCAACAGCTTCCTCAACGAAGTGCTGGATCGGCGGCTCGGCATCCCGATCACGCTGGCGCTGGTCTTTCTTGACGTCGCGAAGCGCACGGGAGTGGAGGCGCAGGGCGTCTCGTTCCCCGGCCACTTCCTGCTGCGTGGCATGGACGATGCCGGCGGACCGCCGCTGATTCTGGATCCGTTCGATGCCGGACGACCGCTGTCGGAAATCGATCTGCGCGCGCTGCTCTCCCGCATGACGGGCGACGAGGCGACGTACTCGCCCGAGTTGCTCCGCCCCTGCTCGCCACGCCAGATGCTGGCGCGCATGCTCAATAACCTCAAGCGAACTTACGTGGAATTGCGGTCGTTCCCGCAGGCGTACGCGGCCACTGATTTGATCCTGGCGGTCGATCCCACGCTGCTGTCAGAACTGCGCGATCGCGGCCTGCTCGCCTACCACCTCGACGACTACCCGTCCGCGCTGCGCGACCTCGAAGACTTCGTCAAACTCCACGCCTGGACCGACGAAGCGAACAAAGAAGAGCGCGAAGACATCTGGAACCACATCAAGAATCTGCGAAGGCGAGTGGCGGGGTTTAATTAATCGTCAGCTTGTCAGTCCACACGGAGACACGGAGGAAACACGGAGACACGGATTTTTTTTGGGAAGGCTCTTGTCACGCGGTCACTCCCAAGAATTACTCCGTGCCTCCGTCTCCTCCGTGGCTCCGTGTGAACTGACAATCGTCACTGCGTCATACAGGAATCTCAGCATCGTCCGCGACCCAGCCGTTCTCGGCCCGGATGTGTTGATCTGCAGCGCCATCGTGATGCCGAGGTCCGGGAAATACACGAGCTCGGTCTGATACCCCGGAAAGAACCCGCTGTGACCCCATGAGGGACCGATTGGCGTTGTTGTTCGCACGATGACACCCAGACCGTATTTCGTGTCCGGGCCGAGACGCGCGGGCACCGCTTCAGACACCATGAGATCACGCATCTTTGGCGAAATAGCTTTGGCCGTGTAGAGCGCGTGGCCCCAACGCGCCAGATCGCGCGCGCTCGTCGCATAGCCGCCGCCGGTCCATTCGAATTGCGGGTTGATGACAAAGACGCCGTTTGTCATGACCTCATCGGGCAACCCGAGCGGGTCGCGAGGACCGGCGTATCCCGGCGCCAGGCCAGGCACGCGCCGGCTGGTCGTGGGCGCGACATGGGTGAGCGCGAGCGGCCTCAGAAACCGGCGCTGCACTTCGTCATAGAGCTTTGTGCCGGTGATGCCTTCCATGATCATGCCGAGCACGATGTAGTTCGTGTCCGAATAATCCCAGCCCTGGCCGGCGGCAAACGGCGGCGTGGCATCCAGCAGATACGCAATTTCCTCTTCGGGCGTCCACGCCTTGTCCGGATTCGCGCGAAGGTCCGCCGTAAATGCCGGATTCATTTCATAACGCACGAGCCCGCTCGTGTGCGTCATCAGCATTCGGACGGTGATGTCCTTCGCATTCGGAAGGCGCGCAAACCACGGCTTCGTCCCGAGATATTTCGAGATTGGCGCGTTCAGATCCAGCTTGCCGGCCTCGATGAGCTGGAGTGCCACCGCGGCGAAGAACGTCTTACCCGTGGACCCGGTCATGAGCAGATCGTCCGGCGTCAGCGGCCGCTTCGCCGTGCGATCGGCTAGGCCGGACGCCAGACCCATGACCTGACCGTTCTTCAAGACGACGCCGAGCGAGGCACCGGGCATGCCGGCGCTCACCCGCCACTCATCGAGTGCCGCTTGCAGCCGGGCCGATGGAGACGCACTGGGCTGCTGTGCCGGTAGACTCGCGACGACGCACACCGCGGCGAAAAGCGTTCTGAACATCAGCGAATCCTGCAGATATCGATACCCAACAAATAGTCCAACCCGAACTCCCCTATCGGCGCTCCTGGTGGCGGCTGCGGCGTCTCTGCCGGCCGCATCGTGTCCGCCGACCGCTCAAAGAAGCGCTTGATGTCATCGACGATGAGCTGGCGATGGGCTAACTCGGCGGAGGCTTGCCCCGGCGCGGCGGTGGCATTGCGCGTCTGCAGCCGCTTCAACGACTGCGAGGCGACCGCGCGCACCTGCGTCATCGGCGCGGATTGCGCGAGGCTCATCAGCCGGCTGATTACCACGCGTTCCATCGCGCGATTGATCTCGGCCTCATAGGGCGTCTTCGGCGCAGCATCGAATACAGCCGCGACCAGACGCGCAATCACGTCGTCCAGTCCCGGCAGCGCCTGATCAACGGCGTGCTGGGCGACGAGACGAGCGGCGCGGTCGTTCGTCAATAAGCCAGAGACCACCATCTCGGTGGCCACCACAGCGGGCGAAATCGGATCGAAGGCGCCGCCGGTCATGCGCGGAAACAGTTCGCGTGTGCGCCCAAAGCCCGGCGGACGCGGCGGAATCTTGCCAAGCAGACTCGACGACAGCGTGAGTTCCGTGAGCTTTAGTGTGCTCATCAGCGCGTCGAGTGCGCTCGTCTGCGCGGTGGCGGGCGCCCATCGCACGGGCGTGCGTCCATCGCCGCGCATGGCGTAGATGTAGTCCTGGCCGCCCAACACCGTCACGGCCGAGTCCACGGCGTAGCGATGGTGCAAGTACAGCGGCACGAGCGCTTCCTCGATCATGGCCATCGGGCGATCCTTCTGAATCGCCGTCTCGCCGAACCGTTCGAGGCCGGCGCGCCGCACCGTGAGCATGCGCGTCAGTTCGGCGGCTACGTCCGTGCCGTTGTTCCATTGATCTACGTTCGGCGCGACGTCCAGGTCCTGGTTCGTCATGTACCGCAAGTCCGCCGTCCACGCATCATCCAGAATCTTCCGCAACGCCGCAGGTTCGTTCGTGCCCTGCGAAAAATGGCCGTAGCCATACTGAATCGAGACCTTGTCCCACGGACCGATCCCGGTCTCGTACGCTTGCGACAAATCCATCGTCCCGTCGCGACGAAGCGTGATCATCGGGTGCGGGTAATCGAGCACCGAAATGCGGCCCTTCGAGCTGTTGTAGTAGTTGTGGCCGAGGCCAAGCGTGTGGCCGACTTCGTGCGCGGACAACTGGCGAATGCGTGCCAGCGCGACTTCCGCCAGTTCGGCCGGTTTCTCGGTCCCGGTCGCATACGGTGACAGCAGACCTTCGAGAATGAGGTAATCCTGCCGAATGCGCAGCGATCCGAGCGACACGTGGCCCTTGATGATCTCGCCGGTGCGCGGGTCGTTGATCGATCCCCCATAGCTCCATCCGCGCGTCGATCGGTGAATCCACGTGATTGTGTTGTACCGGACGTCCATCGGATCGGCGCCCTCGGGCATGATCTCGACCTGAAACGCATTCCGGTAACCGGCGGATTCAAAAGCCTGATTCCACCACCGCGCGCCCTCCACCAGCGCGGATCGAATCGGCTCGGGCGTGCCTCGGTCCACGTAATAAATGATGGGCTTGACCGGATCGCTCATAGCCGCCGACGGGTCTCGCTTCTCCAGCCGGTGGCGCACGAGGAACTGTTTGCGCATGGGTTCGCCAAGCGGCGTGGCGTAGTCCACGTAGTCATAGCTTCCGAAGCCAGACCGCGGATCAAACGGCCGAGACTTGTAGCCGGCATCCGGCAATTCGATGAATGAGTGGTGCTGGCGCACAGTGACGGATTCTGCCGACGGCGTCACGTCGGCGATGCGGCCGCCAATCTGCCCTGGCCCGGCGCCTCGTCCGCCATCGTCGCTGACGAACGTCGTCGTCACGTCAATTTCACTGTTCTTGGGAAACGCGCGCGTGGCGTCCATGTAGACCGCGCTGCGGGTACGGTCGAATCGGTAGACCGCCGGCCGCAAAGAGTTCGCGACGCCGTGCACGTCGCGCATCACAAAGTCTGTGAGCTCCACCAGCACGCGCCCGCTCGTCTCTGCAATCGCCGTGAAACCCCAGATGACGGACTTGGCAAACGCGTCCTCGACCGCGCGACGCTCGGCCGGGTTGTCGCTGATGGCCCGGTAATCGAGATTCGGCTGCACCATCAGGATCTTCTGGCCCACGCGTTGGAATTTCACGAGCCGCTCGGCCCCGAGTTGCGCGCGATCCAGACCGATGTCGTTTGATCCGAGTCCCGCACTCAGTCCCGTGACGTACAAGACTTCCTGATCCAGACGCGGAATCTCGAGATACAGCGTGCCCAGCGCATCGTCCCAATACAGTGGATAGAATCCGTCGAGCTTCCGGAAGCCGTCGGTCCGCTCGGCGATGGTGGGCAACGGCTTCGGCTTCTGACTGGTCGCGGGCGCCGCGGCGGCACTCTGGGCCGCGCTCTGTGCACCCATTGGCGCCGTTCCGGCCGCCGACAATGCAAGAATCAACGTCACCGAACCTATGACACACAAACGCATCACGCCTCCCAAGACTGTGCCGGCGATCTTAGCCTTCCTTCGCGGTCGTGGCTCGAAGAAGAACGTTGACGGCATGGCGCGCTACGCCATCGTCGCGCCCAAAGTCTTTGGCGTGTCCGTCGGGGATATCAGAAGCCTGGGAAAGGAGATCGGCCGCGATCATGAGCTCGCCATCGCCCTCTGGAAGACGGGCTGGTATGAGGCACGCATGCTGACTGCCTTCGTGGATGAGCCCGCGCGCGTGACGCCGGCGCAGATGGACCGATGGACGAAGGACTTCGACAACTGGGCGATCTGCGACCACCTCTGCTTTCATTTGTACGACCGGACGCCTTATGCGTGGGCAAAGGTCAAGAAATGGAGCACCAGCCGCGAGGAGTTCGTGAAGCGAGCCGCATTCGCGTTACTGGCTGGACTGGCGCTGCACGACAAGAAGGGGCCGGACGCGCCGTTCATCAAATCCCTGCAATTGATCGAACGCGCCTCGACCGACGACCGCAACTTCGTCAAAAAAGGCGTGAGCTGGGCGCTGCGCAGCATCGGCCACCGCAACCGCGCCTTACATACGTCCGCCGTCAAGACCGCCACGAAACTGGCGGCTTCCGGCGACAAGACCGCTGCCTGGATCGGACGCGACACGCTCGGAGACCTGATGCGGCCGGCCGTTTTGAAGCGGCTGAAGTGACGACCGGCGGGCTAAAGCCCGCCGGCTACGTGTCCTTGCGAACAATGTCCCCGCTTCACCCGTAAACTCCCTCGATGGCTGCCTTCATTCAAGATCTGAAATACGGCGTCCGCCTGCTGATCCGGCATCGGGGATTCACGGTGGTCGCCGTGCTGGTGCTGGCGCTCGGTATTGGCGCCAACACCGCGGTCTTTACGCTCATCAATGCGATGGTGCTGAAACCGCGGCCGGGCGTGCCCGACGCCGAACTGGCGGGCCTTTACTCGCGCGACCGGACGCAGGCCGACAGCTATCGCGCCTTCTCCTATCCGAACTACGTAGATCTGCGCGATCGTAAGGACCTGTTCGTGTCGCTGACGGCGCACAACTTCTCGATGGTCGGATTGGCCGAAGGCGACAGCACGCGGCGAATCTTCATCGACGTCATCACGTCCAACTACTTCGACACGTTCGGCGTGCCGCTCGAACGCGGCCGTGCGTTCACACTCGACGAGGAACGGCCGAAGGCCGACGTTCCGGTGGCCATCCTCAGCTATGGCATGTGGCAGCGGCTGGGTGGCACCGACGACGTGCTTGCGAAGACGGTGCGCCTGAACGGCCGGGTGTTCAACATCGTCGGCGTCGCACCCAGAGGATTCGGCGGATCGATGGTGATGGTCACGCCCGAGCTGTTCGTGCCGACGGGCGTCTACGACCGCATCACCAACGACTTCATGCGCGAAGGCCTGCCGGCCTCGCTGGGCGATCGCCGGCATCATTCGCTCGTGGTCGTCGGCCGTCTCAAGCCTGGTGCCACGATTGCGTCGGCCACGCCGGCGCTCGAGGCCGCAGGCGCGCAACTTGAACAGGAATTTCCCGGCGAGAACCAGAACCAATCGCTGCTGATGACGCCGCTGTCGCGCCTGTCGGTCAGTACCCGGCCACAGACGGACGACGGCATGGGCGTGGTCGCGTTACTGCTCTTCTCAATGTCCGGCCTGGTCCTCCTGATCGCGTCGTTCAATCTCGCCAACATGCTGCTCGCGCGAGGCAACGCGCGACAGAAGGAATTCGCGATTCGCCTCGCCATCGGCGGCAGCCGATTCAGGCTGGTGCGCCAGCTGCTGGCTGAAAGCGTCGTGCTCGCGATCGTCGGCGGCATGATCGCGACACTGGCCGCCTGGTGGTCTACGCGCCTCCTCATGGCGTCGCTCGCCGCCAAGGCTCCCGTCAGCGTTGAATTCGACGCCTCGCCTGACATTCGAATCATGGCCGTGACGATGGTGGTGTGTCTGGTGAGCGCGCTGCTGTTCGGCCTCGGTCCGGCGTGGCGGCACGCGAAGACCGATGCGGTTCCCGAACTGAAGGACCATGCCGGCGAGATGACGGGACGCCGGCGATCACGCTTCACCATGCGGAACGTGCTCGTCATGGGCCAGCTGGCGTTGTCGCTGGTCACGCTGACCGCCGCCGGCATGTTCATTCGATCGGCCGTCGAATCCGCGTCGGCGGACCCCGGCTTCACGCTCGAGCGCGGCATCATGGCCAACGTTGACCCCGCGCTCGCCGGCCGGGATCAGGTGGCGACGCATCAGTTCTACGAGCGCGCCCTGGCGCGCCTGCGCACAATGCCTGGCGTGACCTCTGTCAGCGCGAGTTCATTGATGCCGTTCAGCGAGTTCAGCGAAAGTAATGAGGTCCAGAAGGCTGGGGCGCCGCTGCGGCGTGGCCCGGGTGGCAGCGTCTCGATGGGCACCGGCGGCGGCGCCGGGCGCGAGCCCGTGGACGGATTGGTGGACTCCATTTCCACATCAGTGGGCGCTGATTACTTCAGGACCATCGGCCTCGAGCTGAAGCACGGCCGCGAGTTCACGGCGGCGGAGGAACTGACGCCCAGCGCCAATCGCGTCGCGATCATCGACGAGACGCTCGCGACGAAGCTGTTTGGCGAACAGAACCCGATCGATCAGCTCGTGCAGTGGCAGGCCGGCCGCAGTGGCGGCACCACCACCGCCGTCGCGCGCGTCGTCGGTGTCGTCGCGCCGAGCCATCACCAATTGCTCGAGCGCGAATGGAACCCGCACATCTATACGCCGATCGGCCAGGACTTCCGGACGGCGCTGTTCCTGCACGTGCGAACCTCGGCGCCGACCGCCGAAGCCGAAGCGGCGATGCTGCCAGACATCCGGCGCGAGCTGACGACGATTGACTCGGCCATTCCCATCATCGCGCTCGAGACGCGTCCGATGTTCCGCGAGCGCAATCTGATCCTCTGGGTTCTGCGCGCCGGTGCGAAGATCTTCATCGGCTTTGGCGTGCTGGCGCTGTTCATGTCAGTGATTGGCGTCTATGGCGTGAAGTCGTTTGTCGTCGCCCGCCGCACGCGCGAGATTGGCATCCGCGTGGCACTCGGCGCCACGCCGCGCAACGTCGTCGGCATGGTCGTGAAAGACGGATTGGTGACGACCGTTCTGGGCCTCGTCGCCGGACTCGGCCTGTCGGTCGTCGCCGGATCGGCGATTCGCAGTTTCCTGTTCGGTGACGGCCGATTCGACGCCACGGTCATCTTCACGTCGGTGTTTGCACTCGCAGCCGCCGCCACGGCCGCGGCCTGGCTGCCGGCCCGCCGCGCCACACGCGTCGCACCCACGCTGGCGCTGCGGAGCGAATAAGCTAGACGGGTGAACGACGAGCGGTGCTTGCCCGCCGAAGCGCGAAGCGCGAAGGTGGGAACGACGGGCTCAGACCTGCCCAACCTAGAGACCTTTCTTCTCGCGCGGCTTGCCGAGGCACTACCTGGCGCGAGTGCACAATGGCTGTTCGCGCCGAGTCCGACACGGAAGGGGTGGCGCCCTGACGACCAGCCGGCGGGTGCACGGGAAGCGGCGGCACTCATTCTGCTCTACCCCGGCGAACATGGCGTGTCGTTTCCCCTGACGGTTCGCCACGACGATCTGCCGCACCATCCCGGGCAGATCAGCCTGCCCGGCGGCGGACTCGACGCGGGCGAAGATCCGGCCGCCGGCGCCCTGCGCGAGGCCCACGAGGAAATCGGCATTGACCCACGCGACGTCCGCATCATCGGCGCGTTGTCGCCGCTTTGGGTCGTTGTCAGCAACTTCCTGGTGCGCCCGTTCATCGGCATCGCCGACCATCGGCCCGAGTTTCGAACATCACCGCGCGAAGTGTCGGAATTGATCGAGACACCTCTCGCATGGGTGCGCGACCAGTCACGCGTCGGCGTCGACCAGCGCGCGCGTGACGGCATCTTCATCAAGTATCCGTATTTCGATTTCAACGGCCATCACGTCTGGGGTGCCACGGGGATGATCCTGAGTGAGTTGCGTGCTGTGCTGGACAGGTGACGACGGGTAACGACAGGTAACGACGGGTGACGACAGGTAACGACGGGTGACGACAGTGGGCGCGAGCGGTCGAGCGAGCGCCCCACGCGAACAAGCCGAGACTTGCCTGGAGGCTTTTCTACCGGAGGCAAGTCGAGCGAGTGAGCGTGTCGGGGGTCCGGGGGCAAAGCCCCCGGATCAAGGTAACAGTTCTCGTCCGTTCCCGCGCAGCCATCGCTCGGCGTCACGCCACCAGGCGCAGACGTTGTCCACTTCGCGCCAGAAGCGGCGTGAGTGATTGGGCTGCTTGATGTGCATCAACTCGTGGAAGATCACGTAGTCGCTGACCGACTGCGGCATCTGGATGAGACGCCAGTTCAGCGTGATCACGCGGCTGGGTGAGCAGGCGCCCCAGCGGGAGCGTTGATTGCGAACCGACACGCGGGCGACCTGAAGACCTGCAGCACTCGCCAATTCGTGGCAGCGCTCGGGTAATTCGGCGGTCGCGAGGTCGCGCAAGCGCGCCTCCACCGCCACCCGGACATCGTCCTTGGGCGACCGCAGTGAAATGATTTCGGACCCGAACGTCGCCGTTTTGCCGCTCACCGTCACGGCGACACTCTCGCCGCGGAACCACGTGCGCGTGCCGCTGACCCACGGCGCCTGGCGCGCGCGCTGACGGTCCATCTCGCGCGAGATCCAGGCCGCCTGCCGCGCGGCAAACTCGAATCCGCCGGCCAGCGACGCACCGCGCGGGACGGTCAGTCGCAGCCCGCCATCCGGCGAGACGCGGACGACATACCGGCGCGCGAGCCGATGCCGCGCGATGGTGACCGGCACATCGTGACCCGCAATGCTGAGTTGCCGAACCCGCGGGGACTTTGCCGGCTCGCCCCACGGCAGCCTGATCTGCACGGCGTCATGATAGTCCCGAAGCGCGTCCGACAAGCGGGTCGTATGATGAACCGTTGGCTGGCGTGACTCCCCGGACGTGCGTGGCATTCGGACTGTCGGCCATCGTGTCGATCTGGGTCTCGACGGCCACGACGGCCACCGGAACGGACGGCCAGCGGCGTCCCACCTTCGCCGCAGATATCTCGCCGATCCTGATCGAACACTGCGCGCCGTGTCATCGACCGGACCCGGCGGCCCCATTTCCCCTGCTCTCGCTGGACGAGGTGCGCCCCAGGGCCGTAGAGATCGTGCACGCGACACAGTCGCGCGCAATGCCGCCGTGGCCTGCTGTTCAAGGACCAGGCTTTCCGGCATTGATTGATGATCGCCGGCTGACCGATCGCCAGATCACGGCAATCAGGACATGGGTGGCCAACGGCATGCCCACCGGCGATATGCGGAAGGCGCCGCTGCCGCCTCCGGCTGCGCCCACGTTTCCGCTGGGATTACCAGATCTCACGATTACACTGCCCCGAACGTCGGGCCGCGAAGCCGGCAGCCCGGACACCGTCCGGAATGTCGTCATTCCCGTCGGCTTCCCGACCGATCTCTGGATCAGCGCGATCGACTATCAACCGGGCGTGAGCGGCATCCTTCGTCAGGCGCGCTTTTTCGCCGCGCCACCCGATCTGACTGTCGGCGACACTGATGCGCTGCCCGGCGTCGGCGGGCTGTTGGGCACCGGTCGTCTGGAAAACTACGGCGACCAGGTGCTGGCCGCCGGACGCACGCTGATCGATCTCGGCGGCTGGGCGCCAGGCACGCTGCGCCGATTCCTGCCGGCCGGACTGGCGATGCGCGTACCGGCTCACGCCAACATCGTGATGCAGATGTATCTGCGGCCCGCGTCCGTCGATTCGATCGAGGACGGACGGCTGGCCATCTACTTCAGCAAGCCTGCCGACCGTCGCGCCATTGTCGCGATTGACGTTCCGCCGGCGTTCGGCATTGCGGCCGGCCTGTCGATTCCTGCGGGCGATCCGAATTACCGGTTCACGCAAACGTTCACTCTGCCGATTGCGGTGGAGGCAATCGGCGCACGCGCACACGCACACAACCTCGCCCGCGAAATGACGTTGACCGCCACGGCGCCGGCGCCCAAAGGCGCGACACGCGGATTGCTCAAGATCAGTCCGTGGAACCCGGACTGGCCGGAGTCCTATTTCTTTACGGCGCCCGTGCGCCTGCCGGCTGGCTCAACGCTGACGACGGACATCGTGTTCGACAATTCAACAGGGAATCCGCGCCAGTTGTTTGCACCGCCGCGTGTGACAGGGTGGGGCCGTATGCCGGCCGGCGAGATGCCGGGCCTGACCCTGCTCATCATCGCGCCGGCCGATGCGGACGCCAAGCTGCTCCGCGACACCGTGGCGGATCACCTGCGGAATCAGTTGATGAAGAAACGCGAGTGACGCGACTATCGCCCAGGGACGCCGGGACCCACCTTCGGTTTGCGGATCGTGCCTCGCACGGAAAACGGAATCCGCGTGCGGCCGACAGCGGCATTGATCGCCGTGCCAAGTTGATCACGTAACGTCTGCAGAAACTCGCCTTCGGTCGCGCGGCGTCCTCTGACCAGCGTCGCGAGTCCTTCATAGCTGAGTCGTTCATCGAATCCCAGGTAGCCGCGGAGATTCACGGTGCCCGCCGCGGAATCGAGGTGCAACCGCTGGCTGCGAATTCGCCCGGGTTCAATGCTGACGTTGCCGGCGAAGCTGCTGTACGGAATCGTGTCCGCGTACTGCTCCGTGCCGGCGCCAAACGTCACGGCGTCCTGAAGCCTCGCTACCGTGCCCATCATTCCATTTGATCGGAAACCTGGGAGCGTGCCATCGCGGACCTCGAGCGTGCCCTGACCCGTGAGCGACTCGTCGATCGCGCCGAACGCCCCAGTCACCCGCAAGTCCAGCGCCACGGTCCCGGTCACCTGGCTGGGCGAGTCGAACGCATCGAACACCTGCACCACGTTCGCCTGCCTGGCAGAGAACGACAGGCTGAACTCCGCCGGCGTCACCCGGCGCTCGACATGTCCGGTCATGTCGAGTGTGCCTTCGTAGAACTTCATCGTAATCGGCGCGATCTCGATGTGGCCAGTGAACAGCTGAACCGCGGCTTCCGCCTGCGTGCCTTCGAGCGGCGCGAAACGCACGCGGTCGGCGCGGATCCGGCCTTGGGCCAATAGCGCCGGTGCTGCTGATGATTCGGACGTGACGCCGCTGCGCTCGGGCCGCGCAGATTGCAACGACGACAACTGCCTGAGGTCGAGCACTGGCATCGTCAAATCGAATTGTGCGAGTGGCTTGTCCAGGTCTGCCACCGTGACGGTGCCGGACACGGCCGCCGCGGCGCCAAGCGTGGCCGACAGCTGCGCGCTGGCCGATGTTCCACCGAGCGCCACCTGGTCGACCGCGATGTCCAGTGGAACCAAGCCCGGCCACTCGAGTGTCACGCCCGAAAACTCGATCGCGGTGACCTGAAAGGCGCCGCGCAACAAGGGAAGCCACGCGAGCCTGCCGCGCACCGTCCGGACTACAAGCCTCGCGCCGGCGCGGTCGTCTGGACCATCGTTCACGACCAGGCGATCGATCGTGAACCCGGCTGAGGGAAAGAGGCGCAGTCGAAATCCGCCGATGCTGGTCGTGCCACCCGTCCAGGTATCAATGGCCGCGACAAGGTCGGTCCGGTGGCGCTCCGCACCGAGCAGAGACGACACGGACCATATTCCAGCGGCAACCAGGATGAACGCGGCCAGGCTCAGCTTTGCCCAGCGAGGCAGTTGACTCAACGGAGGACCCTTGGACCTTTGGACGATTGGACCCTTGGACCCTTTTACCCGACCTTGACCGTCATCAGCGTCGCATCGTCGAGCGGCTCGGATTTGCCGCGGAACGCCTTGATGGCGTCTTCGATGTGATGCAGCGGATTCAATGATTTCACCGACGCGAGCAGCAGAGGCTCGAGCTGTTCGGTGCCGAAGGGTTCGCCCTTTTCGTTTTCGACTTCGACACAGCCGTCCGTATAGAAAAACAGCAGATCCCCGGCCGCCAACTGCACCGACCGCTCGGTGTATCCGCGGCCCGCAATGAGCCCGACCGGCAATCCCGTGGCGTGCATCCGCTCGAGCCCGCCCTGAAGGCGCAGCGCGTATTGAGGATTGTGTCCGGCATTCACGTAACGCAGCAGGCGCGACGCCGGATCAAGCACGCCGATGAACAAGGTCGCGTAGACCGGACCCGGCGAGTTGGCCTCGATGTCGCGATCCAAGGCGTCCGCCACGGCTGCCAGCGACTGGCCCAATCCGAGACGAATGCGCAGCGACGCCTGAATGTTGGCCATCAGCAGCGCCGCGCCGACGCCTTTGCCGGAGACGTCGCCCATCAGCAACGCGACCTTGCCGTCGTCCAGAACGAAATAGTTGAAGAAATCGCCGCCGACTTCGCGCGCGGGAACGGAAACGCCCTGCACCTGCGTGAGGCCCAGGTTCAAAGGGGCGTGCGGCAGCATTTCGTTCTGAATCTGGCGGCCCAGTTCCAGTTCGCGACGGATGCGCTCCTGTTCGACGGCCTGATGCTGATGGCGCTCGACGTCCGTGGCCATCTGATTGAACGCGACGGCGAGTTGACCGACTTCGTCTTTCGACTTCACCGGCACACGTGCACGGTAGTCGCCATGCGCGATCCGGCTGACGCCTTCGCTCAGCACGGTGAGATTCCGCGTGAGGCGCGACGACAGCGGCACGATCCCGATCAGGGCGAGCGCGATGAATCCCAGACCGAGGCCCGCATTCCTCGCGGACGCGCGGCGCAACGCCGCCAGCGAGTCACCGACTGGACGTGCAACACCGAGCCTCAGGCCGGACCCTGACTTGTCGTCGGTCGTCACCACGATCCAGTCCGCCAGCCGCACCATGCTCGGACCGTCTGGTTTCGCGACGGCGCCGAACGCCGCGACGCGTTCCTTGTCAGAGTCCGTGCGGGTATAGAGCGTGCCGTCTTTGGCGACGGCGAACGGCAGCTCGCCGCGGTCGCGCTGCGTCGTCGAGAAGACCAGGCCGAGCACGTTCCGCAGGTTCAACTCGGCGTTCATCGATCGCACGACTTCGCCGTTTCTCTCCACCGTGACGGCGATGCTGTTGCCGGTCAGTGAGGACTTCCGCTTCAACTCGGCCGCCGGCACCGCTTGCGCTTTTGCGTTGGCCTTGGGCGCTGGAGCCGCTTGCGCCGCGGCTTCCGCTTTGGCGGTCGCCGCCCTCTCCGCTTCGACGGCGCGTTTCTGCAGTTCCGCGGCGCTGATCTGAATCCCCTGCTGAATGCCGAGGAGGCGCTGATTCACGTCGGCAGCGAGACGCTGCCGTTCTTCCGCCGTGAGATCTTCGAGGCGCTTGTCCGCGGGCAGGACCTGCCGCATCAAGTCGCGGCGCAGCGGACCCATGTCGATCATCAGATTGCCGTTGGCGTCCGTGATCGGCGTAATCGTCGCGGTCTGAGCCGTGCTTCCCGGCGCCGGCGGTGGCCCTGGGGGCGGCCCGCCCGGCCGGGATCCGCTGCCACCGAATCGCTGCGGATCAAATGTCCGTCCGCCGCCCTGGTTTGGATCACCTGGATTCGGACGCGGCCCGCGGCCTCGCTGCGGGTCATTTGACGCCGTGTTCGCGCTCGCGCCAGCGCCGGCGGCGCCGCTCGGCGTGGGCGTCGGCGTCGCGGCGGTTGCCGGCGCTGTGGGAATCGCCCGGCCGACGGTCGTCACGGGCGGTGCCGGTGGAACCGCGGGAGGCGGACCGCCGCGGCCGCCACGGCCGCCACCGCGATCGCCGCCGGAGCCACCGCCGCCGCGCACATTCCGCATCTGCACGTTATTCAGCAGCATCGCCGTCTGACCGAGCGACTTCGCAATCTGGTCGCTCAACGCCGTTTGGCTGGTGACGATGACCATCGACGTGTTGGATCCGGCGGTCGTCGCCGGCGTCGTCACCGCAGCCGGCGCCGCGTTCGCCGTCGTGGAATCCGCCGCGGCGGCGTCGGCCGCCGCCTGGAGTTCCGCGATGTCCATCAGGTGCTCGACGCGCTCGGACAGTTGCGCCGTGACGAGCTGCATCCGCTGGCCGAGTTCGCCCGCCAGCAAATCGGCTTCGCGCTGCGCCGCGACGCGAAGCGCCTCAACGTTCGTGACGTACGTATACGTCGTGACGGCGGCCAGCGGCACCACCGACAGCAGGAAGAACGCGAGGACAAGGCGAGTGCGCAGACTCATGATTCAAACTGCACCACAACGGGTGCGTGATCGCTCGTGCCGAACTCCCGCCGGGACGCCGACGCCCGGGCGCGAGCCGCCACATTGCGGGTCGCCAACACGTAATCGATTCGCCACCCAATATTACGCTGTCGAAGATTGCGCCAGGGCGCCCAGAACGTAAAGAGCTCGTTATTGTCAGGATCGAGCGATCGCCCGATATCGGACAGGCCGGCGTCGAACAGCCGGGTCAGGAGCGCGCGCTCCTCCGGACGGGTGCCAATCTGATTCGGCTTCCGTTCCTTCGGATGCACGTCACGCTCCTCACGGGCCACGTTCAAGTCGCCACTGATGACTACGTCACGACCCATGGCAATCGTTTCACGGGCCCAGTCCGCCAGCGACGTCAAAAACCGAATCTTCGCGTCATAATCCTTGCCGCCATTCGGTACGTAGACCGACGCAAACAGCGTGTTTCCCAGCTCGGCGACCACGATCCGATTCTCCATATCGAAAGACGGATGATGGAAGGTTGGACGTTCCGTGACAAAACTATGGCGGATGATCAGCGCCACGCCGGAGTATCCGCCGGCACCGTGCCAGTACGAATAATGGTCGCTGTTGGTCACGAGCAGATCCGGCACCTTGCCGGGATCGGCCTTGATTTCCTGCAGGCAGACCACGTCGGGCGCTTCCTCGGTGATGAGGGCCTGCAACTGCTCGTGGCGCGCGCGAATGCCGTTGACGTTCCACGTGACGATCTTCATGTGACGTAGCCGGCGGCCTTCAGGCCGCCGTACCTCTTGTTCCTGCGATCGCGCGCAAGCCGCCAGTCAGACGTGCGATGCCTTCAGCCGCCGTCTGCTCGTCAACCGCGCCGTACGAGATGCGAAGGAAACAACCGTCGGTTGCGCCGAAGGCGGATCCAGGCATCGCCGAGACCTTGTGCTCACGAACGAGGCGCTCGACCAGTTGCATCGGGTCCATGGCCGATCGCACACGCACGAAGTAGTAGAAAGCCCCGTCCGACTTCGGCGTGTCGCAGGGCACGTCCGGGCGGGTGAGTTCCCGGTACACAAGTTGTCTCGTGCGATCGAGGCGTTCCAGATTCGGCGCCGCATACTGCGTCCCGGCTTGCACCGCGGCCAGCGCCGCCTGCTGCGAGATGCCGCTTGGACACACAAGATTGGTGTCCTGAATCTTGTTCACCGCATCCCATAGCAATTCGGGAATCGTCATGTAACCGACCCGCCAGCTCGCCATGCCGTAGCCCTTCGAAAACGAATGCAACGAGATCGTATGGGCACCGGCGTCCTCGATCGAACCGGGCGAGAAATGTCCGGCATCGCCGAACGCAAAGGACTCGTAGGCCTCATCGTGAATGTGAAACGCGCCGCGGTCACGACACATCGCATTCAGCGCGCGCAAGTCGGCCTCGGGATACACCGCACCCGTCGGATTGTTCGGCGAACACGTCACGACCGCGCGCGTGCGCGGCGTAAACGCCGCCCGAATCGCGTCCAGATCGAGTTGATAATCCGCCTTGGTCGGTATGGTCACAGCCTTGGCGCCGAACATCACGACGGCCATCTCGTGATTGAAGTAATACGGCACCGGCAGAATCACTTCGTCGCCCGGATCGACGATAGCGAGGATCGCGTTGATGAAGCCCATGTTGCTGCCCGCGGTCACGACGACGTGGCTGGCAGGACGAACGCGGATATGGTTGACGCGCGCGAGCTTCTCCTCAAGCGCGGCAATCAACGACGGCAGGCCTTCGACGAGGCCGTAACGATGTTCCGCCGGCCCCACGCTGAACCGTCGCGCGGCTTCGAGCGCCTCGGGCGGCGGACCGTAGGACACCACGCCTTGCCCAAACGAAATCGTGCCGGGCGTGTCCGCCACCCATCGAGCGACCGTGGGAATAACAGGCGTTTGAACGGTGGCGATTCGCTTCGACTGGCTGATCACTTCGCGACGGGCTCCGCGACAAACGCGAGCCACTTGCCGTTTGGACTGACGGCCATCCGCGTGATGTTGGTGACTGTTGGCGTCCCAACATCAGCGAACGTCGACCACGTCGTCGAACCTGGCACCCAGACGGAAATCGTAGTGCCGCGCGCCATGAGCAGTCGCCCATCCGGCAACCACGCGCAATCCTGACTGCCGTCGACCGCCGCAATCAGCGGCGCCGACGTTCCCGTCTTCGCATTGAACTCCTTGAGCACACGCGGCGTTTCGCCGGTGGCAAGGTAACTGACGGTGCCCTTCTTTGGACGGATCAGCACCGATCGTCCAATGCCTGTCGCCGCCACGGTCGCAAGGCCGGTTTTGGTGTCGGCGAGTTGCAGCGTCGCCGGCGCGCCACCCCCCGCGCCAAGAATGAAGAGCGCGAGGTGCGTGTCATCAATCCACGCGTGATAGCCGACCGGCTTGACGTTCTCGAGGACGAGGCGCGGATTCGATCCGTCCAGATCAAAGCGCCACAGGCGCTGCGTGCTGTCGGCTTCCGTGCGAATCACGGAAAATGTCTTTTTGTCGGGCGTGACCGTCGGCGAATACTCGCCTTCCGGTGTCCTGGTCAGTTGCGACACCTTCTTCGCGGCGATGTCATAGCGATAAATGTCCATCTGCTTGCCGTCGCGATTTGACGAAAACAAGATGCCGCGGCTGTCGGGCAGGAACGACGGCTGATTGTCGTAGCCGGGGTTATTCGAGATGTTGATCGCGGGACCGATATTGCCGGCGCGGCCGGTCAAGGGCGCCAAGAATACTTCCGTGGCCGGCACTGCCGGTTGCTGAGCCGCCTGCTGCGGCGCGGTCGCCACAGCGATGCCTGCGACAAGAGCGACGGCTAAGGCAATCTTCAGAGACATGACCGAAAGTGTATGCCGATCCGTGTCGAGCGTTGCACGCAGACTTCGATCGTCATCAACATGAAGAATGAAGCCATGAAGAACTTCTTGGGAACGTCACGCGTGCACTCATCCAAAAACCCTTCATCGCTTCATTCTTCATGTTAATGAAAGTGATGCAGCGTGCATGAGGTTTTCACGCTTTGGTGACCGTCCGTCGACTCCGATGCGCGTCGAGCACCGACGGACCGAGGCGCTTGCTCAGGTAGACCTTCGACTCGAGCGGATCGGGCGCCGTCTCGAGCTTGATGACGTTGAACTGCAGGCTGTCGAGCGTGCCCCGCATGTTGAAGTAGCGGTTCTTGGTTTTGACGATGACCTCGTCGTAGCCCTGGTTCACAGCCCACACTTCCTGCTCTTCCGTGAGCGCACGGAAGTGGCCCTGGCCGCGCCAATCCAGGCGCGTCGCGCCCAGCCAGTTGTAGAGAATCTTGCGCCCGGCAAACTGCACGACATCGCCCAGACGCATCACCAAATCCATGAGCTTGGGATCCGACTCCTGCTCGCGGAGTTCGTGCGACACCTTGTAGGACACTGGCACGACCATCGTGGGATCGTCAGGCAGCGGCGCGTCGGCCATCAGGATCTGGTACTCGCGGTCGTCGAGACGCGCGAGGATATCCGCCGGGGTTTTTCGCGTCGGAAACTCGCTGAAGTACTCCTCGATGAAGCCGATCTCGAGGGCGCCCTGTTGCAGGGGGTATTCGCGAATGGAATAGCGTGGTTCAGACATGTGGCAGGGTCTAGTCTAATCTGGGGGCTTCGCCCCCAGACCCCTTACTCGCTGGGGACCTCGCCCCCAGACCCCGTACTACAACCCTCTAAAACACGAACCGCACCTGCAGCTGCACCATGCGCGGCGGATCGACGTTGGCGAACGCCGGAATGGCGTTTGGCGTGCTGCCCACGCTCACGAGCTGTCCGAACGTCGAGTTCACCGTCGTGGTGTCACCGTACGTCGTCTGCCCGCGGCCGAGATAGTTGCCGTGGTTGAGCAGGTTGAAGCCTTCGGCGCGGAACAGCAGAGTCTGACCCTTGATCTTGACCCGCCATTCCCCGAAGAGCGCGATTTCCTGCGTCGGCGTGCCGCGAAACGCGGACTTGCCGATCACAACGCCGTCCACCACCGGACGATCGTTGTTGGCGCCATCGCCGTTGTTGTCCACGCCAGTCGTGGCATTGAACGGCCGCGCAGACGCGAACTGCATCACGGTGCCGGCCGTGAGATTCCACGGCAGCTGATACGAGAACTGAACGACGGCGCGGTGACGCTGGTCCAGCACGCTCGGTCCGCGTTCGACTTCGCCCAACGCGTCGATGTTGCCCTGGTTCGGCGCGATCCCGTTGCCGTCCGGCTCGAACGTATTGGTCGCCTTGGACAACGTGTAGCTGACCGACGCCTGGATCCGCGAATTAGCGCGATAGCTGACGTAGGTCTGGAGACCGTCGTAGTCGGCGATGCCCAGGTTGGTCAGCACATTGACCTGGCGCACGCCGCCGTTGACCGGCAGAATCGGCCGGGTGGCGTTGGCCGCCGCCACCGTTCGCGTCTGACCCACCGCCGTCCGATCGAAGATGGACGGCGCGTTGAGGTCCACGGTGCGATCGAGATTGGTCCAATGCTGGTTCACGTAGTCGGCGCCGACGAACAGGCCTTTCATGACTTCGTGTTCCGCGCCAATCGTCAGCGTCTGGCTGCGTGGATTGACGAGCCCATCGGGGTAGTTCGGCAGCAGGTCGAAATTCAGTCCATATTTCGCGAACTGCTCCTGGTAGAACGCACGCTGTCCCGCCTGAATCGTGATGTCGCGTGCGGGCAACTGCGAAGCCGGCAACGTCTTCGGATCGAGCGGTACCGGGAGGCAGTCGCCCACCAGGCACGTCGGAAAGCCCGTTTGCCCGGCCGTCGCGGTGTAGGTCGTCAGACCGTCGAGTCCGTTGACCAGATAGCCGGCGACCGCGTTGGCGCGGATCTGCGTGTAGTACATGCCGTAGCCGCCGCGGATCGACCAGGTGGGATTGCCCATCGGATGCCAGCCGAACCCCAGGCGCGGCGCGAAGTTCTTGTTCGCGTCGGTGATCGTCTGCCGGTCGTATCGCAATCCGAGATCCACCGTCAGGTCGTCGCGCACACGGTAGCTGTCCTGGACGAATCCCGTGAACAGCCACTGCTTCAACTCGTAGCTGTTGATCCCGAAATCGATCGGCTGCGTGTACTGCTGGACGTCGTTGAGCGTCAGGTCGCCCAGCGGCGCGGTCGTCGTGTTCTTGAACGTGAACGTGCCGAGCACCGCAGTGCCGGGTTCACTGCCCGTGCCGCCCGAGACGTGACGCACGATGCTGCCGCCGAAACGCACGTAGTGTTTGCCGCTTAACCAGGACAGCGTATCGGAGAATTGGGCCTGGTGCCCGAACAGATCCGACAGGCGGGACTGTCCGACCGTGAACGGTACGGACCCGGCGCGGGTGTAGGTCGTTGACAGCACGTCGGCTTCCCAGAGGGTGACGGGATCGCCATTGAGATAGGCGAGGCGCGCTTCATTGAGAAGCGTCGGGCTCAGAATTGACGTGTGATTCGCTTGAATCGTCCATGAGGCGCGCGAGTACTTGCGCGCGACGCTGGGCGCGTTGGTGCCGCTGACCGCGTCCTGGGGATTCGTGTCGTAGAACCGATCCACGTTCACGCGAACCATCAGCGTCTGGTCACTCGCGATCTTGTGATCGACGCGGCCATCGAACAGACCCTGACGATACTTGCCCTTGTAGTCGAGCGATCCGTCCGGCGGCAGCACAAACGACGGCAGCGTCGTGGAGAGGAACGCCGTCCGATCCTGCGCCGTGTAGTCGAACGCGGCAAAGAGAAACGTCTTGTCCTTGATGATGGGCGCGCCGAACGAAAAGGACACCTGGCTGAGCGCGTCCGGAATATCGACCGGGCTGACGACTGACAGCGTGCCAGGCGTCGTGCACGTCGCGACCGACGGCGGGCAGTAGCCCTTGGTCGAGAATTCGGTCGCCTGCCAATTTCCCGGGCGGACCATGAACAGTCCCTCGCCGGTGATGGCGTTGGTGCCGGATTTGGTGACGATGTTGATGGCGGGACCGGCGGTCCAGCCGAATTCGGCGGAGAAGGCGGTCGAAAACGCGGTGAATTCCTGGACGGCGCCGACCGGAATCGTGGCGATGGCCGTCTGGCGGCCCCAACCCTCGTCATTGTTCGCGCCGTCGAGCGTGAACGTCGTGGTGCGGCGCGAACCTGAGCCGGTCGCGAAGTACGTCGCGTTGACGAACAGGTCGCCGGTGCCTTTGGCCTGTCGGAACGCCGCGTTGAACAGCGGCAGCGTCGTTACCTTGCGACCGAGGATCGGCGTCGAGTCAATCTGCTGACTGTCCATCGAGCGGCCGATCTGCGCGTCGGCGCGCACGCCCTGCGTAGTGCCGTAGACGGTGACTTCACTCTTGCCTCCGGTGGCGACGAGCTTGACCTTCACTTTCGCAGCTTCGCCGGCACGTAGCGTGAGTCCGGTGACTTCGTCAGCGGTGAAGCCGGCCTTGGCGACCTTGATCGTGTAGGTGCCGGTCAACGACAACGCCGGCAGCGTGACCAGACCGTCGCCGGCGGACATCAGTTCGCGCGATACGCTGGTGGCCGAGTTCGTGACGATGACCTTGGCATCTTTCACGACGGCTCCGGTCTGGTCGACCACAGAGACGATCAACGTCGCCGTGTTGGGCGACTGCGCGCGCGCCGGCAGCGCCAGCACGAGCGTCGACAGGGCAAATACGACAGGACGAATAACACGCATTACACGCTCTCCCTTTGAATCGATAAGCAGTGCATCGAACGACGAATGGAACGGTGCTTACCTGGAACTCACAACGTAATCTTTGAATTCGCTGGTGCTGTCGGTCTTGGCCCAGAGGCCGACCCGGCCGGCAATCGGCGGCGTCAGTGTCGGATTGTTCTTGGGGAACAGGAACTGGTGGGCATTGGCGCGGGTTGGATCGGTGCCGAAGGTGTATTCCAGCGCGAGGGCGCCGTCGAGCCAGCACTTGAAGTCGGCGCCATCCACCGTCATCTTCAGTTCGTGCCAGGCGGCCGGATCGAGCGGGAAGGGCTTGGCGCGGTCGCTGAACTTCACGTTGCGGCGGATGCCGTCGCCGTGGAACGTCCAGAGCGCGACGTTCTGCTCGGTGTCGTTGTAGCGCACGCTCAACCAGTCGCCGTTCGGCTTCACGTTAAAGAGGATCCCGGATGCGCGATCGGCCTCGCCGGCAATCGTCTTGAACTTCACACTGATGGTGCCGTTCGAAAAATTCTGAAGGGTCTTGAGTACTGCGACCGGGTAATAGGCAAACTGCTTGGCGTTGTCCATCAACTCTTCGTTGGAGGTGCCGTAGAGCTTGCGCGCGGTGTCAATCAGCAGGCGCGTGGGATTGTCCTGCGAGGCCTTCCACGGGGCGCCATCGACTTTGATGACTTTGTCTGGGCCATCCTGCGCGACCACCCACGTTCCGACCATCGGCTCAAACGCGACGGGCGTTTTTCCGACCACCTCGCTGCTCAAGTCCACGCGGAGATCCGGCGCAACCTGGGGTGTGAGCGCCAGAATTGCGGCGACGATCATCAAATAGATACCGAGCTTCATGTGGGTCTCCTGAGTTTTCTGAATCCAAGACCGGCCAGCGTCGCCGGCCACACGCCGTACAAAATGACGGCAGCCCCAACGGGCCGCGCATCGAGGGGGTATCCGGGAAACGTCTGGTCGTCTTCCTCGCCGGGTGACATCTCCGCAAGTTCGAAGATCGTTTCGAGGACCGCCTCGTCGGTGGTCGCGCGATTGAGGATCCGGCGGCTGCCCAGCTCGTACCAGATCTCGCCGTAACCGGGATCGGCGCCCTCATAAAGTCCGGAAGACGTGCGCGAGATGTAGGTCACCTCGACGTTTCGCATCGCGCGCCGAAGCTTGGCGATCGCCTGCCGATCGAGCTCCAAACGGCGCGGATCCGCCGGCGCCAGGTGCGCTTCAATCCGAAGAGGCTCGCGAATCCGCTGAAGGGCGCGTTCTTCCGCTTCGCCAAATGAATTGCGTCGGCTCTCTGACACATCCACGCTGCCGGGCGCGAACGAGCACGCCCCGATGAGGACGGTCGCGACCGCGGCCACGCCGGCAGTCGCCGCCAGCCGTGAGCGCAGCGGCCGGCCGATGCGCGTCCACACTGCGGCCACCGATAGACCCGACGCGATGAGCGTCAGCGCAATCAGGACGACGTCCAGCCGGACCAGCCCGTGCTGAAACAACGCGACGAGCGCCGCCGGTGTGTAGCCAGCCAGGGAAGCCCAGATCCCGCCGTACACGGCGCCGGCAAACGCCAGCACCCAAGTGCCGACCGTGCCGGCGAGCGCGAGCATGGCGGCCGTCGACGGATGATCCGCAATTGCAGCGGCTGCCATCGCAAAGCTGATCGTGAGGCCCGCATTGAGGAAATGTCCGGCCAGGACGACGAAGATGTCAGGTGCGTAGGTGTGGCCGCCGTAGCTCATCCACAGCACGACGGCAATCAGCGCAGGCACCATCGCCACGACCGATCCGGCGAGCAGCACGATCGCCTTCGCGCCGATCCGAATCGCCGACGCCACCGGTCGTTGCAGTTCCAGTTTGAGCGCGCCGCTCTGGCGATCGCCCGCGACCTGCCGAATCGCCACAAACGGCAGCAGAAAGATGGCCGCGATCTCGTAGGCGCTGAACGTCGGCGCCCAGATGCCGTCCAGCGGCGCGCACACCGGACCGCACCCGCTGCCCGCGCCCGCGCTGATTTCCGCATAGGTCTGGACGGCCGGAATGAAGGACACGCCCACCAGCGGCCCCACAAGCACGAGCATGAGCCAGAAGGACCGCGACGCGATCAGTTCGCGCCACTCCTTCCGGAGCAACCACGCGCCGGCGCTACGTGAGCGCAAGAAACACCTCTTCAAGATCGCGAACGGGCGTCGCGCCCGACACTTGCGCGGCCAGTGCGTCGATCGTGCCGTCGCCCTTCACGCGTCCGCCGGACAGCAGAATGAACCGATCGCAGAGGCGGGCGGCGTCGGCGATCTGATGGATCGATACCAGCAAGGTGCGGCCAGTCGACGCTTCGTCACGAAGTACCGACGAGACGTCGCGGGCCTGTCGCAGGTCCAGTCCTTCGAAGGGCTCGTCGATGAGCAGCATCGGATGCGGCATCGCCAGCGCGATCGCGAGGAGCGCGCGTTTGCGCTGGCCCTTCGACAGCGCGCCAATCGGCCGCTCTATCAGCGTGGCCACATCCAGCCGCCGCACCATGTCCTGTTGACGATGCGCCGGCGCGCCAAAGAACCCGGCGACGAAACCCATCGCCCACTTCACTGTTTGTTCGGGCCACGGCGCAATCGCGTCAGGAAGGTAGAACACGTCTGACGGCGACGCGCCTGCGGCGACCGTCCGGCCGTTGACACGGATCTCGCCCGAATCACGTGACAGCACGCCGGCCAGGCACTCGAATAATGTGGTCTTCCCAGCGCCGTTCGGTCCGATGAGGCCGACGACTTCGCCGCGATGAATGGCAAACGAGATCGATTCGAGCGCACGGGTCCGTCCATACGATTTCCCGAGATTCGAAACGTCCAGCAATGGGACGACCGGAGCAACCGACATCGGAGTGGCCAAGACAGCGAGTGTAGGAAACTGGCCGTGTTACTACCAACCATAGGACCGCTCGTCCAAATAAGGTACCGGCTGCCGGTCTACGCTCGCTGGTAGTAGCTACGGCGCATCCCTAGACTGAGCAGACACTTAGGCCCAACTCAGGGAGACCACACCGAATGACGACTTCGTTTCGATGGATGTTCGTAGCGGCGCTCAGTTTCGGCATGATGGCGCCGGCTGGCGCGGCTGAAGCGCGAGAGGCCGAGGTCACCGAGGCTGCCGGTGATTTGAAGGGCACCGTCAAAGACAAGACCGGCGGTTCTCTGGTTGGCGCACAAGTCATCGTATTGACGCCACAGCGCGCGGTGCTCGCAACGACCACCACAGATCAGTCCGGCAGTTTCAAAGTGACCGGCCTGGCGGACGGTCAGTATCTCGTCATCGTGAAGTACGCCGGACTGTCCGAGCGCCAACTGGCCGCGACGATTGCCGGCGCCGATTCAACAGCGCTCGAGGTCGTGCTTGAACTGGTGAAGACCGAGGACGTCACGGTCACCGCGAACCCCGGCGGATTGGGCCAGCTCGACCGCGTGAGCCAGCCGGTGAACTCCATCTCGGCCGAAGACATTCTGGCGAGAGCCAAGACCGTCGTCGCCCAGGCGGTGGATGGCGAACCGGCGGTGAACTTGCAACGGACCAGCCCGGGCATGGCCGGCATTTTCGTGCGCGGGCTGACCGGCAACAAGGTCAACGTTTTCGTGGACGGCGTTCGTTTTACAAACGGAGCCCAGCGCGGCGGCGTGAACACCTTCCTGGATCTGATCGACCCGGCCACGCTCGAGGGCATCGAAGTGCTCCGAGGCACCTCCAGCGCGCAGTACGGCAGTGACGCGATGGGCGGCAGCGTCCAGTTCCTGTCGAAAGTCCCGGCCTTGTCATCCACGGGCAAACCGACCTTCAGCGGCGCCATCACGCTCGGCGCCGAGTCCGCGCACATCGGCGGCATGGGCAACATCTCGCTGGCTTACGCGCGTGAACGCTTCAGCGTGTCTGGATCCGTCGCCCACAGGGAGAACGGCGGCTACCAGCCCGGAGGCGGCGAGGATACCCACGCGGCGTCCATCCGTTTTCTCGGCGTGCCGTCCAGCGCGCTCTATCCCGCACGGATGCCGGACACGGGCTTCAAGCAAACCGGCTCTCAGTTGCGGGCCAACTGGGTCCCGTCGTCGAACGTGCTGATCGTGGCCAACTACCTGCGCTCGCGCCAGGATGGCGCGAACCGTTGGGACCAGATGCTTGGCGGCGACGGCAACCTGATTGCGGCACTGAACGATCTGCAGATGGATCTCGCGTACGTGCGCATTGAGAGCCTCAGAGCCGGCTGGTTTGATCGCGCATCGGCCACGTATTCATTCAACACGCAGCGCGAAGAGCGCGTGAACCAGGGCGGCCAAGGCAACCCGCTCGGGACGATCACGCATCAGCCGGAACGGACGACGGTGCACGGCGTGCAATTCAATGCGAGCAAGCAGGTGTCGGAGCGCCAGTCCCTGCTCATCGGCGGCGATTCGTATTTTGAAAGACTGACGTCCGTCGCGACGGACGTGAATCCTGTCACGGGCGCGGTCGTCCTGAGTCGGCCGCGCATCCCGGATCAGGCGACCTACAAACAGGGCGGCGTGTTCGTGCAGACGGACATCGACGTGGTGCCGAATCGACTGGTGGTCGTTGGAGCCTTGCGCGTGGGCTACAACTCGTATCGCGCCCAACAATCAGACGCGCCCATCGTCGGCGGCAAACCGCTGTGGCCTGACGACTCGCTCAGCACGGCGAGCGCGACGTACCGCGCCGGCGCGGTGTTCCGCGTGACCGACACGCTCTCGTTCACGGGTGCCATCGCGACCGGGTATCGGGCGCCTCACATGACGGACCTCGGTACGCTCGGCCTGACCGGGTCGGGATTCGAAGTCGCCGCACCTGACGTCGCCGGCATGAACGGGTTCGTAGGATCCACCGCGGATGCCAACGCCGTGTCCACAGGCCGGCCCGTTGAACAAGTCACACCGGAAACGAACCTCAACTTCGAAAGCGGCGCTCGCTATCGCACCAAGACGTTCCGGCTTGAGTTCAACGCGTTTTCGAACACGATCGACGGCAATATCCAGAAGCAGTCGCTGATTCTGCCGGCCGGTGCGGTGGGCACCACAATCGGCGGCGAAGTGATCGTCTCGCAGACGCCGGCGGGCGCGGTGTTCGTCGCCGCGTCCACAGTGCCGGTGCTCGTGCGTGCGAACTTCGACAAGGCTCGCGTCTGGGGTCTGGAGTGGCTGGGTCAGGTGAAGTTCGGCAGCGACACGACGCTCGGCACGACCTACACCTACATGAGCGCTCGCGATCTCAACACGAATCTGCCGCCCAACATTGAGGGGGGCACGCCGGCGCCGGGCGGCACTGTCTGGGTGCGTTACGCAAAGACGGGTCAGAAGTGGTGGGTGGAACCGTATGTCGTGGCGGCACAGGAACAGAAAAACCTGTCCACGCTCGATCAGGGCGACCGGCGAACGGGCGCCACCCGCACGCGCACGCAGATCCAGAACTACTTCCGCCGGGGCGCCACCGTGAATGGATGGATTTCCGCTGGTGCGGACGGCACGTTCGGCAACGCGGACGACATCCTGATTGAGACGGGTGAAACACTCATCCAGGTTCAGGACCGCGTGCTCGGTGTGGGCGTGAACAGCAAGCCGCTGTTCACATCAGTGCCGGCTTACGTGGTCTACGGCGTCCGTTTCGGCATGGCCTTCGGTCCACACACGATTCTCGTGGACGCCGAAAACCTCTCCGACACGTCGTTCCGCGGCATCAGCTGGGGCATGGACGGACCGGGACGGGGGGTTACGTTCCGCTACATCGCTCGGTGGTAGAAAGGTCCTAAAGGTCCAAGGGTCCAAAGGTCCAAAGGTCCGGCACGCGTGCCGCGATCTGAAGGACCCTAGGACCCTTGGACCATTGGACCTTTGGACCGACGTCGCGATGTAGTCGCTACTCGCGCGCAGAATTCAGCTCGTTCTCTCGCTTCCGGAGCCTCTTCGAGCTTGTCGACCCGCCACGGGAGCCGCCACGTCCAGTTGTGATCGCCAATCGTCGCCGGTACGTTGATGCGATCGGTCCACCCGAACACATCCTGCGCCGGAAGAAACAGATCGTCTGAACCTGAATCATACGCAGCGACCAACAGCGCATCACGAATCGCGTCGTTCCACGGCCGCCCCGGATCGCCTTCGGTCGCCCACCATTCGGCGAGCGTCTCGGTGTCGTGCGTGCCCGTCATCGCAGCGGACAGCGGCGGGTAGGTCGCCGGATCCGTGAACGGATGGCCGGGCGCGTGCCAATCCCGTTCCCACCGCATCACCTTGCAGCCCGGCACGCCAATTCGATCGAGCGCCTGTCTCACGAACGGCGGCACGACGCCGAGATCTTCAGCAATGATGGCGGCCCCGCTGTCGATCAGGATCCGAAGAATCGCCTCGCCCTGCGCGACCTGCGCCGGTTCGTCATCGGGATTGAAAAACGCGACCCCGCCGGGCGGTTTGCCGTACGTCCGAAACCAACCTACGAGGTGATCGACGCGATATCCGTCGTAAAGCGCGGCCATGCGGCGCGCGCGCTGTCGAATCCAGGCGTAGTCGGTCGCTGCGATCCGATCCCAGCGATACGTCGGCAGGCCCCAATCCTGTCCGGTCGCGCTGAATGCGTCCGGCGGCACACCCAGCGACACATCCAACATCACCTCATCCGGACGTACCCAGACGTCAGGACTCGCGGCTGACACCATGAACGGCATGTCCCCCACGACGGTCACACCATTCGCGCGGGCGCTCCCGCGGGCCGCCTGCCACTGCGATTCGGCGATCCACTGCAAGTACTGGTGTCGAAGCACGTCCGTGAACAGCTGACGACGAACCTCCTCGAGTGCCAGTCGATCGCGGTCTCGGAGCGGCGCCGGCCACTCACGCCAGTCCATCGTGCCCACCGTGCCGCCAATCGCCGCGTACATGGCCCAGTCGTCCAGCCACCAGCGCTCGCGGGAAATATAGGCAGCCAGCGCCGCGGCGCGCGTCGTCAAGTGCCCCCATTCGTCGCGATAAAAATGATCGAACGCGCGTCCGAGCGCTTCCGCTTTCACGCGACGCACACGCGCGTACTCGATCTTGTTTGATTCACGCGCGTTCGTCAGATCCCGTCGCCCAGACTCGCTCATCGCGGCTTCGCCACCCGAGGCCGCGAAATCCGGCAGATCGGTGAGCGCGATGTAGTGCGGATCGATGGCCATCGAGGACTGCGCGGAATACGGCGACGTGTCGCCGGCCGCCACGATGCCAATTGGCAGGATCATGAGCCGATCAAAACCGGCCGAGGCGAGCCACGATGACAGCGGAACAAGATCGGGCAATTCGCCGATGCCCCAGCTTTTTGAACTGGTCGCTGAGAACAACGGCAGCATGAGGCCCGCGTGCCGCATCAGCCCACTCGTTCATCAGCGGCGTCAGCGGCGCCGCGAGCCGCGACGATGGGAAGCATCCGGCGGACCGCGTCGTCGAACACGGCGGCTTCAGGCAGGAGACTCAGCACGAGAAACGCCTCGTCTGCAAAGTCGAAAAAGAAGCCCGGGTGTACAACCGTCCGGGCCTCCGCCAGCAGTCGCAGCACCATCTCTTCCTCAGACTGCGTGGCCGGCACGCGAAGCACGACCGACCAGCCGCCCTCGGGCTGCAGCACCGACACCGGCGAGTCCGCACCAACGAGACGATTGAGCGTATCGAGGTTGGTCGTAAGGCGCTGCAGAATCGACGCGCGAACCTCTCGGCCTGCGGCCAGCAGCGCCGGTGCGGCCACTTGCACCGGCGTAGACACCGAGAGGTATGTGTCGCACATCACGTCAAGGCGTTCAATCGCGGCGGCGGCATCGACCGGCGGCCCGCTGACAATCATCCAGCCCAACTTGACCTGCGGCAGGCCCGCCGATTTCGACAAGCCCCCGAGCACGAAGGTCAGCGCGCGCATATCGCCGATCATCGAGACCGCATCTCGGCCAGGCCGCAGCGGATACTCGGCGAACACCTCGTCTGAAATGACCGCCACACCGCGCCTGGCGCACTGCTCGACCAGCCACTCCCGATCATCCTGCCTCAGCATCGATCCCGTCGGGTTGTTGGGACTGACGACGAGGAGCGCGCGAGTGCGGGCGGTGAACGCGCGCGTCACGCTGTCGCGATCGATCGACCACGCGCCGTGGTACTCCAGCCGATAGGGGCGCGCGGCGACCGCGTCCAGACGTGTCAGTGACTCGAACAGCGGATAGCTCGGCTGCGGCACCAGCACGTCATCGCCGGGATCGCAGAGCAACTTGAAGAGCAACGTGTAGGCTTCGCTCGTACTGGCCGTGAGCACGATCCGGTCCGCGCTGACTCGATGGCCGGTGCGCGCATATTCCTGGGCCACGGCATCACGAGCGAGGCCAAGGCCCAGCGATTCCGGCGCATACTGCATCGCGATCGGCGCCGACAGCGCATCCAGCACACCGGCGGGATAGGCCAGACCAACCGTCGTGGGGTTGGTTTCCGTCAAATCGAGCAGCGGCACGCGCGCGGTTCGAAGCGCGGAGACGGCCCGGCTGATGGCGTTCGGCGCGAGCGCCGTTGGAAGTCGCGACGAGAACATCGGGCTTCAGCTTAGACTACTCGCATGTCTACACGACACGTTCTGGTCATCGTCAGCGCCATCGCCTGCCTGGCCACGGCACCGATGGCGGCGCAGCAACCTGGCGGGCGCATCGCGGTGCCCTATCAGACCTTTACATTGCCCAACGGCCTGAACGTGATTCTTCACGAGGATCACAGCGTGCCGGTGGTCTCGGTCAACGTCTGGTACTACGCCGGATCGGCCAACGAGAAGCCCGGCCGCACGGGTTTCGCGCATCTGTTCGAGCACCTCATGTTCGAGGGATCGGGACATGTGAAGGAAGGCCAGTTCGACAATCTGCTCGAAGCGGCCGGCGGCGACAACAACGCTTCGACCTATAACGACAAAACCAACTACTACATTAATGTGCCGTCGAACGCGCTCGACCTCGCGCTGTATCTCGAGTCCGATCGCATGGGCTACCTCCTGGACGTGGTGTCTGAGGCGATGGTGAATGGCCAGCGTGATGTCGTGAAGAACGAGCGCAGGCAGAGCTACGAGAACGCGCCGTACGGCATGGCGGAACCGCGCATCTACGAGCTGATGTATCCGAAGAATCACCCGTATCACTGGCCGGTCATCGGGTACATGGAGGACCTCACGGCGGCGTCGGCAGAGGACGTGCGCGAGTTCTTCCGCAAATACTATGCGCCGCAGAACGCCAGCCTCGTCGTCGCCGGCGATATCAATCCGGCGGAAGTGCGCAAACGCATCGAATATTGGTTTGCGGACATCAAGCCTGGCAAGAACGCTGACCCGATCGAAGTGCCACCTGTCGGGCTCCCGGGCGCTGTGACGGAAACGCTTACCGATCGCGTGCAGTTGCCGAGGCTGTATCTCGTGTGGCTATCGCCGGCACAGTACCGACCCGGCGACGCCGAACTGGACGTGACCGCCAGCGTGCTGGCTGGCGGCAAGAACTCGCGGCTCTACAAGCGCCTGGTCTATGACCTTCAGGTGGCGCAGGACGTGACCGCGTATCAGGAGTCCGCGGGCCTCAGTTCCCTCTTCCGCATTGAAGTCACCGCGAGGCCGTCGCAGGACGCACCGGCGCAAACACTGGCGAAGCTGAAAGCGCTCGTGGATGAGGAACTCGCGAAGTTGCGCGATAACCCGCCCACCGATCGCGAGGTGCAGCGCGTCCTCAATCAGACCGAGGCGTCCTTCTACAGCCGCATGGAACGCGTCGGCGGTTTCGGCGGCAAGGCCGACCAGCTGAACGGGTATCGCTTTGCGACGGGCAATCCCGACTATTTCAACGAAGATCTGGCGCGGTACCTTGCGCTCTCGCCGAACGATATTCAGGCGGCGGTGCGGCGGTGGCTGCCCACCGACCGGCGCCTCGAATTAAGCGTCGTGCCGGCGCCGAAAGAAGGTGGGAAGTGAACGGCCGCGAAACGTTAAACGGCGAACGACGAACGACGAACGTGCTCGTCACGCTTGTCGCACTTGCGGCCACGGTCACGCTGGCCGCGCAGCAGGCACCCGATCGCACGAAAGTGCCCGTGCCGGGCCAGGCGCCGTCGCTGAAACTGCCGCCGATTCAGAAGCGCGCGCTCAGCAACGGTCTGCCCGTCTGGATTGTCGAGATGCACGAAGTGCCGCTCGCGAATTTTTCGCTGGTCATCAAGGCGGGTGCGGCCGCCGATCCGGCCGGCAAGTACGGCGTCGCCAACTTCACCGCGGCCATGCTCGACGAAGGCGCAGGCACGCGGAGCGCGCTGGAACTGGCCGACGCGGTCGAATTCCTCGGCGCGTCGCTCGGCACCGGGAGTTCGTTCGACGCCTCCACGGTCCGCCTCCAGACGCCGGTCTCGAAACTGGACGATGCGTTGCCGCTGATGGCGGACGTGGCGCTGCGTCCGGCCTTCAGTCAGGCCGAGCTGGATCGGCTCCGCAAGGAACGCCTGACCAGCCTGCTGCAGACACGCGACAATCCGAGCGCCCTGGCATCGGCCGGATTCGCGCGCCTGGTCTTTGGTCCCCGGCATCGGTACGGCACGATGGCGATGGGCAACGACGCGTCGAACGGCGAAATGACTGCGGGTGACCTTCGGAGTTTCTACACGGCGTACTACCAGCCGCAGAACGCGCACCTGATTGTCGTCGGCGACGTAACGGCCACCTCTGTCCTGCCGAAGCTCGAGAAGGCGTTCGGCGCGTGGAAGAGCGGCGCGCCGGCCACGAAGCCCGCGACCGAGACCGCGGCGCAGCACGGCCCCCGGCAGATCTATCTCATCGACAAACCGGGCGCGGCTCAATCGCAGATTCGCATCGGCTGGGTGGGCGTGCCGCGATCCACGCCGGACTACTTCGCACTCGACGTGGTCAACACCGTGCTCGGCGGTTCGTTCACCTCGCGACTCAATCAGAACCTGCGCGAGGAACATGGGTATGCCTACGGCGCCAGTTCCGGCTTCGATATGCGGCTGTCAGCCGGACCGTTCACGGCGTCTGCCGGAGTCCAGAGCGACAAGACGACCGAGTCCCTGCAGGAGTTCTTCAAAGAGCTGGCCAACATCCGGCAGCCAATTCCCGCCGATGAGCTTGCGCGGGCGAAGAACTACCTGGCGCTGGGGTTCCCGGCCGATTTTGAAACCGCCGGCGGCATGGCGGGCAATTTGATTCAACTGGTCGTCTACAACCTGCCGGAATCACTGTTCACGGACTACGTCCCGAAGATTCAGGCTGTCAGCGTGGCCGATGCGCAGCGCGTGGCGACGCAGTATGTGCAACCGGATCGGTTCGCCGTTGTGGTCGTCGGTGACCTGGCGAAGATTGAAAAGGGCATCCGCGCCGCCAATCTCGGTCCCGTTCGTGTCGTCACCCCAGACGAGATCCTGAAGTAGCCATTGGGGCCCGTTCTCATCGCCGGCGCCGGTGCGGCCGGCCTGATGGCCGCCGTCTTCGCGGCCGGTCGGGGCCGGCGCGTGATCGTCGTGGAAACCACGACCGACGGCGGCCGGAAGATCGTCATCAGTGGCGGCGGACGTTGCAACATTCTTCCGCGCGCGCTCGAACCGGACCGATTCGTCAGCGATTCACCCCGCCCGCTGGTCCGCCGGCTCCTGCGATCCTGGCCGCTCGATCATCAAAAGGCGTTCTTCGAACGCGATCTCAATCTGCCGCTCGCGTTCGAGGCGGAGTCCGGCAAGTACTTTCCTGCATCCAATCGCGCGCGTGACGTGCGCGATGGCCTGGTCGCCCTCGCCATCCGGCGCGGTGTCGAGTTTCAATTCGAGACGAAGCTGGTGGAACTCGTGCGGACGGACGACACGTGGACCGCCACCACATCACGCGGCCGCATCGAGGCGAGCGCGGTGATCCTCGCCAGCGGCGGACGATCCGTGCCGTCCACCGGCAGCGACGGCGCCGGCCTCGATCTGGCCGCGCGAATCGGCCACACCATTCGTGCCACATACCCGGCGCTGACGCCGCTCATTTGTGATCCGCCGGTGCATGGGTCGCTGTCAGGGATCTCGCTGACGGTACGTCTCAGGGCGCGGTGGCAGGGTCGCGAGGCCGAGACGACGGGCGGCTTTTTGTTCACACACCATGGCTACAGCGGTCCGGCCGTGCTCGACATGTCACACCTGGCGGTTCGCAGCCGATTGGCCGGCGGCGAACGTGCGGTCCTGCGCGTGCGCTGGTGCGATCTGGATGCCGCACAGTGGACGGACGCACTCCAGGCTGGAACGGGCCTCGTCGTGTCCGTGGTCGCACGGCACTTGCCGGCGCGGCTGGCGGAACGGTTGGTGGTGGAATCAGGGATCCCATCGGACCGTCGCACGGCCGATCTCCGCCGCGACGAGCGCACGTCGCTCGTCGATCGCCTGACGTCGTACGAACTGCCGTGGACCAGCGATGAGGGCTACAAGAAAGCCGAGGTCACGGGCGGCGGCGTGGCGCTCGCGGAAGTCGATCATCGAACGATGCAGAGCCGCGTGGCGCCGGGCGTGTTCCTCTGCGGCGAAATCCTTGACGCGTTCGGCCCGATTGGCGGCCACAACTTCGCGTGGGCGTGGGCGACGGGCCGGCTGGCCGGACTTTCCGCTACTTCATGATCTTGTCGATCACGTAGACACGCGCGGTCTGCGGCGCCATCTTCAGGCTCCACCGCGGGCCTGCGGCTTCCCCGTTCATCGCCAGCGTGGTCGCATCCAGCAAATCGACCCAGATGGCGTAGGCGGTGCCGGCCGGCAGCCGGACCGACGCCGTGACCGGCGCCGAAGACGTGTTCGTCGCAATGAGCACCCAACCTCGGTCGGCATCGATCATGACGACGTCGAGGGCCGGCGTCAGGTCCGGCGTCACGATCACGCCGGGTCCTGGCCTGAACGACTTGATGAGACGGGTATTGGCGCTGAACTGCCGCGCCACGTCGATCGCCTTGCGCACCCACGGTTTCAGTGACCGATCCGGATTCTCCAGGCCCGCGCCCTGCGGCGCACCGCTGTCGAACATGATGATGCGCGTGCCGCGTGCGATGGCGCGCCACGTCAGCGCGGTCAAGGCATCGGCGTTTTGCGGCGTGACGATGAGATCCAGACGGTCCAATGGCTTGAGCAACGACGCGGGCGTCACGGGTTTCGGTTGAGCGGCGATGGTCACCTGCAGGCCGGCCGCCTCGGCCATCGCCTTGAACGCCTCGAGCCCTGCTTTTTGTGACGCGGGCCAGGTGACGGCGCCAAAGCCGAGGGCACGAATGACGGCGAGTTCTTCCTGCTTCGGCGTGCCGGCTGGAGTGCCGCGATACCAGACGCCGACGACGGGTTCGGCCGCGAGAGCCGGCGCGGAAAAAACAAGCACCGCGATCAACGAAATCAGGACGCGACGCATCAGCGACCTCGACAATTAGACGACCGCTTCGCCTTTCGGGCCGAGAGCCGATCGAATCTGCTTGAGATGGTGAATGCCATGACCCGCCATCTGGATGATGAGGTCGTTGGCGGTGATCACGCCGTATTCCGGATGCCGGATCGTCACGGCGCGGTCGGCGGCTGACAGCGCCTGAATCAAGCCCAGGTTCATACGGCGCGATCCTTCAAAGGCCGCAAACGCCGCCGGGCCGTCGATCGCGGCGGTCCGCGTCATGAGTTTGTCCTGATCGGCCCCCTGAATCGCGAAGTCTTCGACACTGACGCCGCAGGTGAGCCGGTAGCCGAAAATCATTTCCCATTGCGCGACGTGAATCATGATTTCGCGCAGGCTCCACTTGTGCGGAGCCCAGGGCTGATTCCACGACGCCGCCGAAAGCAACGCCGCCGCGTCGCGATACTCCTCGAGCGTCGAGGTCAGCAACTCGACGGGGTTGCTGTCGCCGACGTAGTGCGAATACGGAGTGGGCATGGAACATTATGCCCCGACCACGCGCGCCAATTCACGCAGCCCGTCAGTCCACACGGCCCGTCAGTCCACACGGAGCCACAGAGAAACACGGAGGCACGGATCTTTTTTGGGTATGGCCGTTGTCACGCGGTCACTCCCAAGAATTTCCCCGTGTCTCCGTCGTTCCTCCGTGCCTCCGTGTGAACTGACAATCGAGGCTAGGCTGCGAGCTTGAAGCTCTTCGCCGGCGTCTCGATCGGCCGAGCGCGCCATGCGTCGATCGAGTATTTCCCCGCGCCTGTCATCAATACGGCACCGCCCGCCAGCATGAGCGTGAGCGCGTATTCATAGCCAGCCGGCAGGAAGAAACCCTGGGCCAGATGCGCCGTCAGAATCGCAACGGCCATGTTCCCGGTAATGAGAAACGCGGCCGTGCGTGTGAAGGCGCCGGTCAGCAACGCGAGACCACCGCCCAGTTCGACGAGCGTCACCACGACGCCGCTGACGGTCGGGAACGGAATGCCAAGCGTGGCCATGAAGCCGGATACGCCCGCAAAACCGAAGACCGTCAGCTTCTGCCAGCCGTGCATGATGAAGACGACACCGAGTGCCACGCGCATGACCAGTAATCCACGATCGATCCAGAGCGAAGAACGAGTTTCCATGACGATCCTCCTATTTTGTTTCGACGATTATTGTTACAACGAATAAATGGGAACACGATGGCCCGCGAACGCGTCGCTCGCCGGCTAGCGTTTCAGTCCTTCAATGAGTTTGCGCAAATCGCTCAGCTGCCGGTCGGACAAATGCCCGAGGTGCTGATCGTGCAAGGCGTCCACGGGGGCATCGAGCGCCGCCAGCAGATCGAGCCCGGCCGCACTAATCCGCGTGCGGACGACTCGCCGATCCTGCGCATCGCGGCCTCGCAGGATCAGGCCGCGGCGTTCGAGTCGATTCATCAGCCGCGTGACATCCGGATCCCGCTGAATCATCCGATCAATCACCTGTCCGCACGTGGCCCCTTCGGGCCCGGCGCCCCGCAGAATCCGCAGGACGTTGAATTGCGAAGACGAAAGGTCAGCCGGTTTCAACACGGCGGCGAATTCATCCATCAACTGGGTTAACGCCTTGAACATCGCAATATGCACTTCGGCGTTGGCCGCCTGGCGCGGCGTCCGTTTCTCGCCAGTGAAGGCGCTGGCCGGAGCCGGGCGCGGCTTCTTGTCGGCGGGAGACGGGCTGACCGGACGTGTCTTGGCCATGTGTAACAAGGCGATATTATTCGTTGTAACGAACAATGTCAAGCCCGGCTTCGCCGAGGCTTCGGTGACGCAGGCCTGGGACCCGCCTCCGCCAAGGCTTCGGCGAGGCAAGCCTTCAGCGGCGGCTGCGCAGCAGAATCTCGCCGGGCCTCGCGCCCGTGGTCTTCCCGTCGCGCACCACAAAAACGCCGTTGACGAGGACGTGCGGAATTCCGCTGGGAAACGCGAGCGGTGCAGCATAGGTCGCCTCGTCCTTCACCTTCGCCGGATCGAACAGGACGAGATCAGCCGCCGCGCCTTCCTGAATGACGCCACGGCCCTCGAACTTGAAGAATGACGCCGGAAGTGACGTCATCTTGCGCACCGCTTCTTCCAGGGTGATCACCTTGCGCTCCCGCACGTACTCACCCAGCACCCTGGCCGTGTTGCCGGATCCTCGCGGGTGCGGCACGCCAGAGGCGGCATCAATCACGCCTGAGTCCGAGGCGATCGACACCATCGGATGCCGCATGATGCTCGCCACGTCCTCTTCGTTCATGAAGTGATACACCATGGACGCGCCGCCATTCAGCATCAGAATCCGCGCCGCCTCGATCTGCGCGTCGGCGGCGCCGTCGCCAATCATCTTCTCCGCCACCTGCTTCATCGATAGACCGTTGAACGACGGGTCGGCCAGATAATTGGCGACAATCGCCCAGGACAGATCCGTGAAACCCCGTTCCGCGAGACTCTTCTTGATCTCCGCCTTGATCCCGGTCCATGTTGCCAGGTCGTTCAACCGCGCACGCATCTTGTCGCTGCCGCCCTCGGAGACCCAGGATGGAAATCGAATCGAGAGCGAAGACGCGCCTGCGGTGTAGGCGTACTGGTCCATCTGAATGCGCGCCCCGAGCTGTCGGGCATCGTCGATGAGCTTGAGCACGGCCGCAGTGCTCCCCCACCGGCTGGGGCTGTCGATCTTGAGATGCGAGATTTCCATCGGCATGTCCACGCGACGGATGAGCCGGATCGATTCGGCAACGGCCCCCTCGACGTCCGTCCCCTCATTACGCATGTGCGTCGCGTAGATCCCGCCCTCGTTCGCCGCGACGCGTGCCAGCTCGATCAACTCGTTGGGCTTGGCGAACGTGCCGGGGATGTACTGAAGCCCGGTGGACAGGCCGACGGCGCCCTCAGCCATCGCCCTGAAGACGCGGACCTGCATGGCCCGGAACTCGGTGATGGTGGGATCGCGGTCGCCGATCCCCATCACCGCGCTGCGCACCGTGTTGTGGCCGATCAACGTGGCGAAGTTCACCGCGACGGTCGTGTCCCGAATCCGATCGAACGCATCGCTGATGTTGAGAGCGGACGTTCCGCAATTGCCGGCCACGACCGTGGTGACGCCCATGCGAATGAAGTTCTCCGCAAGCGGCTTCGACGCGATGTCGTCCGCATGCGTGTGCACGTCGATGAACCCAGGCGCGAGCACGAGTCCGGTGGCATCCAGGCGTTGACGCGCCTCGGCTGGCAGAACCCGCCCGACGCGCGTGATCCGTCCGTTCCGGATACCCACATCGACGACGCGAGCCGGCGCGCCCGTGCCGTCAATCACGCGCGCGTTGGCAATCCACAGATCGTAGGTGGGCTGGCTTTGGAGGGCGCTGACGATCGCGAAGGACGTGAAGATCGTGAAGGCAGTGAAGAGTGCTCCCTTCACGTCCTTTCCCCGATCCGCGATCTTGTCATTTCACTAACCAACACTCCGACCACAGTCACAACAACGGCGCCGACGACGTTGAGCCACAGAAAGACGACAGCTGTGTAGGTGGCGACGAGCCAGACGGTGGCCATGCCGGCAATCAGGCCCACGAAGGCGCCGTGGCCGTTCGCGCGCTTGATGCCAATCGCCAGAATGAACACGCCCAGAATCGAGCCGTAGAAGTACGAGCCGAACCGATTGACCACTTCAATGAGCGAGCCGAGTTGGGCGGCGTAAACGGCGGCGACGCACGCAAAAGCTCCCCAGGCGGCAGTGGCCAGTTTGGATACCAACAGGTAGTGTGAATCCGCGGCTTCCGGCTTCATGTGTCGCTTGTAGACGTCTATCACCGTCGCCGTGGCGAGCGAGTTCAGTTCGGCGGCAATGCTCGACATGGCGGCCGCAAAAATCGCGGCAATCAGCAATCCAACGAGGCCGACCGGCATATGCTCAATCACGAAATTCGGAAACACATAATTCACATCGTCATAGTCCGCCTTCGTCGCGTCTTTGACGAGTGCCGTCGCGCGTTTCCGGACCGCGACCAGGCTGGTATCCGCTGCGACGAACGACTGGCGCGTCGCCTGATCGCTGGCGGCGTCTGACGCGGCCAGGGCAATCGCCGCCTGACGCCGAGTCTCGAATGCGCGGTCGTACTCGCGTTCGAGCGCCTGATACTCGGCCGCCCGGGTGCCGGTCCTCACCTGTTCGAGCGGCGCGCCGTTGAACAGCATCGGCCCCTTGTTGAACAGAAAAAAGACAAACATCAGAACGCCCGTCAGCAGAATCAGCGCCTGCAGCGGAATCTTGACGTAGGCGCTCATGAACAATGACTGGCGGCCTTCCTTCACGGACTTGGCCGTCAGATAACGCTGCACCTGACTCTGATCGCAGCCGAAGTACGACAAGGACAAGAACAGACCGCCGATGAGCCCTGACCAGAACGTGTACTTTTCCGTCAGGTCGAAACGGAAATCGAGCGCCTGCGTTTTCCCTACTGCTCCGGCCAGATGCAGCGCCGACCCGACGCTCATGCCGTCCGGCAGCCCGACGATAAGGACGATGACGGCCGCCAGAATGCCGCCGACGATGACAGCCATCTGTTTGACGTCGGTCCAGGTCACCGCCTGCACGCCGCCGACCATCGTGTAGAGCACGGTGGGCGCGCCAATCGCGAGCACCGTGAGGGTGAGATTCCACCCGAGCACAATCGAGAGGATCACCGACGGCGCCGCGATGATGACGCTGCACGACAATCCGCGCGAGACGAGAAACAGGAAGGCGGTCAGCGTGCGCGTCTTCGAATCGAAGCGGCGCTCCAGATACTCGTACGCGGTGTAGACCTTGGCACGCCAGAAAAACGGGACGGCCGTCACCGACAGGATCATCATCGCGATCGGCAGGCCGAAGTAGAACTGCACGAACTTCATGCCTTCCGCGTAGCCCTGGCCGGTCGTGCTGACCATCGTGATGGCACTCAACTGCGTCGCCATCACCGACAGGCCGACAGCCCACCATGGCAAGCTGCGGCTGGCGAGCAGATAGCCCTCCATCTCGGTCGTACGCTTGCTCATGCGCACGCCGTCGGACACGACCCAGATGAGGTAGCCCGCGACGACGGCCCAGTCAATCCAGCTCAAGAAAAGTGGACTCCCATCCAGTAGAGGCCGGCGATGGCGAGAAACTCGGCGAGCACGATGCCGACAAACAGCGGCGCCCGGCGTTCCTCGGCCGTACCTGTCGTACCTGTCGTACCCGTCGTACCTGTCGTACCTGGCTTCATCGCCGCAGTATAGAATCTCGCCGGGCAATGCGCATCTTTTCGACCGACCACAAGGTCATCGGCCTGCAGTACGCGCTCACGAGCCTTGCGTTCCTGCTGCTGGGCTTTCTCATGATCCTGATGATCCGGTGGCACCTCGCGTGGCCGACGCAGGCGATGCCTCTGATTGGTGCGCTGCTTGGCGAATCACGGACCTCCGGCGGCGTGCTGCTTCCGGAGTTCTACCTGCAATTGGGTGCCATGCACGGCACCATCATGGTGTTCCTGGCTGTCGTGCCGCTGGCCGTCGGCGCGTTCGGCAACTACCTCGTGCCGCTCATGATCGGTGCGCCCGACATGGCATTCCCGCGGCTGAACGCGCTGAGCTACTGGCTCTACTTCGTCGCCGGCCTGGTGATGCTGGCCGGTTTTTTTCTGCCTGGTGGCGCCGCTGCGTCAGGCTGGACCTCGTATCCCCCACTCGCGGTCATCGCCACGATGGGCCAAACAGCGTGGCTCGTCGGCATGTTCGTGCTCGTGCTGTCGTCGATGCTGAACTCGATCAACATGATCGTCACGATCTTGCAACTGCGCGCGCCCGGCATGACGCTGATGCGCATGCCGTTCTTCATCTGGGCGATGCTCGTGACGTCGTTTCTGCTGCTCCTGGCGTTCCCACCGCTTCAGGCGGCCGCCGTGCTGCAACTCATGGATCGACTGGCCGGCACAAGTTTCTTCATGCCGAGCGGACTGGTGGTTTCTGGACAGATCGCGAAATCCACGGGCGGCGGCAGTCCGATCCTGTGGCAACACCTCTTCTGGTTCCTGGGACATCCCGAGGTGTACGTCCTGATCCTTCCGGCGCTCGGCATCGTCGCGGAAGTCATCGCGAACATCACGCGGAAACCAATTTGGGGTTACCGCGCCATGGTCGGCGCGGCGCTCTTCATGGGCTCGATGTCGTTCCTCGTCTGGGCACACCACATGTTCCTCACGGGCATGGGTCCGACGATGAGTGGATTCTTTCAAATCACGACGATGATCATTTCCATTCCATCGGTGATCATCGTGACGGCGCTCGTGCTGTCGTTGTCCGGCGGATCGATTCGCTTCACGGTGCCGGGCCTGTTCGCACTGGGATTCCTGCCGATGTTCGGCCTCGGCGGACTGACCGGCTTGCCGCTCGGCCTCGCCGTCACCGATATCCCGCTGCACGACACGTACTACGTGGTCGGACACTTCCATTACATCGTGGCGCCGGGTACCTTGTTCGCGCTGTTTGCGGGCATCTATTACTGGTTCCCGAAAGTGACCGGCCGGAAGATGAACGACCTGCTCGGCCGGCTGCACTTCTGGGGATCGCTGATCGGCATGAACGGCATTTTTCTGCCGATGTTCATCCAGGGCCTGGCTGGCATGAACCGCCGCCTTTACGACGGCGGCCGGACGTATGAGGCGTTCGCAGGCTTTGACGGCAGTTTCCGCGGTCAGGCCTGGTCCGCCGTGTTTCTCGGCGTCGTGCAGCTGTTCTTCATCGTCAACTTGTTCTGGAGCCTGAAGAAGGGCGCGCGCGTCGGCAACAATCCCTGGGACGCGACGACGCTCGAGTGGGTTGCGACGTCGCCGCCGGCGGCGCACAACTTCGAAGGGACGCCGACGGTGCATCGCGGACCGTATGACTACAGCCTGCCGGGTGCGGCGCGCGATTTCACGCCGCAGAGCGAGCGATGATCATTCCGTACACGACCGATCGGCGGGCGGACACCGGCGTGACGAACGTCACGATGGGCATGTGGCTGTTCATTGCGTCGGAAGTCATGCTCTTCGGTGCGTTATTCTCGGCCTACGCCCTGCTGAGCGTGTCCGCCATTGACTGGCCTTCGGGCCGGCAGACGCTCAGTCTGCCGCTTGGCGCGGTCAACACGATCGTGCTGATTCAGGTCACGGCGATCGCCTGGCACGCCCGGCGAAGCACCGCGATCAAGGCGCGCCGATGGCTGATGACCGCGTCGGCGTTCGCGCTGGCGTTCCTGGGTTTGAAGTCGCTGGAGTACGTGCACGAATTCTCGGCGGGTCTGCGTCCGGCAACGAACACGTTCCTGGCGATGTATTTCACGCTCACCGGTCTGCATGCGCTGCACGTGATCGCCGGCATCGCGGCGAATGTCTGGGCGATCGCCGGCGCCGCACGGGTCGGCGAGGCCATGATGGCCGGTCGCACCCGCGCGCTGGCGCTCTATTGGGTGTTTGTGGACATCGTCTGGCTCATCATCTTCGGGTTGATGTACCTGTTATGAACGCGTATCGGATGGCGGCAGGTGTCGTACTCACGGGTGCCCTGTGTCTGGGGACTGAAGCCGTGATCTACGCGTGCCCGATTTGTTTCCAGATCGAAGACGCGCACGCGACGAGCGGCATACGCGCCGGTGTCGGCGTGCTCATGGGCGTGACCGGCGTCGTGCTGGTGGGCTTCGCGCGATTTGCCACGCGCCTTATCAGGCATCAGTGATGGGACGCTACCTGCCTCCCGCCGCATCGGGCCACGCCGCCGGCATGGACGCCATGCTGCTGCACGTGCACTGGATGGTGATCGGCCTCTTCGTGGGCTGGGCGATCTATTTCCTCTACGTGCTGGTGCGCTACCGATCGGGCCGCAATCCGAAGGCGTTCCGCGAAGGCACGCGCGGGGGCGTGGCCATCTTCATCTTCGTCGGCGTGGTCGTCGCCGAAGCCGTCCTGCTGATCGGATCGGCACTGCCGCTGTGGTTCGACCGCACGTCGGCGCGGCCATCACAGGGAAATCCGCTCGTGCTGCGAGTGGTTGGTGAACAGTTCGCGTGGAACGTGCACTACCCCGGCGCGGATGGCCAGTTCGGAGAGACCTCGCTGCCGCTGGTCAGCACGGACAACTTGATCGGTCTTGATCGATCGTCGACATTCGGACGCGATGATCTGGTGTTACTGAACGAGGTCCACCTCGTGATCGATCGGCCGACCATCATTGAACTGTCGAGCAAGGACGTGATCCACAGCTTCGGAATTCCGGCGATGCGGGTCAAGCAGGATGTCGTGCCTGGCCTGCGCTCTGCCGTATGGTTCACACCAACGGTGACGGGCGATTTTGAAGTGGCCTGCTCGCAGTTGTGCGGCGTCGGCCACTACCGTATGAAAGCCGTCATCACGGTCGAGTCGAACGAGATGTTCCAGAAGTTCCTGGCCAACGAGGCGAAGTCCCAACTCGGAAGATAGGACGACGGATCACCATGGGGGGCCATGAAGGGCCATGGGGATGTGCTTGTTCCCTTTGGCTCGTCAATTCACACGGAGACGCAGAGCAGGACGGAGGAAGACGCGGTGGGCGTGACGGCCGGGTCTGGTGGCCCGGCTTCGCCGGGCTAGCGATGAGCAGGAGTGAGTGAGACCGCGAGAGTCGGACAGCAACGAAGTGACTCTCGCGGTCTCGCTCACTCCTGCTCATCGCCGGCCGCCGGAGGCGGCCGCCAGACCCGTCTCCCCCATGGCCCCTCATGGCCCCTCATGGTGAATCTCAACCTAAACTGGCACCGCAATGACTCACGCAATTCGTGCGCGCGAACCTCGGGGCGGACCTGTCGCCGCGGCCATCGATCGATCGCCTGAAGCGATCGGCGCGCATCTCGAGGATGCGGCGCATTTTCCTGGCGGGCGCGCCGATGGCATTGCGCGGCCGAGAACGGAAGGTGAAGTCGCCGGACTGCTGATGGCCGCCACGCATGTGCTCCCGATCGGCGCACAGTCGTCGGTCACGGGCGGCGCGACGCCGACGGGCGGTCTGCTGCTTTCGTCCGAGCGTTTCACCGCGATTGAATTCACAGGGCCGCATCACGTGCGCGTCGGCGCCGGCGTGCCGCTCGACCTGTTGCAGATGCGACTGGCCGAACGGGGTTGCTGGTATCCGCCCACGCCCACCTTCATGGGCGCGTTTGTCGGCGGCGTCGTGGCGACCAACGCGGCAGGCGCCGCCACGTTCAAATACGGCACGACACGCGCGTGGGTGGAGGGACTGACGGTGGTACTACCGTGCGGCCACGTGCTCGATTTGGTTCGGGGCGAGGTGCGCGCGGACTCGCACCGCGAGTTCGAGATCAGTTGCCCGCACGGCACTCGCCGGTTTCGATCGGGCAGCTACGTGATGCCGACGGTGCCCAAGTGTTCCGCGGGCTATTTTGCCGCGTCAGGCATGGACCTGATTGATCTCTTCATCGGCGCCGAGGGCACGCTCGGGGTCATCGTCGACGCGACGCTCAAAGTCGCGGGCTCAATTCCTGCGCGAGCGATGGCGATGGTGCCCGTGCCAACCGAAGCCGCCGGCCTGGCGCTGGTGCGCGATCTCCGATCGGCCGCCGAAGCGACGTGGCGGATGCGCGATCCGCACGGCATCGACGTGGCCGCGATCGAGCATCTCGACCGGCGCTGTCTCTCTGTGTTGCGGGAGGACGGGGCGCTGCGCGCGCAGTCCGTCACGATTCCCGATGACACCGACCTGCTGCTGCTCGTGCAAATCGAGCTGCCGGTCGCCACCACCGCGGCCGAGGCGTTCGATGACATCGCGTCGGCATCGGCCGGCGATCGCGACACGCCCGTCGCACGATTCGCGCGAATGCTCTCGCAGCACGGCGTGTTCGATCGCACCGAACTGGCCATGCCCGGCGACAGCCGGCGCATGCAGCAGATGCTGGCCGTACGGGAGGCCGCGCCGACCGGCGTCAATCGCCGCGTGGGTGACGCGAAGCGGACCGTCGATCCCCGCATCGACAAGACCGCCGGCGACATCGTCGTGCCATGGGATCGATTCGAAGAGATGATGACGATCTACCGGAACGGATACGAGCGTCGCGGCCTGGACTACGCAATTTGGGGCCATATTTCCGATGGCAACGTGCATCCGAATGTGATTCCCACCTCATATCAGGATGTGGTGGCCGGACGGGAGGCCATCATGGAATTCGGGCGCGAGGCGATCCGGTTGGGCGGAAGCCCGCTGGCGGAACACGGCGTCGGCCGGAGTTCCCTCAAGCAACGGTTGTTGCGGGAACTCTACGGCGACGCAGGCGTTGACCAGATGCGGGCCATCAAGCGCGCGATCGATCCCGATGCGAAGATGTCTCCAGGAGTCATTTTTCAATGACGCAGTTGTTGCGGGGATTCGGTGCGCGGGGCTCGGTGGCTGCGGCCGCGATCCTGTCGCTCGCCATTGGCATCGGCGCCAATACGGCGATCTTCAGTGTGGCCAACGCGCTGTTGCTGCGACCGCTGAATTATCGCGACGCGGACCGGTTGGCGATTCTCTGGAACCGGTCGCCGGGTCTGAACATTCAGGAAGATTGGTTTTCCACCGCCCAGTACTTCGACATCAAGAACGGGCACTCGGGCTTCGAGGACATCGCGATCGCGCTGGGCGCCAACTACAACCTGACCGGTGGCGGCGATCCAGAACGGGTCGGCGTCATCCGGGTGTCATCGAATCTGCTTTCGATGCTCGGCGCTCAACCGGCGGTCGGCCAGCTCTTCGTGCCGGAAGACGATCTCCCGGGACGAGCGGGGACGGCGGTGCTCGGCCACAATTTCTGGATGCGGCGATTCGGCGGCGACCGTGCCGCCATCGGCCAGTCGATCATCTTGAACGGGCAGACCTATCAAATCGCCGGCGCCCTGCCCGAAACGTTCCGGCTGCCGCGCGAAGTGCTGCCCACGCTTGGTGTCGCGGAAGACGGCGAAATTTTTCTGCCGCTGCCCTTGCCTCCGACGGCGCCGCAGACGCGCACGCGCGAGGACTACAACATCATCGCCAAACTGAAGCCTGGCGTCGGGATCACAACGGCGCAGGCCGAAATGGATGCGCTGACGGGGAGATTGCGACGAGACTTCCCGGACTTCTATCCGCCGCAGGGCGGGTTGACGTTTTCGATCGTGCCGCTGATCGATCAGGTCGTCGGCAACGTCCGCGGCACGGTCATCGTGCTCATGGGCGCCGTGGCGTTCGTGCTGCTCATCGCGTGCGCGAACGTCGCTAATCTGCTGCTCTCGCGCGCACTCGCCCGGCAGCGTGAACTGGCGGTTCGCGCGGCGCTTGGCGCCACGCGCGCGCAGATCGTGCAGCAACTGCTGGGCGAATCCGTGACCCTGGCGCTGATTGGCGGCGCCCTGGGCGTGGTCCTCGCCTGGGCCGGCATCGCGTGGATTCACGCGCTCCAGCCGGCTGATGTGCCCCGACTGGCTGAGATCGGCATCGACGCGCGTGTCCTGGCGTTCACGACGGGCGTCTCCATCTTCGTCGGCGTGATCGCCGGCCTGGTGCCCGCATTCGGTCTCCGTCGTCTCGATCTGCAGCGCACGCTCGGGGACGCCAGCCGCGGATCTGCCGGCGCGCGTTCGATGTGGGGCAAAGGCGGCCATCTCCGCCGCATCCTCGTCGTCTCGCAACTGGCGCTCGCGGTGGTGCTGCTCATCGGCGCCGGCCTGCTCGTGCGCACTGTGGCACATCTGCAGCGGGTACCGCCGGGCTTCAGCGCTGACAACGTGCTCACGCTGGAACTCACGATGACGGGGCAGAAGTACGCGAACGGACCAGCCGTACTGAACGCATACAAAGAACTGTGGGAGCGGCTCAGCCGCGTACCCGGCGTGACGAATGTCGGTGGTGTGTCCTCACTCCCCCTGAGTGGGTACTTCTCGTGGGGCCCGATCACGGTCGAGGGTCGCGTACCGCCGCCTGGTGAAAATTTCATCAACGCCGACCAGCGCATCATCGGTGGCCGATACTTCGAGACGATGAACATTCCGCTGAAGAGTGGGCGGTTGTTCAGCGACGCGGACAACACCACCGCGCCCCGCGTCGTCATCGTGGACGAATTCATGGCCCGCGAGTTATGGCCGGGCGCCGACGCGGTCGGCAAGCGCATCCGCTTTGGCGATCTCAAATCCACGGCTCCCTGGCAGACGGTGGTCGGTGTGGTCGGTCGCGTCAAACAGTACGGGCTCGCGCAGGATGGCCGCATCGCCGTCTATCTGCCGCAGACGCAGGCGCCAGTCCGGGCGATGTACATCACGGCACGCGCGGCGAACGGGCCGGATTCGATTGTGCCGGCGATCCGGCAGCAGATTCGGGAGATGGATTCCAACCTGCCGATCTACCGTCTGCGTCCGATGTCCGCGCTCGTCGATGCGTCACTCGCGCGCCATCGATTCGCGATGCGCCTGCTGATGCTCTTTGCAGTGCTCGCACTGGTGCTCGCCGCCATCGGCACGTACGCGGTCATGTCCTTCATCGTTTCCCAGGGCACCCGCGAGATGGGGATTCGCCTCGCGCTGGGCGCCACGCCCGGCGGCATCATCTCGCTGGTCGTGAGGCAGGGACTCTCGGTTGCAGCCATTGGCGTCGTGGTGGGCCTGGCGGGCGCGTTTGCGCTCACACGCGGGTTGAGCGCGCTGATCTTCGGCGTCAGCAGCACCGATCCGCTGACCTACGCCGCCGTGGCCGCCGTCCTCGGTGGCGTCGCGATCCTGGCGAGCGCGGTTCCGGCACGACGGGCGTCGCGCATCGATCCTGCAATTTCCCTCAGAAACGAGTAGGCCGCCATCTTTCTGTGTTGCGTTTGGGGCCCCACCCCCAAACGCCGCTCGCGGCTCCCGCCGCGAGCCCGCGGGCTTCGCGGTCTCTTCCTTGTCAACCGGGTACCCGATTCCCTTGTATACCCTCTAGCGCAGGCCGCCGCACCGGCGGACCCTGACGCGCTCCAGAAAGGAGCCTGACGTGGTTGGAATCCCCGAACTCCTCATGCTGTCGATCTTCGTTGTCCCGATCCTGACCGTAGTCGTGGTCTCAGTCGTCCTGCTCGTCGCGATGATTCGGCGCATGCGGCGCCAGAGCCGCGAACACGGTTATCCAACGCTCAAGGCGTATCTGCGCGCCGCGCCGCGGACCGACCAGGAGAAGCGGGACGCCGCGGACCTCGCGCTCAAAGGCCTGGTCATCTGCCTGCTTGGCCTGATTCTGCCGCCGTTGATGGTCATCGGGCTGTTCCCGCTGTTCTACGGCGTGCGCAAGGTTGTCTACGCGTCGATGGGTCTTGGGCTGGCGGATGACGCGATCCGGTGAGCGACGCCGACGCGACACTCGTTCGCGCCACGATTGCCCTCGTTCGACGGGGCGATAGCGACGCTTTCGGACGGATCGTCGAGTTGTATCAGCGCCGATTGTTCGGCCTGGCGTTGATGATGACTCGCGATCCGTCTGGCGCGGAAGAAATCGTGCAGGATGCATTCGTCCGCGCATTCGTGAACCTCGTCAGCTACGACGATGCGCGACCGTTTTACCCGTGGATCTCGACGATCACCGTGCGGCTCGCGCAGAACTGGCTGGTCCAGCGCCGGCGCGTGGACACGCGGGAAGGCACGGAACTCGACCCCGATCTCGCGACCGCCGTCGTCGCTGATCCACTGACGGAGCTGATCGCCGACGAGAGCGACCGCCGCCTGTGGCAATCCGTCAGTGCGCTGGCTTCGGGCGAGCGCACGGCCGTCATTCTCTTCTATCGCCAGGACATGAGCGTGCGCGAGATCGCAAGCGCGCTCGGCGTCACGAACGGCACCATCAAGACGCTGTTGTTTCGCGCGCGTCAGAAATTGCGGCACACGCTCGGCGACGAGCCTGCTCGAAAGGACACACCATGATCGATCACGTTGCAACTGCAATGGCGCGGCTTCCGGAGCCCACACCACCGGCGTCGCTCAAGGCCACCGTGATGGCACGTATCGCGCGCGAGGCCGAGCTGCAGCACGACGTCGCGGCGACGACTGCGGATCCCGCACGGATCCCGCGCGAGCGCCCGGTCTGGATCTGGACGCTCGCTGGCGGACTCGTGGCGGTGATTGGCACAAGCGTGTACGGCTGGCTTATGGGAGGGGCGTTGCCGAGTTTGACGTCACCGCTGATCGGCGGCGGTGTGCCTACGCTGATCCCGATGCAGGGATCGGCGGCGCTGGTTGTTGGACTCGGTCTCCTGATTTACCTGGCGGGCCTGTTCGCACCACTGCGGGCCCCACATCGATCCTGACCGCCAAGACCTATTTGTTGCACAGAATTTACCTGAAACCGGCTGCCCGTACGGTTCAATCACGTCAGAGGACACTGATGGTTGACCACGAGACGAGCCTGAACGCGTCGAAGCCGGTAAACGTGACCCGCGACCTGACCGGATGGGAGGTGCGGCACGAAGGCAGCACCGGTGAAGTGCGGGTGTCGCATTACACGGATTGGCATCGCGTCGAACGGGCGCTGCGGTCGATCGAAGTTGATCGGATGTCCGAGCCTGCCCGGCGAGACTAGCGCGCGACGTTCAAATCCTGCGTCTTTTTTTCGCCCTTGCCGAGCGAGACGGCGATCCCTGCGCCTCCGATTTCGCGAAGAAATGCCGGGTCGAACCACTGCCCTTGCTCCACATCCACGAGCGCGGCGAGTCGATACTCGCCCGGCGGCAGCCCCTTGAACGAGAATCGGCCATCGGTAGCGGGCCGTACGGCTTGAATGCGCCGTGAAGCGGGCAGCCACATGCGTTGATCCGTAGCAAACACCACGAGCGTGTAATCCGGAACAGGCTTGCCGGCGTTGTCCCTGAGCGTGCCGGCCAGTTCCGTCTGCGCCGTACCGAATGTCAGCACACCGCCGCCCACATCTTCGCCGGCGCGTACTTCGAGGGGAAGGTCGAGAATGTCGCGTCCCGAAAAGACTGACGATTGAATCGTGAAGGCGGGGGGAAATCCGCGCCCCGCCACCACGCGATACTTGCCCGGCATCACGCCGCGGATCAGGAAGCGGCCGCTCGCATCGAGCGCAGCGTCAGGAATCGGCATGCCGCCCTCCCCAAATGAGGGAGACGCCGCGTCCGGAGCGGCGGCGAGCGTGACGCGCATCTTCGTGAAATCCAGCGACGCAGGATTGCCGCCGTCAAAGACCACGCTGCCCGAAATCGACATGCCCTTCTGAAGCGAGAGCGATATGTCCGTGACATTGCCGCCGTTCACGGCGAGGTCGGTCATCGCCCACAGCGATTCGGCAGGGTCGGAGGCGACCATCGCCTTCGCGTTCTGCTTGTCCGCGATGGTCATGTCGAGCGCCCCCTTCGCTCGCTCGAGCGCAATCGCCGCCATCTCAGCCACGTCCGTCGGAACGCTGGCGCGCGCGGTGATTTGGTACTGGCCGGGCGGTACACCCGGGAAAGAGAACCGTCCATCCGCGGCCACGCGCGTCGATCGTGTGTTGAGCCCGGGAATCGGCTGGCCCAGCTCCACCATCTGAACCTGCGTGCTTTTGGGCAGAGGGCCGGGCGCCATCACCGTCCCGGACACGGTGGCGAACGGCACGATCTGAAGACGCAAGTCGATCGCCGGTTTCTCTTCGCTGATGTCGAGCGTCACCGTGGTGGCAGACGCGAGCTGCGACGTGCCGGGATGAAATGTCTGGGCGTATCCGCTCGTCGGCTGATCGAGCGCAGACTGAACGGCGATCAATCTGCTCAGGTCCTCTCGCATTACGTCCGAGGACTGCTGTTTGGCCGCCAGTTGATCGAGGGCGGCCGCCATTTCGACCTTGGCGCGCACCAATTCCACTTCCATCATGGCGTTGCTGTCCCGCGGCAGGGCGCTGACGATGTAGTCGCCCGGCAACAGTGCGGGAATCCGGTAGATGCCTCGGTCGTCGGTGCTGCCCGAACCCGCGGCCTGCAGGGTTCGAAGTCCGTTGCGCATCACGTAGCGCATCGCGCGGACCTGCGTGTTGAACATCGGATCGCCGAACGAATCGATGACCGTACCGGTAATGACGCCGCCACGGGGTATCTGCAGCCCGATGCTTTCGAGCCTCTGCCCCGCCGCCAATTGAATCGGCGTGCCCGGCCGGCCCGATCCCGGCCGGCGCTGGCCGTAGGCGACGTCGAGGAAACCGGGTTTGGTTGCGGTCAAGTTAAAGGTGCCTGGCGGCAGATCGGTGAACGTGAAGCGGCCCTGGTCGTCGGTGGTCACGCTCTTGACCGTGCGCGGGTCCCCACCGGAGATCGACACACGGGCCTGGCGCGCCGGCCGGCCCGAATCGCTCACCGACAACGTGCCGCCAATCACGCCGGTACCCGCCGGCGCTGGCGCCGCCGCCCGCGGATCGCGCGTCTGCGGCGGGGTTTGCGTGCGCACGAGCGCCGGCAACACGCCTGCAACAATGGCCAGCGCCACTCCGATTCGAGCCAGGTTTCGAGCCATGCCGGAGAGTATATACGAAACTATTCGTAGACACCAGATTTCCACAGGGGGGGTCAGGCCCGATTTCCACAGGCTAGGGCCAAGACCGAACAACCTGTGGA
>Ga0315912_10000518_pt1 | contig 68665 bp, 45 predicted proteins | sample VfabasoilMG_FD_204469 | JGI IMG/M metagenome (GOLD analysis project Ga0315912, IMG submission 204469) | Garden soil microbial communities collected in Santa Monica, California, United States - V. faba soil | ecosystem: Environmental > Terrestrial > Soil > Garden | place: USA: California... | reverse complement strand
GGGCCATACATCGAGGTTTCGCAACGCGGCCATCGACGACGGGGGCGATGTTTCTTACGATCGAAATCAAGGTTCCAGGGGACTAGACGCGCTCGAGCGTCGCGATGTCGCTCGGGGAAAGTTCGAGCTCGAACGCGGCGAGGTCTTGGCGCATGTGTTCGACGTTGGATGTTCCCGTGAGTGGCAACATTCCCAGCGCCGAGGCGAAACGGAAGACGAGTTGAGGCACGGTAGTTCCCTTCTGCCGCGCGAGCTCGACCACCCGAGGTGAAGCGAGCTCGTTGCGGTTGGCGGTCAGTAACGAAAAGCCCTGATAGACGATGCCATGAACCCGACACAGGGCTCGGATCTCACCGTCCCATCCGCGTTGTGCATAACAACGATTCTGCACGAAGGCGGGGGTGATCGTCGCTTCGGCACACAACGCCTGCAAAGCAGCGAGCGAAATATTGCTGACACCGATCGACCGCGTTCGCCCCTCGCGTTGCAAGGCTTCCATCGTCGCCCAAACTTCGCGATCGATGTCGTGCCACCCCGCTTGCGACCATGGACCATGAAGGATGTACGAGTCGACCCGGTCGGTGCGCAGATGCTCGAGCGAGCTCGTCATCGACGTTCGAACCTGAGCGGTGAAGGTTGCCTTGGGATCGTAGGGGATCCTGTGATCTTGACCCCTCGCGTAGGTGAACTTCGTCTGCAAGAACAGCTGCTCGCGGGCCACTCCGCAGCGCGCGACGGCTTCGCCCACCGCGGCTTCGACGTAGTGCTTGCGTTGATTCGCGGTGTCGATCGCTCGGAAGCCCGCCGCTACGGCCAACCCCGTCAGTTCGGCGGTGCGATCTTCCTTCCACGCCGTGCCATACATCATCGCGGGAACTTCGATCATGCGGCATGTTCTCACGGTTGACGCTCAGGACAACAACACGACCACTGCGAGGGTCTGCGCGCCATCGTGGATGGGGATCGCGATCCCCACCTCCAAACCACATTTGGCCGCCATCCGATTGCGTGGTGATTGCATATCCGAAAGATCGTTGAAGATGACCGGCTTGGCCGACAAGAAGGCTTGCCCAGGGAGTCCTTCGCCGGCACCGAGTGACGTGTGCGGTTTCTCGATGAACACCTCGAGGCCGTTGCCGTAGGTCGAGGCCGTGAGCTCGAGCCGATCGCTGTTCGGCGACCACACTTCGAATGCCCGCGCCAAGGGCGTGCTTTGTGCGGACATGAGCAAGACCACGTGCGTGATCTCGCCTCCGCGATAGATCGGGATCCCAAGGCCGGCCTTGACTCCGCTCTCGCGTGCGACCGCGGCTCGCAAGAAGGTACTCGAGTAGCGAATGTCATCGACGATCTGCGGGATCCCTCGTTCCCAGGTGATTCCGGGAAGACCGAGGCCTCGCTGAAACCGCAACAGCGGGCTCAGTCTCGCGAACTCTCGCAAGCGCCCGTAGTACCCCGCGGCGAGGCCGAGCTCGTCGGTGTCGGGCTTGACCTGCCAGACCTCGATGCATCCGCCGAGCTGCTCTCGGCTTCCGCAGAGCAAGGTGACGACGGCCGCGATCTCATCCTGGACATAGACGGGGATTCCGACGGCCGCATCGAGGCCCGACGCGGCCGCCGCGTGAGCCCGCAAGAACCGACCATCGAGATCGGTCCACACTTCGGGAATCCCACTCCGCCAGACGGACCCGGGCAACCCCTCCCCGGCACGAAAGACTTGTCCTTCGCTCGCCGCTGCAAAGAGTTGGTGCCGGCCGTACGCGGCGGAATCGAGGCGCAACACGTCGCCATCGGGAACCCACACCTCGGTGACTTGAACGAATGCACTCTCGGCAACCATCGAGATTTATCTCCACTGTTTTGCGCAACAGCGTCTCCGTCATGCTCCCCCTCGTCATTGCCCGACGACAAGACCCGCGTTGGAAGGCTGGATCGACCAACCCGTAGGTTTGACGAGCGGTCGCCGCCATACGGTCGGCGGCTGGAACCGTAAATCCACGCCCGTGTGGGTCGGTTCGAGGTTTGCACTCCTCCTTGTAGGAGAGTTCTGCTACCCCTCGGGCCCCATGTCGAACGAAGCCGAAGACTCTCGCGCTGCGGACGTCTCCCTCGCCCACGGATCATGACCGGCGCTCGTAGGTCGACGCATCGAGTGAGGAGGATTGGAGCGTGACGGTGCGTTGGGTCGATGTACGGGTCGAGTTGCGTCACGACGCAGGTCGGATCGGTCCCCGTTCCGGACCTTGGATCCGTCGTCCGCAGATCTCGAACATCTACGGTAGCCCGGATCCACGGGCACTGTGCTGCGTGCAGACCCGCCGCGGTGAGGTCGTGGGTTGGGGCCTCATTTCCGAATCGTCGTCGATCACGGTGCGGTTGTTGTCCTTCGGACCCGAGCGTCCTTCCGAGGATTGGCTCGATCAGCGGATCTCCTCGGCTGCTGCGGCTCGCGAACGCTTGGGACTGGCAGAGGAGAACACGACCGGATATCGGCTGATCAACAGCGAGGGCGATGGAATCCCCGGCTTGGTGGTCGATCGCTACGATCACGATTTCGTCGTCCAGATCACGACCGCTCCGATCGCGGCACGCGAGGATGCGGTCGTGGATCGGTTGCTCGCGATCGGAGCCCACCGTGTTCACGTGATTCGACCCGACTCGGCAGCGGCGCGAGAAGGCTTTTCGGCGGGTGTCCGACACACTGCATCGGTCGAAGCGCTGCAGTTTCAGGAACACGGGATCAGCTTCGCCGTCGCCCCGCCGCCGGGTCAAAAAACGGGTGCCTACTTCGATCAACGGAGCAATCGTCGAACCATCGCAGAGCTAGCTCGCCGGTCGGGTGGCCCGCTGCTCGATGTCGGTTGCCACGTCGGCGGTTTTTCGCTGCACGCAGCGAAACTCGGAGTCCCGGCGGTGGGCCTCGATCAATCTGCCGTCGCCTTGAATTGGGCTCGACGAAACGCGGCCGCCAATGGTTCCGGCTCGATCGCATGGGTGCAGGCCGATATGTTTGCGCCGTGGAATGCGGCCGAACTCGAAGGGCCGTTCGGAACGATCGTCCTCGATCCGCCCAAGCTCACGATGAGGCGCTCGGACACCGATCGAGCGATCGTGGCTTTGACTCGCATGTCCGAGCAGGCTGCGGCTCGCGTCCTGCCGGGTGGCTTCCTCGTGCTCTGCAGTTGCAGCCATCTCCTTGGCCGCGAGCCACTCGAAGCGATCGCTGCGACCTTTCCGGGGTTCTGGCGACGAACGATGTCGCTCGAAGCAGGGCCGGATCACCCGGTGTGGCCGTGCCATCGTGAGGGCGAGTACTTGCGCGTCCTCGTCTTTCAAGCCCCCGCCTGAAGACTAAGGCCTAAATCTCGCAGCTCGCATTCGCGAGCACGCGATCGACTTGCCGAACGCCGCCACCGCCACCGCCACCGAAGCGAGACGGGTTGCATGCGCCTCCGGGATCCTCGCTGCATCCGGGGCTTCGTCGCGTCGAGCAGACCTCGATGTTGTCCGCCAGGCAAACGAGCATTTGGGCGCAGTTCGTCGCATCGTTGGCTGGAACACCCGGGCTGTTGCAGTTGACGGTGAGCGACAAGCGTTCCGCACAGCGAGTGCAGTCGGCTTCTGTGCCCCCACAACACGTGCCGTCGACACACGCGTTCCGATCGCAGTCTGCGTCCACGCGACAGGTGTCCCCCGGCTCACACGCCGGACAACTCCCACCACAATCGCGCGCCGACTCGTCACCGTTGAGGATCCCATCGGTACAAGATACGCAGCGCCCCACCGAGCACCGGTTGCTCTCACAATCGCGCGCGAGGACGCAAAGGTCACCATCGTCGCAAGGATCACAGACGCTTCCGCCACAATCGCGATCGGTCTCTTGTCCATTGGTGAGACCGTCGACACAGGACACGCAGCGTCCGCCCGCACACTGGTTGCTTGCGCAATCACCCGGAACTACGCAACGGTCGCCGTCGCCGCAGCCTGGACACGTCGGATCCGGACCACCGCAGTCGACATCGGTTTCCTCGCCGCTCAATCGATCGTCCGTACAGGACACGCATGTGCCGTCATCACATTGATCACTCACGCAGTCCGGATCGACGAGGCACGAGTCACCATCGGCGCAGCGCGGGCACCCTGCATCCGTGCCGCCACAATCGACATCCGTCTCGGCGCCATTGGTGGTTCCATCGTCGCAGCGTGCGGAGGGCGGCCGACAAAGGTCCCCTTCGCAGACCCCGCTGATGCAATCGCTCCCTGTGCCGCACGACGCTCCGTCAATGCACGTGCTGCCGCAGATACCACCGCAATCGGTTGCGGTTTCATCCTGATTCAAAAGTTCGTCGTCACACGTTCCGACGATGGAACCTCCCGAGGTCGAACCATCGGGTATCCCCGAGCTTCCGAGGTTGGAACCCGTGCTCGAGCCCGTTGCGTCGGCGGTTGCATTCACATCGTCATCGAGCGAGTCGACCGAAGGTTCGGTGTTCAAGCTCGAAAAGCTGGCACCCGAAACATCGCCTTCGGCATCCAGCTCTGAGGCTCCGGAGGCCGTAGCGCTCAGCGAGGGCGGCTCGGTGGTCGATTCGTCGAGCGAGGGAGACGTGTTTTCTGACGAGTCCTCGGCGGCCGAACCATCATCGAGACATTTATTGGCGTTGCCCGCCCCAGCGAACCGATCGTATCGACGCATGGTGGGGCAATCCCCATCGGGGAAGCTGCAAAAACCGCTTTGCTCACACGAACCGTCGGCGCCGCATTGCTCGTCGTTGGTACACGTGTAAACCGCAGCCTCGTTGCAGGCCCCTAACGTGATCGCGCCAGCCAAGATCCAGGCGGCCCGAAACGAATGAAACCCACCCATACGCGAGGCCACCCTAGCATCGTAAGAACGTGGCTGTCACGGTCGCCGTTCGCGATTTTCTATCCACTGATCCGAGGTTCATGGGGTCATGGGGTCATGCAACGTGCGACGATGTTGCAGAACAGTGACCGTTGCAGTTCGACACGCTACCTCGCTTGCTTGTGGGGAGTGTGCCGAGCGAGTCGTTGGGATCGCCTCACAACTTTGATGGAACGGGTCGTGCCGCGATCGTTCCATCGACTCGCAAACGACGAGACCACTCGAATGATCTGCCTGCGACGTTCGCGGAACCACTCGAGGACGTGACTGAAACGATGGTTCGGTACGACGTTCGAGGCCTCGGCGTCGTCGAGCACGATCCGCCACTCGCCCGGGCTAGATCGGGGCATTCTTTCCATCACGAAGGCTTCGTTCTTCATACCGATCTCGCTCACTAGGTGGCTTGTGACCCGAGCGAGTGGATGATCAGAATCACGGCTGGCGATGAGCTGGGACCGTGGGCAGACCGTTCGGGCCGGTGCTTCCCTCGAAACCACTGAACGGTCGGTACTCCAGCTGCCAATTCTGAGAGCATTTGCGGGTGGACCGATGGCGTGGCTCCCGCCCTCTGCGCGCAGCCTCGAATGCGCTATAGCCCCGGCTCATGGCGCTCCAATTGGAAGCGACGCCCTCGCTGTTCTCGTTCCGACCGTTTTGGGCGCATCGCCTGGGGCCAGCTCCTGTGCTGCCCATGTCGCGCGACGAAATGGATCAACTCGGTTGGGACCGTTGCGACGTCGTGCTGATCACCGGTGACGCCTACGTGGATCATGCGAGCTTCGGGATGGCTCTCGTCGGGCGACTGCTCGAAGCGCAGGGTTTTCGCGTGGGCATCGTTGCTCAGCCTGATTGGACGGATGCTCACGCGTTCACGGCGCTCGGGCGCCCGGGTCTGTTTTTTGGCGTAACGGGCGGCAACATGGATTCGATGGTCAACCGCTATACGGCTGACCGAAAGGTGCGGCGCGACGACGCCTATACCCCGGATGGAATTGGGGGACGCCGACCCGATCGGTGTGTGACCGCATACACGCAGCGTTGCCGCGAAGCCTACCCGGACGTCCCGATCGTACTGGGTGGCATCGAAGCCAGTTTGCGACGAATCGCGCATTACGACTACTGGTCCGATCAGGTTCGCCGTTCGGTCCTCGTCGAAAGCGGAGCCGACCTTCTCGTCTATGGCAACGGAGAACGCGCGGTGGTGGAAATCGCTCATCGTTTGGCCAAAGGCAAGTCGATCGAGGAGATCCGCGACCTTCGTGGAACCGCTTACCTGACGACTCGGATCCGCGAAGGATACCGCGAAATCGATTCCACCGAAGTGGATACGCCAGGACCGATCGCGGCCCCGGTCGACCCCTATGCGATGGAGAACCCATCGGCGACCCAACGTCCATCCACGGAAAAATCTGCGGAACTCGTTTCGCTGCGTCGACGCCACAACCTCGAAGCCGTTCGAGCAGGCCGAGGCCAAACCGTCATTCGATTGCCCTCCTTCTCCCAGGTATCCGCCGATCCCGTACTTTACGCTCACGCATCGAGAGTCCTGCACCAGGAATCGAATCCAGGCAATGCCCGAGCCCTCGTTCAGGCCCATGGTGAACGCGACTTATGGGTCAATCCCGCGCCCATCCCTCTCACTACTGCAGAGATGGACCGAGTCTACGAACTTCCATACACACGTCTGCCGCACCCAATCTATGGTGATGCGAAAATACCCGCGTATGAAATGATTCGTTTCTCTATCACGATCCAGCGCGGCTGTTTCGGCGGGTGCTCATTTTGTTCGATCACCGAACACGAAGGGCGAATCATTCAGAACCGATCCGAAGATTCGATCGTGCGTGAGATCGAACGGATCCGTGACGACGTACCGGGCTTCACCGGCGTCATCTCGGACCTTGGTGGACCCACGGCCAACATGTATCGACTGGCCTGCCGAAGTCGCGCGATCGAAGCCGCCTGTCGCAAACCATCGTGCGTGTTTCCAGGGATCTGCCCCAACCTCGACACCGATCACGGCCCGCTCATCCAGCTCTATCGACGCGCCCGCGCCCTTCCCGGGATCAAGAAAGTTCTGGTCGCTTCGGGCGTGCGTTACGACCTCGCGGTCGAAAGCCCCGAATACGTCGAGGAGCTCGTGACCCACCACGTGGGTGGATACTTGAAGATCGCACCAGAACACGTCGCCAAAGGCCCGCTCTCGGCCATGATGAAACCGGGCATCGGGACCTACGATCGATTCAAAGCGTTGTTCGATGGAGCGACGAAGCGTGCCGGCAAAAAGCAGTACCTCATTCCGTACTTCATTGCCGCCCACCCTGGAACACGCGACGAGGACATGCTCGAACTCGCCCTCTGGCTCAAGCGCCACCGCTTCAAGCCCGATCAAGTCCAAACGTTTCTACCGTCGCCCATGGCGACAGCGACCGCGATGTACCACTCCGGTAAAAATCCACTGCGCGGGATTCGTCGGGAAGGCGGTTCGATCGTGGTCCCGAAGGGGCTTCGGAACCGCCGATTGCACAAGGCGTTCCTCCGGTATCACGATCCCAACAATTGGCCTTTGCTCCGCGCGGCCTTGCACCGCTTGGGACGAAGCGACCTCATCGGCAGTGGCCAAGACCAGTTGATCCCGCGGTTTCAGCCTGCGGGGACCGGACACCAGCCCGAGGGGCGTCGGCGTGGCCACGCTCCGAGTCCGGGCACCGCGCTCACGCAACATACCGGCCTTCCTCCATCCCCTACGCACCCACCGAAGGCGACGCGACGCAAAAAGCCGAAGAAACCAACTATCTAGAGGGGTTTCCAACGGCAACACCGCCTTCACCGCCGGACCGTTTCAGCTGCGGGATTATCCTTGCCTCGTCTGTGGTTGAGAGGGCTCGACTCGCCATCGCCGAGAAAGGAAGTCCCATGACCCATGTCCGAATGCTGACCCTGGCCATCGCCCTCGGTCTTGCTTGCAGCGCGCCCACCTCCAAGGCGAGCGAAGACCCTGCCGAGACCGCCGCTCCTCCATCCGTTCAAACGACGGTCGAGACTGCGCGTGATCTGGAAAGCGCCTTCAAGAGCGCCATCGCGAAGACCGGACAGGCCGTCGTCTCCGTCTACAGCACCAAGACGGTTGCTTTTCAGGGGATTCAAGGCGGCAGCCCGTTCGATTTCTTCTTTGGCGGACCGGGCGGCCCAGGTGGGCCAGGTGGCCCGGGTCCTCAAGAGTTCGAACAGCAGGGACTCGGCAGCGGGTTCGTCGTCGACCGCCAAGGCCACATTCTCACCAACAATCACGTCGTCGCCGGAGCCGACTCGGTGAAGGTCAAGCTCGCTGACGATCGCGAGTTCGATGCCACGGTGGTCGGAACGGATCCGCTCACGGACTTGGCGTTGCTCAAGATCGATGCCGAAGGCCTGGTACCGGCGGCCCTCGGCGATTCGGACAACCTTGGCGTAGGAAGCTGGGTGCTCGCGATCGGAAACCCGTTTGGATTGCCGCAAACCGTCAGCGCGGGGATCGTGAGCGCAGTCGGACGAGCCAACATGGGGATCGTCGACTACGAAGACTTCATCCAAACCGACGCCGCGGTGAATCCCGGAAACTCGGGAGGTCCGCTGGTCTCGCTCGACGGCAACGTCATCGGAATCAACACCGCCATCGCATCCCAGAACGGAGGCAACAACGGGATTGCATTCGCCATCCCCGTGAACATGGCGAAGTCGGTCGTCAAGCAGTTGTTGGAATCGGGTCGAGTCACCCGGGGTTACCTCGGCATCAATATCTCCGAAATGTCGAAGGAGCTCGCCGCGAGCTTCGGGTACTCGGGCAAGACCGGAATTCTCATCCAGGACGTGGTCGACGAGAGTCCCGCCGCGAAAGCCGGACTCCGCAACGGTGACATCATCACGAAACTCGGCCGTCAACCGGTGATCAACGTGGTCAAGTTCCGAGCCGAGATCGCTCGCACGGCACCCGAGACGAATGTCGATCTCGAGGTCTGGCGCGAGAAGAAAACGAAAAATGTCGCGGTCAAGCTCGGAACGCTCGCGAGCCAGGCCAACGCGATCGCCCAGCAACCGGGTCAACCCAAGCTCGGGATCGGGCTCGAGGACGTCACACCCAACCTGCAGCGACAGTTCGGACTCGAAGATGCCAAAGGCGTCGTCGTGACGACCGTCCAACAGGGGTCGCCCGCATGGCGGGCGGGTCTACGGCCGGGCGACATCATCGAGAGCATCGGCGAGACGGCGGTCGAAAACGCCGCGCAAGCAGCCGCAAGCCTCCGGAGCGCTGATCTCGAGGCCGGCATTCGACTCCGCGTGCAGCGAGAAGGCAGCGGTCGCTTCTTGTTCATTCGCAGTTAGAATTGGTCTTCAAGGGGCCTTTCGGAAAGGCCCCTCGCTGCGGCAGCCAAGCTGCCTACGCTCACCCGAAACGCTCGCCTAACGGCTCGTTTGGGGCTTCGTCTGCAGACCCGGGGGCTTTCGCAAAGGCCCCTCTGTCTTCGAGCGGCCTTTCCAATGGCCCCTCGCCGTCGCGCGATGCCGATCAAGGTTGGCCGGGACCCGAACCGTTCGTCGGAGGCCTTCGCGAACGCGGCTTGGGCCGCTCCGGCGGAGCCGCGAGGATCGTGTGCCCGGTTCGGACCGGTTCGTTGGCGACGACGGTTCCCCCGGCAATGCTCTCACGCAGCGCGTGAACGTCAGCGACCTCGGTATTGCCACGCGGGATGAAGCGAGGCGCCGGAACCGGAACCGGTTCGCCGGGAGCCTGAACGTTGAGCACTCCAGCCACCCGACTGACACGAGACGACGTCACCCGGCCATCGCACGAGATCGCGTTGCGCAACGCTTTGCAAAACGCTCCGACATCCGGGTAGCGCTCGCGGGGATCGACGGCGAGCGCCCGCTTGAACACGGTCTCGACCACGTTTGGGATCTCTACCCCCAACGTGCGAGGTGTTGGTCGTCGGCTCTCGTCCTCGCTCGCACGCCGCAACGCGCTGAAGTTCTTGCCCGCGAGAGCGGTGCGTCCACCAAGGATGAGTTCGACGAGGACGAGCGCCAGACCGAACACGTCGGTCGCGGGCCCAATGGCATCTTCGTCGCCCCGAAACTGTTCGGGTGCAGCGTAGTTGGGGGTGAGAAACGTGACCGTCGCATGAGGTCGGGGCCCGAACTTCGCGAGGCTGAAATCCAACACTTTGATCGCACCCGGGATGAGCTGACCCCCTTCGACGAAGAAACTGCCGGGCTTCAAGTCGCGATGGACGATGCCCCGCTCCTGGATCGCCGCCACCGCCTCCATCGGGCCTTCCATGAGGGCAAAGGCTTCCGCCGCGGTTCGCGAATACCACCCTCGCATCCGTTCCTCATCGAGACAGACTTCGAGGGTTTTTCCTTCGAGCCATTCGGTGAGCGTGCAGGGCACGGAGTTTCCACCGGGAATGGGCTGGGAGCCCACGCCAAAGACCTGCACGAGAGCGGAATGTTTGGGCGCTAGGTAAGCGATGCGGCGGTTGATATCGGTGGCACTTCTGAAGAAGCCCGCGCGCGCCGTTTTCTCGAGCTCCGCAAGGCCCATGTACACTTTGAAGGCGCGATCGGTGTCGCTGGCGGGGTCGTGGACTCGATAGAGGAGGGTCATCCCTCCTCTGCGAGCGAGACTCACCACTTGGAGGCCCTCCCCGATCGTGGTGCCGACCAGCCCTAAGGGATCCGCGTCCGACACGTCGCGAGATTGTACCGGCTTCGCGCCCAGGCTCGCAGGTCTCTGCGCACCACCTCGAGTGCGTTGTAGCCGCTGCATCGCAACCAAGGGTCGAGTGATCGGGTGCGCTGGACTGACGGTCATCGGGTTTTTCCCAATGAACGAAGTACTACATGTAGTACGATGTGTCTCCAACGATATTGCTGAGGTTTTCTCACCAAGTCCTGCACGGTAGGCGAATGGCGCGGTCACGCCGTGAACGGACCGGCACGACCGGCACGGGCCAACCCTTTTCTGGTGTTACGCTTGCTCCCCAATGACTCGATTTACGAAGGTCATGAGGATGGTACTTGTACATTCGTCGAGTCGAAGCTCGCTCGGGTTGGTCCTTGCCCCCTGGGTGTTCGCCTCTGGTGTGACCTTGGCCATCTACGCGTGGCCCGAGGCCCCCCCGGTGTCCGAAACCGGCTCCGTACAGTGCGAGACGCGAACCCGTTGTACGGTCGATCCTGCGCTCGGACTTGCGGTATTGGGCCACCAAGGTTCGGATCGATCGTTTCGCCTCATGCCGTACGCCCGCGGAGGCGCGATCGATGGTTTCAAACTGTACGGCGTACGCAGCGGTAGCCCGCTCGCAGCACTCGGCTTCAACAACGGAGACGTGCTGACCCACGTCGATGGCCGCCCTTTGCTGTCCTCCGAAGCTCTCGCGGAGGCACGATTGAACGCAGCGCTCGTGAACGGATTCACGATCCGTTACCTTCGTCGCGACGTTCATTTCTCGAAGAAGATCGTCTGGTGAGCCGAGCCGACCGAAGGCGAATTCGTTGTGCCGTGCGCTCTACCATAGTAGAACGCAGCGACTGTTGCGCCGATGGACCGAGTTTTCGTACACTTGGAACTGAACACGGACGACGTTGCTCGAGCCCGTGAGTTCTATCGCGATGTTCTCGGGTGGGACTTTCAAGATGTGCCCATTGCCGGAGAGTCGTACACGCAGATCGTGACGCCTCGCCCACCCGCGGGAGGCATCCAAATCAAGCCGCCGGGGGTTCCAAGTCACTGGATGCCCTACGTCGGGGTCGACAACGTTCGCGAGGTCGTAGCTCGTGCCGAAGCGTCGGGAGCCCGCATCATCGCCGGTTACAGTGCTGTGCCGGGATACGGAGCGATCGCGATCATCACGGATCCGAGCGGCGCCACGTTTGGAGTCTGGCAGGTTCGCGCTGAAGGCGAGCCCGCTGCCTTGGGACCCGCCTCGACGACCCGCGCAGAGCGTGACGACGAGGAGACGTCACCGGACGACGGGTCGTCCACTCCTCTTCTGGCTCCCGAGACGATCGAAGCCACGGCAGAAACTCCTTCCGAGCGCCCCTCGAAGAGGCGAACCCGAGCTCCAAAGCCTTCGACCTCGAGACAACTCGCGCTTGCTCGCGCTCCCGAGGAAGCGGACGTGAACGATCGTCCGGGGAATGGCGCAACATCGGTGGCTCCTGCCAACACCACCAGCGCTGCGGTGAAGTCGTCGAGCCCGACGCATCCGACGCCCCCGGCGGAAGCTCGGAAGGTCACGAAAAAAACTTCCCGTTCGAAAAAGCGCTCGGTCACTGCGAAACGGGCGGACACAACCGACGGCAAAGCGAAGCAGGACGTTCCGCTGGCCCCACGGGCGACCAAGAAAGCGCGTTTGTCCAAGGCGAAAAAAGCCGTGCTGGCACGGCGAGCCGTAGCGGCAGCAAACCGTGCAGCGGAAACCGTCACGGATCCCCCTCCGCCTCGTGGACGAGGTTTTCGATCGACGCGGGCCCTATCAGCCACGGAGGGACGTGACGTCCTCAAGAGCTCGCGAACGAAGCCGATTGCAGACCCCACCGAGGTTCGCAGCCTCGTCGCACCCGAACGGCGTACGACGAAGCCCGTGACTCCGGCCGTGCTCGAGACGACGACGTGGCGACGCACGAAAAAGAAATCCAAAACCTCACGCGGGAATTGGCCGTAACTCGATTCACCGCGGCACGCCTCCGTCGTAGGGATCTTTGAGATCGGGATGAACGAAACGTCGCCCCTTGGAAGCCTCCGGGGTGCGGCGTTCGTTCGCGCCGACAGGAAGAACGGGCAGCGGATCGACGCGATGTTGGAAACGGGTCCGTTGGATCCCTGACGACGGACTCTTCCGCGGCGAGAGGTCCAGGTCGGGATCGGAGGGTTCGGGACGATCAGCGGACTCGGTCGGCGGCTCGACGGGACAGGGCTCGACCGCGAGAGGAGCTCGCGCCGTTGCATCTTCGCTGGCCGCATCGCTCGAGTCACCTTCACGCGGATTCGGATCGGCGAGCGGTAGGACGGCGTCGTGCGGAGTTGCATCGAGTGCCAACGAATCGAGCGGTGGACCCGGAGGCGTCGCGAATGGTGGCGTGTTCACATCCTCAGCCACCTCGAACTGCTGGGCGCGTTTTTCGAGCCAGCGTGAAGCGAGCAAGCCCATGATGAGCCCGACGGAGAGAAACAAGCCGACGCCAAAGCCGAGAGCAGCTCGGAAATAGGTTGGTTGCGAGCGCATTCGGGACCCTGTGACTCGCGGGCGGAGGAGCACGGGGTCGGGGACGACGGTCCGGCATGGCACCAAGGCGGTGATGGGCACCACGCGGCTCGGGGCATACTCGGCCGCGGTCGCAATCGAAGGGATGAGAGCGGTTGGTTGCCGACCCTCGGTATCGTCGAATGGCAAAGGTGCCTTTGCTCCCGGCTCGAGCTCGAGTAGCGCGCGACGTAACGCTGCCATCGATTGGAATCTCTCGTCGGGAGCCTTGGCCAGGCACGTGAGTACGATGGACTCGAGCTCTTCGGGAATGCCGAGCCCGCGAGCACGAAGCGGCTGCGGGCGCTCATGAACGTGCCGTTCCAGCACCGCAAAGGGGTTTCCGCCAGAAAATGGCACCTGACCCGTCAGGCTCTGATAGAGCACGATCCCGAGCTGATAAACGTCGGTCCGGGCATCGAGGGTTTGGTTGCGAGCTTGTTCGGGCGCCATGTAAGCCACCGTTCCAATGAGCCCGTTGGTCAACGTCATCCCCTTGGTGAGGCCACGACCGGCTTCGACGACTTTGGCGATGCCGAAGTCGAGCATTTTGACGAACCTGGGTTGACCATCGCGCTCGACGACGAAGATGTTCCCCGGCTTGACGTCTCGATGGACGATCCCGACGCGATGGGCGGCGCCCAGGGCATCGGTCACCTGCAGGGCGATTTCACGGACACGGAGCCACGGCAACGGCCCCTCATCGACGATGACGCGCTTGAGATCCCGTCCTTCGAGAAACTCCATCACGAAGTAGACCGGGGATTCGTCTTTGACCTCGCCGAAGTCGACGATGCTGACGATGTTCGGATGATCGATGAGCGACGCGGCCCTCGCCTCGCGTAGGAAACGACGCACGCTCCGATCGGCGGCCGCGAGGTCGGGTTTGAGGACCTTGATCGCCACCCGGTGGCTGAGACCCAAGCGGCGGCCGCGATACACCGTCGCCATGCCTCCTTCCCCAAGCTTCTCGAGCACCTCGTAACGACCGCCGAGGATGCTTCCGCTCAGCTCGAGTCGTGGACTCAACGCATCGCCGGTCATGCAGTTCGAACCTCATCGTACCGGCTAGGTCGACACCCTCACAATTCCGATCGGCGCCAATCTTCGCCAAACCGGGCGAGGGGGGCCGATTCTTGACCCGAGCAGGGCGAAAACCGATTAAAGCGGTTCATGCGACGAACGGTGGGAAGAAGGATCGGGCGGTCGCGCCGCGCTTTGGAGGCCGCGACGGCGCTGTCGCTCTGGGTGTGCATCGGCGGGGCGTGTAGCCAAGGCAGGCACGAAGTCAGCAGTTCGCAGCGAGCCGAACCGAACCAGGACGGTCCGTTCGAGCCGACGGTCAAGACGGTCGGCTACGATCTTCGCACTCTGCGTCCTGGAAGCGACGAGAGCTTGGCGAACGTGTTCGACCGCGTGAGTCGGACCGCAACCCAAGATGGCAAACAGGTCGCGGTTTTGTTCAGCGCGGGGTGGTGTGAACCTTGCCGCCGCCTCGAGATCGAGCTCGGGAACACGCACCCAGAACCCGAGATCGGTCACATCCGAATCTTCGAACTGAAGGAAGAAGACTGGGACGAAGGCATGCGCATGAACGAGTTCAACGAGCTCCGCAGACGATGGTATCCGCCGCTCAACTCGTACCCCGTCTTCGTCATCCTCGACGAGGACGGCCACAAGCTCGAGGAGATGAAAGAGGCCATCGCTCGCCTCGAACTCGAGGGTGTCGAACCTACGGTCGCGAACTGGTTTCGCGGGACGCGGCTCCGTCGCTGACGATCACAAACCTCCCGGGTTCGGCGATCTTCGCCCGCCGTACGCGTACGGCACCCAAATCTTTCGTTGCCGAGCCGTATGCGCTATGCACGGGGCGGATGCGCAAGCTTCAGTTGTTCGTCGCTGGGCTAGCACTCTTCGCGTGCGACCTGCCGGCCGAAGTGAACGAAGTGCCCCGGGCGAAGCCGTCACAACCGACGTCGCCGAAACCGTCGCGGACGCCGATCGTTCAAGCTACGGTCGGCGGCTCCAGCACGGGATCGGCGAAAGTCGAAAAGAGTGACGACGTCGACGATGCGCCGAAGGACCCCGAACCTGAGCCACCGATCGTTCCCGTCGACCTTGCCTTGGATGAAACGAGGCCGCCCGCCGACTACGGTCTCATCCACCCGAGCGATCCAGCCCCGGACCCCGCCTCGTTGACCGTCCACGCGCTCGCCGGCTACGAGGTCGTCGCGATTTACGATCGACCCGACATCACCTCACGGAAGCTCGGTTACCTCCGCATCGGTCAGCGCGTGATGGTCACACCCAAGATCGAAGGCGGAGGGTGTTCGCAAGGATTTCACCAGCTGCGCGAAGGTGGTTACGCATGTGCGAACAAAGGCTTGGTCGTCGATCCCAAACGACCGCCGTACATGTTCAGGCCCCCACCACCCCCACACGTCGAGGGCAACCTGCCGTATCAGTACGCCTTCGTCCACAAGTGGAATAGCCCCATGTGGTGGCGAATCCCCACGGCCGACGAGTTGGGGATCGCAAAGTTACGGCGCGACGTCCTGGAAACAGAGCGTCTCGGAGCGACGTTGCCAGAGAATGGTTCGCTGCCTCAGGTGCTCGATCCGTTTCAGAACGGCCCCGACGGCAGTACGGCTCCCATCGTCGATGCCGGGCGCGAAGCTGCGACCATGGCCCGCACGGAACCGGGATCCAGCCCACGACTGCTCGCCGTCAACGATCCCGTTCCCGGGGATCGACCGCCGAGCGAGCCAGCCGTTGCTCCTCCTCCTCCCCCACCCCCCGTACCTGTGCCCGAAAACAGCGATGGCTCGACGGGAACCGACCCGGCGGTTTCGGAGCTCGAACTCCCCCTCGCGCCCCAAGATCCTTGGCTCGAACGCGGCTTCTTCATTTCTCTCGCGGAGAAGATGACCGAGAGCTCGCACGGGTGGTGGCGAACGGCTCGCGGCGCCTACGTTGCGACGGAGGATGCTTCCACCTACACGCCGAAGGACTTTCATGGCGTCGTCCTGGCCGAGGACGCGGACTTTCCGTTTGCGTTCGTGATGGGCAAAGAGGGCGCGACGACGTATGTGCTCAGCGATAACGGTCGGCTGAAAAAGGCCGATCGATTGGACCGTCGAACTCTGGTCGAACTCGTCGACGAAACCGAGGTCGCAGGCCACACCTACATGCTCACGGTCGAGGGGCAGCTCGTGCGAAAGTCGGATCTCCGACTCGCCGAACGACAACCTCTGCCGGAGGGCCTGTTGCCGTGGGAGCGTTGGATCGACGTCGATCTCGACAAGCAACTCCTCGTCGCCTACGAGGGCGAAAAACCCGTGTTCACGACCCTCGTATCGACGGGTCGGCGTGGCACACCGGAAGAGCCTTTCGAGACCCCGACCGGTCGCTGGCGGATCCGGAGCAAACACGTCTCGAGCACCATGGATGGCAACACCGCATCGGACGGCGCTTACTCCATCCAGGATGTGCCCTGGGCGATGTTCTTCGAAGGAAGCTTCGCGCTACATGGCGCGTTTTGGCACGACCGGTTCGGTCAGGCTCGCAGTCACGGATGCGTGAACCTAGGCCCAACCGACGCCCGCTGGCTCTTCTACTGGACGACGCCGTTCTTGCCCGAAGGCTGGCACGGCGTTCACGCGCACGATGGGAGTCCGGGCACGACGGTCGTCATTCGTAAACCGTCGCTCTGAGATCGCGACGTCCCGCCAGCTATGCGCAAGTCTCGACCAGGACGATGGCCGGATCGGGTCCAGCTGGGTCGGCGCAGTACCAAACACTACCCTCGGCGTCACAGCACCCGATCCCCGTCAAACTCCCGCATTCCGCGCCTTCGACGAGTCCCTCGGGACAGGTGATCGAGAAATCGCCGCTCGGATCCTCACCCGTGCCACCGCAGATGTAACCCTCGGAGACGAGGTCTTGGCCGGTCACACCCCAACCGCAGGTCCCGGCCCCTCCCCCGGTGGATTCGCCAGGCGCCGAGGTACTGTCTTCTTCCCCTGTATCGGCTCGTCCGAGCGTATCGCCGCTCGACCCCGTGTCCGCCACACCCTCGGACGTCCCGGGTTCAGGGGCGACTGGACCGGTGGTCATCGCGGCCGTGGCCGCGCTGTCCGTAGGAGTTCCGTAGGGACCGTCCGGACCGCCTCCACTGTACTCGTCATCACGCCCGTAACTGTCGTAGCTGTCGTCGTCGTAGCTATCGTCGTCGGCAACGAAGATGCACGCACTCCCGACGAAAACTGCGCAAACGGGATAAAACCAAAAACCAGAGGAAGATTTGTGCATGGCAGGGATGCTCACCCAATAGCACGGCCATTCGCTGGTTCCACTGATCCGAAGGATCGGTCTGCGGCGCTTGGCGCCACGTACGCGACGATTACACGAAATGGCTTGCGGCGTTGGCATCGACCACGACGAGCCACTCCGACGAACCGCCGAACACTGCATGAATACGCGATTGTCCCTGTGGCAAACGCGAGATGAGCTGGGGTAGCGAGTCCGTGGTTGCGATCAAGCAAACGTTTTCGCGCAGGTCGAGATCGGCAAGCTCAGTGAGGTCTCCCACCCATGCACCCAATCGCTCGGCCCAAGTCTCGTCTGCCGCCGCAACACCGCGAAGGCCTCGCTCGTCTGCCTCGAGATGAATCCAAGCGGAGGAATCGAGCGATTGGAGCACCTCAGGCGAGAGGGCCCATCCCGTTGCGGCCGTCTCGATCCGCACGAAGACGCAGTCGTGACGAACGCGGAAGGCCACTTGGCCAGCTTCATATCATGTCCGTCGATCGAGTGTCGCGGACTTCGGAACTCGATCCGACGCGGAGATGTTGCCGCGTCCATACGTCTGGCGCAGCGGGCGTAACCTGCGCAACCATCCCGGGTGCTGTTTGACAGTTCCGAAGGCATGTCGAACATGAACGTCGGAAGGCCTGCATGAGCGATCGAATCACCGTCAAAGGAGTCGCGTTCGAATGCACCATCGGAACTTTGCCCGCCGAGCGCACTTCGTCGCAACCAGTGCTGGTCGACCTCGATCTGCGACTCGACCTAAGCTCCGCCGGTCGAACGGGGCGCATCGCCCAAACCGTCCCGTACGATCGCGTGAGCGACGAAGTGGCCGCATTCGTGAAGTTCCGTCGGTTTCGTCTCATCGAAGCCGCCGCGGAAGAGGTTGCGGCGATGCTCATCGGGTTGTACCCGAACCTCGATGCCATATGGGTCACCGTCCACAAGCCAAGAGCCCTCGAGCATCGAGGTGCGCTGGCATCGGTGACGATCTCTCGCGCTCGAGCCGACTATCCGGTCCGCCGCGAAACATCTCGTTTCGGTCACGTGGACGTCCTGCTCGAGACCACCGATGCCGGGTTGTATCTCCTGCAGGTCGCACCCGGCCACGAGATTCCCGATCATCAGCATCAACGGATGCGCGAACTCGAATGGTTGATCGCGGGTCGGCTCTGGCACGGGGATCGCGAAATTCCGCAACAACGACCCGTGACCTGGCAGAAGGGCCAAGTTCACGGCTATCGCAATCGCGGCGAGGAATGGGCCACGATCTTTTGTTGTGATTGTCCGCCCTTCATTCGCGACGACGAGATCGAGGTCGGGGGTCCAAGTTCGTGAGTGACCCCATCCTGGTGACGGGGGCCTCGCGTGGGCTTGGACGAGCCGTCAGTCGACGCCTCGTGGAGGCTGGACATCCCGTGTTCGGGGTCCACCGACGGCCCTCGGGCGAAGCCGATGCGCTCGAACGCGAGCTCGCAGGATCGCTGCGCCTGTTTCGGTCGGATCTGGGGGACCCAAGCAGCGTGGACGTCCTCGTCGAAACCTTGATCCGATCGGGAGTTCGCTTGGCCGGTGCGGTGTTCAATGCTGGGATCAGCTGGCACGGCTCGTTGGTAGACGACTCGACCGATCATCTGCTCGCGCAGCTCAAGACCAATCTCGAAGCGCCTTTGCTCCTCTTGCGCGCACTGCTTGCGGGGAACTGCTTCGGCCCGAAGGCCTCGTTGCTCTTCGTGAGCTCGAATCTCGTTCGGCGCGCGCTCGCCAGCGTCGTGGCCTACGCCGCCAGCAAAGGTGGCATCGAAGCGGCGGTGCGCGTGTTGGCACATGAACTCGGCCCGCGTGGTTTCCGCGTGAACGCGATCGCTCCCGGCTTGATGCGTACGGACATGACCGTCGACCTCGGCGAGGCTGCGTTCGAACGCTGCATCGAGGAAACTCCACTCCGGCGTTTGGGGGACGTGAATGACGTGGCACCGCTCGCCGTGTTCTTGCTCGGAGACGGCGGGCGCTTCATCACCGGACAAGTGATCGCCGTCGATGGCGGTTGGTCGGTCTAGCCTAGACGGCGAGGCGCGAAACCCTACGGCCCGGGGTGGACTTTCCGTGGCGCGCCGTAAATGGGGAATACCGGGAATTCACGACCGTGGTCCCCGGGATGTCGTTCGGCGTCGAGACGATGGCCGCGGGCGTCGCGTTCTCGGCCACTTCTCTCCGACCTGGAGACTCAAGGGGGACGTGAGGCCGGACGAACACTGATTGTCCCGAAGCCCCGTCCGAGGTTCCCGTCATGTCGACTTGTGTTGCCCGAAAATACGCTGCCTCCGCCGCGCCTACAGAGGGAACGGTCGTCGGACCCGACGAGCAATTGCTGATGCTGGTCGTGGGTGGGCACGAGAGGATCGTCAGTGAAATCGAGCGACGGCTCGCGAGCCACGATGGCGTCGCGATGGCGGTGGTCGCCGTGCCGCATGTCGATGCAGCGCTCGAACGGCTCCAGGGCGGTGGCTTCGATGGACTGATCGTGTTCGACGACCTGCTCGGTCGCACCACCCTGCGTCGGCTCGGAGAATGGAGCCGTCGCGTTCCTACCGTATGCATCGTGGAACGCGTGTCGCTCAGTTCTCGCGCTGAAGTTCGCGCCCAGCTCCGGCAGGAGGGCGCCGTCGCCTGCTTGTTCGCGGCGGATTTATCGGGCCCGTTGCTCGAAATGGCGATTCTCCACGCGGTCGAAGCGACGCGGGCGACCCCCATGCCCACAACGACGACGGGCGAAGTCGTTCCGTTCAACCGCGCGCTCGTCTCAGGATTCGTGACCGACCAGCCACGGAACGCCCACGCCGAGACCGACTGGGGTGTAGACTCACGCCGCGCGATCGGACGAACGCGTGGGCCGTCGCTTCTCGACGATGAGTTCGAGGGCGCGTCGGTGGCGTGGCTCTCCGGGTTTCGGCAGCGGGACGAAGTATTGGAGATCGAACGTCGCGAACAAGAACTGCAGGCCGCACACAATCGCGGGGCGTTCTCGCTTTCCTTTCAACCGATCGTCGACCTCGAACGGGGATCGCTCCTCGGGTTGGACGCGACCATTCGCTGGACGGGACACAACGAACCCGAAGCGCTGCCGACCCAAACTCTCGAAGCCACGCCGACCGAGGAGTTGACGGTGCAGGTCGGGTATTGGGCCCTCGAGACGGCAGTTCGGCACATGGTCGAGTGGGATCGAGACTTCGAACTCGATGGGCAGATCGCCTTGTGCCTGCATTTGTCGCCCTCGCAGTGCTCCGACCGCACGTTCGCGGCTCGGATCGAGAGCTTGCTCATGACGACGGGGCTCGAATCCCGTTGTCTACGCTTGGTCATCGACAGTGCAGCGATCGTGTCCGACCTGGAATCGACGACGCGCTTGATCGCGGCGCTCACCGACCAGGGGATCGGAATTTGGATCGATGACTTCGGCGTCGGCACATGTTCGGCGGAACACTTGCGCGGGCTCGCGATCGAGGCCGTCATGCTCGATCCTTCGCTCGTCGCCGCGTTGGACGGGACGTTTGCGACGACCGGGCGCCTCAAACCGCTGGTCGAATCGGTTCAGCGGCTCGGCGCCAAACTGATCGCGAAAGGGGTCGAGAAAGCCCCGCAAGCAAATCTGCTCCGTTGGCTCGGGTGTCAAGCCGGGCAAGGGCTCCTCTATGCCCAGCCTCTCGCCATCGGCGACGCCTTTGCCTACCTGGCGAGAGACCGAGCCGACCCCTGACGCTCTTCGTGGTGGAGTCAACCCTTTTGCGGGGTCGTGGCGCCACCCGCCAACGCTGAGTTCGGCCCCGAGAAACTACGGGATGCTCGATCATCGGAGTTGCTGCGTGAGTCCGGGGTTCCGGATGCTCGCGCGGTTTCAAGCACCTGCCGCACGGGGGTCTCACTGACGTTCCGGCACGTTTCGGACTCCCTTTTCCGATCCGAAGGTGTAAAACGCGAGAACCTATGAGTGCGACCTCGCGCAGCCAACACCCAGGATTGTGGGTCCCAACTGCCTACTTGGCAGAGGGCATCCCGTTCGCCATGGCCATTTGGGTCAGTGGTACGATGTTCAAAGACCTGGGTCATAGTGACACCGAGATCGCGCTCGTCACCGGCAGCATCGGCATTGCGTGGTCGCTCAAACCGTTTTGGGCGTCGTTCCTCGATATGTTCTGGACGAAGAAATCCTTCGTCCTCGCGACGGAACTCTTCATGGGCGTGCTCATCATGGGGATGGGATTCGCGCTCTCGCTGCCGAACTACTTGACGATCATCACGGTGTTGCTCTGGTTCCTCGCGTTCTCCTCGGCGACGCAGGACATTTGCGTCGACGGGGTCTACATCACCGCCCTCGACAAGCAGCGACAAGCCGCCTGGCAAGGCACCCAAAGCGCGTTCTGGAACGCCGGACGCCTGTTTGGCACGGCGGTCATCGTGAGTTTGGCGGCCTCGTTCATCGACTCTGGAACGGCGAAGCAGACGTCCTGGACCTACGCCATGTTCGCGGCCGGTGCCGTGATGGCCGGATTGGCCGCCTACCACTATTTCTTCTTGCCGACCGGGACCGTGTCACGACGACCGACCGACACCGCCGAGGTCGTCGCGACGTTCATCGACTCGGTCAAGGACTTTTTCCGCAAGCCCTCGATCTGGGGGATGCTCATCTTCGTCTTCTTGTATCGAAGCGGCGAGGGATTCCTGCTCGTCCTCGCTCCGCTCTTCATGCAGTCGTCCCTCGCCGACGGCGGTCTCGGCCTTTCGTTGGCGCAGAAATCGTTCATCGACGGCTCGCTCGGGACCGTCGTGAGCGTGCTCGGAGCTTTGAGCGGAGGGTTCTTCGTTTCGAAGGTGGGGCTCAAGCGCAGCATCCTGTTCCTCGCCCTCTGCATGAACATTCCGCATCTTTGCTACGTGATCCTGAGCCAGTTGATTACCCCCGAAGCACCGCTGCCGATGTCCGTGGTGTACCTGCTCGTGAGCATCGAGAAGTTCGGCTACAACTTCGGATTCGTCGGAAACATGCTGTACATGATGCAGCAGATCGCGCCGGGCAAATACAAGATGACGCACTACGCGTTCGCGACCTCGTTCATGAACCTCGTTTTGGTTCCGACGCAGTCGATCAGCGGAACGCTCGCAGACGCGATGGGCTATCGCACCTTCTTCATCTTCGTACTCATCGCGTCGATCCCGAGCGTGATCGCAGCCTGGCTGGCCCCGTTCCCGAATCCTCCAGATCTCGAGAACGATGAAACGGACGACCCGCGCGAGCCGGCGTCTTCCCTGCGATCGGCTGCCTGATGGTTCGTGGTCGTCGCGAATGTCGGCGACCACGACAGCTTGGACTGCGCTAACGTTTGGCGCATGGCCGAAGCGAATCCCTGGGTGATCGACGTCACGACCGCGACCTTCGATACCGAGGTCCTCGAACGCTCCGACGGGATTCCGATCCTCGTCGACTTTTGGGCGCCATGGTGTGCGCCCTGTCGAACCCTCGGCCCGGTGCTCGAACGGTTCGCCCACGAACGAGCCGGACAGTTCATCCTGGCAAAGGTCAACACGGAAGCCGAGCCGAGCCTCGGTTCACGTTATCGCGTCCGTAGCATCCCGGCCGTCAAACTCTTCCATCGTCGGCAGGTCATCGGCGAGTTCGTCGGAGCGCTCCAGCCCAGCCAGGTTCAACGATTCCTCGACGCCCACGTTCCAACTCCAGCCGACGACCTCGTCGCACAGGCCCACGCGTTGCTGGAGTCGGGCGAGTCCATCGGTGCACGCGAGAAGTTGCGCGAGGCCCTCGAAGCCGACGAAGGTCACGCTCCCGCCCATCTTGCGCTCGCCAAACTGGCCCTCGTGGCCGGCGATGCGGAGATCGTCGAGTTCCACGTCGGCAAGATCGGGCCGAACGCCGACGCCTATGAAACGGCTCGTCACGTTCGCGACGCGTTGCGGTTCGCCCGAGCGTGTGAGGACGTCGGTGGCGAAGCGGCTGCACGCGAGCGAATCGCCGCGGACCCGGGCGATCTCGACGCCCGATTCGGCCTGGCAGGATGTCTCGCCCAACGCGGACTTTACGAAGAAGCCCTCGAGGCGTTCCTCGAGATCGTCAAACGGAACCGGAGGCACCGCGATGAAGCGGCTCGCAAGGCGATGTTGACGATCTTCGGCGTCATCGGTCGACGCAGCAAGCTGACCGATACCTACGTGAGGCAGTTGCAAATCTATACGTGAGGGGTCGTGCCCATCCGCATCCGGGTGCCACGCGGCTCGACGGGTTCCGAGGGAACGAAACGCGAAACCGGCGACGTCGATGCCGCGAACCTTCGTCATCGCTTCGACCGCGAGGGCCCGGGCGGTGTCGCGGTCGAAGGATCTTCCGGCCAGGCGTGCCTGGGGTACCGCCGCATGAGTTCGCGGCGAAGGGCGGGATAGTGTCGGATCCAGAAACCGGCGAGGTCGGTCGTCACTTGGACGGCTCGGCGATTGGGGGCGAGCAAATGCAGCACCAGTGGCTGCTGCCCGGAGGCAACGGTGGGGCCGCGACTCGAGCCGAAGAAGTCTTGCAGATGTGACTCCACCCACGGATCCCGATCGAGCTCGTAGTGGATGCTGAGCCGTCGGCCCCCGGCCAACACCACGTGGCTCGGGGCCAATCGATCGAGGGAGGTGCGCGTGTCGGCGGGAAGTCGGTCGAGCAACGAACCGACGACGTCGAACCGTTGCAGCTCGGCAAAACTGCTGCAGCCTTCGCAAAGGGTGTCGAGGATCGCCATGATCGCCTCGCGGTCGAGCCGCGGGATGCGAGGATCGAAGCGCCGTGCAAACGCACTCCGAGGTTCGAGATCGAGCTCGCCCTCGACGAATGCACCGGGCCCCGCCGTCCGCACGGCCTGCTGAAGCACTCGAGTGGCCTCGCTCGGCAGCGTCGTCAAGCGACGCGTATCGAGGACGAGATTGCCGTAGCGAAGCTCCTCATGAGCCACGACCCGTCGCTGGTCGTCATCGAAGCGAACGTCGACGCGTTCCTCGATCTGATCGGCCAAGCGATCGAGGAGCGTACTCGGATCGACCTCGGCCGCGCTCCGCACGAGGACGAGGGGCCCCTTCGTGCCGCTGCGACGTTCCTCGGCCGCGATCGCGACGACATACTCGGCTCCTCGCACGACACACTCGGGTGCGAGCACGGCACTCCCACCGTCCGCAAACACGATCTCGTCCGAGCCAGGCCGCGTTTTGGCGACACGGTCGGGAAAGGCGACCAGCAGCGCCGTCGCGAGTGCACTCTCGGTCGTCACGGTCGTTCGTACCGGTCGAGCCTTGCCCGCAAGTTGATCCCATACGCGGAGTACCGTGCGACAAGCCGTCGGATCGAGATCCTGTGCGTCGCGGCCCTGCGACGACGCAAACCGACCCAAGGCCTCGAGTTCGACGGCGACATCGGAACTCCCGACCTGGGAGGACCGTGACGTTTGACCCCACGTGAACTTCCGGATCGAACGTTCCGCGAGCAACGCGGCCGCCCCCGCCGCAAGATGACCAATCCCCAGGCGGCGCCCCTCGACCACCAACCGCGCGAGGCGAGGATGAATCGGCAGTCTCAGCATCTCTTCGCCGATCGCAGTGAGACGACCCGTCGGGTCCACGGCATCCAAACGCACGAGCAAGGTTTCGGCCCCGCGTAGCGCCGAGCTCGGGGGCGACTCGAACCAGGCGAGCGCCGCGGGGTCTTGCAGTCCGGCTGCACGCAGATCGAGCACCGCGCGCGCAAGGTCGAGCCGTAGGATTTCGGGTACGTCGAACGGCGGCCGACGATCGAAATCGTGTTTGGTGTAGAGCCGCAGACATCGGCCCGCACGGGTCCGGCCGGCTCGCCCCGCCCGTTGCACGGCGGAGGCTTGCGAGATCTTGCCGAGCGTGAGCTTGGAGAGGCCGCTCCACGCATCATCGCTCGCGATGCGAGCGAGACCCGAATCGATGACCATCGCAACCCCTTCGATGGTGACCGAGGTCTCGGCCACGTTGGTCGAGAGGATGAGCTTGGAGCCTCGCGCAGGATCGACCGCTCGGTCTTGCTCCGACGCCGAGAGTTCGCCATGCAGGACGACGACATCGAGGCCCAAGCGTTCGGCCTGAGCCCGCGTCGCACCGACGCATTCGCGGATCTCTCGACCGCCCGGCAAGAACACGAGCACGCTGCCCTCGACGGACCCGAGCTCGCGCAGCGCCTCCTCGACCTGAGACCCGAGCGAACGATCGCTCCCTCGCTCGAGATAGTCGATCTCGACCGGATACGTTCGACCGGGGCACCGTAGCGCCGGTCCGTCCAAGTACGCGGCGATGGGCTCCGGGTCGAGCGTCGCGGACATCACGACGAGTCGCAGATCCGGCCTCGACGTGGTCTGCACGTGCCGCAACAACGCGAGGCTCACATCGGTGTCGAGGTGACGTTCGTGGAACTCGTCGAGGATGACCGACGTGACGCCCTGCAATCTTGGATCGCTGCGGATGCGCTGGGCGAGGATGCCCTCGGTGACGAAGCGGATCCGCGTGCGCTGGCTCGAGCGCGACTCGAATCGCACCTGATACCCGATCCGTTCCCCCAGGTCCTCCCCGATCAACGATGCGACCCGGGTCGCCGCCATGCGGGCCGCGATCCTTCGGGGTTGGGAGACGAGGATCTCCCCGGCGAAACCAACGCTGTCGTGCTCGAGCACGACGAGCGGCACACGCGTGGTCTTGCCCGCGCCTGGTTCCGCCTGCAGCACGAAGTTGCGAGACCGAGCGAGCGTCGCGTGAAGTTCTGGAACCACCGCTTCGATGGGAAGGATCGTCGCCCGTGTCGTCAACGTGATCCCTCCAAACTCAACGACCCGGGCTGCTCAAGTGAACGTCCATGGCGCTCGAGAAGCTTACAACGACGACCCTGATGGAGATCTCGGTCCCTTCGAGCAACCGGTCCGGTCCCGAGTGCCGTGGCGATGACGCGAGCGATCGTCGTGGGGAACTCCCGCACGTCGAGTTGGTGTGGGCCGTTCGACGTTCCGATGGGCCGCTCGAGCGAATGGGGGCAAGTCCGGGCACACTCGACCCGCAGGATGGGTGAAGACGAACACTTCCTTGCCCGGCTCGAGCGCCTCAGCCCTGAGCACGCCGAGCTCGCCTTGGGCCTCTACTACGATTCGCGCCTGGTCCAACACGTGCTGCGGGTCGCGAACGTCCCCGAAGGTGCCGAACGGGTGGCCCTTGCATTCGACGACGCCGGGCAGGGACCGTACGTCATCGTCTCGCGCGACGGTCACTTCGTGACCTGTCTTGCCGAGGGAATGCGGGTCAGCGACGAGCAGCCGGTGATCACCCGGCACCGCCTGGATCGCGTCAGCGAGTCGGTCGAGGCGTTGCGGGGCTTGGTCGCCGAGTCGAAGTCGGGTCAGCGCACACAAACCAAGCGCAGGTTGGCCCGCCTGCTGTCCGAAGGCGATCGTGTGACCCGAGAAGAGTTCGAGGACGCCGCGCGATGGTTGCCCTTGCTGGCCAAGGATTTCATGCGTGTCATGCTGCAGGAAGTCGATCGCGCCAGCCAGGCTTTCGATCGGCTGGCGCGGGTCAAGAAGCTCGGGTCGCGACACGAACAGGTGATCCACGCCTACTGGAGCTCGGCTTGGGCGGTGGCACATTTCACCCTCCTGCTCGGCAGCGACGGCGGAGCGACCGTGCGGCGAATCATCGAGCGGCTCGAACGGGAGATCCCCGAGAGCGCCCTGCAACTGCCTTGGCCGCTCGTGCGCCTCGGCGTGACCTCGTTTGCGGCTCGTGGAGCGTGGATCGCTTCCAAGTTGGGTCCCGTGTTGATGCCCGCCCTCAGGCGCCGGTTCAACGGCGACGAAGCCTCATTCTTGACCACCCTGACGGACGGCCTGAGCCTGATGGCGATCGGATTGCGACACAGCCGTTATCGCGCGGAGGTGCGCAAGACCTTGGCCAAACCGGTGTCGGCCAAAGGTTCGGCGCCTGAGGTGGAGTACTACCAGGCTCTACGCAAGCTGTTCGCCGGCTACTTCGAGGTCCACGCCAACGACGCGACCAACCCCGCGTTTCGCGAGCTGTTGTCCAACCTGTCCAAGGAGCTGCTGCGCAAGTCCAGCGAAGCTCAAAACCATCCGATCGACTGGGTGGAACGAGTTCCCGACGACGTCGCAACGGCATTCTTTCTCCGCCTCCCCCTCAGCGCCCACGACTGCTCGCGGGGGATCACGAGCTTGTGCGAGTGGCTGCCATGGATCGTATCCATCGACGCGCCCGCCTTCTACATGCCGGAGGTCTATACCCGGTCGATGCTGGGCCCGTGGACCGTGACCGAGGGGATGTTGTTGTTGCAGCCACGCCGTGAGGCCGAGATCGTCCGTCCGGTCGCCGCCGTGGCCGAGGTCAAGCCGGGCCGCAATGCCCCATGCCCGTGTGGCAGCGGCGTCAAATACAAGCGCTGCTGCGGTCGGCTCGAGACGTAGTCGAGGCCCCTCGAAGTGAGGATCATTCGGCCCGAAAAGGTTCGACTTGGCCGATCCGCTCGATGATCGTCTGCCAATCGACGGGGAGCTCCGCCGCCGTCGCTTCGAAATGCGTGAACCGACCGGCGAGCTCGAGATTCGCGGATTGGGCCATCGCTTCGGCGTGGGCACCGGATCCCACGAACGCGATCATGGCGGCTTCACTTTCCCAGATGCCCATGGTGCGAACGAAACCGCAATTGGGTTCATCGGCAAAGCCAATCGCGACGAGTCCGGGTGTCTGCATCAGTTGACCGATCACAGCATCGCTCAGGTCATTGAACAACTCGAAGTGCTCGGCCTCGACGAGCGCTTGGGTCGAATGAACGATGTACGTTTCTTGCGGTTCTCCGAGCAATGTATTCGTCGCGGAGTCCCAGCCGGGTCCGAACACCGGCGATGGGGCGAGCTCCGACTCGACGCAGGCAAAGAGCTCATCGAGATCTTCTCCGTCACCCTCGGTCGTCTCCGCGCTCGTGGATTCGGCCACGGCTTCGAATGGGTCATCGTCACCGTCATCACAGGCTTGCAGCAAGGCTCCAGCTAGGGCTAAAGCCCAGGGCGTCAAGCTGCGAAGCGGAAAGCCGAAGTAGGTTCGTTGCCGGATCATCGTTTGTTCCTCCGGACGGCCCATGAACGAAGTACGGGGAGCCGCCCGAGCGGTTCAACCCCTGGTCCCGAGCCAAGTGTTCCCAAGGTCGAACCTTTCTTACGGTGACGTCGTAGAGCTGGGTTTCCTCCACGAGCGCGGCCGACGAGCCCCTCGAATCGACGCGCAAGTGGCTCGAGGACGAGGCGAGCTGAATCATCGATCACCTCGGCGAGGTGGTGGTTTCTTCGGCTGGCGGCCGGCCGAGGAAGCCCCGGACGGCATGCTCGGCGCGTCCACGGCCGCCTCGATGGCCGGAATGCGCTCCCCCATATGGTCCATGAAGGCACGAATGCGATTGGTGTTGCGGAGGTCGGGGAGGGTGAGCAGCCAGACGTCGTTATCGAACTGCGTCTCCGGCTCGCCGATGCGCGCGAGGCGTGGGTCACTGTCACCGTCGAACGTGGCGAGAAAGTGGACTCCGATACCGGTCGCCACCGTATCGCGAGCCATCGACATCGCCGTTCCGGTCACACCGATGCGCATGGCGATTCGGGCTCCGGGTGCCTTCGTCTCGAACCACTCGTCGATCGGGCGGATGTGGAGGCGCTCGTCCCAGTGGATCCACGGGAAGTCGGCGTAGGTGGCTCGCCGCCCCATTCGCTCCACCAGGTTCTTCTCGCCGAATACGCAGAAGCTGACGCGACCTACTTTGCGGCCCACCAGGTATTCGGGGGGCTTGTTGGTCATGCGAATGGCGACGTCCGCCTCGCGCCGCGGAAGCGAGACCACGTCGTCGCTCGCGGTGACCGTGAGATCGACGAGTGGGTAGCGCTCCAGGAACGACGAGAAGGCCGTGTGATACCGCCGGAAGAGCATGTCCATCGTCGTCACCCGTATCCGCCCCTCGAGCTGGGCATCGCGGCCGAGGACGCGCCCCTCGAGCATCAGCACCTCGGCGATGTCTTGCCCCGCCGGCGTCACGATGAATGCGTCCGGCGTGCGATCGAAGAGGCGCACGCCGAGGACGTCCTCGATGTTGCGGATCCGACGACCCACCGTCGTGTGACTCACGCCGAGTCGGGACGCGGCGACGCTGAGGCTTTGTGCGCGCGACAGAGCGAGCACATAGCGGAGATCTTCCCAGTCCACGGTGTGCATACTTGCACACGTGGGAGCCGAAACCGATCGTGGTCTGGTCGTATGTGCTCACTATCCTGAGCAACCATGAACGGTACGACTCTGCAGGCAGTGCTTCCGTCCGGTGACACCTCCGGCTCCCGCTCGAACGGCCGGCACACGAGCTGGCCACGGGCGACATCGTTGTCATCGCTCCTCCTCCTCCTCCCCCTCGTCGCATTCACGCCGGGCTGCGACGACCAGGAGCTCTCCGACGAGGAGCTTTCGCGGGTGGAGCTCGCCCCCTACGACGCCCGCGGCCCCTTCGTGGTCGGCTTCCGCCAGCTCGAAGCCCCCGGCACCGATGACGAGCCGGCGCTCCAGATCAAGGCTTGGTACCCCGCAGCGGGCGACGGCGCGGGCCCACTAGCCGAGATCGAGTACGAGATCGAGCTCAAGCCTGCCGATTGGCAGGCATTCGAGCCGTCGGTCGTCACCGGGCACGCGGTGCGCGACGCCCCGATCGACCCGGGCGTCGGGGCTCGTCCGCTGGTGGTCTTCTCGCACGGCTACCTGCTCAATCCGGAGTGGTATAGCGAACTCGTCGAGCACTATGCCTCGAAGGGCTTCGTCGTCCTGGCGCCGGAGCACGTCGAGGTCGACTGGCTGCTCGCCTCGGCGGCCTCCTTCGCGCGGCCACGCGACGTCTCGCGAACCCTCGACCTCGCCGAGCGGCTCACCGCCGACGACGGGGCGCTTGCCGGCCTCATCGACGTCGACAAGGTCGCTGTCGTGGGGCACTCCTATGGCGGATACACGGCGCTCGCTGTCGCGGGCGCCCGGTTCGACCTCGCAGCGTTCGAGGAACGCTGCGCGGCGCTGGCCTCCGACGATCCGAAGACGTTTCTGTGTGCTCCTTTCCTCGGCAAGGCAGAGGAGATGGCAGCGCTCGCCGGGCTGGCCGACGTTCCTGCCGGACTTTGGCCCTCTCAGGGCGACCCGAGGGTGGACGCGATCGTCCCGATGGCTGGTGATGCGTATCTCTTCAATGACGCAGGCCTCGAAAGCATCGACGTCCCGATGATGGCGATCGGCGGCACGATGGATTTCGGCACGCCCTGGGATTGGGGGGCCGAGCTCAGCTACGACCACGTCTCGAGCAGCGAAAAATCGCTCGTCGCATTCGAGGGCGCCGATCACATGATCCCCGCCGACCCGTGCGAGAACATGCCATTCACGTCCCAGTTCCCCGAGCTCTATCAGCAGCTGATGTGCCGAGATCCGGTATGGGACAAAGCGGTCGCCCGACGGTGGATCCGCCACTATTCCACCGCGTTCCTGCTCGACAGGTTGACCGGCGACACCGATGCGGGCGAGGTGCTGCTACCCGATTCTGAGCCGGTTCCGGGCATCGTCTACACGACGACGCTTCGTTAGCGCACGCAAGCATTGTCGAGGAATCGCATGCGCCCGTCGACTCGGACCGCTTAGCGAAGCCACCCGAACCGCACGACACGCAGGCGCCGAGGGGTTCCAATGCCGGAGGGAGGCCGCAACAAACTCCGTAACGCTGGGATGGGCTCGATCGTGTCGAGGTCCATGCCCATGTCCTCACCACGTGCCCGTGTTCAGGCCATCTCTGGCCTCGTCTTTGCTGTCTTCGCGTTGCCTCACGTCGTCAACGTGATGGCCTCCGCACTCGGTCCGGGTCGGTATGACGAGTTCCAGACACAGATCCGCCCCATCTATCAATTTCCTTTGGTCGAGGCGGTGTTGTTGACGGCGCTCCTGGTCCACGTCACGGCCGGTGTGAGGCGCTGGTGGACGCGCCCACGCTCGAAGGATCCACGCCAGATCCCCCTTCGCACCCGCTTGCATCGGGCGACCGCTTACTTTCTGACGCTGTCGATCGTGGGGCACGTTGCGGCCACACGTGGTCCCGGTTGGTTCGCCGGGCTCAACCTCGGGTTCGCCGGTCTGGCCCTGGCCATGGATGCATTGCCCTGGTTTTTCTATCCGTACTACGTATTGCTCGGGTGTTCCGGGCTGTACCACGCCAGCCACGGCACCTGGCTCGCCCTCCGCATGCTCGGGGTCGACATGCCGGTTCGCTTCAACATCTCATGGTGGGTGCCGCTCTCGGCTTCCGCGATCTTGATCCTCCTTGGAGTCCTGAGTTTCGGCGGGCGCCTCTACCCTATCGAGGATCCCTGGAACACGCCGATCGCTCGGTTTGGACTCGAGCTCGGCGTGCTCACTCCGCCGAATACCCCTTGAAACTCACGACCCGACCTCGTCGATCGCGACGGTCGGAACTCACGGGAAGTTGAGGCCCACGAGTTTGCTCGGTGCGGAGACGACATAGATGCACGCGATCTGTCCTTGGGCATCGATGTCGATGCTAAGACAGGATCGCGGCGAGTCGCGGGGGTGTGCGAGCTCGAATCGAATCATCAAGCCTGGAAGACCGTTGAGCAGGCGCAGCTCGAACGCCGCAGCACGGCCGCCCCCGCCGCGCGTCACGAGTCCTGACCAAAGCCGAGCAACGCTTTCTTTCCCTTCCACTGGGCGTGTCTGCGATCGGTACGAGCCTCCGCTATCGGCAACCGAGCGAACATCCTCCGCGAGGCAAGCGGCGATCCGCTCGACGTCCCCCGTTTGGAGCGCGACCATGAACCGCTCGAGCGCGACGGTGTGGCGCGCCTCGGCGTCGGGAAGATGGCCCTGACGCTTGGCTTCATAGGGCTCGAGCGCCCGTCGGGCACGATGCAGGATGACTCGCACGTTGCCGGCCGAGGTCTCGAGCCAGTCCGCCACTTCGGGACCTGAGTATCCGAGCACGTCTCGGAGCACCAAGACGGCCCGTTGCACCGGATCGAGGGCTTCGAGCGCGCACAAGAACGCCAACGACGCACTCTCTCGGACTCCGTAGCGAATCTCGAGGTCGCTCTCGGTCGGAGTGGAGCTCGTGCCCGACGGCGTCTCGACGATCGCCGGCAACCATGAACCTGCATAGGTCTCGGTCCGACGACGACGTAACGCGTCGATGGCAAGATTCGTCGCCACGCGGACGAGCCACGGGCGCCACGGGCGGGTCGGATCGGCGGGCGGAGTTCGCAAGGCCCGCTCGAACGTGGCTTGAACCAGGTCTTCCGCATCGGCCGCGCTGCCCGTCATGCGGTAACACAGGCCCCAAAGATGCTCGCGGTGGGCCGAGAAGAGAGTCCCGTAGTCGCTCGAAGGCATGGTGGGGGGCATCGTCCCGTCCACGGATGGTGCGTCCAAAACGTTACAGGAGCTAGCCTCCGCTGAAGCAGCCAAGCTGCCCTCCGCTCACCCCAAACGAGCAGCGCCTACCAGCGGCCTTGGATCTGTTTGATGAACTGGTACGGGTAGCCGACCTTGGGATCGGAGACCTCCTCGAGGATCCGCATCGATTCATCGCCGAGGACGAGCTCGGCGGCGCGAAGGTTGTCCTCGAGCTGCGCGACCGAGCGCGCACCAAAGATGATCGACGTGACGGCGGGCTTGCGCAACAGCCATGCGAGGGCCACCGCGCTCGCCGTCGTGCGTTGTTGCTCGGCAATCGATTGGAGCGCATCGACGATCGCCCAGTTCTTGTCGGTGTCGAACTGCCCGAACCGATCTTTCCATTGTTCGAGGCGCGACCCCGCGGGGGGTTTCTGGCTCCGCAAATACTTGCCGCTCAAGAATCCACCCGCGAGCGGCGACCACGGCAGAATCCCGAGTCCAAATTTCTGACAGACGGGCACGTGCTCGCGCTCGATGTCGCGGACGACGAGGCTGTACTGCATCTGCGCCGAGACGAACCGCTCGAGGTTCTGGACCTTGCTCGTCCAGAGGCTATCGACCAACCGATAGGCGGCATAGTTGCTGCACCCGAGATAGAGCACCTTGCCGTGGCGCACCAGATCGTCGAGCGCCCGCAACGTCTCATCCTCGGGCGTATCGATGTCTTGCATGTGGATCTGGTAGAGGTCGATGCGATCGGTCTTGAGTCGTCGAAGGCTGTCCTCGACCGTCCGCAAGATTCGGTAACGCGATGCCCCTCGCCCGTTGGATCCGGGCCACATACCAAAGCGAAACTTGGTTGCCAAGATCACATCGTTGCGACGACCGTCGCGTTCGAACCAGTTCCCGATCACGCGCTCGGTCAGCCCGTCTTGCCCATAGACGTCCGCGGTATCGAAGAAATTGATCCCAGACTCGACGGCGCGGTTCATGATGTCGAACGATGTCGATTCATCGCAGCCGACCTTGTGCATGAACGACCCTTCATTCGCTTCGCCAAAGGTCATCGTACCGAGACACAGATTCGAGACTTTGAGACCGCTGCTTCCGAGGTTGCGATATTCCATCGTGGCTCTGCTCTTCCTTGGTTCGCGGGCGGACGTCACCCGGGCCCACCGTTCGAGCGAATCTCTTTGGTGAGCTGCCGAACCCTACCCGGAACGATTGGGCCGCGCGACCGTCGATGGCTTGACCGGGACCGAGCGGCGGATCATCCTCCTTCCCGAGTGGCAGGCACCGTTGCGCAGCTTGGCCTCGACGAGGCGGGAACCGTCGACACCGTCGACGGCGATGACGCGGTCTCCATCCGCTTGCTCGAGATGGGGTTCGTTCCCGGGACCTCCGTCAAAGTGCTCAAGGTCGCACCGATGGGGGATCCTCTGCAGCTCCAGCTTCGCGGTTACCATATTTCGCTGCGCCGCGCCGAAGCCAACCGGATCCGCCTCCGCGGCACGACGACCGGTCCCCGCAAGGTCGAATGAGCATTCGCGATGGATCGCCACCACGGACCCTGAGCGTCGCGCTCGCGGGCAACCCAAACGTCGGCAAGACCAGTTTGTTCAACGTGCTGACGGGTTCGCGTCATTACGTCGCGAACTACCCTGGAGCGACGGTCGAGCGTCGCGAGGGCGATGTGTTGGCGAAGTATGCGGGCGAGCGAGCGATCCGCGTGGTCGATCTACCCGGCACCTACTCGCTCACGGCCCTCGCCGAGGATGAAGCCGTTGCGTTTCGCCTGTTGGCCGGAATCGACGGTCCGAAACCTGACGCCGTCCTCCTCGTACTCGACGCCTCGAACCTCGCTCGCAACCTCTACCTGGCCGTCCAGATTCAAGAGCTGGGGTTGCCGTTCGTCGTCGCGCTCAACATGATCGACGTCGCAGCGACCGCGGGTTTGCCGACGGACGCCGCGACGTTGAGCCATCATTTGGGCGTCCCCGTGGTTCCCACGATCGCGCGGACCGGCACCGGTGCGGCAGAGCTCACCCGAGCGCTGCTCGGTCTCACGGGAAAGCCGGTGAAGCCTACCTTCGTCGAGCCACCACCCACGGCCGCGACCCTTCGCTCCGTGCTCGAACAGCTGTCCGAAACGATGGATCCGGCGAAGGCTCGTTGGGCGATCACGTGCGCCGCGGCCGACACCCTCGAGATCGCCGGAACGTCAGAAGCCGATGCACGACGGATCTTGGCGGCCGGTTCGGCCAAGTGCCGGACCGCCGCCCACGAACTCATCACGTGTCGCTACGCACGGGTCGACGAGCTGCTCCACGCTTGTGGACACGCCGACGCCGTCCGCCACGAGGCGCCGGTCATGTCCGCGTCGACGCAGGTCGATCGGATCCTGACCCACCGCATCTTTGGGTTGCTGACGTTCGTCAGCGTGATGGCGCTCGTCTTCGTCGCGATTTTTTCGTGGGCCGAACCGCTCATGAAGCTCATCGAAGCCGCGGTTGCCATCATCACGAGCGGAGTCACGGCTGCACTCCCGCCCGGACTCTTCACGGACTTGCTCACCGAAGGGGTCATCGCGGGCGTCGGCAACGTACTCGTCTTTCTTCCCCAGATTGCGTTGCTGTTCCTCTTCATCGGATTGCTCGAAGACACGGGGTATTTGGCGCGTGCGGCGTTCTTGCTCGATCGATTGATGTGGCGGCTCGGATTGCACGGTCGTGCATTCATCCCGCTGCTCAGCGGCTATGCGTGCGCGATCCCGGCCATCCTCGGAACGCGGACGATCAGCAGTTGGCGCGATCGGCTGGTGACGATCCTGATGATCCCCTACATGAGTTGCTCGGCACGTTTGCCGATTTACGCACTCGTCATCGGAGCCTTGTTCGTCTCCCCAGATCCGTGGATCAGTGAAAGTGTGGATCGGGGGCTGGTGCTCCTCGCGATGTATTTGCTCTCGACCGTATCGGCACTCCTCGCGGGGTTCATTTACAAACGCACGATCCTTCGCAGCCCCACGCCTCCGCTCGTCCTCGAGCTCCCGCCGTATCGCATACCGCGGCTACGCAACATTGGCCTGCAAGTGTACGAACGAAGCCGAGACTTCGTCAGCAACGCAGGCACGATGATCCTCGCCTGTACGATTGTGCTTTGGGCCTTGCTCTCGTTCCCGCGCGAGGCCACTCATGCCGGGGCGGGACAGCCCACGCGGATCGCCGAAAGCTATGGGGGTCGCGCGGCCCGGGCCCTCGAGCCCGTACTGCAACCGATCGGGCAGGACTGGCGCATCGGCGTTGGGATCATCGGCAGTTTTGCGGCTCGCGAAGTTCTCGTGAGCACGTTGGGGCTCGTCTACGGCATGGAAGCCGATGACGACGATCCCGTCGAACTTCGTCGAGCCATGAGGGAGGACATCGATCCCGACACCGGACGCCATCGTCATACCCCGCTCTCGGGCTTGGCACTGATGGTGTTTTTCGTTTACGCGTGCCAATGCATGTCGACCCTGGCCGTCGTCCGGCGAGAGACGCGGTCGTGGGGGTGGCCAGTGTTCATGTTCGTCAGCATGACATCCATCGCCTACCTCGCGGCGCTGATCGTCTACCAAGGCGGACGCTGGTTAGGGTTCGAGTAGGCGGCATGGGCCTCGATCGTTGGTGCAGGAAATCAACGCGCGCCAAGCGATGGAACGGGACCCCTTCGTTCCAGTGATATAGAGGTGCAGGGTCAAGGCGCGCCCACAGGTACGTCTATTTCACCCACTTCGGCAGCTTGGATTTTGCAGGCGGAGCGCCTTTGGGCCACGGTCGCGCAACGGCGGGCTCAACCGGGGAAAACATGCGTCGATGGAGAACCCCGTGAGCGAAAGTCTCCGGGAATACAAGAGGGTCACAGCCGGCGAGATTCCGGTCGCACTGGAGGTGGCTGGTCACCGCCTCGATGCCCGGATCGAAGACATCAGTATGTCCGGACTGCGCGTGGCGGTTCGCGACGCGCCCAAGCTCGAACTTGGTCAATCCGTGACCGCCACCTTTCGCTTGGAGGGCGTCGACGATGAGCTCTGTCGGCCCGCGACCTTGGCTTGGCAGACCGATCATGAAATGGGTTTGCGATTGTCGTCACGCCTACCCGTCAAGGCTGCACTCGCGTTGCGCAAGCTCGCCAACAACACACAGAGCGTCTGAACCGAAACGACGCGTCGGTTCTCCCGGTCCGACCTGGCCACGAGGTTCACACGATCCGTTCACCGACGCCCATCGTGGTCGACGCTCGGTCCCGCCCGCCCTACGGCATTTTCACGGAACCGACCACAGTCCCAAATGGGTCCTCTAGGGGCGAACCAGCGCCTCGATGAAGGTGATTTCTCGCCATCGCCACCACATCTCGCTTGACCGGCTCGGCTTGCCTGATGGCGTGTAGAGGGCGCGCCCGATGCGCGTAATGCTACGTTCGCGACCAACGAACCACTTGGGATCGCATTCTGTCGTGGAATGATCGATCGAGCCTCGGAGCGGCCCGATGGCCGGGCGAGATCCGATGGGACAGGACTTCACGTCGAGGGCATTCCGCGAGGATTGTCATCCGCGAGCAGTGCCTTCCAGTGAAACATCGATTTCGCTGAACATCCCGCGCGTGTCCGCTGGGGCCGTGCCTCTGACAGTGCATGCAGGTTGCAACCGGTGTGACGCACACATTCCACGACCTCAGCAGCTGCACAGGCGTCAACAAACCTGGATGAAAAGGTCCAAAGGTCGTGACCAGATTCAGACCTTCGTGCTAAGGAAGAAGCTCGTTTCGAGTTGTGTTGTCGCTCGGGCCGCTGGCGACAAGCTTCGAGTCATTGCGGCTCGGGGCCCGAAACGCAGGGGTCGAAACGTAGGGCCCGAAACGCGGGGGCCAAAAACGCAGGGGCCGAAACTCAGGGGCCTAAAATTCAGGGGTTGGTTGCATGACGAAGGCAGCGGGAGGTATCGCCGCAGATCCACTCATCGGGCAAGTGTTGGGCGGGAGATATATCATCGACCGACTCATCGCTCGTGGTGGCATGGGGCTCGTCTACACGGCGAATGTCGTGGGTTCGACGGAGCAAGTGGTGGTCAAAGTCCTCGCATCGCCGTGGACGAGCGACACCCAAGCCCTCGCCCGCTTCGAACGCGAAGCGGAGCGATTGAGCGCGATCGAGCATCCAAATATCGTTGCGATGCACGACTATGGGTACGATGGCGACACCGCCTATTTGGTGATGGAATATCTCGATGGGGAGGTGCTTTCGAGATATCTCGCACGGCATCGGACTTTGACCATGGTCCAGTTCGTTCCGATCGCCGCACAGGTCCTCAAAGGCGTCGGACATGTGCATTCCCGAGGCATGATCCTCCGCGATATCAAGCCCGGTAACATCATGCTCTGCGAGCGTAAGGGTCGGGCAAACTTCGTGAAGTTGCTCGATTTTGGCCTCGCAAAATTCATCAAGGACGAGGCCCCGCTCACCGACGCGAACATCATCGGAACGCTCGGGTATCTGTCACCGGAACAGATTCAGGGAAAACCGCTCGATCTCGCCGTCGACGTCTATGCGCTCGGCGTGCTCTTCTACCATATGCTGAGCGGTCAGACTCCGTTTGGCAGCGAAGGAGATGCGGCAACCCTCTACCGAACCCTGGAGCAAGTCCCGCCCAATCTGCAGACACGACTGCCGTTTGGCAGCGGGGTTCCCGACGCACTCGTCGACTTGATTCATCAATGTTTGGCGAAGGATCCGGCTGACCGGCCCGTCGACGCCAATCACATCATCGAGGGACTCGTCGATGTCGTCCCGAGCGCGCTCTTTCGCTTGCCGAAGGCCGAAGTGAGCCCTCACGGACCGACCCGAACCATCGTCAGGCCGGCTAGCAAACCAGACCCCGACACCGACGACGGCGACACAGGGTTGCGAGATCTGCTCCGAAAGATGTCGGCATCCTCGTCGATGCACCGCACTGAAACCTCGGTCGCGGCCAACGATCCTCAAGGCGCACCCACGGCCGACGTGCCACCCCTCCGTCGCCATGATGGCGGCTCCGGTGGCCGTCCGCGTCTGATGGCCGCCTTCGGGGCCGGTGCGATCCTGGTCGCCGCGTTGCTCGTAGGGTGGGAAATGTTGAGCGATCGGACTCCCCCCTCGCCTTCGGTCGCAACCGCTTCGGTGACCGTTCCCGTCGAGACCGACGCTCGGCTGCCAGGGGGGTCGCTCGGCACCGCCAGGGATCCAGTGCTCGGCGAGCCCCTCGACCCCCTCGACCCGTTGAAGGGCACGGGGACCATCGTGACAGAGGTTGCGCCCACCCTTCGAGCCGAACCCGCGGATCCCTTCGAAGCGAAAGCCATCAGGGCCTCGATCTCGATCGATTCGACGCCGACGGCACGGTTGACGATCGACGAACGCCCCTCGGGCGCCACACCGTTCCAAGGTCCCCTCGCGGTCGGAGAACATCGGGTGCGGTTGTCGGCCGATGGATACGAAGACTGGGATGCGATGGTCCGAGTCGTCGAAGGCTCCGATCCGAACGTCGTACGCGTCTCCCTCAACAAGAAAGACGATGGCGAATCGTCCGATGAACCTCGCGAACCCTCGCGAGCCCATAAACCCAGTCGGCACGGAGGATCGAGCACGGGTCGAGCATTGCTCACGACCCGCGACCCGACACTGTCCGTCCCGTCGTCGACGAGTACGGGGATCGGTGGCGGCCGAGGGGCGACTCGCTCGGACACGATCTCGGACGCACCGGGTGCCTCCCCCTTCCTACCCGGCGACGCGGCCCCGACCGTCGGGTTCTTGCCGACTTTGGACGATTGAGTATTGGGTATGAAGCGATCTGTGCGACGTCAACATGGTCGGACATGGACGATAAGCGCGTGCGTTGCCTTCGCCTCGTTATTGGGGTCGAAGGTCGCCCATGCCGAACCGCCCGCGGATTCTTCTCCCTCGCCGGAGGGTGAGGTCTCGGGCGAACAGCGAGCTGCCGCGGACGACGAACGACGCCTCAGTGCGCTCGCCGTCTCACGCTTCGAGGCGAAGGACTACGACGGAGCTGCCGAGGCATTCAGCCAAGCGTACGAGATCTCGAACAAGCCCAACTATCTCTTCAACATTGGCCGGGTCTACGAAGAAAAAGGCGACCTCGCGCGCGCAGCGGCATACTACGAGCAATTCATCGCGAGCCCCAACGTCGCGATCGAGGCCCGCGAGGCCGGAATCAAGCGGCTGTCGGTGCTGCAGCAGGCGCTCTCGGCTCTCGGTGAGTCGACACCGGTGACCGAGCCGCCAGCTCCTGATTCGCGCCCGGCTCCGGCGTCTCCAAGCACTCGGCCGTCTCGCCCCACACCCGCCACAAGTTCCAACCCCGAGACCGACGCCCACCCCCCGAGTACGAGCCCAGGTGTGATGCGATTGCGTATCGGCGGATATGCGACGTTGGGAGTCGGTGCGGCCGCGCTCATCGGAGGAGCCGTGGCCGCTGGACTCACGTTGGCGAAGACGAACGAGGCCGAGGATGCTGACTTCGTCGACGAGACGGAAACTCTCCGTCGCGAGGCACAACTGCGGGCCAACGTCGCTGACGGCTTGTTCATTGCCGGTGGAGTCGTCGCGGCCGTAGGGGTCGTGCTCGTTGGCCTCTCCTACCGCGGCCACAAGTCACGACGGGCCGACCAACGGGCCTTCATTCCGTGGATCGACGGCACCGGAGCTCGAGTGGCGGTTCTGTACCGTTTTTGAGATACCATCACCATGACGTTGAACCGCTTGCATCGTATTTGCTCCGTTGGCTCCCTGTTCGCGATGGGGGGTCTCGCCTGTAATTTGGCGCTCAACTTCGACGAACATGTCGCCTGTACGATCGACGCGGATTGCCCCTATTCAGATGGAGAGGGGCAATGTGTCAGCGGTCGCTGTCAGCCACTCGAGGACGCGTCGAATACCGATCCGAGTGGCGGTGCGAATACGGAGATGGGTACGGAGGATGAATCCGGGCCTCTGCCGTCATGCAGCGTCAACACGGATTGCAACGACGACGAGCTCTGTCGCAATAGTGGTTGTGTTTCGCTCATCTCGGAAGATTGCCCGATCGTTCGCTTCCCAGATGGCGCCGATCGCAACAATCTCGTCTTCGTCGGTACGATCTTGCCCACCGGCGGATTGTTCGAGCAGCTCATCCTTCCGCTCCAGAATGCAGCCCAGCTGGCCTTCGACGACTTCAACGCCGCGACGAGCCTCCAAGGGGGGCGCGCCGTTGGTTGGATCGGTTGTGATGATACGTTGGGTGTCACTCAATCCGAGCGAGCAGCCCGACACCTGGTCGAACAGGTGGGTGTACCCGCATTGATCGGCCCGGCGTTCAGCGAATCGTCCAAACAAGTGGCCGAAAACGTGACGATCCCGAATGGCGTGTTTCAGATCAGCTCCGCCACAGCGAGCGTCCTGAGCTTGCTCGAGGACGACAATCTGTATTGGCGAATCATGCCGACCGACTTGTTTCAAGTCAATGCATTCATCGATCGTACGGCAACCCTCCAACCCGCACGTTTGCTCGTTCTTTACAAAGACGATGCTTATGGTCAGGGTCTCTACAACGATATGTTGAGTGGGCTCGTCGACGGATTGCCCACGACCACGATCAAGTTCTTGTCGTACGACGACCCCACGATGTTCGGAGGGGACATCAATGCACTGCTCGCATCTTACGGTGGTGTCCTCGGCGACGCCCTCGACGAGGAGGGCATTGCGCAGACCGAGGATTCGTATGACAACCCGAGCGATCACTATACCGACATCTTGATCCTGGGTTCTTCGGAAGCCGAAGCTCTCATCATTTCGTATTTGGGGATCTGGGCTCAATCGTACCGGTCATTTGCCGATCTGCCACGGATTACGCTCAGCAACGCGGCGGTTCCCATCATGGCGCAGGTGGTGCAGAACATTGGTGTGACGCCGGGGACGGAACCGTTACTTCCCCTCAAGCCACTGCTGTTCACGAAGCTCGAAGGCATCGCCCCCAACGTCTTCGATGAGGACAACTTCGTCGCGTTCAACATCCGCTATCGGATCGCGTTCATGGACCAGGACGCCCTCACGACGGCCAGTTTGGCGTACGACTCGGTCATGGCTCCGCTGCTCGCCGCCTCGACGATTCCGGCCGATCAACCGATCACCGGCGCAGGCATTGCCGCGGGTATGCCAGCGTTGAACGACTCCACAGGCATGCCGCTCTCCTTCGGCGGATCGGGCCTCGACTTCGTGTTGACCGCCCGCAATGCACTCGTGAGCGGCCGCACCCTCGACGTCCAAGGGGTGAGTGGCGCCCTCGATTGGGAAAACGACAACGGAGAACTCCGGGCCGATCTGATTGGCTGGGGGTTGGGCGGAACCTCCGACGCGCCCCAGCTGGTTCCGCAACGGATCTATACGCTCAACGACCGTCCCGCGACCGACGGGCAATGGGCTGAGCTCGAGTAGAGGGAGGGCCCCGCCCTAGTAGTGGCCCGAATCGCCGGAAGGACCTCGGGCGAAGAGTCGCTCGCGATACGCACGCAAGTAATCGCGGATCGGTCCCTCCGCTCGGTCACTGCGGTGCAAGACGAACGACACGTCGTCGCAGGGATTGGGGATCTCGCGTAGCACGGCGATCAACACGGCTTGTTCGAGGGATACGCCGAATTCGGTTTGTGCATCTCGCACCCGCCATTCGAACGCGGGGTCGCCGGCGATGGGTTCGTCCTGACCGTTGGCGAGTCCCTGAATCGCTTCGACGATCGCACGCCGCCGGTCGGCATAGGCGAGCGACCGGAGATCGTTCGGTTCGATCGGGCGGCCGATCCAATAGTCTTGGCGACCCATACCGACGGGAAACTCGAGCAACGTGGACACGGGATCGCGTGGCAGTCCGCCGACGAACCGCAGCGGAACGATGAGGGTTTCGGACTCGACCGCCAAGTCGATGAAGACGCTGCTCAGGCGGGAGATCGGCTCGTTGGCTCGACGGGCATATTCCCCCTCGACATGGATGAGCACGGAGAAGCCCGACGCGAGTTGCTGGCGCAAGCGTTCCGCCGCCACGAGATGAGCCCCCGGGTCCGCGCGATCGAGTTGAACGTCCGGCGGCTGCCGATTCGCGCTCGGATACTCGGACCAACCCGCAATGAATCGACCGAGCCAATGCCACGGCAGTTCCCTGCGCGCGAGGAATCGCACAGGTATCGGAGAGAGTGCTGCGAAGGCCGCTGCAAAGAGTGGTGATTCGACCCCAACCTGATGATTGGCCAGAAACATGACCGGTTCGATCCATCTCCGCTTTGCCCCTGCAGGGGCGTCCACCACGACATGACGGGTGAATCTCCGCAGCAGCGCGGCAAAGAGGTCGCCAAAGAGCCAAGGATGATCGATCCCCGTCCGTCGGCGCCACGCCTCGACCACCCGATCGAGATCGAGCGGCACTTGCCCAGTGACCGTCGTTCGCCCGGGCTCGGACGAGCTCACGTCGAGCGCGAACCGATGGAGCGGGACCGCTTCGAATGCGTCTCGCGGGTGGACGCCGAGGAGTTGCGCCACATGATCGCGCTTCGCAATCTCTTCGACCGAAGGGGTCCCATAGAGCTGGTGAACCTGATCGGGGATCCAGTCGAGGGCTCGAACGACGGAGGCCTCGAGAGTGGTCGACGTCTCGGTGAACGTCGACAGTCCGACCCCGGGTACGAAGGCGTGGTCCCGCACGAACGAACGACGCAGCTCGGGCGCCACGTCACCGATCGGAGCGAGCGGAACGAGCTCCTCCAACAGCACCATGTCGAGCCAAACTTTGTCTCGGTGACTCGCACGAAGGTGGATTCGCGCCAGTCCGTCGGCCTCCCAGCCCAGAAACCGTGCCTCGATCTCGACTTCGCCGTCCGCGGGCGCTTGCCCGTAAAGGCGCAAGATCGGGATGGCCGACAAGATTCCCATCCGATCGACCGTACGGCGCGAATCGCCCGCCCAGGCACCTAGGGCAGTGTGGGGAATGACGTGCGTGAGGGTCTCGAGCAGTCCTTGATTGAGCGCCCCAAACGGGATCGTGGGCGAACGGGCCGATACGACGCCACTCGCTTCGCCTGAACCGAGCACCCACCTTCGAAGCTGCTGGAACGCGGGCCCATGAAAGAGCTGCCCGGTTTCGTAGGGCAATGCCACCGCGTCGCCTCGCGCCGGTGGGAATGGGGCCGGCGCAACCTGCCAGCTCATCGCCAGTTCGATCTCAGCGACAGCGATTGGTTGGTCCTTCGCCCGCAGAGTGGCTCGCGAGGATCGATCGTCGCGCACGACGTCGACCGAGAGCTCCGTGGGACCGAGCAGCGGAAGCCATTGGAGGACGCGAAAGTTTCGCACCGCGACCACGAGAAAGCCGTCCTCGGTGCATGCATCGACCAGGCGATCGAGCATCGACATGGCAGGAAGCATCGGGGTCGTCCAGGTCGGGGCGTAGTCGCGAAGCCAAAGGTCGACCGACGGATCGAGCCGCTCCGGTTCGGGACGCGGGAGCGTGTCTGCAACGATTCGCACGCCGAGTCCTGCAACTTCGTAGATCCGAACGCCGTCGACCCACATCGAACCCGTTCCGACAACATAAGGGCCGAGTGCGTCGTGACCACGTTCGGTGACATCGATCGCGTAGACGGCTTCCCCGTGATGCGGAAGCATTTGTCCGCGATACTTCCACACCAACGCACGATCGAGCAGCCAGGCAAATCGAGCGCTTGGATGGTGCTCACCCATCCCGAGGTCGAGCATGGCAAACATGAGCAGCTGCGCGAGCGTGTCGAGCCCGAGCGACCCCGGTTGCACGGGGTCATCGGGAAAATGCGCCGAGAAACACCAGTCCGTCGCGCGAATCTGTCGACGGCCCCGATAGCGCCCAAGTCCCGCTCGACCGCCGACGGGCGACGCAAGATCGATGTGGTTCATCATGCAAAGGAATGGACCGGGAAGTCGTGGCCGACCGCCCATCGCCGGGCGATCGCGGTCGCCAAGGTCGATTCGAACGTTCGACGGCTGGGCCAACGCCTCGGCAGCCGCGGCATCTTCGGGCAAGCCGGTTTGAACGAGCAGGCCCTCGGCAAAATAGCCGGTCGTGGTCCGCAGCTTCGCCACTGTGCCATGGCGGCTCATCACCGCGATCTCGAACTGGGACAACTGCGAACCCGAGACGATCGATGTGTTCGTCATCGTCACGTCGATCGAGATCACGCCTTCGTCGGGGACGACCTCGCGTCGCAAGGTCGCCTCACCCTCGAGATTTCGTACGCGTGAGACACCCGCGATGTCGAGCGGAAACCCGAGATACGACAGCAACCAACCGGGGGGCTGTAGCGCGACCTCGAGGAGCGCGATGAGGGGCATGACGCGGGCGTGGTTTTCGCGAAAGTACCAGGCCGATGGCTCGACATCGAACTCCGCGCGCACGGCTGCACGTCGCTCACGCGAGCCCAGGCGTCCCTGCAACTCGACGACGCGCGACATGAACATGAGCGGTGGTGCAGGAATCCGAGCGGGGACGAGGTCCGCATACAGGCGGCCGTGCGCACCAGGCAAACGCCCGAGCGAACATTCGAGCATGCCGTGAAGGGTGAACACGTCGGCCTCGACCTGCGGGTCCAGGGTCTCATGGGGTCCCTGGATCGATTTCGCCAAAGCATGGAGATCGGGGCGGGCATCGAGGCGCGTCCCCGGTGCGAGCGTCATGCCGTACCGGCGACAAAACAGGGCTTGGCGTCCATCGATGGTGCACCGTACGGCCGCGAACAGCGTGGGGTTGGGCTCTGCCACGAGCTCTTCCACGAACACTTCGTAGACGATCTCACGACTGTCCGGGCCTGCCTCCCGGCGAAGCTCGATGCGGTACGTCTCGCCCTGGGCGAGCTCGAAGACATGGGCGTCCCGCGGGAGCCCAAAGCCCGCGGCGAGCAGATAGAACGACATCGCCTGGGCACAGCCTTCGAGCATGAGGGTCCCCGGCATGCAGGGGTCGCCCGCGAAATGAGCGCGAAGAGCCCAAGCATGGAGCGTCATCGCGGACACGGCTCGCAAGTAGCCTCGCCCCCACGGCCCGCCGACGGGATCGAAGTCCGTCACCGTTTCGATGAGGGCCAACCTCCCGCCTGGGATCCGCGGCGTGCGGGCATGGGTGTCGGCACGCTCGAAACCTGCTCCGAAGCACTCGCTGGCGCGGCCTTCGGTCAGCCCACGGAGCTGTTCGGCGCTGAAACTCCGTCGAGGACAACCCGCCGGCATGGCAGCGAGGCGCGGCGACGAGCAGGGGGTGAACTGCGACATCTCCCAAGACCCGCCCGGGCTCGTTGTAAGCTCCTCTCGCGAGGCGAACGTGCCTTGGCCACGACGGATCGACAACCGACGCTCGCCTCCCACGTACCCGTCGCCATGAAAGAGAAAGAGGCGCCGCTCGCCAAACACGGCATGTCCGTCACATGTGAGCTCGAGCGTGAGGACCTCGCCTCCTCGCGGCGGTGGACCATGGGCGGTCATTTCCCATCCGAGCAATCGGTAGACCCGTTCCCCCTGCGTCGCGAGATCGAGTCCCAGGTACGACGCGAGCAAGATCTGCGACTGACTCGCTTCGGTGACGAGCGTCATGGGCATCCGCCCTTCGTGGAGAAACCACGAGTCCCACCGCACCTCGGTCTCCGTCCAAACGGTCCCGATGCCCAACGAACGTGGCGTGGCATCGATCCCGAGCACGCGATCGAAGAGCCTGAATCCCACGGCCGGAACACGTAAGCGCCGAGGCAACGCGTCCACGTCGACAAACGTGGGGCCGAAGGCCGCCACGAGCCGTCCCACGGCGTGCTGCTCCAACGCGTCCCGATCGAAGCTCGGTCCCGTAGGGGAACGAAGTCCGGGCTGCCAAGACGCCTCGGGAGCTCGTTCGGGTGAGGGTTGCGTCGCGGGTGCGATGGCTTGCGGTGACCGTGAACGACTCGGCGGTTCGCCACGTCGAGACGCGAGGAACAGCGAGTGTGCGGCGGTGAGGTGCTCGATGAATGTGAGCTGCGCACGTGCAAGTGCGCGGTGGCTCGAGACGTGATGGGTCGCAAGGACGGCAGGCGGCAGCGATGAACGTAGGACTGGGACGGCCGAGACGGACCCTGGCTGGACCGATGAACGTGCTACCATTGGAGCGGGAGGCACAGCGCGCTCGATCGACGTCGCAGCCTTCACGACCGACTTCGCAGCAACTGCACGATCGAGTTCGTCGAGGACGTCGGGAATGGGATCGACCTCGAAGGGACTCGCAAGTCGTGGTGCCACCGGCATGGGCACGCCGTGTGTATCGTCGACAGTCACCATTCACGCGGAGTGTACTCCCGGGCACGGGAGCACACACCATCACGATGAGTGGAAGTTAGATCGCGGAGCCGCTCGGCATCCGGCGCTCCGACGGTCGGGCCACTGCGTCCCATTCCGAGATCGCTTGAGAACCAAAGACTGCGGGACTGCTGCCGACGACGACCTCGACGGTGGAATCGTCGCCGAACAACTCGTTGATGAAAAAGTCCGCGCCTTCTTCGGGAACGATGAGCGGAATTCCCCGCCCTTCGAAATGTCGTTTGAGCGCCGGTGTGACCATACCGCCGTCCCACGGCCCCCAGTCGAATGCTTTGACCGTACACGCCGGTCCACGTCGACGAGCCTCGGCCCTCGCGACCTGATTCAGGATCTCGTTCGCGACCGCGTAGTCGCTCTGGCCGGCATTACCCACTCGAGCCACGACGGAGGAGAACACTGCGATCATTTCGAGCGGATCGGACTCCGTCGCCGCGAGCAACGTTCGGAGGCCGACCACCTTGGTTGCGTAGACCCGCGTGAACTCTTCGATGGTCTTGTCGGCGATCCGCCGATCCGCGAGCACCCCAGCACCGTGCACGAGCCCGGTGATCGGTCCCCACGCCTTGCGGGTGGCGTCGAGCGCTTGCTCGACCTGGGCGGTATCGGTGATGTCGAGTGGGTAGTAGACCGCTTCACCGCCCGCCGCTTGAATGGCCGCTTGGGTCGCTCGGATCTCACGGTTTGCGAGAATTCGCGCGACCTCCTGACGGATCTCCAACGGCGAGGGTTGCCGACCCGCTTTCGCTGCGCGTTCGAACAACACGCGTTTGAGCTCCGCATCGTCCCGAGCTGCGCGCGTGTCGATGGGTTCGTCTTGCACCGGTGTGCGGCCGAGCAGGACGACGCGAGCCTTGACGACTCGCGCGAGCGCCAACATGCAAGCCGCCGTGATCCCGCGACCGCCCCCCGAAGCGACGACGACCGGCCGCAGCGGCAGGTTGATCGTATTGGCGCGGGAGCGGGTTCGACGAGACCGCAACACCGAACGATGTCCCGTCGGGCTGAGCGCGACTTCTTGATCGGCCCCGCCTTGGGTCAACTCGACCGCGATCGCCCGTGCGAGATCATCCTGCGATCGCGAGCCCTTCTCGAGGTCGATGGCCTTGGTCGCGACCTGCGGCCATTCGAGCGCAGCCGTTTTGATGAGTCCCGAGAGCCCGCCGTACCATGCTCGATCGCTGCCGCTCTGTCCGAAGTCGCCCCCCGTATCCTGGACGGTGACGAAGGCTCGCGGTGCCTTCGCGGCGGCGAGTTGTTTCGCCGCAGAGAATGCCGCGAAGTGGATCCGGTCTGGATCTTCGACCCCGAGGCCACCAAGGAACACGACACCACTGACGTCGTCGGTCACCCAACCGCGTGCCCGAACCTCGAGTCCCGCTCGACCGAGATGAACCGCCACGGCTTCGGCGAGCCCCTGCGGTCCACCGAGCACGACGATCGGCCCTGCGTCCAAGCCCGGCAGCGGCGAGTTGGGTAATCCGGTCGCCACCAGGTCGACGACATGCCGTTCGAGTCGGATGCGCGGCTGCAACGGGGCTTCGTCAGACGCGGGCTTGGTCGCTTCGGCTTCGACGAACGCGAGGATCTCGGCCAAGGTCGTCAACTCCCCGATGGCGCGCGCGTCGAGGGATGGCAGCCCGGGAACGCGTTCGCTGAACGCGGACAAGATTTCGACGCGCTTGATCGAATCGATGCCGAGATCGGACTCGAGGCTCATATGAAGGCCGATCGAAGCCACGGGATATCCGGTCTTCTCGGCCACGATCGCGAGGAGCTCCGATCGCCAATCCTCGACGGGCGAGGGGGCGCCACGAGCTTCGAAGTGTCCGATGACTTGCGCGAGGGTCTGGAGCTCGGCGAGCGCGCGGACGTCCAAGGCCGGGCTCTCTCCCATGTTCTCGGCAACGGCGGAGAGGATCTCGACCTTCTTGATCGAGTCGATGCCGAGGTCGGCTTCGAGGTTCATGTCGAGATCGAGCGACTCGGGCGGGTAACCGGTCTTCTCGGCCACGATGCTCAACACGATGGCCGAAGCGCGAGGTGCCGGCGCCGATAGGGTCGATTCCGCTGGATCATCGCCCCCCCACAGCTCCGCACCGAGCGAAATGAGCTCCGAGGCAGTCAGCGCGCGCTCGGTCGGGACCGCGGCCCGTGGTTCCTTCGCATGGATGCGAGCCGGCGCATGTGAGATGACGCCTTCGGTCGGCGACTCCATCGTCCGAGGAGCCGCACGAAGGAACTCGAGGTGGGTGTCCGTCATGGCTCGGATCCACGCAGCGTGGACCTCGGCCGTCACATCATCGCCTCGGTTTGCAGCCTCGCTCGGAGCCAACGCCAAGCCCCGACTCTCGACGGCAACTGGAACGGACGCGAACGCGAACGGTTCGGGAACCGGATCGGGGTTGGGGCCGGGCAGACTCGCAGCCCCGCCAGCGGGGGGATATGCGTCGCCTGGATTGCGGCCGGTCAACGTGACGGGCACCACCGAACTCTGAGCCACCGTCGGAGCCACGGGAAGTCGATACTCCTGCCATAGTCCGCCGAGTTCGACAGGAACTCCGAATGCGATCATCCGGGCGAGGGCTTCGAGCCAAGCCCTGAGCCCATGGCCGCGTCGATCGTCGAGCGCGACGGCGTGATGCGGTTTGCCCGCGAGGATTTGCCCAACGAGATCGGTGAGGACGGAACCTGGACCCACCTCGACGAACGTTCGCAATCCGGCCTGATACATGGCTCGGATCTGCTCGACGAAGTGCACCGGGCTCGCTTCCGGTTCGACGAGACGACGTCGAATCACCTCGACGTCCGAGGAGTGCGCGTCGGTCCCGGCGTTGACGAACACGGGAATCGACGGCGATCGGAGCGTGGCTCCGGCGACGCATTCCAACAGCCCCGACCGAGCCTCGGGAGTGCGAATGACCTCACCGCGGCGTTGCGCCACCCGGATCATCGTCGAGCGATCGAAGACTCCGGCCGCATGCAACGCGATCACATCGCCATCGCCATGACCCGCCACCGCATCCGGGGTGACGCCCAACGATTGCAGCAACGCAAGCTTGCCGAGCGCGTCTACACCGATCGCCGCCTGAGCCCATTGCGGCTCGGCCAGGAGAGCAGACTGGGTGCGTCGCTCGTGATCGGTGCGCGCCGTACGAGGGAACACGATCGCGGGCAAAGCCTCCGACTCCGGCAAGCTCGCTGCGACATCCCAAGGATCGAGTGCCTGTCCCCACGCCATGGCGAGGTCGGCTCCCATGTCGACGTATTCACTGCCTCGTCCGGGAAACACGAACGCGAGTCCACCGGATTCGTGGCCCTCGCCGTAATGCACCCCGGCTTGGACCGCAGTGTCGAGCCCGCGAATCGCCCGTTCGAGCTTCGCCTGCAACTCGTTGAGATCGGCCGCGACCAGGGCCAAACGGTGCTTCGATCCCGACTCGAAGCGTCGTTGCGACTCATAGGCCAAGAGGTCGAGGCCCTTGTCGTCATCCGCCGCGGGGGTTGCGGCTCGACGCGCGAGCAACGAGACCTTGCAAGCCTCGAGCGCCTTCACGAGCCCGGCACGATCGCTTGCCCCAAACACCAAGAGTTCGCAAGGAAACGCGCGCAAACGCTTCGCGACGTGGTCTCCGCGATATTCCTCCACCGTGACGTGGAAGTTGCTCCCGCCGAATCCGAACGAACTGACCCCCGCCCGACGTGGGTGGGCCGACGAACGAATCCACGGGCGGACGCGCGTCGCAAGGTAAAACGGGCTTTCTTCGATCCGAAGGTCCGAGGCCGGTCGTTCGGCCTTGAGGGTTTGAGGGATCACCCGCGCTTGCAATGCGGCGATCACCTTGATCAGGCTCGCAGCTCCGGCGGCCGCTTTCGTGTGGCCGATCTGAGCCTTCACGCTACCGAGCGCACACCATTGCCGATCGGTTCGTCCGCTGTCCGCGAAGGCCGAGCAGAGACCCTCGAACTCGGCGTGATCGCCTGCCGTCGTACCGGTTCCATGAGCTTCCACCAGTTCCACGGTGGCTGGCGAATAACCAGCGCGTTCGTACGCTCGATGGAGCGCTTTCGTCTGCCCCGCGTGGCTGGGCGCATAGATACTCTTGCCGCGGCCATCCGACGACGATCCGAGGCCACGGATGACGGCGTAGATCGGATCGCCGTCGCGCTCCGCCTCCGCCAGGCGCTTGAGCGCGACCATTCCGACGCCTTCGCCGAGCAGCGTGCCGTCCGCGTCGTCCGCAAATGGGCGAATGTCACCGGACCGAGAGAGCGCCGGTGTCTTGCTGAAGCAGAGGAACATGTAGGGCGCGTTCGAGGCATCGACGCCTCCCACGATCACGAGATCGGAATGACCCAAGGTGAGTTCGGACATCCCCATCGCCAACGCCGACAACGAGCTCGCGCACGCGGCATCGGTCGTGCAGTTGGTACCACCGAGATCGAAGCGATTGGCGATCCGCCCAGCGACCACGTTGGAGATGAGCCCCGGGAACGTGCTCTCCTGCCAGTCGGGATAGTGAGCAGCGATCCGATCGCAGACGTCTTGGGCAAGGGTTTCACCCACACCGGCTTCGCGCAACGCCTTCAACCAGATCGGCCGCTGTTGTCGGGCACCCATGCTGATCGCGAGCTGCAAGGCCGACGCGACGCCCAAGATCACGCTCGTGCGATCTTTGCTCACCGAACGAAACGCGTGGCTTGCATCCTCGAGCACGCGCTCGGCCGCCACCAGGGCAAGCAGTTGCGCGACGTCGGTGCCTTCCAGCGTTTTGGGTGGCAAGCCGAAACGCAACGGATCGAAGTCGACCCCGGACAAGAATCCGCCTCGCTTGGCGTAGGTCTTGTCGTGGGCGGCGGGATCCGGGTCGTAGTGATCCGAGGTCAGCCAGTACCGCTCGGGGACGTCGGAGATGCGGTCTTGGCCGAACGCGATGTCGCGCCAATAGCCGGACAAGTCTCCCGACCCCGGAAAGATTGCGCTCATCCCCACGACCGCGATGGGTACGAAGGGTTGGGACCGAGTTTGCGAAGGATCGATGGTTAGGTTCATGGCGTCACAAATGCGAGGCGACGGGGTACAAATTCGAAACACCCTGCGGGAACCGGAACCCCTCCGCTCCGCAGGTGCTGGGATCGCGTAATGACCGCTGCACCTTCGAGAAGGTTGGCGGCGATCTGCATGACGCTGCGATGCTCGACCGACTCGAGGAACGAGCCCTTCACCCAGCGATTGAAGGCGCCCAAAGCCGGGCCACACCACAGCTGATAGTCGACCTCGCGCCCTTCCACACCGCGCTCGGCCCATTCGCTCGAACGGCCGAGGTACCAGCGGAAGCACAGCGCGAGCTTGTGCTTGGCATCGATGTCTGCGCGTGCGAGTTCGGCCGGGTTCCGGGTCCGGAAATACTCGACGACGTCCGCCCAGACCTCTTCGAACGTCCGCCGAAATACGTTCTGCTCCAGTTCCAGGCGAGCACGCACCGGCAGGTCGTCGAGGCTCGTGTGCGACCGATAGAGCTCCAGCAAGCGGTTGGCTCGCTGTGGATACATCGTCCCGCGTTGCAGGACCTGGACCTTGGCACCGAGCTCGAACATGTCGGCGGCGACGGTCATCGCCATATCGTCGGGGCCGGCCGCGGCCAGCATCGAGCGAGCACGAGCATCGACACCGGACTCGATCGCGCTTTGGTTGATCGATCCGGTGAGCACGTAGCTGGCACCGCTCGCGAACGCGCTCGCGACCGCAGCCGGGGTCCCGAGACCCCCCGCCGCCCCGACCCGAATGGGTGTGCGAAACCCGTACGTTCGCATGACCTCGTCCCGGGCGAGCAGCGCAAGCGGGAGCACGACCGGCAGCGGACGATTGTCCGTATGCCCGCCGGAGTCGGCTTCGATGGTGATGTCTTCTGCGACCGGAAGCTCACGGGCAAGCGCCGCTTCCTCGGTGGTCAATCGACCCGTGCGGACGAGGCGGGTCAGGATCGCCGTCGGGGGCGGTTGCATGAACTGCCGGGCGACTTCGACTCGCGAGACCTTGGGAAAAAGGTAGCGCTGTCGCTCCACGGACCCATCGGATCGACGGCGCAGTCCCGTCGCCGCACAACGAACGACGGTTTCCGTGAGCGCCATGAATGCGCTGACCGAGACGCGCCGCACCCCTTTGTGAAGGTAGAGATCGACACATTGCGATTCGAACTGCGGATCGTGTGGGGTGTGAATGAGATTGACGCCCCAAGCTTGCGACTTCGGTTCGAGGGCCTCGCGGAGTCCATCGATTGCACGTTCGACCCGGCCGAGATTCAAGCCGGCGGAGCCAAAGAAGCCCAAGCACCCGCCCCGTGCCGCCGCGACCACCATGGCTTCCGTCGCAATGCCATGGGCCATCTCCCCCACGACATAGGGGAATCGCAATCCATGGGTCTCCGTAAATGTGCGATCGCCGAGCCATTCAGGGAACATGCCCGCGAGCACTCCGACGCACGCAATACCGGGACGTCCGTCCGTCGCGAGCGAGCCTCCCGTCGCAACCCCCAAACGGGCATTCCTCGGTGCCTGGACCACGAACAGAGGCTCACGAGGATCGGCCGTCAACGCCTGGATTTCGTCGGCACCAAATCCCAAGCGAGCGGAAGGTGAGCTCGGGACCCAATGCCCCATCGATCGTAAACCCGTGCCAGGTGCATCGACCGAAATGGTGGAAAGGCGTGCAGACATGATTGGGCTAGACGGCGCGCATCAAACTCGAGTCCGTACAGCCGGTCAAGTCGACTTGTTGGTACCTCCTTACGATTGGGTCACGACAATAGTCATTTCCGTACTTCTGCACGTAGCTCAACTTGCACGTTCGTCGCTCACTGAATCGCAACGGGACGAGACGAATAGAGACAATAGACTGTCCACTTTTGATGCGCTCAACCGCGAAAGGGTCGAGCGATCGACCTGTAGACAGCGTTCCATGAACGGCGGCGCAATTTGCGACTATGTCCTAGGCGGACGTCCCTCTGGAACTTTTCGTTCCCTACGCAAAACGTGCACCATGCGTCGCGGTAGGCTCAGAAGTCCACGATTTCTCGACAGGCGCCGATCGCTCAGGGGGGATTTTGCCTCACCACCCACGACCTGTCCCGGCGAAACCGGCGCCTCATCAGGTCTATCGTTCTATTTCCTAGAGACAAATCTCCGACTGCGTATTTCGTCCACGTTCCGAATGCATCGATTCACCTGGCGGTTACCCATTCGTCACTACGCGCTCGATCCGAAACATTACGGAAGTCGATCGAATGCACGACACGAGGGTTCATTCGACAATCTCGTGCGATTCGACCGGCGAACGCGGCCCCTCTAGTGGCATTTTGGCCACCATCCGCATCTTGCACGCAACGACCCTCGGCCCCTCGAAAACCAACCCTAGTGCCTCAAGTCGGAAGTTCGTTCCGTGATAGGCGCGGGGCTGCGGCCCGAGGGCGAGGCGCGAGGCTGTATCGGGCCCCAACTACAGTGGGGGCGAGCGCCGAGTAACAACGCCATCGGGCTGCAGAACCGTGCATGGCACGGAACGAACTTCCGACTTGGGGGACTAGTCCCCTGAGAGCTCGATGGGTGAGGTGAGCAGGATGTCCCGCGAGGAGCTTCCCACGTGGATCGCATACGGGCCCGGGCTGACTTGCCAGCCGTTTTCCCAATAGCTGAAGGCTCGCTCGTCGAGCGCGATCGAGACGCTGGTGTGTTCGCCTTGCCGGAGAGCAACCTTCGCGAAGCCACGCAGCTCCTGGGGCGCTCGCGTGGGGATCTCGGTGAAGGGAGGCGCCACGTAGACCTGAGCGACCTCGTGTCCCGGCCGTGGCCCCGTATTGGTCACGGTGAACGTGACCGTGGCCTCGCGTCCCGGACGCGACGACACCACGAGATCCGAGTACGCGAACGTCGTGTAGGTCAAACCGAAGCCGAAGGGGAACAACGGCTCGACGCGATTGGCATCGAACCCGCGATAGCCGACGAGCGTCCCTTCGGCGTAGGGAGTGGTCTGCTCATCGTTGACGAGATAGGACCTCGCGCTCGGATAGTCTTCGAACCTTTGGGCGAGCGTGATCGGCAGCTTCGCTGAAGGGGCTTGGTCGCCAAACAGCAGCTCCGCGATGGCCGTCCCACCTTCTTGGCCGGGATACCACGCCCAGAACAGCGCGGCCGTACTATCGAGCCAACCCGACGGATCCACACCGCCGCCTGCGTTGACGATCACGATCGTCCGTGGATTCGCGGTCGTCACGGCGGCGATGGTGCGCACCTGAGCCTCGGGCAGAGCGAACAGCCGATCGTTGTCCTCGGCCTCGACGATTCCGACGTCGCGCGTCCAACCCTCGGGCCAAGACGCGCTAAAGGGGATTCCCGCCGAGTTCGTGGCGGTGCTCTGACCAAACCCCACGCAAACGATCACGACGTCGGCTCGCCCTGCAATCCCGACGAGCTCACGTTCGCTCGTGAAAGTCCGTCCCGTCGGTGCCGGCCCAAACCCAACCTGGGCCACCGCACCGAGAATGCCCTGAAAATACTCGACGACGATCTGATGCTCGCCCCGCGTGAGCGCGAGCGTGGCCGAACGCGACCGCGCAGCATGATCGGTAAAGTCATCGATCACCTTCGTGCCATCGACGAAAACGCGGATCCCATCGTCTGCATTGGTGATGACTTGGTACGAACCGCGTTTGGCGGCCTTCACCTTGCCCGTCCAACGGATGGAATAGTCTTCAGGACCGAGCCCCTCCGCCGGCGGTTTGCCATCGCCGTGAAAATCGATCCGGTCGACGACGGAGGTCGCGACCGGATCGCCCTGCAGGCCCTTGCCGGCAAAGATCTCCCGTTTGAGCTCGCCCGCGAAGCTCGGCTGCCCAAGGGTCGCGATCGGCAATCGCTCTTGCATTCCCGGATGATGTTCGATGAGAGCGTTGGGGTGCAGGTTGCGAATCCCATCGAGCACGCTCGTCGTGTGAAACGGCGTGACGTATGCGCTCCCCGATCCTCCGTGGACCGCCGGGTGGGCGTTTGGCCCGATCACGGCGATTCGCCGTACCGCGGCTCGATCGAGCGGCAGCAGATCCCCACGGTTGCGGAGCAATACGATGCTCGCGCGCGCGGCCTCGAGCGCCACTTCGACGCTCTGCGGATCATCGAGCGGAAGGTCCGCTCGCTTTTGCTCGCGATCGAAGAAACCTGCGCCCATGAACGTTCGCAACATTCGACGAACTTTGTCGTCGATCATGGGCATGGTCACGCGCCCGTCCTCGAGCATGGGCGCGAGATGGTCCAGGCTCATGTATTTCCCCGACGGCATTTCCAGATCGCAGCCCCCGATCGCAGCCCCGAGCGTGTCGTGCACGGCCCCCCAATCGCTCATCACGAATCCGCGGAACCCCCATTCGTGCTTGAGCACATCGTGAATGAGCCACGAATGGTGCGAACAATGGATCCCGTTGAGCAAGTTGTAGGCAGTCATCACTGAACCGACCTGCGCATCGCGCACGGCAGCTTCGAACGCGGGAAAGTAGATCTCTCGCAACGTGCGTTCGTCCACCTCGGAACTCACGTGATGGCGATCCCATTCTTGATTGTTCGCGGCGAAATGCTTGACCGTTGAGAGCACACCTTCCGCTTGGACGCCGCGGATCGTCGCCGTCGCGGTCACGGCGGCCAAGTGTGGATCCTCGCCCAAGTATTCGAAGTTGCGCCCGTTCAAGGGAGCGCGCTGGATGTTGACGCCCGGAGCGAGCAACACATGAACGCCTCGTGCCCGACAATCGCGGCCGATCGCATGCCCCACCCGTTCCGCAAGGGCCGGATCGAACGACGACGCGATGCCGATCGGTGCCGGATAGGCAGTGCTCTCCCCCCAGTTCCGGCATCCCGCGGGGCCATCGGACGTTTTGATTTCCGGGATGCCCAACCGCTCGATCGGGCGGACGAAAAAGTCACGGTCGCCCCCGACGTACGCGATCTTCTCCTCACGGGTCATCCGACCCAGAAGATCCTCGACGCGATCATCCAAGGTGGGTTCTCGCTCGGCAACCGGTGCGGTGGGGGCAGGAGCAGGGTTCGAGGGGGGCGGAGCAGCAGGCTTGTCGCACGCAGACGCGACGACGGTGAAGAGCAAGACCAACGAACGGCAGCGGACGGGGGACTCCATCGCGGTCGACCTTAACACTACTGCGGCGGTTCCTCCTGCAAGGTGCACGCTATCCACGTTGTCGAGGGGCCGGGCCTGCGCAGAGTCTCTCGAGGGCGGGAGCCATCGAGTTCGCGACTTGGCCATCGCCTCGGATCTCTTGTGCTCGTGGCGACGGTGCTCGTCCGTCGTGCGACTCCGCATCGAGTCACGAGCCGTGGCCGAGTTCAAGGTCGAGCCCGCTCGGGGACCACGCCGGCGTTCTCCACAAGACCCTCAAGGATTGCCGACGACGAATTACGTCGCCGGAGCGAGCGTCGCGTCGTCGAGTTCGACTCGTGGGGAAGGAGTTCCACGGTGTGTGGCATTTCCCACCGTACGGTCCGTGGCGAGGAGCGAAAAGAGCGAATGTGCCGGACGGCGACATCGCCCCCGAAAACAACACTCCGCCATCGTATGCGCAGTTTCGACGACGTCGTCGTCTCCGAGTCGAGTGGACGATCGGCGCTGGATCCCGGATATCGGCGACAAGTGTCGACACTGGCCATGCGCATCATTGGTCCACGCCGTCCGTTCTGGGGCCTCAGCCGCGCAAAACGAGGGTTACGTTCGTGTGTCGTATGGTGTGCGAACTTCGTTCGCGATCACGGATGAGGCGCCGCGATGGCAAGATTTGCTCTTTCGCAAACTTTGCAGCGCAGCCCCATTGCAGCGCTCTGCGTGTCTTTCGGCACACAAATGTCGCATGTGCTCACGAATGTGCAAAGTTGCTGAAGATTCACCCAACACGCAGATGCGCCCCTGCCTCCGCGAGGAGCCCTCATGGATACTTCCCTGGCCTTGAGGGATTACCTTGGGGCACACACGGCCATCTCCGGGCCGAAAACATCGGAGATGAAGCGGCGCGAGGTACTGGCCAGAACCATCGAGGGCCAGCATACTCCCAAACCGCTGCGGGGTTTTTTGACATGAGGACAACAGCGACACGCCTGCTCGCCTGGGTACCGCTTCTCGCGACTGCCTGTTTCGAAGGTCGTCCCGGTCGATCGGACGGAAACGACTCCGCGGCCGACGACGGAAGAACTGGACCCGACGGAGGCGAGGCGGACGAAGGCAGCGATCCCGACGGGGGTACGTCACCGATCGACGACGCCTTCTGCGGTCCGCTGGATTCGCCGCTCCGACGTATGAGCAACACTCAATACGTCAATACGTTGGAAGATCTATTTGGCGAGAATCATGACTTCTCCACTGTGCTGGCGGGCATGCCGGTAGACCCCACTTCGCATGGTTTCGAGAACGCGGCAGAGCTTCAAATCCCGTCTCCTGCACTTGTCGAAGGCTACTACCGCGGAGCGACCACGGTTGCGCAAAGTTTGCTAGCGGATGCCACAGCCGCCGAAGCTTTGATCGAAGGACCGATCCCCACCGATCGAACGGCCGCAGTGGCCATCGGTGAAGGACTGATCGAGGACTATGGACGGCGGATGTTTCGAAGGCCGCTGTCGGACGACGAGTTCGATCGCTATAGCGAGATCTTCGCGGCCAACTTCGAAGACTCGGGTCTTCCAGAAGATGACTTCATCGTCGCTCTCGGCAGCGCCTTCCAGGCGATGCTGCAAGCACCGCAGTTCCTCTACCTCGTCGAACGCGGGGTCGCCGATGGCGACCCCGGAGAGCTCGTTCGACTCACGGACTACGAGATTGCGAGCCGTCTGAGCTACTTCTTGTGGGACTCGATGCCCGACGAGGCGTTGTTCGAGGCCGCTGAAGCGGGAGCCCTCGGCACCGTCGAAGCCATCGAAGACGAGGCCCGTCGGATGCTCGAAGCGCCTCGAGCCAAAACAGCGTTGCGCAACTTCCATCGCCAATGGCTGCATTTCGATTCGCTGCTCGATGAGATGAAGGACCTCTCCACGCATCCGCAATGGTCCGAGGAGCTGTTGACCGCGGAGTACGAGCAGATGAACGAGTTCATCGACCGCGTCATGTTCGACGGCGACGGGACGATCGCGGCACTTCTCACCAGCAACGAGTTTCCGGTCAATGCTCGGCTTGCTTCGTTGTTTGGCGTCGAGATGAGTGGCGAAGGATGGCAATCGATGCAACTCGACCCCGCGCAACGCCGAGGGTTTCTCACGTTGCCCGGGTGGTTGGCGGCGCAAGCCCACCCGGTCGATCCGTCTCCCGTCCTGCGCGGCGTCTTCGTCCGCGATCACTTGCTCTGCTCACCACTGCCCCCTCCGCCCGATGATGTCGACGCAACGCCACCCGAGCAGGACGAGACCACGCCGCTGACGAACCGTGAACGCTACGTTCAACATACGGTCGATCCGTCGTGCGCCGGTTGCCACAATCTCATCGATGGGATCGGATTTCCGTTCGAGAACTACGACTCGATTGGGGCCTTTCGCACCCAGGACGATGGCCAGCCCGTCGACGCATCCGGCAATCTGCTCGCGACCGGGGATACCGACGGACCGGTGGCGAATGCTCTCGAGCTCATCGACAAACTCGCGATATCCGAAGCGGTCGAACAATGCGTCACCAAGCAATGGTTTCGCTATGGGTTCGCCCGCGAACCATCCATCGATGGTGCGGAAACCTGTAGGACCGATGAGCTGCAAACCGTCCTCCACGAATCGGGCGGCGACATGCGGGAGCTCATGGTCGCGATCGTGACGTCCAACACATTTGCCTTCCGTCGGGTGCCCGGCACCTAACCATCGAGGCCAAGGAGATCATGAAACGCACGATGCAAAGATTGGCATCACGCCCCACCGGGGCATTGGCATCACGCCCCACCGGGGCCGAGGGCCTGCGGACCCAGGGCACGACCCGTCGACGGCTGTTGCAGGGCTTGGGACTTGGAGCGGGCTCGCTGTTCTTGCCCTCTCTGATGCGCAGGAGCTCGGGAGCAGATGCCTCCGTACCGCAACGCGTGGTGTTCCTGATGACGTTTCACGGCACGGTTTACGACAATTGGAACATGCGACCAGGGTCGCAGCCGACCAATCGTGCATGGGAAGCCGAGCTCACGGGAATGGCGGACAGCGAGTTCAGCCCGATCCTCGCGCCGCTCCACCCCTTCCGTGACCGGATGCTCGTCCTCGATGGCGTCGATCTCGTCACGATCAAGCCGCAAGGCAGCGGGATCGGACACTACGACAGTCCGGTGAATGCGATGACCGGTTCCGGGACGATCGGAGAGGATCGCGAGGTCCGATCGACGACGCCCTCGATCGATCAGATTCTCGCGGAAGCGATCGCAAGACCGGATCGCTTCGCTTCATTGGAGATCGGGACGAGAGCAGACGAGCGGATCAGCTTTGCAACGCCCGGTCAGGCGCTGCCCCGCGAGACCAGGGCCGAGCGGCTTTGGGACCGGCTGTTCCCGAATGGAACCGAGACGGACAACGGCCCGCCGACGGTCGCGTCGCGCTTGCGCGCCAAGCAGTCGAGCGTGCTCGACCTCGTGGCACAGGAGTACACGAGTCTTGCGCCCCGCTTGAGCACCGAGGATCGGCAAAAGCTCGATCAACATAGCCAAATGGTGCGTGACCTCGAGCTCCGCTTGGCCGGATTCGAGGCGCTCGAGTGCACGACGCCCACTCAACCCGAAGATCCGCGCGGGGACGACCCCGACGTCTACAACCTTCGCTACAGCCAATTCGCCGAGCTCCTCACGATTGCCCTCGCCTGCGATGCCACCCGCGTCGTCTCGTACACGTTGGGGCAGATGCCCAACACTGCGTTCGGAGCCCCCCCGGGGGATGTACACCAGCTCTTCGCCCACGCGGCCGACCCCCCGAACGACACTCCGATCGGGATCGAGCAGATGACCAATTACAACCGTCATCATGCGAACCACGTGCTCGAGTTCCTCCAGCGGCTCGACTCCGTCCCGGAGGGCAACGGCACCATGCTCGACAACACTCTGGTCGTCTGGCTCAACGAGATGGCCAGCGGGAACCATCACCAGGACCCCTACCCCATGGTCCTGTTCGGCGGCAGCAATGTTCCTTTCCAGTTTGGTCGCTACGTATTCTGGCCGTCGAATGGACCGACCCCAGCGGACGCGGGCGGGTACAACTCGGACCGCCCCACGGGCATGCCGCAGAATCGAGTGTTGACCGCGATCGCGCACGCCTTCGGGGTCGAAACCGACGTTGGCGTGACGTCGATCGAGGCCGACAACGGTTCGACGATCGACTGTTCTGGACCCGCAGACCGACTGCTGGTGTAGCCACTGTCGCGAGGCTCTACGAGCCTCGCGAACGAAGGTCGAGCAGCACGCCTTGGCAGACGCCCGTCAGTGCGCCGGCAAAGAAATAGGGCATCTGAGTGAACATGCCGTTCGGCAGCAGGTCGACGGCGTTGAGCGCCGCGAGCAGGCTCAGCGCATCGATCACCCGACGATCGCTGCGATTGGCCATCTTCGCGGTCACCCGACCCGCGAAAAACACGGGGGAGATCAATAGACCGAAGACCCCAATGAACCCGACGATGCCCGCCGCACCGACCCGAATGATCCACTCACCGTCGGTGACCGATGTACTCACGCCAAATTCGTTGTAGACGCGGTTACGGCCGTATCCCCCCCAACCGAACCAAATGCGCTCGGTTGCCCGAGCGAGCATTTCGTCCTCGTTGTGGAACCGATACTCGAGTGAGAAGGCTCGATCCGCGGCGAAGCCACGGATCCATTCGGTGACCGCGTATACGTCGATGATCCCCGCCCAACGGATCGCGGGATACAGCACGACGAGGATCCCGAGCATCGCGGCGGCACGCGTGGCCAGGCGGCCACGCGACATCATCAGCACCGGAACCGCAGCGAGCGAGTAGACCGCCGCACCAGCATTTTTCGAGATCCCGAGCATTCCCCAAATCGTGCCCAGCGAAAACAGGCTCGGGATCCCGTTCACGGTTTGTCGGCGCTTGAGCAAGGTCGTCGAGCAAATGACCCCGGCAAGAAAAAACATGGCCACCGCGAGACCGCCCTGCATGAACACCTTGGGCTTGAAGCCACCGCTTCGCACCGAGTGGGCGAACGCGGCCGTCGAATAGCCGTAGATATCGTGGTGGAGGGTCGGGCCCATCCGCATTTCCCACGCCATGAGGGGCGTGTACACGAAGCACCACCCGACGACGACTTTCATGAGCGACTCGACGTCCTTCACTTTGCGAAAGATCGCGCGCGCCAATAGGAAGGGCAGATAGATCTCGACCAGATCGCGCATGATCATCGAGACGGTGTCATAGGCTCTGTATCCGGGTTGGATCACCTCGAATCCAATCTGCAGGCCGGATGCGCCAAACCTGGTTTCGCCCCGAATCAACGTGTCGGCGTTCGTGAACGCGGTGCCCACGGCACCCAATGCGAATACGAAGACGAAGCGATCGATGCCGGTGAAAGGTTTCACCGCGGTGATGCGGTCGCGCAACAGCATGAACGCGCCCAGCAACCCCATCAGCGATGCGAGCACGTTCTTGTCCACCGTGGGCAGCATCGGTAGGTCGAACGCGGCCTTCTCGGGGAGAAACAACAGCCCACCCAGATAGATCGTCGAGATCGCTTCGACCGCGCGTTGCCTTGGTGTCGAACCCAGCACCGCCACGCAGACAGGTATGTAGAGCAGCAAAGCGAGGTAGGCGCGAATGTCGACCTGCATTGGGGCTCCGACCACGGTACCAAAGACTCGGTGGCCGGGAGTCGCGAGAATCGGCCGACGCGGGGTTTCAGCTTCGGAACCTACGTCGTGCCCGTGTTCGGTTCCATGCTCGGGGTGTTTCGTTCGGGGCCGAATGACGGAGATCGCCTCGAACGAACCGAGACGCACAACATGCGTTTGCACGGGCTGGTTTCGTCTCCCCTCCGATCGCATACCCAAGCGACCGCCCTCCACCCCCGTGTCGTGCCTCTCCGAGTGTCAGCGCAGTTCACGCCGGCCTCAGTGAGGCTCCGTGGCTTCGGTTTGGCCGACGGCGGCGTCGACGTTACGATGCCGACGACGAAAGGGTCGTTGAGGAATGACGTATGGCGTGGGGATCAAGCTCGATGAAGGGCTCGTATTTGTGTCGGACTCTCGCACCAATGCGGGTGTCGACCAAATCGGCACGTTCCGAAAAATGATGGTTTACGAGCGCCCCGGCGATCGTGTCATGGTCCTGCTCTCTTCGGGCAATCTGTCGATTTGCCAGTCGGTTCGCGAGATTTTGCAGGTGGAGGAACTCGAAAGCCACGATTCTCCGCCACTGACGATCTGGAACGCGAAGAGTATGTTCGACGCGGTCCGGGTCCTGGGCAGCGCGGTGCGTCGCATCAACCATCAAGACGGTGCGGTACTGCGAGAATCCGGGATCGATTTTGGCACGACGATGATCTTCGGCGGGCAGATCAAGGGCGAAGCCATGCGGTTGTTCTTGGTCTATTCACCCGGGAACTTCATCGAGGCCACGCAGGAGACCTGCTATTTCCAGATCGGCGAATTGAAGTACGGCAAGCCGGTCCTCGACCGTATCGTCGTGCCGAAAACGCCGCTCGATCAAGCGGCCAAGTGTGCGCTGGTTTCGGTGGACTCGACCCTCAAGTCGAATCTCTCCGTGGGACTGCCGATCGATCTCCTCGTCTATCGCAAAGGGAGTTTCAGTTGCGAGGATATCGTGTGCATCGATGAGAACAATCCGTACTTTTCGATGATTCGCGGCACGTGGGGACAGCGGCTCAAGGACGCGTTCGACAGCATCGAGGCTCCGGAATGGGCCGGGGGCAACACGGCCTTCCCGATCCGGGTCGCCCCGGAGCGCTACGCCCTCCTCAAGAAGATCACCCACCCCGAGGAAAAGGTCGTCTAGTCGTACGTCTTCGTCACGCCCGCGTGGGCAGTCGCGGGCGAGCGGGCGCGGTCAAACGAGCGAGTTCGCGGCCGAGCGACATAGGGACGTAAATCGACAGGCCGAGCGTCACCAGGCCGAACACCGGGTTGACCTCGGCCAACGTCGGGTTCGTCCCGGCCGACGTCGTCAGCCACATCGCCCCGAGGATGAGTGCGATGACCACTGTGACGACACAAAACAGAATCCAAGCCGCACTGCTCGTCGTCGCGGGAGCCATCACCCGATATACCGAAATGGCCGCGGCCACGGCGAGTGCCCAAACCACGGGGATCATTCCGAAGGCGGAACCCTCCGCGAACGGCAAGTTGCCAAACACGAGCGTCGCGACGACGACATGCAGAGCGACGAATACCGAGAAGTCGAATAGGGCGCCTTGAAGGTCGCGCCGGTTCAAACGCGTCGTTCCGTCTCCAAGGGGGAGTCGGGCCACGAGAATCAGCTGCCAGGGGAGCCACAAGATCACCAAGCTCGTGACGTAGAACCTGCTCGAATGCATGTCGTCATCGGCTGAAGGGAACGCGAAGGTGGCCATCACGATGAGGATGAACGCCGCCAGATACCCCTCGATCCGCGACAACGACGCGCCGGTCCGACCATCCAGACGACGTTCGAGCGCGACCGTACTCAACGCGGCGAGGACTCCCGAACCCACCGTAGCCAGACCCAGATGCGGTGCGATCTCGGAGGCTGAGAACTGGTAAGTCGGATGCCCCACGGCCTCGTGGAGCAGGTAGAGCGGGCCAAGCTGTGGCAGTAGGGTGACGAGCATGACGTCTCCCGACACTTCCATGGCAAAGCCGAAGGCCAGCATCGAACTCAGGCTGAGCACCGCGAGAACGGCCGCCGCAACCAGACCCGGCGCTCGTTTGTGGCCTAAGCCAAAGCCCAGGATTTGACCGAGCATCACGAGCATTGCGCAGGCGATCAGCGTCAAACCGAGACAGGCGAACAGCGCCCAGGGGCGGTACGCCCAAAAGCTTCCGAGCAAGAGCAACAACACCTGCGGCAGTGCCAGCACCCACGCTTGCGCGAACGGCCCACTCGCCATGCCGAGCGCAAGCTGACGGGACGACAAACCGGTCCCTGCGAGCGGTGGTAGCGTGTTCTCGTGGGCTTCCTGGGCGATTTGAACGGTCGACCAAAGTGGCGCCACGATGAGCATCAAAACCCCGATCGTCCAACCTGCGATCACGGTGATCATTCGTAAGCCATCGTCGACGCCGAGCGGCGATTCGTAGCGAATCACGGCCGGGACGAGCCCGCGAGCGACCATCACCTGCAGTCGCTGCACATCGCGCTCCACGTTCCAGCCAAAGGACTCGAGATAACTATCATCCAGTCCCCTACGACCGAGCGATTCGAAAGCTCGAACCGCGGCGCGTTGCAACTCGACGTGCTCTGTCGGTGCGGTCGTCCAACCGGCCGAGCGCGCGGTGTGGAGGGCCTGAGCGATCAAGTTCGCCACCTCGCCGGGTTCGACCGACGAGAATCCGTACTGCAGAGCGACGTTTCGATCGCGCATCGCTCGTTCGAACTCGGCGTCGGAATCCGTGATCACGACGAACTCCCGATATTCCTGTTCCCAGATCGACGATTCGAGCCCGAGCGCCTCACGCATCTCCCGTTCGAACGAGTTGGAGCCGAAGGCCAACCACACGCCCATCAACACCGACAACACCGCGAGAGCGGCCGACCATAACCAGGATCGCTGCCATCCCCGACCGCGAAACGTGCGGGTGACGAATGGCAAACAAGCAGCCCTCAAGTAGCGCAATCGTTCCATGGTAGAGACCTCGTCGACTTAGTTCGTTCGATCCTCGGACAGGCGGTTGTAGACGTCTTCGAGTCGGCTGCGGATCCGACCACACGTGATGATCCGGACGCCGTGACCGACGAGCGCGGTGAGAGACTCGGCCATCTCGGTTTCGTCGCCGCGGATCTGGACGACAAGGACCGGCAAGCCTTCCTCTTCCTCTTCGGCCTCGATGAGGGCCCCGCGGTCGATGAGGATCCGTCGCGCCTCATCGAGCCCGGAGAGTACGCGCAGTCGATAGACGAGCCGGCTCACCTCGAAGCGATCGATGATATCGCTGATCCCCCCACTCACGACGATCCGACCCTGCTGGAGGATGGCGACCTCGTCGCAGAGGTCGTCGAGTTCGCGCAGGATGTGCGAAGAAATGATGACCGTGACGCCCCGTGCCCGGACCGACGCGATGATGCCGCGGAGATCCGATCGCCCGCGCGGGTCCAAACCATCGGCGGGTTCATCGAGGATGAGCAACGACGGCTCGTGGAGCAAACAGCGAGCGATGAGCAAGCGTTGGCGCATCCCTTTCGAGAGGGATGCACACGGCACGTCGCGTTTGGCCGAGAGGTTGAAGGTTTGGAGCATGTCTTCGATGGCTCGTTCGCACCGACCGGCTTCGATCTGGAAGCACTGGCCAAAGAAGCGCAGATATTCGGCGGGGGTCAGACTGCGGTAAAGAGGATTGCCGTCCCCGAGGAATCCAATGCGCGGTCGAATCGATTCCCGCTCTCGCAAGGTCTCCGGGCTGCGTCCGTCGTAACGAACTCGACCGGTGGAAGGTTCCATGACCGCTGCGATCATCTTCAACGCCGTCGACTTGCCGGCACCATTGGGACCGATCAGGCCAAAAACGGACCCCTGCGGAATGGTCAGGCTGATGTCGCGCACGGCCCACGCCTCGCCGTCGTACGATTTGCCTACGCCCTCGAGCTCGACTTGCATCGCGAGCCTTAACGTACCTGAGCGCGGATTCATTGCGTGGGTCAAGAAAAACCAACCACGAGTTGGCCGCGCCTTCCTCCGACCCGAGGGCCGTCCTCGAAGATGCGGATGCGCCAGACCGCACCCTACGAACGGAGGGGCCGATCACACGAAACGGTCGTGACAACTGCGAGCATCGCGGCGTAGGCTGCTGCCGTGTCGCGAGCCGACGTGATCACCTTATCGTCCGCGGATCCGAAACGCCTGGTCGATGCTGTCTACGCGGTTGCCATCCAAGGCAGTCGCGGAAGTTGGCTCCAGAGAGGCGCCGAGGAAGCTCGAGACGAGGAACCCGGCGAAGCCAACCTGCGCTTCCAAACGCTTCTCGAAATCGGCTACCTCGTGGCGTCAGCCGACGGCTTCGCCCAGGAGGAGCGCGCGATGCTGGCTCGACTGCTCGAACGCCTCACGGGCTCAGTGCTGTCGAGCGACGTGTTCGACCTCCATTTCCGGGACCTCGAGGCCGCGGTCGTGCTGCTCGGTCGTTGGGAGCGGGTCGCCCGAGCCGCCGCAGACCTCGATCGCGACCACGTCGATGAGGTCATCCGGCTGGCGACGCTCATCGCAATGGCCGATGGTCGCTTGACCGAAGCCGAACTCGACGTCCTCGTGCAAGTGGGAACGTACACCGGAGTGGCCGTCGAGCGGATCCGTGAACTCGTAGACCGAACGGCGACACACGTCGAGGAGACCTTGCGATGAGCTACGTGAATCACCTGGCGCGCGAGGTCAATTGCAAGATCGTCTATTACGGTGCCGGGTTGTGCGGCAAGACGACCAATTTGCAGTACTTGTTCGAGTCGACGACGACCAAGAAAGGCAAGCTCATCTCGCTCGCCACCGACACCGAACGAACGTTGTTTTTCGACTTCTTGCCCCTCGATCTCGGCAGAGTCAGCGGGTTCACCGTACGATTCCATTTGTACACAGTGCCCGGACAAGTCTTCTACGACGCAAGCCGCAAACTCGTCCTGCGCGGAGCCGACGGAGTCGTGTTCGTCGCCGACTCACAGCCGAACCGGGCCGAGGCCAATGTCGAGAGCCTCGAGAACCTCGAGATCAATCTCCGTGAGACCGGCCAAACCCTCGCGGAAACCCCCCACGTCATTCAGTACAACAAGCGTGACTTGGCCGAGGTGGTGCCGATCGAAGAGCTACGCGCAGAACTCAACCTGCATCATGCTCCCGATTTCGAAGCCGCGGCCGCTTCGGGGGCAGGGGTCTTGGACACGCTCAAGGGGCTGTCCAAGCTCATCCTTCGTCGGATCCGAACGTAGTGAGTCGCGGGGGGGGGCCAAAGGCCCACACGGCCAAAACACCGTGTGGAGGGCCGGGCAGGGCCCCGCCGGGTGGGCCGCGGGGGGGGGTAACGCGGGAG